>Ga0209611_10001492_pt1 | contig 40053 bp, 26 predicted proteins | sample S1TSphgellanicum_3_FD_187693 | JGI IMG/M metagenome (GOLD analysis project Ga0209611, IMG submission 187693) | Host-associated microbial communities from peat moss isolated from Minnesota, USA - S1T2_Fc - Sphagnum magellanicum MG (SPAdes) (version 2) | ecosystem: Host-associated > Plants > Peat... | reverse complement strand
TGACTCGACCGAAGTGTGCAATGGAACCTCGCGCCGAAGAAGAAGGAATACCGGGAAATCCCCTTCCTCACCCCCGCGCAACGCCGCGAACAGATGCAGCAACTGCAGGCCGAGCTCGATAAAATGAAGCAATGCCCGGCGGCACAGCAGCAGCCGCACACCGCCCCCGCGCCGGATCAGTCGAAGTGTCAGATGTCGCCGCCGAAGTTCGACGTGGCTGTGACCGATACGCACGCCACGTTGTTGGGCCACGATGCGCGCCTCACGCAGGCGACGTTGACCCAGAGCTGCACCAATCCGGACACCGGCGACAGCTGCGACTTCGTGCTCGGCATGGACAGCTGGTTGACGCAGGAGCAGATCCTCGGCTTGGAAGATCGGCGCGCCTTTGAGCGAGCCTATGTCGAGAAGCTTGGCCTCACCGAAGGTGTCGGGCTCGAGATGCAGGCGCAGGTCAAGGCGATCCTCGCGCCGTACGCGGACAGCCTCAAGCAACTCGCCGCCAAGGCAGGCGATTTCAAAGGTTTTCCTCTGAAGACGGCGTTTCGGATCTCTTTTGGTGGTCCGCACTGTGCAGCGGCGCAGAATCAAAACGCGTCCGGCGGCCAGCCAGGCGACCCGGGATCCTCCGGCAGCGGACCCTCTATCCCTCCCACCAGCATCGGTGGGGTGGCGAGCGCGCTCGGAGGCAAGCTGGTCGGCGGCCTGTTCGCCAAGAAGAAGTCGGATGCACCCGCCGACTCCTCGACCACGCCGACCACTCCGCTGCCGCCCGGCATGATTCAAGCCGCCCAGATCACCATCGAGACCAAGTCCATCACTCAGGGAACCATTGCGCCGGCACAGTTCGAGATTCCGGCGGGCTGGAAGCTGATTCAGCCGGAGGCGCCCAAGGCACCGAAGGAATTCACCTGTCCCAAAACCTGAATCACATCAGTGAACGGCACACCGCTTCGAATGCCGGCAGTATCAGCGGATCGCTCATCTCGCTGCTCGCCATCGGATGCGAACCAAAGCGCGCAATGACCACCTGCGCGCGAGGGGCGATATACAGCCGCTGACCGTGGATGCCGCGTCCCTCGAACACGCCCAAGTCGTTGTGCGACACCCACCACATGTTGCGGTACGAATAGCCAGGTAGCAGCCGGTAGCCGGCGGGCGCGAATTTGGCCGGGTCGGCCCCGCGGCGAATGTCCGCGACCACCGCGTCGGGGATCACCTGCCGGCCCGCCCACGCGCCCTCACAGCGCAGCAATTCACCGAATCGGCACATATCGCGCAACGTGGCACTCAAGCCGCCGCCGCCCGTGGCCACGCCGATCGAATCGACCGACAGGTAACCGTCCTCTTCGCAGCCGATCCGCGACCAAATGCGCTCGCTCAGCAGGTCGGGCAGGGAAACGCCGGTGACGCGCTTCATCATCCAGCACAGCACCTCGGTATTGACGGTCTTGTAATCGAACACAGCGCCATGCACGCCCGCTTTGCGCAGCGTCACCAGATACTCGTAGACATTGCCGGGCCCGGCATAATCCCCGGGGCGTGTGCGCAGGCCGGCGGCGCGCGAAAAATTCCAGATGTCGGACTTCGGGTCCGAATACACTTCGGCGTGATCCACGCCTACCTGCATGTCGAGCACCTGGCGCAGCGTCGCATCCTCATAGGCGCTCGCCGCCATCTCGGGCAGGTAGTAGGCCACCGGTCTGTTTTCATCCAGGACGCGTTCGTGAATCAAAGTCGCGGCGAGCGTCGCGGCGTAGGATTTGGTGATGGAAAAGCAGGCGTGCGGGCGCTGCGCCTGCAAAGCGCCGAAGTACCGCTCATAGACCCGCACGCCGCGATGCAGAACGATGATCCCGTCCGTGAAGGTCTGCGACAGCGACTCCGCCCAGGTGTGGCGCCGGCCGTGCAGGTCGTCGAAGGCGAGCGCATCGATTACGGACTCGGCGCCGGGCGAGACGACGCCGAGATCGCTCGCCGCACCCGCGCCGCGCCACACGGCGGCGGTCGGGACCAACTCCCGCATGTGCGACAAGCTCCAGCGGATCTCCGGGAATTCCAGGTATCGGTCATCCTGGAATCGGACGCGCTTCGCCGCAGGCGGCGGGGAGCCCTGCATCAGCCCAAGGGTGGTCGGATCGGAGGCAGCAGAGTCCGGATACACGGTACCGTCGAACTCCATCGTTCCTGTCATCGCAGAGTTCCTATGCCTGCAAGGTGCGGGAATGATATCCCGAACTGCCCACGTGCAATCCACTCATCATCGAATTCGGAAACCCTGTCGCCAGCGGCTCCGTTCCCGCAGGAGACGCAGCCCGTCAAACAGGCTCGCGGGGATCAGCCCCCTCGTCCAATTCGATGACGGGCGGAGTCCCCACGGGCAGGCTGAACGTGAACACGGCGCCGCCGCCCGGGCGATTGGCGCCGTTGATGGTGCCGTGGTGCGCCTCGACGATGGCGCGGCAGATCGCGAGGCCGAGACCCACGCCCGGCGTCGACGACTCGCGCTCGCCCCGCGTGAATTTCTGAAAAACTTCTTCCTCGCGTCCCACCGGCAGCCCGGGTCCGTCGTCCGCCACCGACACCCGCAGTTGTTGCCCGACCCGCTTCGCCGAGAGTTCGATGCGGCTCGCCGGCGGTGTGTACTTGGCGGCGTTCTCCAGCAAATTGACCAGCACCCGCTCGATCAACAGGGCGTCGAACCGGACCAGCGGCAGATCGTGCGGAATATCGATGCTGACACGGTGCCGCTGCAGGACACCCTGCATGTAGCGAATGGCGGTGCCCACCACCTCTTCGATCGGCTGCCATTCCAAGTGCAACTGGACTTCGCCGCTCTCGATGCGCGCCATGTCCAGCAGGTTGGTGACCAGCGCGCTCATGCGGCGCGCCTCGTCCTTGATGGCGTGCGCGGTTTCCAGCTGATGCGGCGTCAAGGGAGGTTGGCCGGACTCGAGAACGTCGCTCAAGCCCACCAACACGGTCAGCGGCGTGCGCAGATCGTGCGACAGGGCGGCGAGCAAGGAATTGCGCAGCCGCTCGGATTCCATCGTGACCAGCGCGCTCTGCGCCACGTCCACGTAGTGCACGCGCTCGAGCGCGATCGCGATCAGCGCCGCAAACGTATCGAGCAACTGCCGCTGTTCCGGAATGCGCAGCAGGCGGCGGTTGTGCGCCTTGATGGCGAGTATGCCGCGCACCTGCGCGGGCGCCCGCAGCGGCAGATACAGGATTTCGCTCCCCGGCAGGGTGTCGGTGCCGAATCCCGTGGCCTGACCTTTGTCGTAGGCCCATTGCGCGATTCCCAGGTCGACCGCGAGCGGCGCGCCGTCGACCGGCGACCTCAAGGCCAGCAGGCCGTTGGCGGCCGGCAGCAGCCAGGCCGCCGTGGCGCGAAAGGTGCGCTCGACGGCCTCCTGGCTGACTTTGATCACCTCGTCGATCTGCATGGCGCCGGAGAGTTTTCTCGACACTTCGTACAGCGATCCCGCGCGCTCCTCGCGGTGCGAGGCGACGCGCGCCTGAAACCGCAGTCCCGCCGTCAGCTGACCGGTGATGAGCCCCACGGCGAGCATCACGAAAAACGTCAGCAGGTACTGCACGTCGCTCACGGCAAAGGAAAATCGCGGCGGCACGAAGAAGAAGTCGAAGGCCCCCACGCTCAAGACCGCCGCGAGCGCCGCCGGCCCGCGGCCGAGCCGCATGCCCACCAGCACCACGGTTAAAATAAAAATCGCGACGATATTCGCCGGTTCGAAGTGCGCGGCCAGCGGCTGGGTGAGTATCGAGACCGCGACGCAGCTCAACGCCGCCCACAGATAGCGTAGTTGTTTTCGGTTGCGGCGCCGGGAAGAGTCCGCGTCGAGCAATGACTCCTCGGGGATCAAGCGGCTCACCGGGCCGCCCTCCTCGCCCGCCTGCGAGCGCCCGATTTCTATCAAGTCGATGTCGGGGGCGAGCAGCGCCAGCTTCTGTCCGCTCGATCGCTGCCAGGGCCATAAGCGGCGCGCCGGGTCGCGTCCGATCACCAGCTTCGACAAATTGTGATTGCGCGCGTAGCCGATCACGCTCTCGGCAACCTGGGCGCTGGCGATCACGGCGGTGGTCGCGCCGAGATCCTGGGCGAGCGTCAAGATGCTCAAGATTTTCTCGCGGCGTGCAGCCGGCAGGCGCTGCAGCGCCGGCGTTTCGACGTAGATGGCATGCCAGTCGGCGCTGAGCTGCCCCGCGAGCCGCGCTGCGGCGCGCACCACGCGCTCCGCGCCCGGGCCGGGCCCCACGCACGTGAGCAGCGCGTTCGCCGTTTTCCAGACCGAGCCGATGGCCTTGTCGACCCGATAGGCCTGCACGTCGCCTTCCACACGGTCGGCGGTGCGCCGCAACGCGAGTTCGCGCAGCGCCATCAAATTACCGCGGCGGAAAAAATTATTGGCCGCGCGTTCCGCTTGCTGCGCCACGTAAACCTTGCCGCCTTTGAGGCGGTCGAGCAGTTCGTCCGCCGGAATGTCGACCAGCACCACTTCGTCGGCATGATCGAACACCGTGTCGGGCACGGTCTCCCAGATCCTCACGTTGGTGATGCCGCCGACCACGTCGTTCAGGCTGTCGAGATGCTGCACGTTGAGCGTGGTGAACACGTCGATGCCGGCGGACAGCAGTTCTTCGACGTCCTGCCAGCGTTTCGGATGGCGCGAACCCTGCACGTTCGAGTGCGCCAACTCATCCACCAGGATCAGCGCCGGGCGGCGCTCGAGGGCCGCATCGAGATCGAACTCCGACAGCTGCCGATCCTTGTAGGGGACGAGCTTTGCCGGCAGAATCTTCAGACCCTCGAGCAGCGCCGCGGTCTCCGATCGCCCGTGCGTCTCGACCACGCCGATCAGCACATCGACGCCTTCGCTCTGCAGCTTGCGGGCGGCGACGAGCATGGCGTAGGTCTTCCCGACGCCGGCGGACGAGCCGAAGTAGATGCGCAATTTCCCGCGCCGCGACTGCGCCTCCTGCTCGCGATACTTGGCGAGCAGCAGATCCGGATTGGGACGTTCGGTGCCTGTCGCCGACACGCCGTTCACGTCGCCTGATCGAGCGCCAGATTGAGCATCAGGACATTGACCCGCGACTCGCCGAACACGCCCCACTGCGGACCCTGCACATGCGATGCCACGAGCGTACGCACGCGCTGCACGCTCCAATGACGCTCGCGCGCGATCCGGGCCGCCTGGTAAAGGGCCGCGGCGGGGCTGATCTCCGGATCGAGACCGCTGCCCGAGGCCGTGACCAGGTCCACCGGAATCGGCAAGGTGTTGCCGGGATCCGCGGCTTTCAGCGCGTCGATGCGCTGCTTGGCCGCGTCCAACAGGGCGGGATTGGTGGGCGAGAAGTTCGAACCGCCCGACGCGAGAGGGTTATTTGGCATGGGAGAGGTGGCCGACAATCGTCCCCAGAAGTAGCGCGGCTCCTGGAAGGACTGCGAGATCAATTCCGATCCCACCACCTTGCCTGCGCGCGTGACCAGGCTGCCTGCGCTCTGGCGCGGGAAGGCGAGCATGCCGATTCCCGTCAGCAGCAGGGGATAGACGAGGCCCGTGACGACGCTCAGCAACACGAACAGGGTCAGCAGGGGCCGCAGCAGGGTTTTCATCGGCTACTCCTTTGGATGGAAGGCAAATCCGTCCGGGGTTGGGCCTGGAATCCTTAGGTCCCCTCTCATACCAGGTGCAGGACCGTCAGGGTCAGATCGATGGCTTTGATCCCGACAAAGGGTACCGCAATGCCTCCGAGTCCGTAGATCAGCAAATTGCGGCGCAGCAGCGACGCCGCGCCGAGGGCCCGGTACTTGACTCCCTTCAGGGCCAGCGGGATCAACAGGACGATGATCAGGGCATTGAAGATCACCGCCGACAGGATGGCCGAATTCGGACTGGTGAGCCGCATCACATCCAGTGAGGCGAGCTGCGGGTAGGTGGTCGCGAAGGCGGCCGGGATGATGGCGAAATACTTCGCCACGTCGTTGGCAATCGAGAAGGTGGTGAGCGAGCCGCGCGTGATGAGCAGCTGCTTGCCGACTTCGACGATCTCGATCAATTTGGTGGGATTGGAATCCAGGTCCACCATGTTCCCGGCCTCCTTTGCCGCCTGGGTTCCCGAATTCATCGCCACCGCAACGTCTGCCTGGGCCAGCGCCGGCGCATCGTTCGTGCCGTCGCCGGTCATCGCCACCAACCGGCCCTCGGCCTGGTACTGCCGGATCAACTTGAGTTTGGCCTCCGGGGTCGCCTCTGCCAGAAAATCATCGACACCCGCTTCGGCGGCAATGGCGGCCGCCGTCAGCCGATTGTCCCCGGTGATCATGACGGTGCGGATGCCCATGCGGCGCAACTCGCCGAAGCGCTCCTTGATGCCGCCCTTGACGATGTCCTTGAGTTCGACCACGCCGAGCACGCGCCCGTCGTCGGCCACCACCAAGGGGGTGCTGCCCTTGCGCGACACTTCGTCCACGGACTGGGTCACGCCCGCGGGAAATACCGTGCCCTTGGCTTCCACATACTGCCGGACCGCGAGCGCCGCCCCCTTGCGTACTTCCCGCGTGCCGACATCGACGCCGCTCATGCGGGTCTGGGCGGTGAAGGCCACGAACTTCGCCGCGAGTTCATTCATGTTGCGTTCACGCAAATTGAAACGCTGCTTGGCGAGCACGACGATGCTTCGGCCCTCCGGCGTTTCATCCGCCAGCGAGCCGAGTTGCGCCGCGTCCGCGAGCTGCAATTCGCTGACCCCTTCGGCGGGAATGAATGCGGCCGCCTGCCGGTTGCCTAACGTGATGGTGCCGGTCTTGTCGAGCAGCAGCACGTCGACGTCGCCGGCCGCCTCGACCGCCCGGCCGGAGGTCGCAATCACGTTCGACGCCATCATGCGGCTCATGCCGGCGACGCCGATCGAGGAGAGCAACCCGCCGATGGTGGTGGGAATCAGGCATACCAACAGCGCGACCAGCACCGTGATGCTCACCGGGGAGCCGAACTTGGCGACGGCCACGCTGAAAATCGAGAACGGCAGCAAGGTCGCGGTTGCCAGCAGAAACACCAGCGTCAGCGCGATCAAGAGAATCGTCAGCGCGATTTCATTGGGCGTCTTCTGCCGCTTCGCGCCTTCGACCATCGAAATCATCCGGTCGATGAACGCCTCGCCCGGATTGACTGCGACGCGCACGATCAGCCAATCGGACAGCACGCGCGTGCCGCCCGTGACGGCGGAGAAATCGCCGCCCGATTCGCGAACCACGGGTGCCGATTCACCGGTGATGGCGCTCTCGTCGACGCTGGCAATACCCTCCACCACCTCGCCGTCCGCGGGAATGACGTTGCCGACCTCCACCAGGAAGAAATCGCCTTTGCGCAGCAGCGTGGCCGGGGTCGGCACCCACTGTGAGCCGTAGACCGGCACCGCCATCTTCTTGGCGCTGATCGACTGTTTCAGTCCGCGCAGCGAAGCGGCCTGCGCCTTGCTCCGGCCCTCCGCCAGCGCCTCCGCGAAATTGGCGAACAGCACCGTGAACCACAGCCACGCGGCAATCGCCAGGATGAAGCCTGCCGGCGCCTCTCCCTGCCCGCGCAGCGCCTGAACCCACAGCACCGTGGTCAGGATGCTGCCGATGTACACGACGAACATCACGGGATTGCGCAACTGCACCCGGGGCGACAGCTTGCGAAACGAGTCCGCGATCGCGGGCGCCATGAGCGCCGAATCGAACAGAGACAACGATTTTCTGACCACGGCGCAGCCTTTCAGTGATTGGCGTGAAGTTGCAGACGTTCGATCAAGGGCGCGCCTTTCAGTGATTCGCGTGCAGTTGCAGATGTTCGATCACCGGTCCGAGCGCGAGCGCCGGGATATAGGTCAGCGCACCCACCAGCACCACGGTTCCCACCAGCAGGGCGACGAACAGCGGCCCGTGCGTGGGCAGCGTCCCCGCGGTGGCCTCGATGCGCTTCTTCCCGGCGAGCGAGCCGGCCATGGCGAGTACCGCGACGATGAAGGCGAAGCGGCCGAACCACATGACGATGCCGAGCAGCACGTTGTAGAACGGCGTATTGGTCGACAGCCCCGCAAAGGCGCTGCCGTTGTTGTTCGCGGTCGACGACAGCGCGTACAGAATTTCCGAGAAGCCGTGCGCACCCGGATTGAAGATGCCGAGCCGGCCCGGTTCGGTCATCACGGCAATCGCCGTGCCCACCAGCACCAGGCACGGCGTGAGCAGGATGACGATCGACGTCATCTTCATCTCGAATGCCTCGATCTTCTTGCCGACATATTCGGGGGTGCGTCCGATCATCAGGCCCGCGATGAAGACGGCCATGATCGCGAACACCAGCATGCCGTACAGTCCCGAACCGACTCCGCCGAATACGACCTCGCCGAGTTCGATGAGCCACATGGGCACGAGGCCCCCCAGTGGCGTGAATGAATCGTGCACGGCGTTGACCGCACCGCAAGACGCCGCGGTTGTGATGGTCGCAAACAGCGCCGAGGCGGTGATCCCAAAGCGGGTTTCCTTCCCCTCCATGTTGCCGCCCGCCTGCGTCAAAGAGACGGTCTGATCGACACCGAGCTGCGGGAACAGAGGATTGCCCTGCTGTTCCGCCCAGATGGCCAGCACGGCCATCACCACGAAGATGGCGCTCATCGCCCCGAGCACCGCCCAACCCTGGCGCAGATCGCCGCACAGGCGGCCGAACACGAAGCACAGGGCCGCGGGAATCAGGAACATCGAGATCATCTGGGCAAAGTTCGTCAGCGGCGTCGGATTCTCGAACGGATGCGCCGAATTCGCATTGAAGAAGCCGCCGCCATTGGTACCGATCATCTTGATGGCTTCCTGCGACGCCACCGGCCCCATCGCGAGCGTCTGCGTACGTGTCGTCACCGGCTCCGTCACGGCGTTGCCGCCGGTATCCTTGAGGGGTTGCCCGGCAGCGTCGAGCTTCGGATTCGCGTAGGTGAGACTCTCGAGGGTCGACACGTCCTTGTACGCATCGAAATTCTGGATCACGCCCTGTGCCATCAAGAGGACGGCGAGCAGCGTCGACAAGGGCAGCAGCACCCACAGCGTGCTGCGCGTGAGATCCACCCAGAAATTGCCGATGCCTCGCGCCGAGCGCCGCGCGAAGCCACGGATCAGCGCGATGGCGACCGCTATGCCGGTGGCGGCCGACAGGAAGTTCTGCACGGTGAGCGCCAGCATCTGAGTCAGGTAGCTCATGGCCGACTCGCCGGAATATGCCTGCCAGTCGGTGTTGGTCGCGAAGCTCAGCGCCGTGTTGAAGGCGGAATCAGGCGCGATGGCGGCCAGATGCTGCGGATTGAACGGCAGCGCTCCTTGCGCGCGCTGCAGGGCGTATACCACGATGACTCCCAGCGCGTTGAACAGCAGCACCGCCGTCGCATAGCGCGTCCACGGCATGTCATCCGCAGGATCGATCCCCGCTGCGCGATGGATCGACCTTTCAAATCGACCGAAAATTCCGGGAAGCGGGGAGTCGGCTGCCAGTCGCGCGATCAAGACAGACAGCGGGTAGGCCAGGGCCACCAGCACGGCGAGGAACAGCGCCAACGCGAACCAAGCCTGGCCGCTCACTTACAGATTCTCCGCCCGGCCGCTCACGTGCAGGTTCCCCACCCAGCCGCTCACTTACAGATCCTCGGCCCGAATGAGGGCGGCGACCAAGTACACCAACAAGCCGACGGCGATCAGTCCGCTGATGAGATAGGGCCAGTTCATCTGCGCTTTTCCAAAGCAGCGCATCCTCTGACCAGCGCCACGGTCAGCGCCACCAATCCAACCACACCCAGCAGGTAAAGCAGATCGACCACGTTGCTCCCGTGATGACGGACCAATCTCGAGCGCGCCCGTTCAACGGTGTCGCGGCGCGCCGGAAAGGGGTTGAATGTGCGCCAAGGCGCATAAAAATGCTGTAAAAGTCGCGGCACCGCAGGTGGCGCATTGAAAAGTACACTGGCGCCGACATCCACCGCGTCGGACCAAAGACCGCCGGCTTGGACCTACGACACAAAGGCTGGCGATGAGAGCTACAATGTACCCTGGAGGTCGCCAACTGCCCTGATCCACGCCGGAACCAATGGTCCGCGCGGAATCAGCGTTGCGCCTGTTCAAGCTCGGCGGCGTTTTTTTGGAAATCAATCTCGAGGGGTTCAGCCATGGGTACAACAGTGTCCTTCACCCGCCCGGACGGGAAAGCGGTGGATGGATATCTTGCGGAGCCGGCAGTCGCTGCGGGTGCTCCGGGGATCGTCGTGATCCAGGAGTGGTGGGGGCTCAACGACCAGATTCGCGGGGTTGCGGACCGCCTGGCGAGTGCGGGTTACCTCGCCCTCGTTCCCGACCTTTACCGAGGCAAGTCCACGGTCGAGGCGGAGGAAGCGCACCATCTGATGTCGGGTTTGAATTTCGGCGACGCAGCGTCTCAGGACATCCGCGGCGCCGTGCAATTCCTGAAGGGGCGCGCCGGCAAGGTCGGAGTGACCGGATTCTGCATGGGAGGCGCTCTGACGCTGCTCGCGGCGTGCGCGGTGCCGGAAATCGACGCAGGCGTCGTCTGGTACGGCTGTCCGCCGCTCGAGTACATCGATGCGACCAAGATCAAGGCGCCGCTGCTCGGACATTGGGCGACGCAGGATGAATTCTTTCCAATCGCGACCATCGACGGGTTGCAGGACAAATTGCGTGCGGCCGACGTTCGCCACGATTTTCACCGCTATCTCGCCTACCACTCGTTTGCCAACGAGACCGCCGTCGGGCCACACCGTATTCCGTCGACGCAGTACGATCCGGTCTGGTCGCAGCAGGCATGGGATCGGACCTTGAGATTTTTCGGCCGGTGGCTCGGTTAACCTGCAGCTACGTAACAGCAATCTCGCGAAGCTGCGGCAGCGTCAATTCGATGTGCTGATCGTCGGCGGCGGCATCAACGGTGCGGTCAGCGCCGCGGCGCTCGCCGGCAAGGGCGCACAAGTCGCACTGATCGATCGCGGCGACTTCGCCGGCCTGACGAGCATGAACTCGTCGAATCTCGCCTGGGGCGGAATCAAGTACATGGAAACCGGGGACTTCGCCCTGGTGCGGAAACTCTGCGTCAGCCGCAACCACTTGATGCGCAGTTACCCGTCGACGGTGCAGGAGATTCGGTTCTTCACCACCGTGACGAGGCGGTTCCGCTACCCACCGTGGTATCTGCTCATGGGAGCTTGGCTGTACTGGTTGATCGGCGATGGGTTCACCCGGACGCCGCGCTTCCTGGCGCCGGCACGCATCCGCAACGAGGAACCCATCGTCGACACCGAGAACATGGCCGGCGGCTTCGAGTATTCGGATGCCTACCTGCACGACACCGACGCGCGTTTCGTTTTCAACTTCGTGCGCGCCGCGCTGAATCGCGGCTGCGTGGCCGCCAATTATGTCGAGTCGCGCGGGGCGCGGCGCAAGGGCGATGTCTGGGTGACGCATGCCCGCGACGTCATCGACGGGTCCGAATTCGAAATCCGCGCCCGGGTGTTGGTCAATGCCGCCGGCCCCTACGTGGATGCGCACAACGTGCTCACGGGCGAGAAGACGGAGCACCACCACATGCTCTCGAAGGGCATCCATCTGATCGTCGATCGCCTGGTCCAGGAGCGCCGCGTCCTGGCATTCTTCGCCGACGATGGGCGCTTGTTCTTCGTGATCCCGATGGGCAGTCGTACCTGCATCGGAACCACCGACACGCCCGTGACCGATCCGCTGACAGGCATAACGGATCAAGACGTCGCCTTCGTACTCGACAACATCAACAAACGACTGAAGCTCGCGCGGCCGTTGACGACCGCGGACATCATCGCCACACGCTGCGGCGTGCGCCCGTTGGCAGTCAAAGATGAGTCGGGCGGAGGCCGCGATTTTCTGCACCTATCGCGCAAACATGTGGTGGAAATGCGGCGCGAGGACGCTCACATCAGCATCTTCGGCGGCAAACTGACCGACTGCCTGAACGTCGGCAACGAGGTCAGCGAGTTGGTGCGCTCGCTCGGCATCCCGCTGCCGTACGCCGATTACAAATGGTACGGCGAGCCCCCCGACACGGTACGCGACGAGTTCTTCCATCAGGCGCGGCTGCTGCGTCTCGACGATTACACCGCACCTGAATCCTCCGAGCCCTTGAGCACGCGGCTGTGGCGCCGCTACGCCGCGGAGGCCCTCGGGCTGCTCGAGAACATCCGCGAGGATCCAGGCCAGGCCGAAGTACTCATCAAGGGCACGGAGTATCTGCGCTGTGAAGTTGCCCAGGCGGCGCGGAGCGAAATGATCACCAAGCTCGAGGACTTTCTGAGGCGCCGCTCGAAGATTGCGCTGGTCGTGCGCAAGGATGACATTCGCCGCTCACCGGGCCTCAAGGAGGCCTGCGAACTGCTGTTCGGCGACCAGGCTGACGCCAAGCTCGCCGAGTACTTCGACGCACCCACCTAAATCCATATCACTGCGCGCTAGTACGGCTGGCTCCCATCATTGCCAGGGGGCGCGAAGTCGCATACCTCGATGGCGTAATCTGGGAAGTCCGGGAAGGGCGAATTGACGGAGCACTGAGCGACGCCGCAACCCACCGCCGTGGTGCCGCGCCACACCACCTGGGTGTAATGACCGGTTTCCTGACCGTTGGTGGAGCTATTCGTGCTATACGAATAGTTCGCGGCCTCGCTCGCCCAGCTCTGGGCGGCATCCGTCCCGGTCACCGGGACCGGCGTTATGCAATTGGTGGGGCTGAAACACTCCGCTGACTGGATGAAGATATTCTCGCCGAAGGGGCCGCGATTCGCATTGTGATTCAAGCCCGGGCAGGTTGCGGCATAGGTCTGCGCAATGGTCGCTGCGGCCGGCGACCAAATGAACGGATTGAGGGGCCCGCCGGCCGTGCTGGAAGGCGCCGGATTGCCCGGTCCAAAAGATCCATTGATGCGGGTGTTGTTCATGCCCGCCAGCAGGTTGCAGTATACCGAGGTCGTGCAGGCAAAGGGCGGCGGTGTTTGCACCTGCCAGGCCAGGCCGGGAGCCCCGGGGCTGCCGGTGCTCCGGATCGATAGTCCATTGGCATTCATGAACCAGATGACGATCTGGGAGGTCGCATTGTTGTAGAAGAGGATGTCGGACTTCCCGTCACCGTCGAAGTCGCCTATCTGCTGCACGCTCCACGGAGTGCTCGCGTCGCCGGGATTGCCGAGGCCGGCGCTCTGCGAAACGCCCGTGCTGTTCATGAGCCAGACGACGTACTGGCCGTTCGCTGTGTTCAGCCACAAGATGTCGGCGTTGCCGTCGCCGTTGAAGTCGCCGATGCCGGCAATGCTCCAGGGAACACCGGGACTGCCGGGGGACAAGCTGCTCTGGATGCCGGCGGTTCCGTTCATGAACCAGATCACATCCTGACCGGTGGTCTGGTTTTGCCACAGGATGTCGGTCTTCTTGTCCCCATTGAAGTCGCCGACCCCGACGACCGTCCAGCCGGGCACCGCGCCCAGGCTCACGCTTTGCCTGATCGTGGCTCCGTTCATGAACCAGATCACCACATTGCCGGTGGAGGCGCTCTGCCAGAGGATGTCGGCGTCGCCGTCGGCGTCGAAGTCGCCGACACCCTGCACGCTCCAGTCCGAACTCGGGCCTCCCGGAGAGCCGGAGAGCGAGACTTGCGTGCCGTTCATCTGCCAGATGACGAGTTGGTTCGAGGTGCTGTTCTGCCACAGGATGTCGGCCTTGCCGTCGCCGTTGAAGTCGCCGACGCCGACCACGCTCCAGCCGGTCCCAGGGACACCGGGACTGCCGGCGCCCCCAATGGTCGTGCCATTCATGAGCCAGATGTCCACCTGCGAAGAGCCGGTGTTCTGCCAGAGGATGTCGCTCCTGCACAGGCCGTCGAAATTCGAAGTCGCGACCGCTGGACAGGCCGCGGTTGCCAGGCTCGGCATCGCACCCAGCCCGAGGAGCAGCAGACAGCCGACGCGTCCGGGCAGCGAGAGCGCGGACTTCGCAATGGCCGTCGCACGATCTAGGTGTTGCTGAATCATGGAGTACCCCTGGTCTGGATCGGTTGTAGTTGTCGCCGCGTCGGCACGCCTGCACGCCTGCACGCCTGCACGCCTGCACGCCTTCAGGGACGCTAAAATTCCATACATATGTCAAGGTGTCAACACACGTTCTGTCGTGACGGGCCTATGTCAAATCCACGGTCAACGCCGCGCGCAGGAATGCTGCAGCGCCGAGCGTAAGAATGCTTCCCACATGCCGTCGCGATTTTTTGCTTCGCGGAAGCGAGGCGGCGTGTCGTCGCTGTCTCGAGCAACCGCTGTGCGCAGACTCGCGACGTGGATCCAGGTGCCAACGCTCAAAGCGGCGCGCGTGGCGCGCGCATTTTCACAGCACTGTTTCCTGCGATGCGCAGATGCGTCACCCGCTCCGTGCAGCGATATGCGTGCAGTTGCAATTTACGGCAACGCTGCGAGCGATCGAATTTGAAAATGTCGCGCGACTCTTTGGAAATTTTGCGCGACTTTGGAAATGCCGCGCGACTTTGGAAATGCCGCGCGCGTGACCATCAACGCAGTGCGCCATGGCATTCCGTTCATCATCATGGCGGGCAGTTAACTTAATGCGATTCGCGGCGGGATACGCAATTTTGCGCTGCCGGTTCTGCATTATGTAACGCGCGCGCTGCGTCGTCGGCCGCGACTGTCAAGTTTTGTAGGACGGACGGCGTGAAAGCGGTCAACGATCGCGCTGTCGCCGCTTTCGAATGGCGTGCGGCATCAGTCAGCCCTGTACTTTCCTGCGGGCAGAATCCATGATTGCAGGTGGCGAAAGATTTCAACATCCATGTCTGCCGCGCGCCTTGCAATCCGTTAGTACGCACATGACACGTTCAATTGCATATGAACCGGACCCCATTGTGCCGGTTCGAAACCAAGACCAGACACAAATTCTTGTCTGGCCCAGCGCGCCGTTGCACGAACACACCGCGCCGCTCGACGACACGTGGTCGTCCAACGAAGGCGCCGATTGGATCGAACGCGGCGAAGTCCCGGCCGCGAAAGAGACGGCGACGGTCGGCAGCCTTTTGGGAAATCGCTACCGGCTCGAGCAGAAGGTGGGCGAAGGCGGCATGGGTGTCGTTTATCGTGCAACCGACATCGAGTTCAAGGGCGAGACCTTCGCCATCAAGGTGTTGAAGCGCTCGATTCAACAGCGACCGGAGGCGCTGCGATTGCTGCGGGAAGAGGTGCGCAAGACCCGCAGCTTGAAACATCCGAACATCGTCGGCGTTTACTCGTTGAATGCCGATCCGAGCGGCGCCTACATGCTGATGGAATTTCTGGAAGGCAAATCGCTCAGAGCGTTCATCCAGGAGGAATTCGGACGCGGTATGCCGCTGATGCGCGCATGGCCGTTGATCCACGACATCGGTTCGGCGTTGGCATACGCGCACGACCACAACGTAGTCCACAGCGATCTGAAGCCCTCCAATCTCTTCGTGACGGTGTGGGGCAAGGCGATGCTGCTGGATTTCGGAATTGCCAGGGCGGTCCACGCCAGATCCGACCGCTATGACACTCGTGCCTTCGGTGCGTCGACACCGGCCTATGCGAGTTCCGAAATGCTGATGGGCAACGCGCCCGATCAACGCGACGACGTGTACGCATTCGCGTGCGTGATTTACGAGATGTTGTCGGGCCGGCATCCCTTCAACCGCCTTGGCGCGGTCGACGCGCAGCGCATGGGAATGCGGCCCGCGCCGCTTGACTGCCTGACCCAGCGACAGAACCAGGCATTGGCGCGAGCGCTGGCTTTCGAGCGGGCGCGCCGCACCGCGTCGGTCGAGGCGCTGATGGTGGGACTCAAGGGCACTGGGCAAAACCCTCGGCGGTCACCTCTGTGGCTGGGAATCGGGGCGGCGGCATGCATCATCGCCGGCACTGCGGCCGGCGTGGCGTGGCGCGATCAAGCCCTTAAACAAGCGCGCGGCGCTGCCGACAAGCCAGCCGCGCACGGCAATTTGCCGGCGACGATTCGCGCACCAGCCGATCAACGGCTCGGAGCGGCTGCGGCGGAACCGAAGTCCGAGTTGCGCGATTTCACGGGCGCGACCGGCGCGACCGGCGCGACGGGCACGACTGGCACGGGCACCAGGGGCACCGAATTGGCGGCCGGCGCTCCCGTCGTGGATGAAGGGCACCGCGCCGCCGCACCGGAATCAAAGGCGCGCGACGTGACCGTTACGGTCCCCGGGCCTGAATCGGCCCGAGGTACCACGCACCAGGAAGCCGTGCCGCAGCCAGCCGCAGGCGACGCTCGCCACGACGCCGCGGGCCAACCCACTGGAGCCACAGCGCGTCAGATCGTCGGTGCCTCATCAGCCGGAGCGGCCAGGCAACAGGACGCCGGACCCGAATCAGCCGCGGACGCCGCGCACCAGAACGCCGGTCCAGAACCCGCCGCAGACGTCGCCCATCAGCACGCCAAACCCGAATCAGCCGCGGACGCCGCGCACCAGAACGCCGGTCCAGAACCCGCCGCAGACGTCGCCCATCAGCACGCCAAACCCGAATCAGCCGCGGAGGCCGCACGCCCGGACGACGCGCGGATTCCGCCGATCGGCAAGAAGATTCCGGCCATCGTTCCCTTGCCGGATGCGACGTCCAAGTTGATTTCCTGTCCTTATCCGGAAGACGCGCTTCGTCAGGTGCAAACCGGTACCGTAGTTTTGCTGGTGTACGTTTCGCCGAAAGGGGCGGTGGCGGATACTGAAGTTGATTCATCCAGCGGATCAGCCTCGCTCGACCAAGCGGCCGAGCGCTGTGTCCGACAATTCGGCCAATTCGCTCCGCAACTGGCCGGCAAGCAGGGAGAGGGGCATTGGGGGCGCATGAAGTACCATTGGTCGCTCGGCGGATAGCCCCACCAGTCTCGTTGCTCAAGTGTCGGCTTGTCTTGGCGATATCACTGTCGATTGCAGCGCAGGGAGCCTGGTCCGCCGGCTGTATCGGCAGCGGAGATGAATCGGAGATCAACGCGGCTCTGGCGGGTCCACAGGCCCGCGCCGTGCTCTGTCCCAAAGCGAGATTCCGCCTCGTGCATTCCATCGTGCTGTCCTCCGCGGGACAGGAAATCTACACCGAGGGGTCGCCCGCGGACGATACACGCGCGCGCATCGAAGTCGCCGACGCCGAGCTTTCCACGGCGATATTCTCCCGCGCCTCGAATGTCCTGATCCATCATTTGATCGTCGATGGCGCGCGCACTCGATTGGGCCGCGAGCCCAAGGGCGGGGCACTGATCGAAATAGGCGGCAATGTCTCGGGGATCAAGGTCGATCATGTCCGTGCCTTCGATCCGCGCGGATGGTCGGTGTTGCATGTCATCCAAGGCAATGTCCTACCGGGCACCGGAGGTTGCAGCGGCGCGCGCATCACCGATAATGATCTCGGACCCTCCGGTCATCCGGACGGTGAGTGGGCCGACGGCATATCCTTCGCCTGTCGCGACGGGACCGTCGCGCGCAATACGGTGACGGACGCCTCCGACGGCGCCATCGTCATTTTTGGCGCACCCGGGACCTTGGTCGAGGACAATTTGATCGTGACGCGCAACAATATCCTGCTCGGGGGTATCAACCTGGTCGATTTTTCACCTTTCCACGGCGATTACACGGGCACGACGATCAGAAACAACCGCATCGAAGCGCTCGGGGGATTCATCAAGGTCGGCATAGCGGCGGGACCGACGGTTTGGGGATTCAATTCGGGCCAGGTCAATCGTGGGGCGGCCATCATCGGCAACACCTTCAGTGGCGGTCACATGGGTTTCGGGATCGCGGCGGACGGCGTCGCGGACTTCACGATAGAGGGGAACAAAGCCCACGGCCACTTCGGCGGCGTGCGTGGCGAGCACTGCTGGCCCGGCACGACCGCACCGGGACACGCATTCATACGCAACCCTAAGTCCACCGCGGGCAAATTCCAGAAAGACTTTGAAGCCGGTGCTTTGGGCTACTCGATTTGTATCAAACCACCCACCACCAGGTTGCTTGGGCAGTGACCGAAACCAAGATCGAATGCCTGTTGCTCACCTGGCACGGAACGCTGCTCTGTGCGTCAGACTCCGGCGGCCTTTACCAGAAGCCGCTGACGGATCGTGAGTGTCTCGCCCCCGCCTGTCGTCTGACCGTCGCGACCGCACTGGATCGCGATGCCGCGGCGCTGGAACCGCTACCCGACCAGGCCCCGCCTTATGAATCCGCGACACTCGGTGAGGGCGTTGCCACCCGGGCGGGCGATGGACGCGGGTTTTATTTTTCCAGGGGCGCGCGTTTTCTCTGTGCGCCCGAGACCGCGGCCGACGACGTGGGCTGGAATCGGGAACTTGCCGGACCGTGGGAGCGTTTCCTTCCGGTACCGGTCGAACTGCTGATCAAGCTGCTCGACTTGCGTACGCGCGATTGGATCGACCGGTCTAACGGCCGGCGCATCGCGGGACGCGCCATCACCTTCAGGCGCAACTTCATGTTCTCGATGGGAGCGATTGATAGCGATTTGAGCAGGAGCTTTCCGAGTTTTCAGTCCGCTTCGCGCGAGATGGCTCGCGACGACTCCTCCAGCCTATTCCTGCTGGGGTTTGGCGGTCAGGCCGCCGAGTTTGTCTCCACCCGCGAACCGGCCCCGCCGTCCGAAGAGCCGCTTTGGCTGCGCGCCGAGCATCAGCAGACGGCGGGCACCGCCGCCCTGAGCCTCGACGCACCGGAATTGAAGGCGCCTGAGGTGCTGTACTATCCGCCGACCTTCGCTCATCGTGACGATCGGAAATTCTTTCTCACCCGCTCCTGGAATCGCCGACCGCGGCTCGGCTACACAACCAGCCGGGTCACGGTCCGGCAGGCGCACGACTGCCATCTGATGTTGTACCGAACTCTGGAGGGCGTGGTATTCGACGCCGACGGGGTGCGTCGTGGCTACGGGTTTCTGGTTGCCGGCGAACACCTGCCGAAAGCACTGCAGAAGGAGGGCGATCGGTACTTCATCGATCGACAGAGCATCGACGAGGCGCCGCTGCTCGCGGGCGATTACCTGGTGTTCTATAACGGAAACCTGCATAACTATTACCACTGGCTGGTCGAGGCCATTCTGTCCCTTTACATGTTGTGCAAGATCCCGCACGAGGGCTCGGCCATCGTGCTGCCGGCGGCGCTCGCAAAAATCTCGTCACTGCAATTCTTCGAGAGTTTGAATCTGCTCGGCTTTGGTGAGCTCAAGCAAACGCTGTGTGCGGCGCCGCTCGTCCGGCTGGAACGCGCGCGGTGGATTGCAACACTCAACGATCCGCTCGAGGACTTTCCGGAGCCTGTTCTGCTGGAATTCCAATCGTTCGCCGCCGCCTCGGTCCCCCGCGGCGCGGGCAATCTGCGCCTTTACGTCGAGCGCGAACGCTTGCGCACGGTCGAGAACGCGGCGGAAGTGCGGGAGTTTCTGGAGCGTGCCGGGTTCGTCACGATCCGCCTGGAGGGAATGCCCTTCGCGGAACAGGTGAGGCTGTTCGCCGACGCCGAGTTCGTCGTCGGCCCGCATGGCGCGGGGCTCGCCAATCTGCTCTTCACACCACCCAGCGCGCGCGTGATCGAATTCATGCCTGCGGCACAAATGCGGCCGTTCTTCTGGCTGATCTCGAGCAAGCTGGGGCATGAATACGGCATGCTCCGCTGCGACACCGACAATGGAAAATTCAACGGCAAACTGCGGGTGGACGTGCAGAAACTGGCGAGGATGCTGTCGCTGCTGGAGAAGGCGTAACGCGTCACCGGCGGAAGGCCGCGGCCGCGACCCTCTGTTGCATCCATTGCTCTCCGTGATCAGAGAAGACGCGGCGCGTCAACGTCAAGCCCGCGGCCCTAAGCCACTGTTCCATCCGTTGCGCTGCGTGATCGGAGAAACACGGCGCGTCACTGCGTCAAGCCCGCGGCCGTGAGCCACTGTTGCACCTCCATTGTGCTCCGCGAATAGGCCGCCGGGTCATCGGATTCGAATCGGAACCAGAAGGCCGGGTCCAACCAGGGTTCGTAGGACTCAAACGACTTGAGCTGCAGCGACGGCAACATGGCTGTTTGACGCTCCGGCGCCAGCATCGCCGCGGTACGCGAGTAACTGCTGTTGACCACGAGCAGGGTATCCGCGGCCCGCATGACGCAGTGGTCGATCATCGCGGCAGGCAGGGGGCTCCCGGCAAAATCACGCGCGGACAGCGTCGTAAATTCCGGAAATTCCCGGCGGACGAATTCCAAGTCGTCGCTCGCGGCGTACAGCGTCGTATCGCGAAGCTTCCCGAGCGCCGCCTTGTACCAGGGGACCGGAATCTCCCGCATGTGGGGACTCACGTGGCCGACGTAGTCCGTGCGCCGCACATGAAACGCCGACAGCGGCCGCCCCGAGGAGCGCAGTGCCGCGATGATCTTGGCCATCTCGATGGCCCATCGCGGCCGCAGCTCGAACAGCCGGCTCAGAAACAGGCGATGGCGCTGGAGGAAAGGCGGAATCCACTGGAAATGGCCGAAGAAATCGATGCCGTCCGGCAGGCAAGGAAGCGCCCACAGGCCCATGACACGCCATTCATGGGGTTCAACTCTCAGAATGTCGGCGCGCCCGTCCTTCTCCATCAATTCCAGTTCGAAGTATTCGTGAAGATCCCACCTGCGGCTCGATATGCCGGCATTGTGGCGCAACCCGCTCAGGATGAGATGCCAGAGTTGAAACAGCTGATTGCCAAAGCGGCCAAGCTTGCCGAGGAACGAGAAACGGAAATGGCGATTTTCCTCGGAGTTATTGCCGGCCAGCCATCGAGCAGGCTCCCTGATCAGCTCCGATCGGATAAAGGCCCGCCCCGTGGACGCTGCGCTGCCGCGGTCGAGAAGGAATCCGTGATCAAAGGCCGCCGCGATGGCGGTGGCCAGATCCTCACCACTCAAGGGTCCGAGCACGATGACTGCGGACAGCCGCGTTGCAGTGTTCGCGCCCACCATGACCGCACGGAACGTGGCGAGCGACGCATTCGAGAGCACGAGAACGTCCACGTCCGGTTCCGGTGCATCGGATCGAACCCTGCTCCGCGGCGCTCGAGCGGTCTGCGCTTTGCCTGCGATCTCCGGGTACTGCAGCACGTAACCGACTTCCACCTCGGCCTGTTCCGCCGTGCGGGCGACGCCCGGGTGACTCGGCGGCACGATCCGCACCGGCGCCGGCGCCGGAAGCGACGCTGCCTCGTCCGTCAGGCCGTGTGCGTTGCTGCGGTGTAGCGCGACCCGGCTGATCGAGCAATCCGCCTGCTGTAGAACGATTTCCGCCGTTCTCACCGGAGCGCGCGCCCATGCGATGTCCTTTCGAACGAAGACCGCGTCGTCCCGATTCGCGTGCACCGACGTACTGATCGAGAAGCGGAGAAACCCGTGCCGCCGAAGACGGGCGTCGAGTTCTTCCAGTTCTGTGGGAGGCATTGCATCCGCATGCCCCGCCGCGCGCGCGAGCTTGACACTGACGATATCGGTCTGGCGCAACGTCGCGGCGCCACCGCCAATTGCCGACAAGCCGACCGCCGGGAGATCCAAATGCAGCAGGTTGCATTGCTCGAAACCGAACGTGGCTGCGAGACCGTCAAGGGTGGGCCGCACCAATTCCGAATTGGTCGCCGGGCCCTGCGGTGCGCCGACAGAGGCGCTGATGGAGGCATCGACGGAGGCGCCGATAGAAGCACCGGCGCCGACAGAGGCGCTGATGGAGGCATCGACGGAGGCGCCGATAGAAGCACCGGCGCCGACAGAGGCGTCGACATGGACGACGTTCGAGGCGTCCGAGAAGCGTCCTATCGGACTGGGGGGCGTCGGCGCATCGGATCCGATCATGAAAATTGGCGCGAGGCGGTGTTCGCGGTAGAGATCCAGATCCCGTGCCTCGTCGGCGCCCACATGGATGATCCCCTTGAGCGGAATACGCAGGTCATGAGCTGCTTGCAGCCACGGCGGTCTCGTGACGTTGGGTGTGCGGGCCAACAGGATTCCCTCCGCCCGACCGTGGACGGCGGCCGAGACCGCAGCATCGTCGATCGAGGCCCATCGGTAGCCGAACTTGCCCAGTATTCCTGCCACGTCGACCAGGAATTCCGCGGGCGTCTCCACATCCGGTTGGTCCAGGATCACGACCGCGAGGATGCGGGCCGCAGCCAGCAGAGCACTGCTGCCGAGCAGAATTGGCAACGCGCTACCGGACGCCGGCAGGATCAGCAGCGATATCTGCTTCAAATCGTGCTCTTGCGCGAACCGATCGACGGTCGACTGCAATGCGAAATCGGCCTTGGTCTCGGAAACAAGGCCGCGAAGCCGGATATCGGCGAGCACTCCGTGACTGGGATGGCATCGCGCACCCCAATCGGGCCAGTCGCTGAGCGACAGCGCGACGGGCGAGAAATTAGGATCGTCGGCGGCCCCTTGCGGATACGCGTAAACAAACGAGTCGGGCCACATTTTCTTGTACTCGAGGGACCGAAGCGCGCCGCGACTCGTCAAATCCACGACGACCTCCGGCGCATGCCGGACCAGCCGCGAGAGTGCGCCAACTGAATGCAGCAGCGTGGGCATGGTCGGGGATCTTATATGATTCCGCTCGGACCCTCCGCTTGCGGGGAAGTGTGAGAACCGACCAGAGGCTGCATATCGATTTCGGATTCTTCGCGTCAATCAAGCATGCGTGAGGGCTCCGCGCGGGAGGTATTCTTTACCTTTCTCAAGCTGGGACTGACATCGTTTGGGGGTCCCATCGCCCACATCGGCTATTTCCGCGAAGAGATCGTGGTTCGACGCGGGTGGATCGATGATGCCGCTTACACGGATCTCGTGGCGCTCTGTCAGTTCCTGCCGGGACCCGCCAGCAGCCAGGTCGGATTGTCGCTCGGGTTGTTCAGGGCTCGGTATTGGGGCGCCGTGGCGGCTTGGATGGGCTTTACGCTGCCCTCGGCCCTGCTCATGACGGCATTCGCTTATGGCGCCGGCGAACTGAATGGTCCGAGCGGCTTGGGCGTCCTACACGGACTGAAGCTGGTGGCCGTGGCGATTGTCGCACAGGCCGTGTGGGGGATGGCCCGCACGCAATGTCCGGACCGCTCCCGTGCGTCGATCGCCGCTGCGGCGGCCGTCATCACCCTATTCAGCAACTCCTCGATCGCTCAGATCGGCGTGATTCTCTTGGGCGGCACCGCGGGCTTATGGCTATGCCGAGCCTCGGCCCCTTCGACAAAGCCGCCGCTGGGAATGCCTGTCTCGCGCCGCGTGGGCATCGCGGCACTCGTGGCTTTTTTCGCTTTGCTCAGCGTAGTTCCGCTCTTCGGCGCAAGATTTCAAGGGATCGAAGTCTTCGACGCGTTTTACCGGTCGGGTGCCTTGGTATTTGGCGGCGGCCACGTTGTGTTGCCGTTGTTGAGCAAGGCGTTCGTTGCGCCCGGCTGGGTGAGTCAGGATTCTTTTCTGGCCGGATACGGAGCGGCGCAGGCAGTCCCCGGGCCATTGTTCACGTTCGCGGCCTATCTGGGCGCCGTGTGCACACCCTCGCCACATGGGATTGCGGGTGCGGCACTGGGAATAGCCGGAATTTTTATGCCCGGTGTGCTGATCCTTCTGGGTGCGCTGCCGTTCTGGGATACCTTGCGGCAGCGGATCGGCGCGCAAGCCGTCATGCGGGGAGTCAATGCGGCCGTCGTCGGACTGCTGGGTGCGGCCCTCTACAGCGTGTTGTGGGTCGACACCGTTCGATCGGCCGGCGATTTTTCGCTCGCGCTCGTCGGATTCGTGTTACTGGCCGCGTGGCGGACCCCACCGATTCTGATTGTCATCCTGGGCGCTCTCGGCGGTATTGCCTTGTTGAAATAACGGGATTGCGGACCACCGACCAGCGTCCGGCGCCGCCCGCCGCGCACTGGGCTCAAAGGCGCCCTGAGCAAAGCCGGGGCCCGCTACTGCGCTCCGGAGCTGCCGCACGCCGCCGGCGCCATCATGGAAAGACCCGGCGCGGGTGCACCTGGCGATGCCATGCCGCAGTGCATTGACCATCGGCGGTCGCCATGACATCTTTGCGTTGGCGGTTACATTCCAGCGGTTGGGAGAACGGATAATATATGAATGCCCAAGTGGGATCCGAGGCGCGCGCGCGCCGGGGAGGTTCGCTCGAAGCACGGCTGCTGCGCCGCCTGCTGCAAAGTTTCGGCGACCCGCCCATCGAGTTCCATCTTCTCTGGTCGGACGAACGGGTTTCGACGGCGGCGACCGGACATCTCGAACGTCTGCGCATCACGGATCGCCGCACGCTGCTCGGACTCCTGTACGACGCTCAGATGCGCTTCGGCGATGCCTACGTCTCGGGTCAGATCGAAGTCGAAGGCGGCGACTTGGTGAAGCTCATGGTGGCGTTGTTCCAAATCTTCGCTCCGGAGGCGCCGGCGTCGACCTTGAGCCGCATCGCCGCTTGGCTGCGCCGTCCTCGCCGCAACACCCTGGTGGGTTCGCGGGATAACATCCACCGGCACTACGACATCGGCAACGATTTCTATTCGCTGTGGTTGGGCGACACCATGGCGTACACCTGCGCCTATTATCCGAGCGCCGAGACCACGCTCGATCAGGCGCAGACCGCGAAGATGGATCACGTCTGCCGCAAACTGCGGCTCGGCGCCGCGGATTCGGTGGTGGAGGCCGGATGCGGCTGGGGCAGTCTGGCATTGCACATGGCATCCCGCTACGGCGCCAAGGTGCGGGCCTTCAACATTTCACGCGAACAGCTCGAATTTGCCCGTTGGCGGGCCCGCGAGTTGGGACTCGAAAGCCGCGTCGAGTTCATCGAGGACGACTACCGCAACATCAGCGGATCCTATGATGCCTTCGTGTCTGTCGGGATGCTCGAACACGTCGGCCGGGAGCATTACCCGCAACTCGGGCGAATCATGCGGGCCGTATTGCCGGTGAACGGTAGAGGCTTGATTCATTCGATCGGCCGCAACCAGCCGGCACCGCCGCACCCGTGGATCGAAAGGCGCATCTTTCCCGGCGCCTATGCGCCCTCGCCCGGCGAAATCATGCAAATCTTCGAGCCCTCGAGCTTGTCGGTGCTCGATGTGGAGAATTTGCGGCTGCATTACGCGCGCACGCTGCGGCACTGGCTCGAGCGCTATGAGGCCAATGTTGCGAAAGTGCGCTCGATGTTCGACGAAGCCTTCGTGCGCATGTGGCGGTATTATCTCGCGGGGTCCATCGCCGCGTTCGACACCGGGACCCTGCAGCTGTTCCAGGTGCTGGTGACGCCGTACAACAACAACGACATTCCGCCCACCCGCGACTACATGTATCCCAGGTAACTGGGCAATCTCATGCGAACCGTGGACATCGTCGTGGTCGGCGGCGGCCCCGCCGGGGCCGCGGCGGCACAACGCCTGAAGGGCGCCGGTGCCAATGTGTTGGTGCTCGACAAGGAGCGATTCCCGCGCCACAAATTGTGCGCCGGCTGGATCACGCCGCAGGTACTGACGGATTTGCAGGTCGAGGTCAACGCCTACCCGCATGGCTTTCTGAGCTTCAGGCGCCTGCATTTTCACGTCAAGGGTCCGCACGTGGCGGTGCCGTGCATTCAGCATTCCATCCGTCGCTTCGAGTTCGACGCCTGGCTGCTGCGGCGTTCGGGTGCCGAGTTCGTGCAGCACACGGTCAGGGACATCCGGGCGGACGGCGATGAGTATGAGATCGACGGAATGTTCCGCTGTCGATACCTGATCGGCGCCGGCGGCACGTCCTGCCCGGTGCGGCGCTCGCTGTTCGGCACGGCGCCGCGAGCCCGCACACTACAGACGGCGACACTCGAGCTCGAATTTCCGTGCGACTGGCGGGACGGAGATTGCCACCTCTGGTTTTTCGAGCACGGCCTGCCGGGCTACAGTTGGTATGTTCCCAAGGCGGAAGGCTGGCTGAACGTCGGCGTCGGCGGCATGGCGGCACGGCTCAAGCGGCGCGGCGAAAATATCCGCGAACACTGGTCGCATTTGGCCGGCAAGTTGCAGCGCCAATTCGGAATCAAACCGGGCGATCCCACCGGCTACAGCTATTATGTGCGGGACTTCGGCGGCCCCCTGCGCATCGGCAATGCATTTCTAACCGGCGATGCCGCCGGCCTCGCCACGCGCGACCTCAGCGAAGGGATCGGTCCCGCGATCCGCAGCGGCCAGCAAGCCGCGCACGCGATCATCATGGGAAGCGAATACTCGCTCGAGGGCGTGACGGGCGCCAGCCTCGGCGGCGGACTGATCAGCCGCTGCATGGACTGGGCGTTCACGCGCGGTGCAGGACGGGCGATGCGAGCCTAGCGGCCTTGGCCGCTCAAGGTTCATTCTGTTGCTCTCCGAAGATCCTTCCGCAGCATGGCGAGTGCCCGACGAATGTGCGATTTGACGGTTCCCTCGGCGAGGTTGGTTGTCTGAGCAATTTCACTGTGGGTCTGGTCATAGAAGAATGCGAGCGCCAGCAGACGCTGTCGCACGGGAGACAGGCGCTCGATCGCGCGGTGGATGGCGGATCCATTTTGCAGCGCCGACAGCAAGTCGCAGGGCCCCGCATCTTCGGCAGGTGCCTCTGCGAATGAGCCGCCGGCGGGCGCGACGTACGATCTCGATTGGTTCTGCCGGTAGCGATCGATCGCACGCGCCCGACACATCACGACCAGCCAGGCCAGGACAGGGCCCCGGTCAGCTTGGTAATGCTCGGCACGCTGCCACGCCTGAATATAGACGTCGCAGATGATCTCCTCGACGTCGGCGGGATCTCGCAGTACTCGCCGCGCGAATGAGAATAGGACGGCTACTGTCAATTTATAAAGCTCACCGAAGGCGTCACTGTCGCCCGCAGCCACCTGTCGCATGAGCGCCTTCAAGGTCGCGGCATCCCCCGAGCGGTCCCCTGGTGCCGGCCGCGGTTCTACCAAAGGAGGATGCAGCGCAACCGTGCTTGGAGTAGGGTTGGCACTCATCGGCGCAGCCTGCCTCAATGCGCTGTCTGTGTATGTGCGGTAGCGTACGATACCGGGTGGAGGACGGCATCGGACTGGGGGACGTGCGCTCTACCACTGGAAGATTTATCGCGCTTGCCTGACTGAATCATATCGCGATGTATTGGATAGACGCACGGCACCGTCATTCTTTATCATGCGCGATTGAAGTACAAAAACCGAGACGAAACCAGGATCGCGCTTTCGAGAGGGAGTCTCTATAGGTCCCTTCGCCCAAGGACTGTTCGATGATCACCCACCGTTTGTTGCCGGTTGTTCTTCTCGTGATGGCTCCGCTGACGGCCACCTGTGCTTCGCTGATTCGATTTCCACAGCCCTTCGGCGATCGGATCGTATTCGTTGCCAATGGCAATGTGTGGTCGATCCCAAAGAGCGGCGGCACCGCCGTGCGGCTCACGAGCGCGTCGGGTCAGGATATGTTCCCGCGGGTCTCGCCGGATGGCAGGTGGATCGCGTATACCGAGGCGAGCAACGCGGGCACTGACATTTGGGTGATTCCGGCCGCGGGCGGAGCCGCGCGGCGCCTGACATTCCACCCGACGACCGAGGCCGGCACCGGCGGCCGGCACGGCCCCGACAACATGGTGGTCACTTGGACAGCGGATTCCCGCAATGTCGTCTATTTGTCGAAGCGCGATCAATGGAACAGTTGGATCCAGAATCTCTATGAGGTTCCGGTCGCGGGTGGGCTGCCGACGCGCATGCCGATCGATAGTGCGGTCGGCTTGGCAAGCTTCGGGCCGGACGGGCACACGATCGCCTACAACCGCATCTTTCGAAATTTTCGAACCTGGAAGCGCTACAACGGAGGCCTGGCGCAGCAACTCTTCACCTACGACCTGAACACGCGTGAACTCAAACAGCTGACGACCTGGTCCGGCACCAACACATCCCCAATGTGGTTCGGCGATCGCATCTACTATCTTTCGGATCAAGACGCGAACCGCCGCGCCAATATTTGGGTGATGGACACGGTCACCCACCAGACGCGGGAAGTCACCCACTTCACCGATTACGATATTGATTTCCCGGCATTGGGCGGCGACGCAATCGCCTTCCAGCAGGGCGGCAAGCTCTATCGGTTGGATTTGCCCGGCGAGCATCTCGAGGAAATTCCCGTCCTGATCCCCGACGACGGTCTGCGCACTCGCCCACGCGTGGCCGACGTCAAGAGCGAGATTCGCCCGAGCGACCCGGCATCGCAGGTGGATTACGCGCTGGCGCCGAACGGCAAGCGAACGCTGTTCTCGGCGCGGGGCGATATCTTCAGCGTACCAACTGAAAACGGCGCGACGCGCAATTTGACGAGTACACCGGGCGTCGACGAAGATCACCCCGCCTGGTCTCCGGACGGCAGGACCATCGCCTACACGACCGATGTCGGCGGCAGGCAGGAAATCGCGATTCGGAGTGCGGACGGCGGGGCGGAGAAAATCCTGACGTCGTTCGCGGAGGGCTACTTCTACGGTCCGGTGTTCTCTCCCGATGGGAAAACGCTCGCATTTTCGGATGGCGCCCACCGTCTCTGGATTGTCGGCACCGACGCCGGAACGCCGAAACAAGTCGCGCAGGATAAATTCGCGGAAATCCACGATCAGGCATTTTCGCCGGATGGGCGCTGGCTCGCATTGAGCCTCTCTTCACTCGGCCGAAGGCGCGATCTTGCGCTCTACGAAATTGCGACGGGCAAATTGACGCGAATCGGCGACGGCACCGAAATCGATTCAAATCCCGCCTGGTCGTCCGATGGGAAATATCTATATTTCATGTCCAGCCGGCATGAGAATCCCGTTGGATCGGACATTGAGTTCGATTTCGCGATCCTGAAATCCGCGGGAATCTACGCGATCCCTCTGGCACGTGAAACGGCATCGCCGGTGGCACCGAAGTCCGACGAGGGCAGTGGAGCGTCTTACGATAGTTCGTCGGAGCAGCCGGACGAGGCCACGCACGAGCACGAGACGAAGTCCGGCAAGCACGGGAAATCCGCCAAGCACGATGAACAGGATAAAACGGACGACTCGGTCACCGAGTCCGCCGGACCGGTCAAGCTGGGACCGATCAAGCCGATCCGGATCGACCTCGACGGTCTGATGGGGCGCGCCGTCGCGCTGCCGATCGATGCGGCAAACATCATGCAGTTGGACCTGCGCGGAGATCGCATTTTCTATCTGACGCAGCCGCTGGGGCTCATCGACGGAACGTTGAGCGGCGAAAAATCCGAGCTGCGCTTCTACGATCTGAAGACGCGCAAGTCCTCGCTGGTCGCCGAGGACGTCGACAGCTATTCCTTGTCGCGTGACGGGCTGCGTGTGCTCATCCGCCACGAAAAGGATTACACCGTGCTCGCGGCCAAGGCCGACGCCGAAAAGGACACGGAGAGCAAGAAGCCGCTCAAACTTGACCATTTGCGTGAGCTCGTCGATCCCAAGCAAGAGTGGGCCGAGATGTTCGAGAATGCCTGGCGGCTCGAGCGTGACCTCTTCTACTCGCCGCCCATGAACGGCGTGGACTGGAAGGGCGTGCACGACAGCTATCGATTGCTCCTTCCGCTCGCCGGCTCGCGCGAGGATCTGAACTACCTGATTGGGCAGATGCTCGGGGAGATCAGCAATTCGCACACCTACGTGGGCGGCGGCGACGACGGCGACACCACCCCACCGGCACACAGCGCGTTGCTCGGCGTGGATTGGGCGCTCGATGCCGCCTCGGGCCGCTACCGATTCGCGACGATTTACCCTGGCGACAACACGCGCAGCGATTATCGCAGCCCGCTGGCGCAGCCCGGTCTCAACATCAAGACTGGCGATTACTTGCTGGCGGTCAATGGCGCCGAACTGAGGGCCTCTGCCGATCCGGACAGTTTGCTGCAACTGGCCGATCCGGACACGACAGTCGAGCTCACGATCGCCGATCGGGCGGACGGTGCCCGCCGTCAGGTTGTCGTAACCCCGGTTGCCAAGGAGTTGAGCCTCCGGGAGTCCGCGTGGATCGCACACAATCGCGATGTGGTCGACAAGCTCTCGGGCGGGCGTGTGGGCTACGTCTATATGTCCGATATGGAACAGCTCGGACTGCAGCAGTTCGTGCGGCAATTTTACGCGCAGCTCGGTAAACATGCCCTGATCATGGACGATCGGTGGAACGGCGGCGGATTCATTGCGCCATTCGCGATCGAGCGCCTGCGGCGCATGCTCGTCGCGCTTGCAACCAATCGCGAGTCCGGGATCGCGACCGAGCCGTTGGAGGTCTTGAATGGCCCCAAAGTGGCGCTGCTCAATCACTGGTCGGCTTCCGACGGCGATATCTTCCCGTACCTTTTCCACCTCTACGGTCTCGGAAAACTGGTCGGTACGCGTTCCTGGGGCGGCGTGCGCGGAATCCGCGGCTACTGGCAAATGATGGACGGCGGCTTCGTCACGATTCCCGAGGACGCGCTCTACACGCTCGACAGTCAATGGGCACTGGAAAACCGTGGAGTCGAACCGGACGTCGAAGTCGAAAATCTGCCCGCCGATTTGCTCGCCGGCCACGATGCACAACTCGAGGCGGCGGTCGATTTGATGCTGAAGGCGATCGCCGGCAAACCTGCGGGCCTACCGCCGCCGCCGCCGTGGATTCCGGCGTACCCGTCGAACGGAATCGTGCCGCCGCAACCCTAGCGCGACCGATGGTTCGGTGAGTGATCGTTTCTGCCGCGCGGCGACCTGTTAGAGCGCCAACGCGGCTGTGTCCAATCCACGGCCTCCGCGCGTGCGCTCTGCCCGTCAGTTTCCGGCGCATTTCCTTGGTGCGTCGAGATAGGAGAGCTCAATCGAACCGAACAACTTTGGTCTCATAGAACGGAGCGCATAAACTTGAGGCAATGTTGGCTAGCGAACCGACATCGGCACAGACCAGGTTCACCGTGGGGACAATCGGTACTACTGTATTCAGTTACGAGGCGGTGCCTCATGAGCGAGTTCGTTGACGCCATCATTTGGATAGGTCGCCGAGAGGCGAAGGTATTCCATGTCAGCGAGACCGAGCAAATCAAGCTTGTGATCATGCATACGTCGGCCAAGCGCCGGCACCATCGCGCCGATCATGAGGACGGCACCAAACACGCGGTCGACCCTGAGTTCCTGCAGAGCATCGTAAAAGCTCTCGACCATGCGGGAGGAACCTTGATAACCGGCCCTGGCAATTCGAAGTTCGAATTGCAGCACTATATGGATCAGCATCGTCCGGATTTGGCGGCGCGTATCGCAGGCGTTGAGACCATCGATGAATCCGCCGACGCGGGAATTCTGGAAGTCGCGCGAAGGTTCTTCCGGACTCGGAGGCATAGGCACGCGATCGAACCGGGTTACAACGCGCGGAAGGATCATTAGCCGACCGAAGCCGCTCTTCAGCATAGGCGGAGCCGTGTACGCAGGCTCTCCTCCATTGCGGCCATTTTGGGCTCCGCGACGACATTCGCGACCGCGGGGACGGAGACGCGGTGTTTAAGTAACTCGTTGGGATGTTGATATGCAGGCGATGGTACTCAAGAAACTGAAGACCGCGCTCGAATGGACCGAATTGCCCGATCGTCAACCCGGACCGAACGAAATTCGTGTGAAGGTGCTCGCCTGCGGCGTGTGTCGCACCGACCTGCACGTCGTCGATGGCGAACTCGCCAGTCCGATCCTGCCGATCACTCCCGGGCATGAGATCGTCGGCCGGATAGACGCGGTCGGCGATCGGGTTAAAGACCTGCAAATGGGCGAACGGGTTGGTATTCCCTGGCTTGGCCACACGGATGGCAGCTGTCCTTACTGTCTGATGCATCGCGAAAATCTTTGCGATCATCCGCTATTCACCGGATTCACTCGGGATGGCGGCTACGCGACGGCCGCGATAGCCGACGCCCGTTTTGCGTTCCCCTTGGGTGAGGAAGGCAGCGACGTTTCGATCGCGCCGTTGCTCTGCGCCGGCCTCATCGGTTGGCGCTCGCTCGTGATCGCGGGAGATGCCAGGAAGATCGGCTTCTATGGCTTTGGGGCGGCGGCGCATATTCTGGCCCAAGTTGCGCGGTGGCAGGGTCGCTCTGTTTATGCGTTTACCCGTGCCGGCGATGCTCATACACAGACCTTCGCCAAGAGTTTGGGCGCGGTCTGGGCCGGCGGCTCCGACGATTCGCCGCCGGAGCCGCTCGATGCGGCGATTATCTTTGCGCCCGTCGGGGTCTTGGTACCGGCGGCGCTCAAGGCAGTTCGCAAGGGCGGGCGCGTCGTCTGCGCCGGCATCCACATGAGCGACATTCCCAGTTTTCCCTATAGCGTTTTGTGGGAAGAGCGCGAATTGTTGTCAGTCGCCAATCTGACGCGCAAAGATGGCATTGATTTCTTGCGCGTTGCCCCGCAGATTGGAATCAAAGTCACGACGAAGCGCTATCCGCTGAGACAGGCGAACCAGGCGCTTGCGGACTTGCGTGACGGACGGTTTGAAGGAGCCGCAGTCCTTACGCCTTAACGTCGATCGATTCGGACCCAGATATTCGACACTGAACAGAGATCTTCTGATCGCGCAGCGTGATTGCGTGAAGAAAGATCCAGCGTAAAGATAATCGAATCCGTACTGGCTTTTCCAGTGAATTCGAACGGCAGCACCCAGGAGCACGGTACGGCAGCGCACCGACCCCTCCGCCGATGTTCGATACGGTCTCGCCATGAGTTCCGTTTCCGTGGCCGATGTCGACGGCTTTGATTCGCTGGCAGAACTTGCGCTGGACCTGCGCTCATCGTGGAACCATGCCACCGATCGGGTGTGGCGCCGTTTGGATCCCGTGCTTTGGAATCTCACCAACAATCCATGGGTTGTGCTGCAAGCAGCCTCGCGGGACAAGATCCGGGAAGCCATGGCCGATGGCGCTTTTCGCAAGATCGTCGATGATCTCCTGCAGACTCGCCGCCACACTGCCCAAGCCCCTGCGTGGTATCAGAAAACTCATCCGAACAGCGCCTTCACTTCGGTGGCGTATTTCAGCATGGAGTTCATGCTGAGCGAAGCATTGCCCATCTACTCGGGCGGCCTGGGCAACGTCGCCGGCGATCAACTGAAAGCAGCCAGCGATTTGGGGGTTCCCATCATCGGCGTGGGATTGCTCTATGCCCAAGGCTATTTCCGGCAGCTGATCGACAACGACGGCGCTCAACAGGCCCTCTATCCATATAACGACCCCGGACAACTGCCGATCACACCGCTGCGCCAGGCGAACGGCGAGTGGCTGCGGCTGGAGATTGCCCTCCCTGGTTACTCCGTTTGGCTGCGCGCCTGGCAGGTTCAAGTGGGTCGCGTCAAGGTTTACCTGTTGGATAGCAATGATGCCGCCAATTATCCCATCCATCGCGGCATCACCAGCCAGCTATACGGCGGGAATCAGGAGCTTCGCCTCAAACAAGAACTGATCCTGGGGATGGCCGGATGGCGGCTGCTTCGGGCCATCGGAATTCAGCCCGAGGTCTGTCATCTGAATGAAGGCCACGCGGCATTCGCCGTTTTGGAACGCGCGCGCGATTTCATGGAGGCAAACACCCAGCCGTTCGACGTGGCACTCGCCGCCACACGGGCTGGCAATCTTTTCACCACTCATACGGCCGTGGCGGCAGGATTTGACCGCTTTCCGCCGGCGATGATCGAGCAGTACCTGGCCGTTTACGCAGACCAAAAGCTCCGTATTCCGGTCCACGACTTGCTGGCGCTCGGGCGAGCCGACCCGAGCAATTCATCGGAACCGTTCAACATGGCCTACCTGGCTTTACGCGGCAGCGGTGCGGTCAACGGGGTGAGTCTTCTGCATGGGATCGTGAGTCGGCAACTCTTTGCGCCGCTCTTTCCGGGCTGGCCGCAGGCCGAAGTACCGGTTGGATCGGTGACCAACGGAATCCATACGCCAACCTGGGACTCGGCCGCCTCCGATGTTCTATGGACGCAGGCCTGTGGCAAGGATCGTTGGCTCGGCACAACGGATACCTTGGAGAAGGACATCCGGGGCGCATCCGATTCAGCGCTTTGGCAGTTGCGGAACTGCGCACGCCAGTCTCTGGTCGAATATGCCCGCGAACGTCTATCGACCCAACTTGCGGCGTCGGGCGCATCGTCCGAGGCAGTGGAAGAAGCCAAACATCTGTTCGATCCCCAGGCGTTGACGTTGGGGTTCGCACGTCGCTTTGCAACCTACAAGCGACCCAACCTGCTGCTGTACGACCGGGAGCGGCTAATGCGCCTGTTGAGCAATCCACAGCGACCCGTGCAGCTGATCATGGCCGGCAAAGCGCATCCGGCGGACCAGGCGGGTCAGGCGTTGATCCAGGAATGGATCCTGTTCATCCGTCAGCAAGATGTCCGTGCCCATGTCATTTTCCTGAGCGATTACGACATGTTGTTGACCGAGCATCTGGTGCAGGGAGTGGACGTCTGGATCAACACGCCTAGGCGGCCCTGGGAGGCCTGCGGTACCAGCGGGATGAAAGTGCTGGTAAACGGGGGCATCAATCTGTCGGAACTGGACGGCTGGTGGGCGGAGGCATACACGCCGGACGTGGGATGGGCGCTTGGCGACGGATTGGACCATGGTGATGATCTCGGCGGGGACGCCGTGGAAGCCAACGCACTCTACGATCTGCTCGAGCAGGAGGTGATTCCGGAGTTCTACGACGGGCGCGAGACCGGCATGCCGATCGCGTGGATCAAGCGAATGCGCGAAAGCATGGCACGACTGACGCCGCGATTTTCCGCCGATCGGGCCGTACGCGAGTACACCGAGCGACACTACCTGCCGGCAGCGACCGCGTATCGTGAGCGCGCCGCCGACAACGGCGCGCTCGGCCGAAAAATCGTCGATTGGCGACATGCGCTCGATCAGAACTGGGATTCGATACGCTTCGGCAGCGTCCGGATAAACGCCTTACCCGATGGACACGAGATAGAGGTCGAGCTTTTTCTGAACGGCATGGACCCGAATGCCGTGAGAGTTCAACTGTACGCAGATCCCGTCGACGACGACGACTCAGTCAGTGAAATGAAGCGGGCAGGAACAGCGCCCGACGCCTCCCGTCCGGACGTCTATCACGCCACGATATCTTCTGCACGTGCCATCGGCGACTATACGGCTCGGGTCCTGCCGGCATACGCCGACATATCGGTGCCGCTGGAATGCGCGCGAATTGCATGGCAGCGCTGAGCACATGCCGAAGAATCCCTTTGTTCAGCGCGACTATCAGCCGCTGACCGAAAGTCCTGCGTGCTTCACACATATGTCAGCGAGCTCTTCATGCGCGCCCCGCTGATCGCATCCAGGTGTGGGACAGCGAACAGACTTCGGCCTCGCGACTGCGGTACACCGTGAGCCGACGACAACCTTGTCAATTGAACTTACCGAGCAACCCCCCCAGTATGACCTTACAAATCGACGATGCCGGGTCTGCGGAATCAGAGATTCGGCGCGACGAGGCCTGGCGTCACGAGCGAGTGGCCATCGCCGCATATTATCTCGCCGCGAGTCGCGGCTTTGAGCCCGGCCGCGAGACGGCGGATTGGTCGCTCGCGGAATTGCAAACCGACGCGATCGATGCGGGCAGAAAGTTGTGAGTGATTATCCAAATCGGATCATGTCAAGTAGAGGGAAATTCAGATGACGAACAATTTTTGGAACGATTGGCACTTCAGCTGGGGTTGGCTGCTCTGGTTCGGGTTCATTTTCCTGATGTTCTCGAGCCTCGGAAACTGGAGATATGCCTACGGCGCGCACCGCAAGTACGATACGCTGCCAGGCAGTAAGGCATTGGACATTCTCAACGAAAGGTACGCGCGCGGCGATATCAATCGCGATGAGTACGGCAAGCTGAAGTTGGAGATTGCCGGTCCTTAGAAACTCGGGCCTAGCCGCAAGCAACGCCCGGTGCACTCCACACTCGAGGCGCTCCCGGCACAGGACCTGATCGGAGACCCGGGTCAGCATTTGAATCGGACCACCGGAACCGCCGCACCCACAGTGCCGAGCACACACGTTGCCCAGGGCACAACGTATACCTGCCCGATGCATTCGCAAATTCGGCGCAGCCAAGCCGGCAGTTGTCCCGTCTGCGGAATGGCGTTGGAGCCGAAGGGCGTTCCTGAGGCAGAGGGCACGAGTGCTGACCTCAAGGATATGACTCGGCGCTTCCTGGTCGGCGCTGTCCTCGCCACGCCAATCTTCCTTTTGGAGATGGACGCCCACTTTCCTGTGCTGCACTTTGAACACTACGTATCCATGGCGGCCTCGATGTGGTTTCAGTTCGTGCTCGCAACCCCCATTGTGTGGTGGTGCGCATGGCCGTTCTTTCAACGAGCCTGGGCGTCGGTTTTGAACCGCTCGCCGAACATGTTCACCTTGATAGCCTTAGGGGTGGGGGCGTCCTATGGGTACAGTTTGGTGGCGACCTTTGCCCCTGGGCTCTTCCCCGTGGGGCTTCGTCAGAGCGGTGGCTTGATCCCGGTCTACTTTGAAGCCGCCGCGGTGGTTACGGTTCTCGTGTTGCTGGGCCAGGTCTTGGAATTGCGCGCGCGGGAGAGGACCGGCGGCGCCATTCGGGCGCTGTTGAAGTTGGCGCCGAAGACCGCGTGGCGGATCCGGGCGGGCGACACCGATGAGGAAGTGCCGCTCGATCAGGTTCGCGTGGGCGATCGGCTACGGGTTCGCCCTGGCGAAGCCGTTCCCGTGGACGGGGCCGTGACCGATGGAACCAGCGCAGTCGATGAATCGATGGTCACGGGCGAATCCATGCCGGTCGAAAAGGCGGCTGCTGCCAAAGTCATCGGCGGCACAATCAACGGGACTGGCTCACTGGTTATTACCGCCGAGAAGATCGGCGCCGATACCATGCTGTCTCGTATCGTGCACATGGTCGCCGAAGCTCAGCGCAGCCGCGCACCCATCCAACGTCTCGTCGACGTCGTCGCCGCGTGGTTTGTTCCGGCGGTAATGGCCTCGGCCGCCATCGCATTTACGGCGTGGATGATCTGGGCGCCAGCACCCGCGCTCGGTCTGGCAATCGTTGCCGCCGTGTCGGTGCTCATCATTGCGTGTCCATGCGCACTCGGTCTTGCCACCCCAATGTCGATCATGGTCGGCGTCGGCAAGGGGGCGAGCGCCGGAGTGCTGATCAAAAACGCCGAAGCGCTCGAGCGCTTCGAGAAGGTCGACACACTGGTGGTCGACAAGACGGGCACCCTCACTGAAGGCAAGCCCCGTGTCACGGCAGTCGTGGCCGCTGCGGGCTTTGAAGAGTCCACCGTCATTTCCCTGGGCGCGAGCCTCGAAAAATCAAGCGAACATCCGCTCGCCTCCGCCGTTCTGGCAGCGGCCACGGAACGCAAGGTGGCGCTGCAGGACGTCACGAATTTCGTTTCCGTCACGGGCAAGGGTGTGACCGGGAGGATCGGCGGCCGCCGTGTCGATGTTGGCAACGCCGCGCTGCTGAAAGATCGCGGGGTACCGACGGCCGACCTCGAGGGGCGTGCCGATGCGCTGCGGCAGGACGGTGCCACCGCGCTTTTCGTGGCAATTGATGACAAGCCCGCCGGCATCATCGCGGTGGCCGATCCGATCAAAGCCACCACGATGGCGGCGCTCGATTCCCTGCGCAGTGAGGGCATCCGGATCGTCATGTTGACCGGCGACAATCGCACCACGGCCCAAGCCGTCGCCGCCAAACTCGGAATCACGGAGGTCGATGCGGACGTACTGCCAGATCAAAAAATCGCGGTCGTGCGGCGCCTCAAGAGCGAAGGGCGCGTGGTTGCGATGGCCGGAGATGGAGTCAATGATGCTCCGGCATTGACCGAAGCCGATGTCGGTATTGCAATGGGCACCGGTACCGATGTGGCCATGCAAAGCGCCGGCCTCACTCTCGTCAAGGGCGACCTCGCCGGAATCGTGCGCGGCCGGACCTTGAGTCGCGCCACGATGCGCAATATCCGCGAGAATCTCGTTCTCGCGTTCGTTTACAACGTCATCGGGATACCCGTGGCAGCCGGCGCGCTGTATCCCGCATTGGGAGTTCTCTTGAGTCCCATCATCGCTGCAGCCGCCATGAGCTTGAGTTCCGTGTCGGTGATCGGCAATGCGCTTCGTCTCCGAGCCGCGCGAATTTAAGAGCGTCCCCGAACAACAAATCGATACGTGATATCGCGGCCCATTGTGCCTCGCGACTGTTAATCACCGTGCGAGGCACAGTTCCGGCGGCCCTGGCGTCGATACGCAAAACTTAGCTGACAAACGCCGCTCGATCGTGAACTCCTTCGTCCCGCGCAGCTTGTACTTCATGGCATTTTCTCATCACCAAACCCAGCGAGCCGGGTGAGCATGTCGGCCGCGGTTACCATCCGAAGGTGAACTGCGCTCCAGCGTAGTTGCTGTCATGGCCGCCGACCGCGTGAATTGCGCTGCCGACCTGAAAATGCACCACTTCCAATGCCAGCGCGAGGTGAGAGGTGGCGGCGTAGTCGATCCGGGCCTGCCCATAGGTGCCTGTATAACGACCAGGGTGACCGACGGTACCGGCCAGCGGAATATTAGGCTGCAGGTAAATCGCATCGGCCGTGGTCTCCCGCCATTGCATCCCGATGGCTGTGAGGACTTGCAAGGCTTCGGTCGGATGCACGGTGAACGAGGGCTTTAAGTGGATGAAGTTCACATAGCCGGTATACCCCGCCAAAGCCACGTAATAGCCGTTGGGGAACAGCGGATTGAAGGTATTCAGTTGATGGTCGTTGCGGTCCTTGTCGCCGGAAGCCGCATCCAGCTGAATTCCGAGACGCGGCTTCCACGGGATCCCGGTCCACGTGTAGCCCGCCAGCGACCCGAACCCCCACGCCTCGATATCCTCACCCCCAATCTGGCCGCTCTGTCTCATGGCTTCGACGTCCCAATCAATGGACTGTATCGTTCCCGAGAAGTGCGAGTCGAGAATGTCGCGCTGCTCATTGCCGCTGACGGTCAGAAACTTGACGCCGTCTTGATCGTAGCGAGCGTAGTACACGGAGACCGCGGCGGATTTCATGACCTTGCGTTCGACGCGAAAGCCATTGAAAGTGAATTGGTTGTTGCTGTCGTCATCGAAGGGGCGAAGATCGCGGTCTTGCACGGGCCGGCTATAAAAGGCGATGTACGACCATGAGCCCCGTACATACTCGAGCCACGCGGCATCGAAGGACAGGCGAACATTGGGCCCGTCCCGAAAGGAGATGAACCGCTGCAAGTCAACCGCGAACTGCTGCCGACCCAAACGAAACTTGATGAGGCCTTGATCGAGCGGCTCAATCAACACGATAAACGCCTGTTCCAGATCCACGGGACGGTCCTGATCCACCGGCGTCAATGACTGCTTGCCGATGGCATAGTCAGTCTGCAGCTCGGTGAAGAACTGAAATTGAGGGCCCAACCGCAGATTCGCAAACACCTCGAGGCGGCTGATGTCGTAGTCGGCAGTGTGGTTTGGCCCGGTGCCAAACGCCGCGGCGTCATTGGCTTCGAACCGTTCCCTGAGATTTGCCCCGAACGACAGATAGGACTCTGGATCGTCGGCGGAGAGGGGAATGTACTTCAGGCCATCGAGCGGTTCTCGTGGCACCCGCGGGTCCGCGAGAACCGACCAATCCTCTTGCCAGCGGTTGAACATGATCGACGGCCGCGCCGGGATATCCTCGGTCTGCGGTTGCGCCTCGTCGGAATACGCGCGACCGGACCATGATAAAAGAACGGCCGCATGCCAAAGGCAAGACTTGAATCGTTGGGCCCGTGATAGCGCGCGCATCGCCGCCGTTCATCCCTGGTGAGGCTGGCTCATTGGGCGACGGCATGAACCTCAGCGATGTAGCCCCCCGGAA
>Ga0209611_10001491_pt1 | contig 40059 bp, 22 predicted proteins | sample S1TSphgellanicum_3_FD_187693 | JGI IMG/M metagenome (GOLD analysis project Ga0209611, IMG submission 187693) | Host-associated microbial communities from peat moss isolated from Minnesota, USA - S1T2_Fc - Sphagnum magellanicum MG (SPAdes) (version 2) | ecosystem: Host-associated > Plants > Peat... | reverse complement strand
TTTTGAAAAAAAAAAAAAAAAGAAGCTTTGGTCATATAACATTTTAGTTCAAACAAGCAAGTAGGTTCCATTTATACCAAATTATAATTTCACAAAATGAATTGGTGGCATTTCAGGAATACATTAATAAAAATATATCAAAAAGGTTCATTTGATATGTTAGTTTTCCAATTAGTGGCCCTTCATATGTTTTGCCAAAAGAATTTATGAAATCTTCACATGAATTCATCACTAGTTTCATTTGTAACAAAGTATTTATTGATTCATATTATTTGGTCATTACATCCTTTGCATTAAATGAGATTGGTGATTAAATCCCTATTTGAATATTATCAAATCACCTAAATCACAAAGACATCTATATATAAAGTACAACTTTTTTATTAAGATGATTTTATTTTGAAAATTGAAAAATAATAAACATTATTTAAGGAACTGTGTTTGATTATTTAAAATTAGTGAAAACTAATTTGATCAACATTTCAATTTTTTGATTTAATGAATAATAATTAATATCTAATCAAATTTTATTTGACATGGTAGGTTCTAACGAAACAATAAAAAATCTACATGGACCATATATCTTTGTAAGGTCATGGTTTTTGGTATTATAGTAAACAATTGGATTGTAGTTTTATGACATTACAAAGTTGCTTTCACATCTATTTGAGGTGGAAAAAAAGTTCATTTACATGTGATGTAGTTTTTTCATTACAATGTAAAAAAAGGTGCATTATACACAACAAGCCTACCATTAATTTAAAATCAACAATTGATATTGTATGATAAACTGGTCATAATTAAGGAAAAATACATATTAATATATTTTAATGTACCACATCATGTTGTTGTAAAAGAAAAAAATTCATGATTATTTTTTTAATTTTTTAACATCACATTAGTTATGAAAAACCCTAAAGGATTTCAAATTAAATGATGACATTGTTTAGGAACCTATTTAAACATATTTTTTAAAAAACTACCAAACTAAAACCTATTAAAAAATGTCACAACATGATTTTCAATTTTTTGAAAATCTAATGATTTTTTTCTCAAAAAACAAAAGTGATCACATATTCCTTTTTTGTATTTATTTTTCATATTTGTGCAAAATTTCAAACCAAAGAAAGAAGAAATGTGTATTTGAATGTTTTCAATCACATTGTGACATTTTGAAAGAATTACATGAATTTCGCATATGATGAGTGCCATAACTATTTTTGGAGAAAGTAGTTTCATATTTAGTTTTGTGATTGATTTATGGATTGGTGATAAAGTTGCTTGAGGCTGGGTGCACATTTAAGAATGTGGAGAAGAAAAAAAAATGTCAAAAGATGAATATGAATCTTTTTCCAACCTAATTAGGATGAATCATCTCACCTAGTTTCTAAGGGAGTAAAATCCCTTGAAGCTACTTTACTCTATAATGATTTTCAACACAATATCCTTGCCTTACAAGGCAAGACCAATAAAACTTTAATTCAATCACTTTGTCACTTCACTCACTCTTGACCTTTCACAATGGCGATGTAACCATTAATTTATACAAAACACATAATTATACATCGTCAAATCAACAACTTATTAGCATTATCCATAAAGTAACCCTGTCTTTGGGCCTCCTTTCATCCCTATCCCCTCTTTCAGTGGTATACACAAAGCAAGGGAATTTTATTTAATCTCAGTATGAAATGCTGAAACTCAGTTTACCACAAAAATTGATGGTTTTTTTGAGTTTGTCCCCCGGACCCCTCCCCCTCCCCCTCTAACAATAACTTGAAAAGAGCAAATTATAGGCTATTTCTTCAATTTCTTATTATTAGCAACCTTCAAAAGATCAATTGTCAAATCATTGGGAACATTGTTAATGTGAATTGTTACATGTCGAAAACAACCTAGGGTTTGAGATTGTGAGCACTTTGTTTGGCACCTCTTTAAGAACTTTGGCAACACTAATGGAATGGAAATCAGGGTTAGAACACCGATTTGAAACAAACTATGTAAATAAATTGTCATCTTGTTTATATACCTATTGTCTAACCCAAAAAAGGGTAGGTATTAATTTACTATGGAAACATGGTTTTACAAAAAAAATAAAAAATAGGACTTTTTGTGGGGAACTTTCATTTGAAATTATGGGAACATCGATGAGCACAAGTTTCCAAACAGAGAACCGGATAGAATTTGTAGCTTGAATCGTCACCATTGATTTGCTTAATTAATTAATTAATTAATTAATTAAAGTTAATTTCTGCCCACCTTGAGGCTTGGCCCAGATCGCTTTGAAGCATTGGACCGTGCCCACCGTCCAAGACGCGCGGGGAGCAATCATAGCCGTGGAAGCGTGTCAAGATTACATCCCGGTGGGGGGGGGTCGGGGGTGTGCTTGCTTCCACTTCTTTCACGCACAGTTTGCTCCGCGATCACCAAACCCTAATTTTGTCTCTGCGGAGTTTGTTCCGCTCATTCTCTCCTGTCTTCTGTCTCCCTGCGCTGTTGCAATCCCATCTGTGCGCTCGCTCAGGTGGGCATTTAGATTTGTGTTAGGGTTTTTTTTTTGTCTCGACCTTTGTGTGCCTAGAGAAGGAGAACTGTGTGTAGAAGTGGTTTTCTGTCTTTGTTCTTATTGCGAATTTTTATTAGTAGGGAAAGGGAAGGGAACACGAACGAGAGATAGAGAGAGAGAGAGAGAGGGATTGATGGACTCGGACCAGGGGAAGTTGTTCATCGGTGGGATCTCATGGGAGACCACAGAAGAGAAGCTCCGCGACCATTTTCAGGCTTACGGCGAAGTGGTGGAGGTTGTCATCATGAAGGACAGGGCCACTGGCCGTGCTCGCGGCTTCGGCTTTGTTGTTTTTGCGGATCCCGCCGTCGCTGACCGCGTTGTGAAAGAGAAGCATACCATCGACGGCAGAACGGTAAGTGACCCCCTGCAAGAAACCCTAGTGTTGAAGTCTGTTGAGAGAGAGAGAGAGAGGTATGTTGGTATGCGGTATTGTGGTAGCCTATGTCTGGAGAGTGGTGAGGGGGAGAAAACAAGAGGAGTGATGGTCTGGTAAGCACGTTATAACTAGTGTAGCTGTCTCTTTCTTTTTCAACATTATTTAGGTGGAAGCGAAAAAAGCCGTGCCCCGGGATGAGAAGCAGAATGTGCCTAGGAGCAGCAACGGTGGCCAAATGCCAGCGTCGTCCCACCCTAGGACAAAGAAGATATTTGTGGGAGGCTTAGCCTCTTCTGTCACTGAGGATGACTTCAGACAATATTTCGCGCAGTTTGGTACTATCACAGATGTGGTTGTTATGTATGACCACAACACTCAACGGCCTCGTGGTTTTGGCTTCGTCAGTTTTGATTCTGAGGACGCAGTGGAAAATGTTCTTCTAAAGTCGTTTCATGAGCTCAACGAAAAGATGGTGGAGGTTAAACGAGCCACTCCCAAAGAACTTTCTGCAGGCACAGGCAGAAATATCAGTGGCTTTGGAGGCCAAGGAACAGGCAACTATGGTTCGGGCTATGGCCAAGGCTACTCAGGTGGTGGTGGCAGTGGCTATGCTGGCCGGGCTGATAGTCACTATGGTCAAAGTCCTGGAGCTGGTAGGGGTGGATATGCTGGCTATGGTGCTGGAGGGTATGGAACAGCTGGTTATGGTGGCAGTGGAGGCTATGGTGCAGGAATGAATGGTGCTTATGGAGGAAGTGGGTATGGCATGGGTGCCGGCTATGGTGGCGCAGCAGGGGGCAGCTATGGTGGTGCTGGATATGGTAGCACTCCAGGTGGAGCTGGTTATGGGGTAGCTGGCAGTTATGGGAGTGGAGGAGCTGGTAGTGGGGGAGCTGGAAGTGCCCCCGGGGGTGGGAGAAGTGCTTGGGGAAGTGGAGGGGCTGGATATGGCAATGCAGGAACTGCTGCAGGCTATGGTGCTGGTGCTCCTGGCAGCATGGGTGGGTATGGAAATGTGGCTTGGGGTTCTGGTGGGGCACGTGCTGGTCAAGCCACTGGAAGTAGTGGCTACAGTGGGGCTGGCTATGGCTATGGGAACAGTGAGAATGGTTATGGGTCCACTGCAGGATATGGAGCACGAGGCAGTGGCTATGGAACAAGCACAGGTGGCTATGGCAGCTCAGTGGCAGGAGGAGCTAGTACTGGGAGCTATGGGGGAGGGGGATATGGGGATGCATATTCTTCAGGCTATGCAGATAACACATGGAGATCAGCTGGAGTGGACTCCTACAATACTGCTGCAACAGGGACAGGCACTACAGGCAGTGGCAGCTATAGCATGGGGAGTGGAGCAGCAGCTGAGGGGGCTACCACTGGAACAGCTGGCTATGGGGGAGGTTATGGCGCCACTGGCAGGCAGTCACATAGAGGTCCTGATGCACGCTTCAGGCCCTACCCTGCTGCTGGTGTTCGCACTGGCTAGTTAGTTTACAGTGTCTAGTGTCTGTTGGTAGGCTTTCACTTTTAAAACATGTTTAAGTTCTTGTAAGCAAAAAGACCCAGCTGAATTGGTACATGTGAACATAATTTTAGTAGATGTGGGTAATCTAACTTTTGCAGATGCTTCAGGATCCATGGTGAGCTGTCCAGCACGTTTTGGACTTAAATGGCCTTGTCATGTTGTGTTTGTTGGGGACAGTCAAGGTCCTACTTGGTTCAGTTGCAAGCAGTTTCTATGCTACACCCTAATTTCATGAGTTCTTCCAGAGTCCTGCAACTATATAAGTAGATAGTGTCTTTGAGATCTGAATGTCATATCTAGAATGAACAGATTGTGTTAATTGTTACAGAATAAATCCATGCAGATGTATGTGTTTGAGAAGTTGATCAACTGGTTGTTAGCTATTCAACAGGTTGATGGTGTTAGCTATTCAACTGGTCGTCCCAGAAAGGTGATCTGAGATGGAGATTTGACCCCTCCTTTGAGGAGGTTGTCATTTCATCAGTGTACTAGAGAAATCACCAGTTGCTATCTGGCCTCAGATGCATCTTAGAGGTTTTGGAGTCGTGTCTTTATAGCTGTCTTTTGATTCTGGGGCTTGCTTTGTTTTGGATTTATGTTTATGGGAGAGTGTCATCTCCTTTTGTGAGATGTTTTGTGTTCATTTTGCTGGATGGTGGAGGAAGTATTGATGTGTGAATCCTTTTGTCCTCCTGAATACAGGGGTTGCTGCCCAGTCTTAATAGGGGGACACAATCTCGACAGTAAACCCAGGGTCTGAAGTCTGGAGCGCACATGGCCAAGGTTGTGAACTGCTGGGGGTGGTTGGTTGGGTTGCTAAGAGTTAGAGAGCTGGTATTTATGTTCTGCCAAGATTAAGGAGGATATTTTCTAATTTGCTGAAAAGTTTCTTAGTGGACGGGGGAATTATTGTGGCTCTCCTTTTTGTAGCATGCTGAGTAGAACCTTGGTAGGTATTGTTATGTGCCATGCGCCAGGAATTATCAAGTCTACTGTCATATGTAGTGGTATTCATTCCTTAGTTTGGGTGTTCTAAGTTCTTGTTTGTTGTTTGACTAGTCCTTGTCATTGTAATAGCATATGCCCAGGTTGAATCTGGGCAGATTGAGGCTGAATAGTTATTGGGTTGAGATTGAGTACCAGAGTCTTGAGTGTTGATGCATGCCTGCGTAGTAAAGAAAGTTGCAACTTTCAATTCAGCAATGTGCTGCTACATGTCTGATGTCCTTAGTGTGATTCACTCTGCCTATTTTTGTGAAATGTTCTGTATGTTCCACTTCAGGTTTTCTTTTGGCCAGAGACTTGTATCAGTTTCTGTTTTTTGGAGATTGTAGTCATCTGGTGTGATCCTGTACAATTTTGAATAAGATATGCTTTATGACTGCAAAGGTTGTTTTGTCAGGCTTGAGATGCATAGTTGAAGATTTTGCAATTTTACATGTGGTATAATGGCAGGCAGTTTGTGTCTAGAATTTATGGTTGCTTCTCTCAGGATGTGGTTTTAGGATGTTTTGTTGTGCTCTACTCCAGAAGCGTCAGAATCCAGGTCAATAAAGTTAAGTTCTTGCTGAGATTTCAGATGCAGCAGACGACTCTTGATGTGAACCAAATTGCTCAAGAAATTTGCCTTTTCCTTCTCTAACCAGGTTCCACTTATTCAATTTATCACACTATTGATCTGAAGCAGATCATCTAACCAGATCACTATTGCAGTGTGGGCTACACTGCTGCAAGATTCAGAAGATTTTTTTGGTGTAGAGTTTTAAATTTTTATTTGCAAACATTTTGGTGCATTCTCCATGTTGGTTTAATCATGAAGCATTGAAATGGCTGCTCGGTGGGGTGTATAGGTTTCATATGCAAATTCCTTTGATTGCCGCTTCTGGCATCATATCCTTAACCGAGCAATGTGATTGAATTTGTTATATTACAGGATAATGAATGCAGCAACAGCTCTTGGTCCAGGCTTTCCAACTGTTTCTGCAAGCCCTTTAATCTTCATATATCAGGGACCTTGCCTCTGAGACACAGCCTGCTTGTTGTCCAATAAAGGCTTACGTCAGAGATGATGGCAATCTGGTATGTGTTCTCTGAAGCATAATGTCTTTGTAATTATTGTGTTTTGAGTAACAAATTAAGTAAGAGATTGATTCAATTGACTATTGAGGCTTGTAGATTGCTGAGCTCTTGTAATTGTGTTTTCTCCAAGGAAACTACATGAGCTTGATGGATCAACAAAATCTACTTATCAACCTACTCTGACCTGAGATTGAGAGCCCCTCAGTCCTTTGCACGATTCACCCATCCCAGGTTCTACCAGATCTGTTTCCAGGATCCTTGTTAAGGCACTATTTTGCCAATAACAGTAGGTGAAGGCTAGTTGTATGCTTTATGGCTTGGGGTTCAAAAGCTTTTGGTGGTTGTAAATCTAGGCATGCCAGCAATTGGAATGCACGAGAGTTTGCACATGCTGCTGATGGAGGCAATACATCTCAGTACAATGCTTCCGAACCACAGTATCATCAGCAGACTATCCCAACAATTACAGTAAGGTATACGACAACCTCAGGCTTTAGTCTTATCCAAATCAGAGTTTGTTTATTTGACAGTTGGGCATACTGAGATGTGATGTAGGTTTTAGTTTTAAAGTTTTGTAATTTTGGTCACCTTGTATTTCTTCATTCCAGGTCTTTCTTGTGTATAAGATAATGGGAGTTCTTTGTATATATAGCAAGAGTGGTAAGGCATACAGGTTCACTATCAATATTTAGTGACCCTGTTATGGTTCATGGCCCAGAGGCTCTGTGATACATTAATTACCTCATCCATGTGTGTGCAGATGTAATGCTAGATCAAGGCAACACCTTCAAAGAAACAGATGAATCAGTTCTGATTTGTGAACTGTGCTCCAGAGTTTCCTCTCTATAGATTTTAAGTTGGTTTTATAACTCAGTTAAGCATTGAGATGGTGCATGTGAATTTCTAGGTAACTGTTTGATATGTCCTGTCAGCTGTGTTCTACATGAATGGCAATAAAATCTTGAATGATAACCAGTATGAGTAGGAGGTTACTGATCAGGCAACAACTGACTTAGCATTGGTTTTGGCAAGAGCTTTGTGGCTAGTTCCTCCCTCTTTGGGCTCTCCCTCAACCCAATTTGAAGGCATTCCATCCAGCTTTTGGTCTGCTTGGACCAAACCTTGATCTCTCAGTGCCCTGGAGGTGCTCGTGAACAAGTGTGGAGTCCAAGCCTGTTGAGAGAACCACATTTCATAGAGGAACAGTGACATCAACTGGTGTCATTCAGTCTCAATTCAAGCGATGATGGAAATAGTGGATCAGTTCATCTCAGCAGAGCTCAAGAAAGTTGAGATAAGTGCCCCAAATCAAGTCTGTGTCATGCCCAAAGCATAACATGGTGACATGAACATTGACGGTAGTCTCAATTTCAGACAAGCTAATGTTACTCTGTTAGAATTTGCAGAATCTGGTCCAGATCCACAAAGTGGCACTGGTGAAACCAACACTTACTGGTTGCTGGAATCATGTCATCATGACAAGGATCTGCAACATTCTCTGTTACTGATAATGGTGAGACTGCCACAAATCTTACAGAGCTTGGGTACATGAATCTGGGACCATATCCTGAAAATCTCAAATCATGTCTTCATGACAAGGATCTACAACATTTTCTGTTACTAATAATGGTGAGACTGCCACAAATCTTACGGAGCTTGGGAACAAGAATCTGGGACCATATCATGAAAATTTCATGGGCAGTGGCAGCACTGAGGACCAAATCAGGCATTGCGACAAAACTCTTTTGTGGAGGAACAGAGGGATCATGCGTTTCCATTATTTGGCAACCCAATCTGGCTTGATCCTAGAAGTTAGTACTCCAACTCCTACTCTTGATTGTGTTGAGACTCATATTCAATGCTTGTAGAGGATGCGTGTGGAGCTTTTTAAGTAGTTGCTCCTGCATTTTGAATACTTGAGATGCCACTGTCATACATTCTCTGGTACAATCACCATGCAAAGCTATGCCCATATTCATATTTGACAATCAGCAGATTTCTTCTCTGAAATATGAAACAGAGATTGTGTTCTTGCTGTTATGCTCAAATGTGCTGAAGAGTCTTTTTCTCTCAGAAACTTGATACTTGTGTGGGTGGGAGGGACTCTGTTGTTATTCTTCACAATTTTTGCGGTCTCTAAAAACGAAATCAACCAAGAAGCATTGCTGCTTTTTACACTTCATTGTGCAAATGTTTGACATTTTGAACGATCAGATGTCGATATGAAGAATCTCAATGCTTACTATTCACATCCATGTCAATATGCCTAAACTGGGAAGCCATCACTACAGCTGCTTCTTGGTTCTATTTACCCAGATATACCCACTGATTATCAGTAGGGTGTATCCCTTACCATGTATTTTCTTCAAACTGATATAAACCAATGAAGCACATACTTGGAATATATCCTTTTGATACCAATGGGTATATGTAAGATATACCCTACAATTAGGGTTTTTTAAAAAGAATAAATTCCATTGTATTTGAAAACTGTCCTAATAATTTCAAAAGTGTGAACATTTTTTTGTTCTTACTAAATAAATAAAAATTAAATACCCATTCTATACCCAGAACCTAACCTGATGAGAAAAAAGGAGTCCTAATATACCCTTCTTATATCAAGAACAGTATACCCGCTCAACACTGGTCCAAACTCATTTTGAGTGCTTTGTGGAGTCCACTACATCCATCCAGTGGAAACTTTGATGCAAGGGTTGTTAAAATTGCACACTTAAATGTTTTGTAGGTATTACATTTTAATGCAAGGTGGACCTTTAGATTGTGATAAACTTACACTAAGCTTTTTAGTTAATTGCCTTCCCTGTTAAAAGAATCCAGCTTTGATTGATTCGATTATTGGATTTGAAATTATATTTTAAGATTTGTTGAGGTGAAATTAAGATACAACATAATAATAATCTGATATATATTTTAGTTGGAAAGGGTTTTTTAACCTTAAACTTGGGCTTACGATCGACTCCCACAAAGGTAAAGTAAATGTGATTGACATGTGAGAAGATTCAGTTAACTTTTGGTTTAAATAATTAGTTAATCAATTATATGGTTTTTTTAGTTTTTAGTTTTTATTTCCATTGCATGCACTTGGAAGGACTGAAAATACACTCCTTTTAATGACCATCTTGTGAGGATTTACAAAACCAACTATGTCAACTTCAAAATTGAACAAAAATGGGGGAGTTGGTGTGCTTTCAACCTCAATCCATAGCATGCCTTCTATTTTCACAATATTTTCACAAAATCATAGAAATTGGGGGAGATTTGAAAGAGAAAAAAAACAATAGAACAAAAACCAAGAAAAGAAAGTAATAAAAGATACAATTTGAATTGCCAACCATTTGTTTATGGACATGATCTTTAAGTAGCTAGTGGTTGGTGCTTCGATTCACACACATGTTCATCAACCTCCCCCCCTCCCCCACCCTCGTGCATTGCACTACATTGCATAACCTTGCCCTATGCAACACTGCATAACCTTCCTTCTCACACCACACTACATGGCACCTTCCTTTGCGCGCACACACATAGAGTCTAGAGTCTAAACACAAACAACAACCCTATAGGGATCCTTGACATGGTAAGTAAATTCACCACAATATTTCTTTCAACCAATCCTAATTACGTATTTCATTTTGTCCCCTATTTTGCTGCTGCTTTTCTTTTGACTATCTTTCTCCCCTTTCTTTTCCACCTCCTCTTCTTCCTCACCAAGTTTAAGACAAATCTATTTACCAACAAGTATTGCACATCTTCATGGAGGTTGAGCATGAAGTTCCTAGCGTTTGTTAGGAAGAAAAATTCTTGTTATGTTATTTCCCTACCTTTTTTTGGGGGCTTGTTTATTGTTTCTTGGTTGTTTCCTTTGTTTTCCTTTCACTTTAGTCTCCCCTTACACAACATTAAGTTACAGTTGTGGTAGTTATGATTCACTTCGCTGCGAAGCTTTTTTTTTGTTTGTTCCATTTTGTCTTTGTCAAAACAAGGGAGACACGTTTATGCCAAGGGCGATATAAGATCACATGTTCCCTTGAGGTGTTATTGGAAAAGGAAAGCGTTGTTGTTGACTCACATTAAGGCTTCAAGAAGGAAGGGACATTAATCGACCATGAACCTAACAATTATGATTGAAACTATAAGGGCCCAACTCCTTAAATATGTTGTTGGGGCGATGGTGGATGTCGATATGAACCTGATGCCACCAAGAGTTATGGGGAGAAAAGCTTGTTTATGACCTAAAAATCTTTCAGGGCTATCAAAGGACCATAGACCCATGAGGCTTCCAAACATTTGAAGGAAGGAATAATCAAAATAAACAAAAGACTTTATGAGGGTGGGAATAAGAGGTGTGCAACATAATAAATATAATGGATGTTGTGCGTAACAATGAATTAGTATTCCAAAGGCTATCTGAACATCATTCAACTTAAGGAGAAGGTCAACATGCCAAAGGGCGAAAACATGGTAAAGTAAACAATTTTGATCCTTGTTATTAAAAAAAAAAGTAACCATAAACAAATTTTAATGTATTGAAAGTAGAAATGTTTTTTTATTTAATGATTAACATGAGGATACTCTTTACTTTTATCACAATGATGTTGATTAATCACATATCTAATATGCATTCAAGTATATTTTTGAAAAATAATTGTTATTTTTTCTACTATTTTAAATTATTCAAACTTGTACAAGTAGGTGAAAGTAGATGAACTATTGAATATTTTTTAATTTTCAGCATGATGTAGCCCTAAAATGTACTTGTAAGTTTTCAACATTTAAATATTATAGTAAAATACATCAAACTTCTAATGGAAAAGTAGGTTTGAAACTCAATTTGACTAATCATTTTCAAACATACTTGTTATTTATTTTTATTGTGCCAAAAAAATTCAGATTTGTAATCACCTCCTTATAAACTCAAAGAAAGGAACCATGCTTTTATTATGTTATTTTCAATTATTTTCAATCTCCTTTCTTCTACTTTTGTCAAAAATTGGACCATTTTTTTATTGCTTTGGAGATAACTACTTTTTATGTCTACTTATCATGCTTTCACCCCAAACATCTTCTAGCAAGGTATCTTTGATCAAGAATGACTTGAATGATAAAGAGCCCAATAAAACACCCCCAAGATTTTAATACCTTTTGATGTTGTGCTAAATTAGGATGGGGTGTTGAAGTTGGGCGGTAGGTTTAAGGGGGACCATGCTACACATTTTAAAAATTGGATAGAAAAACCTATCCCACAAATTTAGTTTGAAAGTGTTCATATGCAGATGATACAATGGAAGGGGGGCCAATGTTGTGAGTGTCATTTACAATGGATGGAAATAAACAAGAACGGAAATGGTTAGTTGTAAAACATAATGCTACTAAGGTGAGTTGAGGCAAATAATGCCCCTTCCAAATCATCACCTTGATAGGTTCACATGGTAGATGAGATGATTATGACATCACCATCATGATTATAATGACTATAAAAAAGGGAAATTCAAATGCATAAAATGCATGAACAAAGGGAATGAGTTGTATGATGTCCCCACTTGCTACATGAAGTTCTTGACCCCTCTTGACATTGAATTAAAGGCATTCACCACATCTAGTTGGAGAATAACCCAATCAAGATGAAAGTCCAAGGTGCACCAAATGCCATGGATTATTGTTTCACATCCACCTTTGGTTGTTACTATGAATTAGTGTGGGGATAAATGTGTTTGTAAAGGCATTGCAAAATTGAAGGCATAAAATGCGGCTCGTGAGTCGATGCAACATTTCCCTTATGATAATGGGATGAATTCCACCCAAAGGCTTGGTCATGGTTAAGAGGTGAGCCACCCAAAGGATATGTGTAATTCAATGTGGAATGTGACCTTGTGCGATATGAAAGCAAAGTTGGAACAATTGTGGGAATCCATTTGCAAAATCTTATGAATGAAATAGATTTGGAAGTGTTCGAAAACCATCCCAAAGTGACCACTTGCAAATACATTTGGCATGCGTTGGAATGTTAGTTTGAAAAAGTTAGATGAAAGTTCAAGGTCTTGGTTTGGTTCGTAGTTTTAAAAAAAAAGAAGGAAATAAGTCGTCTGATTCAGGATGTAAAGTGGTGAGAGCCGAGGTAATGTTAGAAGATGTGGGTGTAGGAAAAAATGGTGCCAGAACATTTATTGTTGAAGAGTATTATCTTACATGTCCAAGGCCTAAATTGCGGAGAAGGCATTTATGAGTTGGAGGATCATGTTGGGCATGAGGCATTAAACACAAATTTGTTGCCAAAGCGTGGGTTCGTGAAGAAAATTCTTCTTGCAAATTTTTCTAATTACTTGTTAAAATTTGTTTAAGTCAAATTCTCATTTCCCTATGCCCAATGGCACCCCCTTGAGGGGCTAAAACAACACACCATTAGGGTAGTAAGAGGAGCAAATGCGAAACTACCACATTGTAAAGGTCATGTGCCAACTTATCTAGTGAAAAACAAAATGCCATTTGTACATCACATTGTAAGGTGATAGGGATGTGGTTGTATAATTAAGGACAACGAAAACCAAGATGAAAAGACCTAGGGACATACAATGTCAAAACCCAAACCTAAGTTGATGTCGATGAGTTGGGGCTAAGGGAGGTTATTGGGTTAGAAAGGTCATGTAAGTTTGCATTAGATGGATTGGATGCTTAACAAAAACATCGATGACAAATTAACCCTTGAAAGGTAAATTTACACTCATAGTGACGCACTCCCAAGTCCTAGGTTGAACCCACTTGAGGGTCCAACTATGTTGAATTGCGGAAAGTTGGGACTTGAGGGGTGCTCCCGACTTCTAGCACTAAAGAGGGGTAGAGGGGCGTGCTAGAAGTCCCGGGATTAGACTAGGAAGATGGACTAAAATATCAAGCATGAATCTGCATCCAAAACCAACCACAAGAGGGTTAGTTCACATTCGGGAACACCCTTGGGTGTTAGGACAAGCCACAGGTACTTTGGACTACTTGACTCACCACGGCCCGGACTCGGGGGAAGCCACCACCTTCCCCCATATAGTATTCTCTACAGCTCTTCGCCGAGGCTACATCCAAATGGCCTTTTTTCCCAAGACTCCCAAGTTGGAATCCTGAAATTGTCCCGGGTTGGAGTCCTGGGACTTTGGATGGCCATATCTCTTCACCCCGAACTCGGATCGGGACGAGTCCTATACCAAAGTTATAGCTCTCGTCGAGAGCTTTCTAACGCCATGTCACACTCCTCGAGGCGACGTCGGGAAGAGGTCGATTCTCGACTTTTAGTGGTCGGGAGTTAAATTGGCAGTTTGACTCCCGGCCCTTCTTTTGCACATAACTTGAGCTGCAGATGTCCAAATGGGCAATGCGAGGCCATTTTGGATGTCTACGTTTCAAGAGCTTTCCATTGATATAAAGAACGCATCAAGGCGAGGAGATTTGACCCCTCAAATCGTCTTCTGAGTTTTCGGGAGTCCCGGAGGACTCCAAGTTTCTACTTTTGGGAATGGGAATTGCATTCTCCCACTTTGCCCAAAGTGAGGTTGCGACACATAGGTGGGGCAAAAGGCTTTACACGAAGGTTGTAGGTGTGTTAGGAGGATGGGGGTAGGTTGGGGGGTTTGATCATGGGCAACTAAAGGGGTTGACAAAGTGGAAAGGGGAGAAGGTTCAACATGTGTATTATTTAGAGGGATTGGGAAAGTGTTGGGTTGGGGTTTCACATTCATACGAAGGGTTAGGGGTTGATAAGAAGAAATAGTGGGTGGTGTGTGGTTTGTTGAAATGGTATGGGGGGTTGGTGGGTGGTGCGTGGTTTGCATATGAAGGGGGGTGGGGAATGGGGTTATGGTGGTGTATGAAAAGGAAAATGGGCAATGTGAACTACGGGGTTCGATAAAACATGATGAACTAGGGGGCATGGGACATTTTGTGCCCATGAAGAAAAGGTTTATAAAAAGCACAATTGCATATAGGCTGCACATTCTAAAAATTACCTATTTCAACACAGTAATTAAAAACCTATAGAGCCAACCACATAAAACTAGATGGATCAAAAGGAAAAAAATAATGAATTGTCACAAATATGCAAGTCATGTTTTTAAAGATAGCCAAATTTTAATTTTGCCATAACCTTCGACACCATCATCCTTACTATACTATGTTTAACACAACCTATACATTTTTGAAAACTATTGTGCAAGGATTAGGGGCCTAGAAACTTTTAATCTTTTATTCTTGGGATTACCCAACTTTAATAACAAAAAAACACCATAGACTCAATCTTTTGCTTTTAAAAAAAAACAATGTAGAAAATATATTATTGATGAACAATTAACCATTATGTATTCACATGTTCACACTTACGACATTTTTTTTTCCTTCTATTTTTCCTACTTCCTTTGCTATTTGTCTAGGATTATGACAAAAACCAAGAAAAACCAAGATTGTGGCAAAGTCTTTCTCTCTTTGTGGTAAAAAAACCTCTATTGTATTAATTTGTAGGTAATGACCAAATTCTTAATGATAAAAAAAAAGTTAGGCTTGCAAGAAACATAAAAAAAAAAACCCAACCCATTACAAAACAAAACCCAAAAAAAAGAAAGGGAAAAAACACAAAACCCACCCTCCTTTGGACTCTTCACCTTTGTTGTCTTGTTGCTTGTTGATGTTGGTGTTGCTATCATCACTATCCTCCTTTTTTGCTCTAGAAAGTGGTTGCTCTCATATGCTTCACCGTGCTTTAAGAAATAGATTTATAGTTAATCCTCATAATGAAATGCAATTCAATTACCAACTAGGCTTCTTTTTTAAATAATGGAATTGGAACCCCTCTTTATTTTTTCATAAGGGCCCTCGACTGCAATTTTTTCCTCTTTGTCCTTCTTTGCATGCCTTTCTTTGTTTCTTCACTTTGCATGGCGTTAACAAGTGAGCACAAGAAGCAACGATAGTAGTGACAACAAAGTTGTTGTCGCCATAGCCATCACCATTCAAACTGTAGCAAAAACCTCACTACCAAAATGGGTTCCCTTCCAAAAAGAATTGATTAAATTTTCACAAATTGTGTTTGAGCATATTTCTCTTCAACCCACCCACTAATTTGCAATAATAGTGCAAGTATATTGATGGAACATCCCTTTTGCACACTTGCAATACTTGAAACAATTGTTTGCAAGCTTTTCCTTTCCTCTTTTCTCAATGATGGCAATGTTTCTAAGTTTGAAAGGACCATTCTTAAACACATTTCTCATTTTTCACAACATTTTTTTGGAAATGGCAATGCTTTCTTAAGAGGAATTTTTTGTGAATTCCTTGTTATTTACTTTGTTGTAGAACTCCAAATTAGGATGATTGTGATTCAACATTCTTCGATCCTAGCTTTGTTGTTTTAAGACCATGGCACTACAACTTAATGTTAAATTACTAGTAAACAAGGTTTAGGCACTTGTGCAATGATCATGTAGTTTCTTATAGTATCAAGTCAAAGCTTTGATTTTTTTTTACTAGGTCTATTTATTAAAAAAACACAAATAAGTTTATTGTGCTTATTAATTTTTTATTCCTTATATTTTTTCATTGTGTGATCTATGCAACATATTTTTTGCCCTTTAATTTGTGTTAGTGTAATGTGGTTGGCAATGTGGGAAATTATAATTTCATTTCAAGATTATTTTCTGTTTTTTCTTTTCATAGGCATTCCATGTTCAAGAATTTATTGGGAGAAGCTTGAATCAAGTTTTGTCTTAGTGCAAATGGAATACATAAAACATGTTTTACATATGCATCATCTTGGGTGTTTTTCATGCAACAATGGTGTTGTTGATTTTGTAAAACAAGTTTAGAATGTTTTCAATGAAGAGATTTTGAAGATTCATTTTTCAACATTTTAGAAAACAAGATCTTAAAATGAGACAACAAAATAATTTGATGAGTTTTGTCCCATGATGCAATTGAACATGATGTTTTTCTATTGGTTGTTACTTACAAAGTCCTTGGCAACTTGGTTTAAACTAAGTCAAGTTGTAGGTTTGGATTGTTAAAACACAATGTAATACAAAAAAATTAATGCATATAACTAATACAAAAAATTTATCAAAAGAATTTGACTATAAGATTTTCATTACAAGATTTGATTACCGATTTTTACTACCGTATTTTACTTCTATTTGATTTAGATTTCTAGTTTTAAAAAATTACTTGTAAATCTAGAAAATGATATTGTTAGTTTCTTTTGATTCTTTTTAAACTTCATCTTTTTTTATAGGGAAGTACCATCATTCACTTTATGGCTTTCCTCTTTTCTAGGGTACTTATGCATGTGTTTGGGTGTCAAGGAGAACCATTGTTGATTTACGCATTTCAATATAGCATTTTTGCATTTTTTTGAACTTCAAGATATTATTACATGTTTGTTTTGAAAATTGTGATATTTTTTAACAAGTTCTGAGAATGTTTTGATTGTTTGGAAGTTCACATGTTGAAATATTTGCAAAATAGAAAATTAATAGTTTGTTTGCTATTGATTCTACATAATTGATAGTATATTTTGCTATAGATTCTTATGAATTTTTTGTGATCTATTGTCACTCCTCATTTGGTAATTTGTTTCTAACACTTTTTTCTTCATATTATTTATCCCAATATTTGTAGGACTATATTTCAGCATTTGTAACTTTGTTTTTTCCTATTCAAATCAAATAGATCATTTGGTGGCCTTAACAAATATGCTTTCGTAATGTTAATTATTGTTTCACTTTCTTTGTAAAACATTTGGAAGAGCTTTTCTACTATCTTTGAAAGGCACCTTATGTAATAATGTCCCCTCGAAGAAAGAGGCATTTAACCTAACAAGAAGGTCTAAGAGGCTTGTTGTAATCAATAGATTCCTCTTGCTCCTACCACCTTATGATCTACGTGTATTGAGTTTGTTGATAACATTCGATTAGTGTTTCATGATGCATAAGGTCGACATGTGTGATAAATTAAAAAAAAATGAGGTAGGCTAGATTCAGCTATTGCCTCATCCTAACCCCTTTACTCCAATAATGCCCCCACTATGAGCCTTACTCTCCATAATTGACCAAATTTGAACAATATGTTGTTCCATTTTGGCTGAATAATGGATGAAATTGAGGTCAATAATTTGGGTGAACATATTAGTGCATCTAGAGATATGTATGGATGAGACCACTAACATGTCAACGAATGATTAATGTCTATGGTGGCAAATTATGCCATTTTCTTATTACATGATATGATATATCTTTCCCGCAATGATCATACACTCATAATATTGACCAAAATGTGTGTTTTTTTAAACATGATTTTTTTTCTTTCAATTGTTGAATCTGCAACCCCAGACCTTAATGTCATGAAATGGCTTTGCCCTACCCATTATGTTGGGGACATTGCATAGCTTGCCATAATGGGCTAGCCTGACACTATACGCAACATAGTGGGCAGCACTTGACCATTCTATACTAGTCAGTAGTAGTTTAGGTTCCACATGGTCTTATTGATATATAACATGTAAATACTAACTTAGCCTCTTGGAACACCCCAAAATACTCATACACATTTCGGGCTTTGCTTTTTCACACACCAATCTTGATTTTTAAAGTGTGAGTGTGAGTTTCTAACATACCATACTACATAATTAGAAACTCCAACACATGTTTAGTTTAGGGTTTAGGGTTTTTATGATTAGTTTTGAAGATTCCATATTGACAAGAAGAAATATTCCTCAGCAACTCCAAAAGATTCCTTAATTCCTTTCCTCCAAAATAATTGTTTTGGGTGAAAATTTCAACATTCATAGAAGTAACATGATTATTAGGTACTGCAGAATGTGAGTTTGATGTGGCACAAAATGATGACCCATTTGAGAGAGAAAGTGCAATCCAGCACCCATGTCAGTGTTGGCAGGGAAGAAGAGAGTTGGTAAACATATTACCAAAATATCAGTATACTTTTCTTCTTGTTCAGAGTGAAGATCTGATTTCCTTTTTTAGGACAGAAGAAGGTTGACATCTCCAGCTGCTAAAAGACTTTTGGTACTGCAAAACTTGCAAACTGTTCCATTGAAATTTTGACAAAACCCAAACCAGTTTTGGAGTCTCATTGAAAAGGGCCAGCTTTTCATTGAGTATAGCAGTTTTCTCCTGGAACTGGACCTTCCAGTTGCATAGGAACATCTTCAAAGGGGTAGTAGGGATGATAAGTAGTAGGGTTGCAAAAACATTTACTTATCAATTAGGGTAATATATTTAGCCCTAGGTAAGATGTTTCTAATGTGAAGGTGCTCATGTTTACAATGCCAATTGCAACTAAGTGTCTAGCCTAACTTAACCTCCCTTGCCAATATTGTTGTACTCCTACCCAAATTATATGCATCCTTATTTACCCTATTGTTCACCTTACATTTAGTTCGAAGATAGCCTGTGGGTGTGAGTAAACGAATGGTAAATAATTTACCCTTATCATCCTATGAATGATAAAGGAAAAATGTTGATCATTTACTCTTACCCTTAATTGACAAATTTGAAAACCTATATATATATCTTTTACCCTTGGATTGGAATGTTTTTGAAGCCTCTATACTTTACTTGATTGGTAGGTATACATTTTGAAATATTTAACTTATGTCTAGTAGTAGCTTGGACCTAGTTCATATCTTAAATTTGATATGCATGCCCCTTGAAAACTAGTGTTGGTTGGTTCTTGGTTTTTCGAAGGAGTGTTGACAATCAACTTTGACACATTGGCCTTATTTGTAATTTGCCCTCATTTATTTTCAACATGGCATGGTTCTAAGTTCTAATGTCCAAACATCTAGACCAAGTTTGAAGGTCTAATGTCGAACTATTTAAATGTTGTATTACATTCAAAATATTGCGTGAATGAAGGGCTTTTAGTGGTTGTTGTCATTGGAGATAGATGCCCATATTTATACATAAATCTTAGGGCTAAGACCTAGAATCATAATAAAAAGGTTCTTAGTCTTGGACCCAGCTGGAAACCCAAAAAATCTACTGACATTGAGTTTTTAGGGTTTGGATTGCATTATGGAATAGCAATGGGTAAAGAACCTATCACCACCTTTCGAAATGATAGTTCAATGGTACATTCCCAATAAACAAGGTTGGTGTAACAGGCCCAATCAAGAGTACAATCACAAGAAAAACAAGCAAAGAAATGAACTGAAGCTTCTTCAAGTCCACTACTCGGACAAAAATCTCCTCGCAACAACAGCTGGGACTCAATGTTGTGTACACATATAGACACTTAAGGTGCATTCACACTTGGTGTTAAGGACTCTAGTATTAAGTCCCCTAACAACAAGCTAGTCATTTAGGACCTAATAAGCCTATTTACCATGAAATTTTTATGTTAAGTTGTTAACATTCACTTACTATTAAACAATCACCCATTTATCATTGGGTGCCACCTAAGATGCCACCTAGATTTTCACTTAACATCGATTTAACATTTGGTGTGAATGCACCTACCTTTAGGTCCTCTTTTACACTAGGAGTCAGGGTTGAAAAAGCTTAGGGCCGCCAACTTTGAGCATTTTTTTTGGCTTGTTGTTTGGTCCCAAGTTACTAATAAATGTTAGAACATTGTCGTCATGATATTAATAAATGCGGGAACATTGGTCCCAAGGGTTGCAAATTGGCCTTCCCAAATTTGATGATATCCTTAGCCTTGCGGAGAATACAAGGCCATAAAAGTTCAGCATTTAGTAGTAGTAACTTAAGGCAGATTGAAAAGAATTTTTAAATATTTCAGCCTTGATTGACTCCTAGGGTAAAGCCCTTGGGGGGCTGATTTCAACTTTTGCACCAATAGGAATGCTTGATTTGAGTTGAACATTGGCCTTGATCCTAGTGTAAGGTAGGCCTTAGGCTACGTTTTCCTTTCAAAGAAAGCTTATTTTATCAGCACCACAAACTTACCTTTGGCAAAACAATTGTAGGACACATTTGAGGTCCTATACCTACTATTGAACGAGCCGGACCAAATATATTTGGCCCAATTTACCGAGGAATGTGTTGAGCTTGGTGGGTAATGTGTTCTTTGGGAACTCTTTGGGAACATATTCCCAAAGTATAACTAATTTTTAAAATTGTCAATTCACATTTCAAGCACCTTTATTAATCGTTTATTTGATGATAGCAAAAAGATAAATAAATAAAATTATTTATTATTATTTTAATATATTATAAATTGATAGCAACAAGATAAAGCCACTAAAATGGCTGTCTATTCTGCAAAGGAAAAATGCGTGTAAAAGTGTCGGAAAAGGGCATAGAAACCCGAATTACACGTGTAGGATAAAGCCCCAAGGTGACTTGACATTCCCAAAATGGGGGCTTGTAACTAAACTAACAGGTTCACTAACAGGGCTACTAACAGCTGCTAATCTCCTGCTAGTGATCTTTACACAACGGTAACCAACTTTAGCAGCCCTTTGCTTTGAAGGTTTTTCCTGGGGATCTGTCCGGAGGGCTTGCGAGTTAAACTAACAGGCTAACTAACAGTGTCACTAACACTAACAGCTAGTGATCTCCTGCTAGTGATCTTCTTGCCTCACTGTAACCAACGTGAGCGGCTCTCTTTCTTGGTAAGGTTTTGTCCTGGGCTATCCCGGTTGCTTGCAAGTTAACTAACAGGCTAACTAACAGTGTCACTACTAACAGCTGCCGATCTCCTGCTAGTGTTCTTGCCCAACCGTAACCAACTTTAGCGGCCCTAAGGTTTGTCCTGGGTTGTCCGGGCGCTTGCAAGCTCACTAACAGGGAAACTAACCATTTCACTAGCAGCTGCTAATCTCCTTCTAGCGATCTTGCCCAACGGTAACCAACGTTAGCGGCCCTTGCTGTTAAGGTTTGTCCTGCGTGTGTGTGCGTGAGAGAGTGAGAGAGAGAGAAAGAAAGGCACGCAAGCGAGCGAGCACGCGGGCTCGCAACGTACTGCAGAGCGGGATTTGCAGAGAGGACAAGAGTTGTTGTAAGGGATCATCGTTTGATTTGGAAACTACTACTACTTTCTTTTGCTTAAGGTTGTGTGAGACAGAGTTTGGGGGAAAAGAAAAAATGCTCTTGGAGTTTGTGGTTTGTGGACGTATTTTCAAGGAACACAACAGCACTGCATCTTCTTGTGCAGTTTGTTGTTCTTGTTCTTCTTTGAAGCGAGTCAAGTTTTTTGAATATTGAAGAAGAGGAGGAGGAAGAAGATGATAACGATTAATACTTAATTTGAGAGTTAGAGGGTTTGAGCTTGTGTTCCATTTTTTTTGGTTTGGTTTCGGCTCGTTTGAAGAAGGGTTTGGTGTTTCGAGGAGCAGAAGGAGGTGCCGGAGCTCTTAAGATTTGTTGCAAAATATTTGGTTTGGTTTGGTTCCTGTGAGTGAGAGGGGCTTGCTTGTTGAACGACGCATGGGTGCTTTGGAAGAGGAGCTAGTCGTCTCCACGGGGCTCAACCATCAAGTGTCTAGGAAGCAGCTTCTCCAGGGAGCTTTGGAAGATGAAGTTAAGGTGCTGGGAAATGGTGGAGGGAAGAAGAAGACGATGAGTGGGGAATACGAGACCAAGCGTGTGAGATGGCAGGGCGTTGAGTACAAACACACGAAGAGTCCCCACGAAGAAGAAGAAGAAGAAGAAGAGGAAGGAGAAGGAGAAGATATGTTGCAACAAGAAGAGTTGGGCAAGCGGACGGATACAGTTGCTAAGAATCTTCCACCTGGTAGCAAAATGCAACAGCAGGCTGCTAACCTTCTGCTGACAAGGTCGCTCTCGAAGAACAACAGCTTCTTCATGGGCCAAATCTCTCCGAGAATCATCAGTCCGCGGGAAACAGCAGCACAAGACATCAGTGAGCTCCGAGAAAAGGCCAAGTTTCTGGAAGCGGCACTCAAGGCAAAGAGCATGGAAATCGAGGGATTGAAACTGAGTGCCCGTGAAAAAGAGACTGATCTTCTTGACAAGATTGAGTGTCTAGAGCTTGCCAATGAGCAGCTGCTGCAAGGGGGTTCCGATGAAGAAGGTACCGATCAACAACTGCAGATGGAACTCACACGACTCCAGAAACAGAATGCACTCCTTGCTCAACGGGAGCGTGAGCTCCAGTTTCAACTCAGTACAAAGGACATGCTGCAGAAAGAAGTGAACCACTTGCAGGAGCTCAATCAGCAGCTCATGGATGACAGGCTACAATCATCATCAAACGTGGATCCCAACTCCTTGGAGGAGCCAGTAGGGAAGCTGGCAGAAAGGATTGCGTTTCTTGAGACAGAACTCGCAGAGGCAGTTGAAGTGAACAACATGTACAAATCGCAGCTGCAATCTGTTTTCTCAAAGCAGGAGAATGTCCAAGTGGCGGCCTTACAAAACTTTGGGAATGTAGATGACATCATAGCTGAACTTCTGGATCTGCGACAACGAACCAAGATGCAAGAAACTGAGCTGCAGGATCTTCGAGATCGATTCTTCCTCATGAGCATTCACCTTGCTGAGACTGAAGCCTCTCGTGAAGAGCTTCTCATGAAGGTCAAACGGCTTCAGAAGCTCCTCAGGCACTGACCCTAAACCCTCCCCCAATTGCTGCTGCTGTTCTTATTATCATCAAAATCCTACAGTACTCAAAGAAAATGTTGAAGAAGGCATGCAGTAATTTTTGAGCTTTCTTGATGCCCTTGACCTCAAATGGCTGTGCCACCACCCCTCTCTCTCCCATGCACACACACAGAAGGTTCTCTCTGTCTCTTTGTGTCTCTGTCTATCACTCTTTCTCAGAGGTGATGAGGTGATTTTGATTTTGGCTTACTTACTTAGCCCAATGTCTGTAAAGCATTATGTTTTTTTGCTGCAAGAGCAATGCTACCAACAACACATATGTATGTCATCCTTTTTACGTTGCTGACAGGTTTGCACCATGTACAATAGTTTTGAATCTATATTGAGCAGCAGATTTCATGGTTTTTTCCTCACTAACAGGTAGCACCATGTACAAACAGTTTTGAATCTATTGAGCACATTTCATGCTTTTTTCTTGCTTGCACACTTGCTTCAACATTCTGCTTGGCATTGATCCAGCTTAATTGTCATTGCAAATTTTTGTACTCTGTTTCTTTTTCACATTCTTTCAACATTAGACTGGGAGGATTCACAGGCTGATAGGATTCACACTTTCTCCTTTCTCTCTCTCTCTCTCTCTCTTTGGGTACTTGGTTTGTTCCTGTTCCTGTAGCAGTCCACCCTCTTTGGAGGATTCTTCATTTGCCAAGACTTGGGTCCTTCCATCTTGTACCTTTTTCTCCCCCTTTGTTGGATGCTTTGTTTTCTTGATGATTGGCAGGTTTTCATCTTTCTCTAGTACATAATGAACTGGTAAAATTTCACCCACACTAAGGCATCCTCCTCGTACACTTGCATATCACAGCAACTTGAACCAAGTACCTTCAGCTTGACTCTCCAAAGATTGCACAATTTTCCAGTCTACAGATTTCCATGAAAGCCAGCATCCCTATTGTGAAAAGGCTAACAAAAGCAAAAATAATTTTGGAATTGCAAATTAAAAAACTATTGAAAATATATGGAACACAAATGCCCCAAAAGCTTCCATCATTTTCGGCCCATAAACAACAGGTTTATATCCCATTGTGCACATGTGTACTTAACCATTTCGGTTTTTCTCAACCATGCAGGGACAACAGTAATAGAAGGAGCTCCATATCTATGTTTTGAGTTTGGAACAGTGTTGGTCTGGTATTGACATTTGAACATCTTTGTGTGGTCCTGGTATCAGATTTTTTCCCCTTGGTATTGGGTTTTTTTTGAAGACTTTAATACTAGTGTGGTCCAAAGATTGATTTTTGGCTGGTATGAAGCAGATATATATATATATATACCTACTAATCAGACTGGTATAAAACTGATACAAGGCTGGTATTACCTCAAGTTCCTACCAGCCAGGTTTCATGTTTCCTTTGCAATTATTCAAATAAATTGGCATAGCCATGGTGCGCAGTTGCAGGAGTTGTTACAGTCTTCCTTCCTTCCATAGCCCACCAAGTAGTCCTCTGAGTTGAGAATGTGTGAGTCCTTTGCTTTGAATCCCCTGGTCATACACCTCTTTGCCAGCTCCATGTACACTACTGGGATGCCACTGTTGGTGGCTGCACATGCATCCTCATCATTGGCACAATACACAATACTTGTGAGGTCTTCCATACACATCAAGAATGTGATAATGCTTCCTACTCCTTTTGTATATTGGTATGAGATAGTATGGTCTAGGCTCCACAGAATACTTTTGTAGTCTCTATTGAAGTATCCATCTGTTACACGGACAATTGTAGGACAAAAGTCACTCGCACATACTTCCAATTTCAGTTGTGGATTGGATTCAAGATAGACTTTGATAACAAACTACCGTGTCCTTTAGACTATTCTTATTTCAATGATGTTATCACACACATGCCTTCATCTTTACAAAAAGAAAAACCTTGAATAACAAAAAGGCAAGGATGGGAACCCGTCCACAAGAAGTACAAGGCAAATAGAAGCTCAAAAACACAAGTCACAAAAGCATAAAAAACATCACTAATAATACACTAAGAAAATAAAAGATCACAAGCTAAAAGGGCAAAGTTTGCCACAAAGCAACTAGCTAATGATGGAGGTACACTAATTGCGATGTGTGAAAGAGATGAAGAATGCTTCCCAAGTGCAGCAACATGGTGAAGAATCACTATGGCATGCACATGCTAGAAGGTTATGGACACACATTGCCAAGAATAAGAAATAAGCTTCGTGAGAACTAAAGAAGACCATTAATGATGGGCTATAGTGGCCTAAACACAAGAAGTTAAGAAAATTCGAAACATGAATGAAAATAATCATAAGTTTCTACGGCAAGGGGAATGAAGTTGTCTTTTGATGTGCAATCTACATATGATCATTTTTTTCCCCTAATCAACCATTTTGCATGCATAGTTGTTATGGATGATGCACATTGTACCATATTCGAGCAGGTCGAATTAGCTATGACAACATCTATTAAGGTTTTAAAGCCAATTCTAGTGGTCAAAATATTGACTTGTTGTCGAATATGGTGGGGAAAAAGGTTTGAAACCTTTCTCTATACATGTGTTTCACTTTCCAAAACAATAATTGCGATGGTTTTTTAAAAAATATTGTGAACTACACTACATTCACTCCCACACAAGCACTAAATCAAATGGATATCTAAACCATCAATGATATGTCCACATTGATAATGTGAAAGATGTGTAATAGTGCGATGTGACAAACCAAAGTGGGTATGTAACAATGTAAGGAAATGAATAAAAAACAAACGAAATGTAGGTGTGGTAGGATGGGTTAATAACCAAGCGTTCACAATTAGACTTGCACAAGATCAAAATTGTGTTCACATAACATTAAAAGGAACATCTACTAGAAATGTGGAAAACTTTTGCTCATGTAGGCGGTCCATAAAAAAATGAAAAAAATGAAGATACAATTATAACATAAGACTTTCAAAAAGAAGGACTTAAAAACGAACAACCTAAGGTAATAAAGTTTGGGTATCCCATAATGCCAACTAGAAAGGAAAAATATCAGTTTTGGCATGTGCCACTACATCGAAAAAAAATAAGGTGATCATCTTGTTGGAAACAAATGACAAGTGTAAGAGTGATCAAAACTCGACATCTAAGAAATCAAAGGCAATTAGTCAAACCATTAAAAAAAGGCCAAACCCCCTTTAAAAAGCAAGCAAATTGACTTGACAACGAGCCAAATGACCCATCGTGATGCCGAAAGATTTTGAGCCCAATAATTTTTCTAACATAACTATGGTATGCGAATTGAATTCAACATAATGTCACAAGATACCTAGAGACAGAAGTATAATACATAATAAATAGCTTAAATGTTGGGCATGACAAAACGAGAGCAATGCAAAAGTTACATGTGGATCTGCAAGCATAATGAAGCTAACTATGGTGTTGAGATCGTTCTAAAATGCCTTTGTAGTAAAGGATTCCACAAATGGCATAGAATCCATTGGTGCACATATAATACAAAAACATTGGAGTAGGTGTAAGAAAGTATGGTGGAAGTGATATGGATGGGTCTAATCCTTGTGGAGACCAAACAACACATTTTCCCAACAAATTTGGAAAGTTTTAATGTTGCAAACTTTGCTTGAAAATGTGAAAATGCGAGTACTACATTTGAAACATGATCAATAATATGCATATCATTAGTGAATGACGGAAAAACATAAGTAAGGTGGGTTGTTGTAGTAGGATGGAGAATGTGAAAATGTGTTAAAATGAACAACACTCCATGCAAGGGATCCCCCCATTATGTACTAGACTTGGATAAAATGACTATGAAATCCTTGCATAAAAAAGCTTGCAAAAAATAGTGGGGATGGGCACCCATATAATTGTTGAACAAATGGGAAAAGCTAATCCAAGGTACCAATAAAAGATTACAAGTTTTGAAAAATGGTTGTTTGTGTTAGTGCTTGTGTGCGACATAGTCATGTTGATGGAGGTGAAAAAATATCCTTAGTTATTTTCAAAAAAATTTGGGAAGTTAAAACTTGAGCTTTAATTTCATGTGTTTTTCTTACAAAGTCTCCCATTCACCTGCTATGTATCAATTGAAGCAAATGTGAGTCTATTGGTGGTGAACAAAACCTGGACAAACACTAAGAAGGGAAAAACAAAAATGCATGTCAAATTGCAATGTCAAATGAGTTAGTGGCCATATGAACTAAAGGGATGTTGCACATCAACACAAAGAGGATATGGAATATGGTGGTATGAATGAGGGTATGGGGAACCTAGATGGAAGGCATCAATGATATTTATAAATGCAATCCATGCACAAGTGGAAGAAGGGGGGAACTCAATAATATTGAAAGCATTGCATCCCCTATAGTTGACAATTGTCTTTGAATAAAACATGTTAACTACTAATGAATTAATCTTGCCCCTATTATGTAAAGATGACCACATGTAAAACATGGAACATGGGGACACAAAGGGTGGGGCCCCACCGTGAACATTAATGGGTGGGGAGTAACACGTGGCTAATGTAACAAACTAAGGGTAGAAAATGTTAACGTACCCTGTGATGGTGAAAAAACTAGTTGAGGCAAAGTAGAAGGGATGAAAATGATAAGATGATTAAGAAAAGTTAAATCGCCATGGTCCATGAGGGCCATCTTGACATTCAACTATGATTACAATGCCCATCATCACTTTGGGAATGGTGAAAATGTATGGTTTGCCATTCCCAATGACACTTGAATCATGCCATCTAGTTAAAACCTTAAACCCACATCACGCCTAGCTATAACCCTAAATCTTAGACCCTAAGCCCAATAGAAGAAGGTTCAAAAATTGGTCCCTTATACAAGCTACATTTACCTTATCATTGACACAACACCTAAAATGTAGAAGAGTTGGTCATGGACCAAAAGTATAAATTACAATTCAAACCCTAAATATATTGAGCATGCCACTAATCATTTGAAATCTTCTATTATCAAGTACCTATGATTTTCCCATAACCTCAAAGTTGTAGGGTAACAACTAACAAAAGTCTATTGTTCTACCTCTATTACCCTTATAAAAAGTTAAAAGTGAATTTTCTTATGAAAACCTTAAACACCATGCACAAAAAAAACAAATTGGTTTAAAAGACATGGCTAACAACATTACTATATCAATGGACATGGTGTGTAATCCTATCCTCTACCCCTGTGGTAGTGGCAAGTCACATAGTCATTGTAGCTTTGCTATTGCTATTAATGGCCAACATAGTTGTCACCATATCAAAACTAGAAAAATAAAGATTGCTTTATGTAAGCATGTGAGCAACTATGTTACACTATAGCTATAGACCAGTGTTTAAGCTTTGGAAAACTAACATCAACCAACATTTGAATATATTTATTTATTTTCTGTCTTGAAATAAAAAAGCACACGAAACCCCACCACCACAAGAACAATAATGGGGCATATATGCAACCGATTAATAGCTTCTAAAGAGTATTATCAATTGTTGTTCCAAAGTACGAGCTTCATTCTTTCACAAACTATGATGAAAACATTGTTTATGCCACATCCATTGTTAAATGTAATATCTCTAACTTTTTGTTCAAATTCTAACAATTTTTGTTGCTTCTAAACTCCTACTAGCTTCAACCAACATTGCTACTACTTTAGACAAGATCTACATTACATGGATTGCATTCAATATTATTGTTTTCACTCCAACACTCATTGTAGATAATGATTACTATCTTTTAATGGCATCCTTAGTGTGGTGTTGTTGTGTGAAGTTGACAACAACCGCTGTGATGTGTGGTTGATGATGGTGTTGTTGTTGTAATTCTTATAGCATTGGGCCTACCTACACACCAAAATATAAGCAAAACAAATTTGGAGATCTTTACAAGGTTTGGGCCTCATTGTTTTGGGATTCTAATGCCTTTGGAAACATGATTTGGATTAGGTCCAAATGGTGGTGAATAACATATGAAGAGAAAAGTGAAAAAGCCATTGAAAAACTATGAATACATCATATTAAAATAATAAATTGGGGTATCAATGAAGAGAAGTTAAATTTAAGCTCAATTTGTGATGATGTTCCAATAAATTGCATCATCACAAGTTAATCACCATTAAACACCATAGTTGTTTTCATGTTGCAATTAAAAGCTTTAACACAAGGATTTACAAAGTAAACTATAAGGGTAGTATTGCCCCATTAGGGAGTTCAAATTGTGATGGCTCTATGCAAATATTTGAACATAATTTTGGTTTCAATTACATTGAATGTTTTGATTGTTTGGTTTATGATGTTAATATGAATAAAAGTAGCTTAAGAAACTATGAACTTATTCAAGTTATTTGAAAACTTTCATCCTTTTGTCATGGTCATGAAACTTGCATACTACACCTTGAATAAATTTAGATTTCTATTGGTGCATAATAAAATTATCATCAATACCATTTAACACATACCACTATTTAGTGGCCCATTTTTTTGCGAAGTAAAAGTTTGGATGATCATTTAACCAAATGTTTGTGTGGAGTAAATGGACACTTAATGGTACCATTTAGTTCATGAACTCAATACACATATGATTTAAGATGAACCAAAGTGAAGAAGGCACGAAAGGTGGGTCCAAAATGTCCATTTGATTCAACATGAAATGTTGGGAACAAAATGGTCGAATTTCACAAATAGCACATTGATATTTGCAAAGGTCTAGTACAACTCTCAACACATGTCCATACAAATCTTTTGAGGTGTTGGTGTTATTGAGAAGATATTGAATACCACAAAAGCTGGGAATCTAAAAATAAGGCCAAAAAAAAAAAAAAAAGTTGTCTACATCTTGTTATGAAACAAAAAAAATTAACATTGTTGAGCCCTTTCAAATTTGCATTTGAAGGTGGAGTGTTGGAATAATGAGATAGTTTGGGGTCATTGTGACCTAATTTGTTAATGTGGATCAAACTTCCTTCTACATGTTGCCATGTGGCCGACAAAAGGTTGTTTTGTTTTGTGTTGGGATATCATTTACCTTAATATATTCATAAATATATAATGAAACAAATATATGTACTTTATTTAAACAATTTTTTTGTTATTTAATTTTTTTCCTTACCTAGTTAATAAATATTTTAGACATATCTTTTTTTTGTCCTATCTGACTAATATATATTTGAAGTTTATCTTTACTTAAGGAACTTGTGATTATTTTGAAACATGTAAAAAAGAAGAATGTTGGGTGGGTTAGATAAACTAGATATGAAGTTAATTTTTTTTAATAAACTTTTTATATTCATGCCTACGAACACTATAAATTGAATGTAGAAATTTTGTGATTCTGGAAAAAATTTCAACCAAAAAAATCCAAAAATTGATAATAAAGTGATTTTTGAAAGTTTCAATCACCAAAAGTGAAAAATAAAATTATTCAATTTAAAGCAAAATAATTCTAGTTTCCATCAACTTTGAGAACCACATGAACCCATCCCCTTGTTTTTTGATTCAATATAGATCATGAATTCTATTATTATCAAGCCACCATTGAAAAAAACTTGGAAGGATTATGATGCAAGTTGAAAATAACATGTTTATTGGGTGGCATACTTTAAATGGGCAGAGTGAGAAATGGTTAATGGGGTTTTGGTTTTTGTGAATTACATTGTTCCCAAAACCATTATCGATGGGGCCAAACATTTCGTGTTTAAATGACACAGTTTGCAAAAGCACATGAAAAATCAACAAGCATGACATGTTGTCTTTAATAAAGGTTTGAAAAAAAATCAAGTTTATTATGAAAATAATAACAAACATTCCTCAAACTTCATGTTATTTGCTATTCGATGACCTCAATTTGTTTTATGACACATGGGTGATGGGCTATGCAATTTGTTATATTCTTACACATTTTGTAAAATGGGTTGCCCATGGTTGAATATGAGGCTTCAAAGCTTATGTTCAACCACCTAAAGGTGGAAAATATGCCCGAGAAGCATTGGAGCAATGCTTATGGGTGGGAAAGTGGCAAATACTTTCACCTTTAAGTTTTGAAAGCTTTAAAAGGGATAGTGATAAGAACTAAATATTTTTCAATCGCCAATGATAAGGTGACTTCAATTGATAACCAATTTGATGGTTATTTGTTCACATCTATGTGGTAGATAATTGAGTTCACATTCCCTTGTTGTTTCTTGCATAGGTGGTCAATTGATGCTAACAATTTGACAAAATGCATAATGCATTTTTTTGTTATAAGAAAGAGGTTTGAATCACAATTTTGTAGCATCAAAGATGATTGGTTTCGGTGTAAATGGTACGAATGTTTTCAAAGTTTGAAATATGGTGTTTTAAATTAGATTTACAAATCATGGGGTCTTTTGAGTTTGGGCATGCATTATGTTTCCAACTACACCAATTTTGTAGGGTAAACCTTGTTTGTACTTTTCCTTTGGTGCATCAATTAAAGAGGTTTACTTCAAGTTTTCTATTAATACTTCTGCAAGAGTCCAAAGATGCATTTGGAGCTCATCAAACTAGTTAACATCATGAAAATTGAAAGGTTTAAACTCTTGAAAAATGTGAAACCAAGATGGATTTCCATGCCTAGTTTAATTTAGATGGTCATAGTATAATTTAAAGTGGCAATGATTGAATGACAAGGGTTAAGATCTATGTAAGAAAGGAGGTTTGAGATTAACGTGTGGATGTTGTGGAAGCAACAACAAGAAGTTTTCCACAACCTTAATATACATTTTTTTTCTTGGATGTTGGTTTTGTGTTTTATTAACCAATTATGTCATTTTTTGTTGATTTCACATGCATGCATTGAATGCCCTTTTGGATTTGTCAAAAAATTTCCAAAGTTTTTTGTGTTGGCTTGTTTTGCAAATGGTTTATTTCTTTAAGTGTGTGGATGTTAGCAATTTGCATATGATTTTCTCACGTTGGTTTTATTGTAGAAGAATTGCTAGATCCCTCTTGGCATAATTAAATAGTTGATTCATTTTGCATGAAATATTTGATGTAGTCGATATCATATACTCACAATATTAGCTTTAGGATGGTGTTGAAGATTCACATCTTGCTATTTTGAAATGCTAATTTGCAAGTGTCAACATGCATTTTCTAAAGGAAGGTGTTGTGCTAGGTTTAGTATTAGAAACCTTTTTGGTTCGACATTTGACATGCAAGAAAACTTCTTTAAAATCACTATGAAAAGTCTAACAACAAATGTCATGCAACTTCCCTTTGATGGCAACTCTGTCACATGGTTGTGGCATATGATATTGTCTTCTTCAATGTTATGCCATAATTTGCTTGAACATTTGAAACTTGCTAAGATAATAAGTATCCTTGTTTTCCAAAGTGTGGAGAATAAAAAGTGTTTTTTAATTATGATTGTTGAAATCCAACCTTCATAATAAGCTAGGTCCTAATCTTCCCATAGTTGTGAAGATGTTTTGGCAACACTTTTTCATATTAGTTCAATTCCTTTACAAGAATGCAATTGAGTTTTGAAAGAATGAAACAAACACAATGAACATGTTTAGTTTTATAATTTATCCTTTTGAGTTTTCACATTTTGTTGATTAATTGTTAAAGTTTTCATGATGTAAGCCCATTTGACGTTTGTTTTGTTGAAAATATGGAGCTTTAACTCCAAGCTTTGGCTATTATGTTCAAAACTTCAAAGTTGAAAGGTGCCATCCATGATCCCATGTTTGTTAACCCAAACATTGTTGCCTTCAAACTCCCATATCTTTTTTATATTCTTCATGTTTTGAGCTCCCAAGTTCCAAGTTCCACAATGATTAAATATTTTGTTTGATTTTTTTATAAATCGCTTATATTGTAGTGGACAATCTAGAGGTTCAATTCTTCCATAAATGACATTAATTTAATTTAATATATTGTTTCTGTGGCAAATTGATCTTGTAAAATTGCAACTTCGTAACTTTCTGAAATTGGATCCGAGAAAGTTTTTAAATTGCAATCCTTTTTTTTTGCAATTCTCAATTTGCTAAAACTTAGTTGTCTTTGTGTTGTGTGTAGTTGGAAATTGAACTTGTCAAATTGCAACTTTGTAACTTTTTTAAAATTGGATTTTAGAAAGTTTAAACTGCGATCATATTTTTTGTGCAATTCTGAGTTTACTAAAAAAATTTAGTTGTGTTTGTTGCATTTTTCTACCAAAAAATTTCTGCTCCCCCTCTGACCCCTAGCCAAATTTGGCTAAGTAGTCTTGTGCACGATCGCCAACCCACCTACTTCACACATTTGGAAAATAAAAAACACTGACTGAAAACCTTCAATATCACTTCTTTTTCGAATTTTTAATTTTTAATTTGGCTTTTTGGCGAGATTTCGCCAGTAAAGAAAACGCTGGGTCACAGCGCTGAAGAGACAGAGAAGGCCTTTGGGAGACGTGCGCGATTTGCAGTGTTTTTTCGAGTGCGAGGGAGCGCTTGAGCGAGCAAAAGGCGCAAGCAGAAGAGCTGGATCCAAGGAGCAATGGCTTCATGGCTGCGTGCTGCAGAAGGTGAGTTTCGTATTCGCTTATTTCTCCTTTCTCTGCTCTTTCTTTTAAGCCAAGCATCGCTTCATTTGCTGCGAGTTCTTCGACAGCACAATGTGCTTGAACTTGATTCGCGAGGACCTCAGTCCTCCTCCTAGGGTTTCTGTTGTCTTTGGTCTTTCTTTTCCCTCAAATCCCGGCTCTCTGCTCGTTTGGCAACTTCTGAGACTGTTATTCTTGGAGGAGGTTTTGAGATTCGTTAGATCTGGAAACCGACATATGCTCGGGAGAAAGAAGGAGATCGTTTTTCCTTCACTGGCTGCTCAAATTGTGGATAATACGAGTACAATGCATGCGGATATTCATTCTGTGTCGCAGAAGGTGAAGCTGGATATGATCGGATTTAGTAGTAGCTGTTTGGTTCCGTTACTGGAGCCAGACAGGAAGGAGAGGAGACTTTTGCATTTTGCGAAAAAGCACTGGAAGAAGATTTTGTCTTCGGAACATTAGTGTTAGGAATAATTGGACAATGAATATGAGGCTTTAAGAGTCTGGATTTTAGGAAATCCGGAGTTGACTTTGAGCTGAATTCATTTTTTTCCTGTGTTCCTTCCCAAATGCATATGTGCCATGCAGAGCTCAAGAGATCAAGATGTGCACTAAGATAATTGTGCTTGTTTTTTAGATGGAAAAAAAGAGGTTGCTGCTTGCAAGGGCTTCATGTGGTGCAGCAAGTCTGTTTCTAGGGTTTACAAAGAATTTTAGGTCAAAAGGATGAAGAAGTAAGTGTTTGCAGAATTATTGCAGTGTGTACAACATTGCAGCAATTTCACTGTTAGAATCTGTAACAGCAATATGAATTATTGAACACTAATCAGTCAATCTTTTGAGGTTACGGGCCTTTTTGCATCATGAATGTGTGAATCTAAGCTTTGGAGGATAAACATTTCCATGCAGGGTTTAACAGGCAGGATTTGGATTGGGGGGATTGAAAGTGAACTAAACCTCTTTTTGCAAAAAGCCACTCCACAAAATGCCGTGTGATTTTAACTATTCTGAGCATCTTCTTCTCAGTGCTGGTCTCATCATGCCCAGGGCAATGGTGATTGTCAAAAGTCTGATCTGACAGGGTATGGTTGTCTTGGACATGTAGAGCTGTTTGAGGTGGTAGACCGCAAGGCCAAGCAAGCTGTCATTCGGCTTCCTGAGGAACTGCCATTCTTGCCTCAAAATACAGGTTTTATTCTTGCCAGCTTCTGTTGAGGTGGTTCTTTGTTATTCATCTTAGTTATCTTCTTCATTATTTTGGATGGACACAATGTTACAAAGTTCTTATTGCTAGCATACTACTGCTCATCTGCAACTTTCTGTCCTTGATTCTTTTGTGACGCATTTTGTTGCCTGTACACTTCTGACTGATATTCTCTTATTGTGAATTGACAACTGGCTCAAGAAGGTCCAGAGCAAGGCACACTCAGCAGATTGTCATCTACTGGTTCAGTGGATACGGTGTGATTTTTTTAACCTCAGCTTCTTGTTGTTCAGAGGAATTGACTTGCTAGCGCTGTTTCCTAATTAGACACAGCATTATAATCATTGACCAACTGAGATTGTGTTCTCATGTCAGTCAAGGTTGGTTTGATGTTGCTTTTGCATCAACCTGTTATAAGTTCTGCCACATTAAAGGTGATCATTTTTGTCTGCAGGGTGTTGTGCGTAGAGTAAGCCAATCTTCAGTGCCCACTACTCCCTCCAAAGCCACCCCTTTTCAAGAGAATGGGGCAAGTGGGGGCTTGTCACAGAGTGATCATCACAGCAATCTTCTTAGCACTCTTGACAGGGCAGATGTCAGAAATAGCTCTCTGGAGGGAAAAACCGCCAGTGGTGATGATGTCAAAGATTTGGTGCCTCAGGCAGTGGAGAGTCTGGAATTTGTTGCAAATGCAGAAACTGAAGAGAAAGAAAAACAGATGGCTGCACCTGGCAGTGAGAGAGAAAGAGAGGCCCACATATTGCAAGGTGCAGAGGTTTCGGCAGCTGCTGATGGAGATGCTTCTTTGAAGTATATCTCTCTTTCACTGCAGGAAGTAGACAGCAAGCACCAGTCACCAAGCTCTGAAGGAGAGTTGGCTGAAAGTTGTGGTAGCTCGCATGATGAAAATGACACAAAGCAATCTTCAGTGGACTTGCTGTCTGACCAGGTGGTTAGTGATGAAAGAGTGGAATCTGTTGAGTGTAAGTTTCGGGCAGAAGAAAATGGCACTGTTGTGGTGGATTTGTTGACAGTTGAGAAACCTCATGTTGAAAAACCAGTTGTGCCAGTTGGGCCAAATGTGGACTCACATGGTGCTGAAACTGAGAAGAGCACAGTGGCAACTGTTAACGTTTTGGAGCAGCAGCAACTGCCTTCTCCGGTGGATGAAAAGATGCCTTTGGAGATGCCAAAAGTGGAGGATCAGCTCAATGAGGTAGTTCAAACACACAACCTTCTGTATGTATGTCCATTTTCCTTAACAGATGCTATTGGCCAGTTCCATTTCAAGTTATGTGTTTTTGATGGAATTGATCCTTTGGCTTTTCTGACCAGCCTGTCAACACAGGTTTCTGAACAGACATAATCAAGACCTAAACCAATTGAAATGGGCAAATCTTCAAAATTAAGAGACTTCAATTCTCCCTTTATGAATTACTTGTAGTAGGCTCATTCAATGTATATGCTGGCCCATTGAGTGATTTCTGAGTTGTCTAGGAATGGAGAATGAGTAGCTTGCATGCTGTGTGAAATTCTGCTCTATGAGGTTGATGTTGTGTGACTCTTCATGGCTTGTGAATTCTCAGCTGACACACACCAGTAGTTGAATAGAGGACTTTCCTTGATATTTGTTGTTGTAGAACCACTTAACTGTGTTTGCGTAAGCAAATGTGCAGGCACGTGGGTTGTTGACAGTGGCAGTCTCCTCAGGTCCATCCAAGGAGGCCAGATTAGCAAGGGTATGGCTATGTTCTAATCCACTATTAATGAACAATTTTTTCTTCTAGCAAAACCAAGCAGTTCACATTATTTGAGCATTGCATCTCAGAAGGAGAAAGAATGTTTATAGAAGTGGAAGTGATATATTTTTTGGAAAGACAAAATTGATTACAACAAAATTTTTATGTCCCCACAAAATAATTTAATCATCGTCACTGCTAGTGCGAAGCTGTGTGGAGCCCAAATGTTTATAGAAGTGGAAGTGGTACTATCTGTTGCTCTACTGGCTTCATTTATATGTGGTTTGTTTCTGGTTTCTGAATACTTGCTTTGCCACCCATAGAAAAAGGCCCATTTTATGAATCTGCTCATTAATACAAGAAGATTTGGCCTGGATGCAGGTTTGTGCTGGCCTTTCCTCACGGCTACAGGAGTACAAGTCTGAAAATCTGCAACTGGAAGAGCTGTTGCAATTTGAGGTGAAACTGAATGCTCCCTTCTTATGTGATTTTTTGGGATGGTTGGGTACATGCAATAGAAGTGTCATATTACAGATCATCTTCTTTGCAAAGTGCAATCTATACATGTGTTGAACCTGGTGAATGTTGAATGTGAACATCTGCATTAAATCTTTTGCAAATCTGTTAAATGTCAGTCTTTGCTCCAGTAACTGCAAGCAGTGTCTTACAGGTGCTGTACCCTGGAGGGTACTCTGTAAATAAGGCTAACATAGAATACTCAATGGTGAGGTGTCTCAGATATGTCTCCAAGTGGAGCAGTCTTTAGTTTTATCAACCTATTGGAATTTTTCTGTTGTGGTTAATGCTTTTCTTTTTCTGACTGGGAAACCAGAGGGAAGAAAGGAAATCCTTTGATGCCAGGATGCGGCAACTACAGCAAGAATTAGCAGCAGCGAAAGAATCAGCTGCAGCAGTAGAGGCTGGGATGGTAGCAGCTCTGGCCTCAAAGAATGCTGAAATTGATAGCCTGTCCAGTTCTGTTGAGAGTTTTAAGAGGCAAGCTTCTATGGCAGAAGGCAAGCTGGCGGCCTTGCAGGTTGGGCTTTGATGTCCACCCCCAAATTGCATCCTGCTTGTCATATCATATCAAGAGTGCTATTGTTTCCCTTCTTGCAGTTATTCAGTGTTGCCTCATTGGGTTCCATATAGAATCTTTCAAGAAAGTCAGTGCATTGTCACTTCCCTGCAATTCCTTCAAAAATTTTCTAGTTAATGAAAAAGGGGACCTTTTGCAGACAACTGTTGAGGCCATGAGCAAAAACCGAGACATGACAGAGACTAGGATGATCCAGGTATACTTCCTGCCTTTGCAACTGGAAAATCTCATGATGTTAATAATTACAAAGGTGAACAGAATTCTCCCATAGAAATCATTCTCAATGGTCAATGCTGCTACTCATGTTAGATTTGAGGGGCATTTTGTGACAGGCACTGCGTAATGAGTTGGCATCAGCAGAACATAGGGTGGAGGAGGAGCGCATGGCTCACAGTGCCACCCGCCATGTAACACTGCATTTATTTACCTTTGGAAGTTTCTCTGCTGGTAGTCAAAGGCTTCTGATAGCTTCTTTGCTACTTTGTTGAAGCTTGTTGTCCGTGCCTAGTATACCTTATCAGTTTTGTTTACCTGTTCTTCATTTTTGATTCGGGCGTGTTGAAAATCCAGTTACAACTGTCTCTGATTCGCAGGCAGCTGTTGAAAGGGAAACAGAGCTTGAGCAGCGCATGGCAGAAAGCAACAGTGCATTGATGCGCATGCAGGTATCCTCATGAGCCATTGGTACTGCATTTTCTTTACATGGTAAACAGTTACAAATTGAATTTGATGGGATGCTTTAAAACCTTGCTATACTTGTTTGGGTCATTGTTAGCTAGAGGATATTTCTAGTTGCTGATATCCATAAGTGACCTGGTCCAATATGTATCCAGTGTCTGAACACACTGGATGAGCAATGCAAGTGCTCACAGTTTCAGGTGATCTAAATGAGCTGCTTGTATCATGATCTGAAAGTGATCATGTCTGTGGTTGATTGCAGAAAATAGTGGATGAGCGCAACCAGAGAGTAACAGACATGGAGCACAAGTTAGCCATGCTTGAGGTGAGACTGTTGATTCTGTTAGGACAGTTTCTTGGTCTCAAGAACCTACACAGGACTTAGACAGGGCTTGCAATGCTTGATGTACTGTGTCCTGTAAACTCTTTTAAGCTGCTCATTGTGTGTTTGTAGCAGTGTTACTGGTATGCTAGTTGTACTTGTGTTGTTGCCAACTTGCAATCCTTTCAACCTGACTGTGAACACTATTTTGAGTAGCAATGAGACAAGACATACAGAAAACTAACATTGTGGGCTTTATAGGTGGAGTGTGCTACATTGAACCAGGAATTGCAGGAGTCTCAGGCACGCCAACGACGTGAGCAAAAGCGGCCTAATGAAGAAGCTGTGCAGACTGCTCAGGTACAAGTTTATGAGGAAACACAGTTGGGTCATGTTTTATCTGTTCTGATTTTGTGAAGGGCAATTTTCTTGGGTCTGCTGCTTACTGTAATGATCAGGATCCATGGAAATTACTTCAATGTTTTTGGAATTTCCTGAACTTATGCAAGTGCAACCAATGTAAACCAAAAAATTAATTATTATTATTTTTTGCTGAAGAACTTGTGGGAGGAGATCAATGAATAATAAAATGGCTTTCATTCTGATGATTTCATTCTCTTGTGGCTGGTCTCTTGTCCCTCTGAATGGAGATTTCCAAGAATATGGCCAAGTAGAGTTTGAGAAAATTGTTCCTTCAGGTTAGCTAGATTTGTAAAATACATAGATAGCGTATAACATACCTCCTTGCACTGTCTTGTAGGTTTGGCGAGAAGAGGCAGAACGTGCACGTCAGTTGCAGCGGGAAGCTGATTCCAAGCTCTCTGCCATGGAGGCAAGTTGCTAGTTTAGGTTTCCACAGGAGCTGGTTTGACAACATCAATGCAAATGAATTGTGAACCTGTGTTAGCTCATGTGGAAGTCAATTGCATCATATGGAACCACTTGCCTATCTGTATCTTCTGCTGTCCAATTGAAAAGTGGGATGGGCATCTCAACATTTGACTCATGTACTTCTGCTAAGAGAGTTGGGGGATTGTGGGATGAGCAGGCAGAAATGCAAAAACTGAGGGTTGAATTGGCCAGTGTGAAGCGAGAGGCAGATCTTGGATCCCTGCAGGTGTCAAGTCAGAACATCCTTCTTTACAGTTTGCCTTTGTATGACTTGCTGGAGTTTACAATGTTTGGCTGTAGATATACATGTTACTGTTGCTCTTTGTGATTATTGTGGAGATATTTTATGATTTTAGCTGGTCCTCTAGCATCACTACATGGTATCTGCACATGGTACTAGTCTTTTCAAGAATTTTTAAGGCTG
>Ga0209611_10001489_pt1 | contig 40129 bp, 31 predicted proteins | sample S1TSphgellanicum_3_FD_187693 | JGI IMG/M metagenome (GOLD analysis project Ga0209611, IMG submission 187693) | Host-associated microbial communities from peat moss isolated from Minnesota, USA - S1T2_Fc - Sphagnum magellanicum MG (SPAdes) (version 2) | ecosystem: Host-associated > Plants > Peat... | reverse complement strand
TTTTTTTTTTTTTTTTTTTTTTTTTTTTTCAAATTTCTCAAGTAGATCCATTGGTGAGGATCCCCAACATTAATTGACAATAAATGACAATTATCTTAGACAGGCTGTAACATTTTTACAAAAGTGGTGCTACAACAAGTGATAACCTAAGAAATGGCTAATGTGGTTAATGTAAGTATTTTTGTTTTGAAAAATGGTGCAAAAAAAAAATCCCTGTACATCACAATTTTTATTTTTGATTAATTTTTTGGAAAAAAAATTCGCCAAGTTACAAAATTTTGCCACCCAGGAAAAAAACGAAAAAAAAATGAAAAAAGAGAAAGTGTGAAACCAGTAGGTATCAGAATTAGATTTTTGTTGAAAAAAAAAAATAATAATAATAATGACTGGAACTAGAGGTTTTAACTTGTGCTTAATTGAGGTTAACTAAGCAATTTGGTTCCAGTCCCAATTATTAGTGCTAGTTACACAGTTGTCCATTCCTCATTCATTCATTAAATTCATCATTGGTGATCTCAGCAATCATAACTCTTGTCTCTCAAAATTGAGGACCTCTTTGTGTGTGTGTGTCTCTCTCAGAGCATCTCCACCCCAAAACTGTAAACAATTGTTCTTTGGCTTACTCCCCACCCACGAAACGTCATAAAAGTCCCTTTAAACACTCAAAGACCATTTATGTCTTTTACATCTGGACGACGAGAGTAATAGTCACTGTCCGAATCCATAGTAGCAAAAAAAAAGATTTTGGAAGGGGGTTAAAATGACCACTGCAAAATCGCCATCAAAAGGGCCTCATGTTTCACGTCGTTTGATGTTCCCAAGAAAGTTGACAAAGTTGACAAAGTATGTAATTATTACAGTACCTACGAAGTATAGTTCGTTGGTTGGATGAATGAATGAATGAATGAATGAATGAATGTTGGTTGGTTCCCGCACTACAAACTTGTGATCATTATTTTCAAAGTCTGAACGTCGGCTGCGAATTAAAAGAGAAACAGAAACAACCCGAGTGAGAAGGTCGGGTGGGAGTGGGGACAAGACATGTTCACAATGATGTGAGAATTGACGTAAATTGCACCGACCAATTATAGACGTGCCTCCCTTCCTTTTTACATTAAAGGTTTTTCCGTGAGTCCATAAAACCTACTCCAATTTGTTTAATGTAATCCAAGGGCACGTTATCTAGCATATCCTTTTCCTCTACTCTTTTGGAGGGCATTTCGAAGAATGGAATGCTTGCTCTAGTGAACATTTTGTTGTGTGAAACACCTTTGCAATTTTACACAAAGCAAAACCATTGACGAAAGCCATCCCTTTGGGTCCACCCTACATATGGAAGCCATATTACCCTTAATATTTCATGGCTTTGGCATTTTCAAAAATTTCTAGGATCCACCGAAAAACCACAAAAAAAAAATTTCTCCAGGTTTTCTAGTCATTATATTAAAATTTTAATTAATTAATTAATTAAAAAACCCACCACATTTTTGTAGTAAGTTCCACCCAGGTAGAAAATAATATATAAAAAAGATTTCTTAAATTTTTTTTAGCCATATGTATTTTTAATTGTCTTATGGATGATCACCACTTCAACTACATTACAATATTGAAAATAAATATTGTATACATATATTAGAAGTAGGATTTTATTTTTTGGGTCAATTTCATGAGGTGGGTGGACCTAAAATGTCACCTAGTTTTGACTCCTATTAGACCAAAGAGGATCCTCCAATCACAATATTGATTTTTTTTTGGGTGGCTTTTTGGTGGATCCTAGAATGAGTTGATTATCACTCATCACATAATTTGCATGGGTTGAAGATTAGATTTTATGTATAAAAATTGGTCTAAATCTATGGAGGTAGGGTGAATTTTTTGTCTCGCCACAACCAATATCATAGAGGGGTGAAATTAGTGCAAAGTGGCTTGTGATGTCAATGATAGTTTTTCTTCAAGTTTTTGACTAAGTTGGGCCTACCTCATTAGTTGTTGCCTAAAAGTTTAGGTTGTTTTTTGGGTTTAAAAAGGCACTCCCCCCCCCCTTTCAATTTAGAGAAAAAGAGGAAAAAGGAATTTTATTTTCTTTTTGGGTTATTTACTCACTTTCGATCACAAGTTAGCTTTACCTAGTGCTTGGTTCCAATCACACTCAACAAATGACAAGTTCTCATTGTGGAGTTAGGGTTAGGGTTTTTCTTTCCTTTTTATTCTTTGCTATAAAAAATTTAAAAATTAAATTTGAAAAATAAAATAAAAAATAAAATGATATGGACCAAGTCTAATATTGAGACCCATTCAACTTCAACAAAGTTCTTAGAAGCTTTGACCATAAATGGTTAGTAAACCTAAAAGATGTTTAGGCAATTTTTTCATTAAAAAAAAGAAAAAAAAAGAAAAAAAAAAAAGGTATGGGAGAGACTAGACAATGCATGGTCAAGCCAAAAAAGAATTATTCCAAAGCCCATAAGGAAAGAGATCCAAAAGAAAGAGACAAAAAAAAGCATGAGAAAGTCCAACTACAAAGCCTTCTTCCTTAGGATGCCAAGACCAAGTTTGACAAAGCAAACCCAATTGGATGCCAAGACCAAGTTTGACAAAGCAAACCCAATTGGATGCCAAAACCAAGTTTGATAAAGCAAACCCAAGACCACACCACCCAATAGGGTTTGCTCATTGGTATGTGTGCACATATGTATGCAAGAGGAGGAAAAAAAGCCTAACACTTTAGTAGGGAAGTTTGAATTTCAGACCTGAAAAAACTTGTATGGTTTTGATCAAAAAAAGAGCTTTCTTTTTGAGCATGGTAGGACTTGTAGGTATGTTGATTGGGCTCCATATAACCCTAAATGTATTATTGTCTATTAGATACATGCTTACAAAAATACAAATAAATAGGAATTGTTAGTAGGCCATTCCATTCTTTTTGAATATGATGTCACCATGTGGATCCTACAAAAAAAAATTTAATGGAGTTCAAGTTGTTGTATCCATGCAAACCCAAATAATAAGCATGGCCATATCCATACATATTGATCAACAAATGCTTTTAAGTAGAATCAATTTTATTTACGTTGTTATGAGTGAATTGCCCTTGCCAAGATTTGGGGTAAGTTTTTCATCTATAGTGCATATAATCTAACATTTCAAGTGCTTGGTTGGGTAGATGACTTTTGAAGTAACGATTTCGATTATTTAAAAAGTAAGTGTGGTTACCATTGTTATTTTTTGTTCTACATGTTAGATTTTGTCATTAGGGACTCATTTTTAGGGTACATAGACTTGATTATATACATGAGTCAATTAATTGTGATGCTTACAAGATAAAATTTAAAAAGTTGTGAATTTTTAAAGTCAAATTTAAGGTGTGTCACATTAACAAAAAAATGAAAAAAAAAAATTGGACTTAGTTGATAGTTTAATTAAGGTTGATACTTTCATTTTAAACTAAAAAGGGACTTGGTTTAATGTAAACATTTTAATGATGAAAATATAATTGAAATTTTTTGTGTCATTTCAAACAAAAATATTGAGTTATGTATTTTTTACAAGGTAAAACCAACTAGGTTTTTCAAAAGTCCATAACATATATTGAAAATATGGTGATTCATGTTGGGATTTTGCAAAAAAAACTTATTCTATGATCTTTAAATATAATTAATTTTCAATGGAAAAAAAGATTTAAGATTTATAATTGTGATATCCCTATGCATTTTGTCACATGATGATGTAGTGTAAAATACATTGTGAAATGAACTTTAGTGGATGATTTTTCTTACCAAATTTTGGTACACCCAACCATGCATTTACCAAAACAAACATTTTTGGGTTGGTATTCATTTTCAATTGCTTTACTTATCCAAATTGACCTTGGATAGTTACTATAAATACCCTTGTTCCAAAATCTCTTAGATCACTTTGACAAAGTGCTTCAAACATTCAACAACAATGATTTTGACCAAATGATGATATTCATCGGTGGCAATTGCTATAATGTTGTGCTCTAGCATTTTTAAGGCCATACTACATTTTTAGATGACATAAAGGCCCAAGTGACCACAATTGTCAAAACAAGAATCATGAAAATAAATAACATTCTCAAGTTCGCAAATGAGAAAACATTTTCATCTTATGTTTTTTTGCCAAAACTTATCGTCATAGACCAAAGATGAAGCAAAATTGTCCCTCCAAATTTGAAAGTGCACCATATCTTTTTATTGATCAAAAAATTGCCTTGATGTTCTCATAGAAAACCACCATGCCAATGTTTAGGTGGATTGCCTATTTGGATTAACGAATTTGCATAAAGAACTTTTTGTCATGGGCATAAAACCTATAAACACAAAGAGATTTCTAAGGCACACAAAACTAAGACCAACAATGGAAAAAACAAGCCTAAATTTAATTACAAACACAAAACATGAAAATCAAGGACATGGACTCAACATTTGTAAAACAACAACTCAAAAATAAATAAATTCATGAAGATTTTCACATATGTCCATTGTTCAAAGAACCTTCTTAAAAACCTTTTTGATTAAAAATAAACTATGAATGAATGATGAATGAACTATTATGAACTACAAGTTATGTCAGCGATGGTGATGTTCATTGATACTAACATTTGTGAAAGTTGTTTTTATCATTTACAAGCTTTCAACAATTCAAACGATGTTTTGTATATTATTTTTTTGACTAAATTTTACTCAAAAAAACCTCAAACAAAATGATTATATATTAAAAAAGGAACAATTATACCAAATATCACTTACTAACATCTTAATTACATTAAACATGACTAAATTGCTAATTATGTGGACATTTGTCATTTTTTTGATTAAAAAATAACAAATTTTATTTAATGTGAATTGTCTTTTTTGACTACAAACTAGCATGGGTGCGAGTTGGTGTTCACTTGTAAATAATATAAGTCAATAATTAAAGTTATAATTATTTATTAATTATAATTCATAAGGATATAAAATGTAGGTCTAAGGACCTAAGCCTTTTAAGCGTGTACATACACCTCCTTCCCCTAGGAATGTATGTCATTTGTAGGCTTCCTTTAGTCATGTGGGCCACTTGTGATGCCTCCCTTAGGTATGTAAGCCATTTTTAAACATTAAAGCATGAACAAGGTGTCACCAAAAAAATTGAACCCATCACCTCCATGGTGACAAGCCATAGTTTTAACCATCCAACCATTATTTCATGTGATGACAAATAATATCATAGGAAAAAAATTTTAAAAATAAAATCTCACGTTAAATTTTTCAAATTATAATTACAAGTAATGAAATATATGTGAATTTAAGAAATGGACCAAGGTTGATACTAGGTAGGTGGATGACAATATTTTGCTACACCTACCTACTTATTCACCTTTTATATATCTACTTACATATTTATTACCTATCTACCTACCTACGTGCTTAAGGGCTTGACACCTACATGCCTAGGGGGACCTACAAATTACATTCTACACATATATACATAAGTACCATTTTCATAAAATCTAGCACATTTAGTTTGTAGCAAACCATGTCATCCATGTAGTGATTAAAATTAGACATGCCATAGTAGGCATGATTTAATCCATGTGTAACTAACATTGTATGATTTGGCTAAAAAATTTAATCAACTTAATCAAATAAAACTTTTAAACAAAGTAAACTTAGTCACGTCAATAATTGTAGTCACAATGTTAAGAGCATAAAAAATATGATTTTGTAATAGTGTTTGATTGCATTTACACAAATAGATGATGGTGCCATACTTCCATTGTGATCAATCTATGTGTTACAATCAAACACTAACAAACAAATAAACAACCAAACACACAAAAGATCAAAAAAAACCCTAAAAAAAAAAAAAAAACACAAATAGGATAGGAGACACAACGACACACACACTAACAACCCATGATTTCTTCCTCCTTTAATCATGTAAATTGAAATTTTATAAGTGATGGATGGGGGTGAAAATTATTTTTTTACAATGGCAAAATACTAAAGACCATTAGATACATGACATTTGCAACATAGTGAAATAAACAAGTAGTGGAAATGCTCTTACCCATAATAAAACACAATACAAACCTTATAATAAACCTAAACACATGTAGATCACAAGGTGAAAAGGATCATATGCTTACTTATAGGAGTAAGATCCATCTTTTATCTTTAACATGATCAACAACATCTCGTGTTTTCAAAAAATCATCTTGTTGGCTAAAATTAAGTAAACACAAGATCCCTCCCATGAGGTCTTTCCTTGTTCAAAGAATTTATTCATGGATGTAAGGTGTCATCCCAAAAAAAAAAAAAAAAAAAAAAAAAAAAAAAAAAACTAGAAAATGTCTATGAACACTTGACACACCATTGAATCTAATTTTTTAAGTAAATAAATAATGGGGATAATTAAGTCAATGCATAAAAACTAGTTTCCATCTAAACTAGTTTCCATCTAATGTCATTTGCATTTTAAGAAGTTCAAATTTTTTTTCCATACACTTTCTTTTGTGAATGTTATGGCAAATTTTTTTCTCTTATTTTAAAATAAGGTTGACCAATGGGGTCCTCTTTCTATCCCTAGATCTTCTTTTTAGGGGAAAAAGAGAAAGAAAAAGATTGACCTAAAGGATGCAAGAAGCAAGCAAGCAAGCAAGCAAGCCTAAATTTGAATTTTTTAAACCCCCATAGAGCCTGGTGACAGCGGTAAAAAAACCCGGGTAAAAAAAACCTGGGTAAAAAAAAAGAAAACAATTGGGCACCATGTTTAGGAGTTACCCTGAGAGTGAGTTTTTTTGAATAGTAAGAAAAAAATGGTAACTATTTATCCGAACGAGAATAGTGTCAGCCAATCACAAGGCTGGAAAAAGCCTTGTAGTCACTGCATGGGCGCCACGTGGAAAATTAAATTACTCTTGGGTGGGGTAAAGGGGCGGGGCGGAATAAGGGCCTTGTTTGGTAAATTCTTGTTTTTACCGAAAGTTGAAATTGCTGTGTTAACGTTCTTTGGAAAAAAAAAGGGTAAAAAGTAAAAAGGTACAAAAAGTAAAAGAAGGTGAAAATTGTGGTGTCCTTGCATCATCGTAGGTCTTAATGAGTGGCCTACGCACGACACTTACTAGGTACCTACCCAGTTGCGAAGGACGGGTCGGGTCGCGTCAGGCTGCGCCTGGCACTGCCCGGCCGGCCCGGTCCCATCCGTCGTCTCCGCTCGCGCGACGCGCTTCCGGGTCGCGAATCCTTCGCGTGCGTTCATCGCAACGTGCGCGCTGACAATGGCGTGCGGCAAGACTAGCCGCAGATGAATCACAAGGAGAAGAGGCGGCGTCTCGGAGATTTTGACGTGGAAATTTTCCCCATCTTGCGCGTCTCTTTATTACACCTTCTCTTCGCTTCAATTGTCGTCAATTCTCATTACCTTCTCATCAGCGACAACAACTCGTATTTCCAGTAAGAGCTTCCCCAATTCAAGAACTCTATAGACAAGCCTCTCCTGCTCCTCCTCCTCCTCCTGCTTCGCATCCGTTCTCCTAGCTCATTGTCGTCGTTCCTGAATTTTTGATCTTTTGCGTGGTGATTTAAGAGGTCCTACTCTAGTGTATGGTGGGTGGAGACTCGGAAGCTGTAAGAAAACGGGAAAACTTTGTTCGAGCGGGATCGGGACTAGGCCGTCGTGTTTGCATTGGTTTCAAGGTGACGGGTCAGATTCAGAAAGAGATTCTGACGATGTGATTCTCAGGGATGTGTTTTTTTGTGTGTAATGTGATGCATTTTGTGGAGAATTGTTTTTTTTGCTGGAGAAGATGATAGGGGTGAATGGACCCATGTCTGCGCTGATGTCTGTCTCTCTGAATCGTGTGCTGCATTCGGGGGCTGGTGATGGTGATGGACAGGACGCCGAGGTCGCGAAATTTTGTTCATGATCTGACTGATCGGTTTTGAAATTGAGCTGGGGTGTAGTGAGACAGACAGACAGTCAGTCAGACAGCGGGAGATCATGGCGACGCAGTTTCTGAAGGAGGAGGAGGTTCGCCATGGCGAGCCCGACGTGTTGCCAGGCAAGGATACGAAGGACTCATTTGGGGAAGAAGAAGATGCTGCAGAGCCTATCACTCCATGGACCCGCATTGTTGCGAGGTGCGACTAGAGTCCGAGTCTTGATCGTTCCTGCCCCTGTGACTGTGCGATCACCGTGCCTGGACGTGGAAGTCTTTTTGTGTCCTTCCTTTTGGAGATCAGGAATTGCAGAGATGATCAGAACCGGTAGTAACTTCTGTTTTGATTTTTTTGTCGTTTGTGTACATACCCGGTTTGTATTTGCTGTTGGGTGTCCAGTGGGGTGGAGCTCTTGAGGGATCCCATGTACAACAAAGGATCCGCATTCACAGAAGAAGAGCGGGATCGTCACTACTTGCGCGGCCTTCTGCCACCCGCAGTTGTTTCTCAGGAACTCCAGGTAAAACTCCTTTTGTGCAGTAGTTGCACTTGAATCTCTTTTGCACTCTAGAGTCCAACGGAATCCATCATTCTATGATCATCAACCCCATCGGAAGTCTACCCAATGTGCCATTCTTCTTCTATCAACCGATCAGATGGATGTGGGACTGACCCTGACATGGTGTGCAAAATGACTTGATCATCATGATGGCAGGTAGAGCGCATTCTTCACAATGTCCGCTCTTATGAGAATCCATTGGAGAAGTATGTGGCTGTTATGGACCTCCAGGTGCAAACCTTGAACTGCAAATCCTTCTTGCATGACATTGTTTGCATCTGTCAATTTTCGCATCTGTTCTTGCTTTCCTCTTGATTCTGCAGATCTATTTGTGCTGCAGTTGCTCAGAGTCTACCCTAAACCCTAAACCCAACTTAACTCTAATTCTGCTTTATTGGCCACAAGCAAATGGCAGTGGACTTCCAGGCATGTGATATCAAGGGATTTCTCATGAGGACTTGGTTTGTTTGTTTGTTTCTTGTTTGTGATCAGGAAAGGAATGAGAGACTGTTCTACAAGGTGCTGATCGATAATGTGGAGGAGCTCTTGCCAATCGTGTATACACCCACTGTAGGTGAAGCTTGCCAAAAATATGGCAACATCTTCCGACGCCCTCGCGGTCTTTACATCAGCCTCCAAGACAAGTATAAAAAAACACCAATCACACTTGATGAACATTGATGATTCGGACCTCCTGCTACATCTGAAGTTTTAGCTTGCCAATTGCACAAGTTTAAGATTGTTCAGATGCAGGTGGTGCTCATTGTGATTTTGCAGCAAAGTTTTTTTTAGCAAACTTGTCAATTGATCTCAGTACTGCTGGGCTTTGTGGCATTTGCAGAGGTAAGGTTCTGGACATCCTGAAGAACTGGCCTGAGAAGAATGTGCAGGTTATTGTTGTCACTGATGGTGAACGAATCCTTGGACTTGGTGATCTTGGCCTCCAGGTTAGACTTCCCCCTTCATCTCAAACTCTCTGAATTTTGGTGCAATTGTGAAGATTCGCTAGTTACCTTCATAAATCCTTTTCAGGAGTATGAACAATGTTTGAATGCCATCAGAAAACTCAGTGAGAGACCTTAAGATCCTCATGCTACAGCAGTCTGAGCTCACAATGGGCAAATTGCTGTCACACCATAATTGGCAGGGAATGGGAATTCCTGTGGGCAAGCTTGCACTTTACACAGCATTGGGTGGCATCAGACCTTCAAGTGTATGTGATCTTTTTCATGAACTGTGATCATTTCCAAATGTGTGGAAGAAATGGGACTTGTGTTTTTTGTCCTGGTTGTATTGGACCTGGTTCTTGAAAGGAGCTGAATCTGCTTGAATTGTTGTAACTGTATGGCTGAGTCTGAAGATAGAATTTATACTAGGTGCTCTGCGGTGTATTGCAGACACTTCCAGTGGCAATTGATGTGGGCACCAACACAGAGTCGCTTCTCAATAATCCTTTCTACATTGGACTGCGTCAGAAGCGTGCAACTGGCAAGGTGTTTTATCTTCGCTATTTTCAAGCTTCTTCTGCCACCCCTTGGATTCATTGGCTGTCAGACACTTTGACTTACTACACATTAACTTGGTAAGCTCCTGGTGATTTTCTTTCCTCAGGAATACGATGAACTACTTCATGAGTTTATGTCAGCTGTGAAGCAAGCATACGGAGAAAAAGTGCTTGTCCAGGTGAGTGCCGACACAAGCTCCTCTCATCAAAATCCACACTTATGATTGTGTGTACTTGAGGGCTTCAATGTTGTCATTCAATCAAGTGTTGTGTATTGTGTTGAGTGTTGTGATCAGTTAGTCCCCTTGTGTGGTATTGATGCCAACTTTTGCTCACTGATTTTTACTGTAAATTTGGTGGTGACTGACTGATTCTCTGTTGAAATGAATACAATGGTTTTGGAATATATGCATCCTTCCATGTAGATTGATATATAGAACAGTGTCAAGCAATACTATTCTACAACATTTTCATGTGGACCACAGCTGTGTGTAGCTAGTCTACTTCAGTTGATCGGTTAAAATAATGACAGTTGATAGGTACTTGGGTTGTTGGCTGTTGGACTCGACATGATTTAGTCTTGGTGGTCATTAATGCAGTTTGAAGATTTTGCAAACCACAATGCATTCCGGTTGCTGGAAAAGTACAATACTACACATCTTGTGTTCAATGATGACATTCAGGTGCACTCAATCATCTTCTCCTATATAGCAATTACAGGAGCTGGACCTACTGATGTTAGTTGTGAACCATCAGATTCTTCAGAACAATGTCCTGCAGAATAGTGACTCAGGGAGAATTGAACTCTAGACTTGGAGTTCTGAAAGAAACACAATGTAGTAATGTAACCCCCCACCTTCATGGTTGTGACAAAAGTCTACAAACAGTTTCTCTTGTGGCAGCTAAGCGAAAGTTCCTCTCTGACATTTCTATGTGGTTGCTTGTTGCAGGGAACTGCAGCAGTGGCACTTGCTGGACTTATTGCAGCATTGCCACTAACAGGAGGTGCTCTTGCAGATCACAAGTTCCTGTTCTTTGGGGCTGGTGAAGTAATAATTCTTCCTCTTCAAATCTCATACTCAATATCAAAGTCTCAATTCAATAATTCCTTTTGATCCAGTTGTTGTCACAATTATGTCTTTACTACTGCAAGCATTATACTCATTGCGCATCCTTTACTTCTTGACTTTTCAAGCTAAAGTCTTCTTTGTGGAAATGCACTGAATGGTTTTTTATTTCTGAACAGTCTTGTGATGCTGCTGTTGTGAATTGGCTGATTGAAAGTTTGCCTGCTAGCTGACAAATTGTGGTTGAGCTATGTGCAGGCTGGAACTGGTATTGCAGAGATTCTTTCATTGGAAATCAACAGGCAAGGGAAGCATACATTGGAAGAAGCAAGGAAGAAGATCTATCTTGTGGACTCCAAGGTAATAATATTCAGAAATGTCTTTTCCAACTCCCACTCTGTTGTCTCTCTAGCTCACTTAAATATTATTCTGAAAATAAGGAATTTTCATCTTGTTTCAGCCATCACAAACTAGTCCTACATTGAGAAAATTTTCTTCCTTGCCCTTTTCGGTCATGTAAGGAGTATCTGATTCTTTGCTGTCATGGAAGAAGAATTCATGACTGATCTAACTATGGTGGTAGGATATCATTATATCCATTCTCAGAACGTTTTCCATGGCAATATTCTATGCCCACCTTTTGTCCCACTTTCGTTTACATCCTTCTCCCTTGACCTGAACCTATTTTTCTTATCTCTGTTGTGGGACAGGGATTGGTGACAAAGTCACGATTTGAGACATTGCAAGAGTTCAAGAAACCGTATGCTCATGAGCATGAACCTTGTGGTAATCTGGTTTCTGCTATCAAGGTACATGCATTGAGGTCCACCACCCATTCATTGCACCCCTCATCTCCGTTCATGAAATTCATGGGTCTGTTTTACTCTGGAGCTGGAGTTTGCCTATCTTTGAAGAGCTGTTCAAAAAGTAAGAACCCTCCCACAGTGCATCAAATACAAATTGTTCATTACTGTTAGACTAAAATTGTGGGTGGCAATTGTGAGCTGCCAGGCTTTGAAGCCTACTGTGCTCATTGGGACATCTGGCCGTGGTGGTACCTTCACCAAGGAAGCACTGGAGGAAATTGCTTCATATCAAGATGTATGTACACCACCTTCATCCCCACTGCCACCCAGTTTGAACAAACCCAATACAGTGCCAAACCTGTTTTGGATTTGTGCACCTGAGTTCCTGAATACTTTGCTGTAGTGCATGTTACAAGCATTGTTGTCTTCCACAACAAAATATGCAGTAAGTTGGCTGAAATTTGTTGTTTACGGATGTTTATAAAATGATGACTTCTACTGACATATCTCAAGAATCTATAATTGTTGCATGTTGCTCTGCAGAAACCAATTGTTTTTGCACTCTCGAATCCAACAAGCCAATCCGAGTGTACAGCAGAAGAGGCTTACAAATACACAAAGGTTCTTTTAGAAAAAAATTAAAACCTCATTCTCTGAACTCTTTGAACTCTGAACCTAACTTCATTTCTGCTAACTTGTTTCTCTGGCAGCAAGAGAGACTTGCTTTAGTACATTATAGGACTTGTTTTGCCTGCTAATAACAAGGCCTTGCAGAGGAGAGAGTGTATATGTGTAGGAAATAACAGTGTACATTTCAGTGGGTGTGATGTTTCACATTGTAAATCATTGAATTGCAGGGTAAGTGTATATTTGCAAGTGGCAGTCCGTTTGGTCCTGTCACATACGATGGGAAAACTTACACCATTGGTCAGGTATGACACCTGGGCTGAATAATTAGTCACAACCCATTTTAGAATTCTTCCACAAGCTTGAAGGGATATGATCATGGGTGAGAGCCTACAAATGTGAGAGACATCCAATCGGCAATTTGTACTTTGTCATGGTAGAAAGAATCCAACTATGTAAGAATTGGAAGTGGAAGCTTGCAAAAGGTTGTGAGGGAATTTTGTGCTCAAAACAACTGCTCTTGGTGATCTGCCGCCTTCTATTGTTTGATTCCAGGTTCTCAGATCTGACATGTAACTACTGTTTAATGATGTCTCTGGCAGTCCAACAACTGTTATATTTTCCCTGGTATGGGCCTTGGCTGCATCATCTCAGGAGCCATCCGGGTACATGAGGACATGTTTCTTGCAGCTGGTAGTAGACACTCCCCCCCTGCCCCTTAATCTTTCCACTACATTTCTGGCAACTACTGTTGGCATTGTGTTGCGATCTTAATATTCCACTCAGGGCATTTTTTAACACCCAGCAAACATTCAAGTGGGTAAACTAACTGTGGGAAAAACAACACTTGAGCTGCAGCGGAGTCATTAGCTGCAAATATCAAGCAGGATCATCTTGACAAGAGGCAACTATTCCCATCATTCACTGAGATCCGTGACATTTCAGCCAACATTGGTGCTGCTGTTGCTGCCAAGGCTTATGAGCTGGGTAAGAAGACTCAGAGGAAAAACCAACCACATACTTTGTCACCTGTACACTGAAGTAGGTATCATGTGTTTTTGGATAGGATGTAGGTATGCTTTCTGGTTCAATCTAAATCTTTACTCTTGTTTGTGATTGCAGGCTTGGCTACAAGATTGCCACGGCCCAAAGATCTCGTGGCATATGCAAAGAGCTCTATGTACAATCCCACATACCGCCAACTGAGAAGTTCCCTTCTGTGAGGACGTTAGTATGGTCAACAATATCATGCAAATGTAAAAGGCAGGACGAACAGCAGTTCAATTGAAACTTCATGTGTATTTGTTTTCATTTTGGGATTTTGTGATGGGATTTTGTTATGCCGTATGTTGACCAAATGTACAACTGCTAAGAAGTTTATATTCTAGTCTGCTGCAGAGACACTACAAATTTGATGAACCCAATTACCAATTCTTACAAATATGAACACTGACTCATTCTGTTCCTCGATTAATATTCTATTCACCATTTTTGTTGAACCCTCCTGCTCTCAAATCACAAGCTCTCTGGATGGATCTGGTGGTATGATGTATCTGTCACTGTGTTTCTATTTGTCTGAGCTAGTTTCCATGGCTGTCAATTCACCCATGCCAGTATGAAAATTATTTTGTGTGCAAGGTCATCATGGCAGGGGAAGCCAGGTGCATTTCTGCCCAAACTACGATGGCCTTGTGGATTCTGTAAATTTAATTCCGCATATTGTTCACCAAGCCAGTGTAGAATTTTGGAGTTTGGTATGCAGGTCCTTGTCTGAACCCATGACTGTCCATTGAGTCTTTTGCAAGAGAATGGCAGATGTTCTTTGTCTTAGACTGCAATAAGCACATCTCTAGGGTTCAAGGGATGATTTTGTTTTACATTGGTGGCTTGTAGTGCATGTGCTTGAATTCTAGAGCTGTGAATGTAGATCTAGTGTGTGATGAGCTAGTAGTATTGGAGGTGGATCTTCAGGTGTAACTATAGCAGCGTGCTAATTGTTGCAACCCACATCATGTTGCACCTTGCTTTCACAAAGTCCTGATGAATGTCACCTCTGTGTGGCAACTTTTCTCTTGGTAGTTTTTTCACTGTTTGTGTTGATAGCTTGTTAACTATGATCAAGTTGCTTTTGAAGCCTGCATTGCTAGAAAGGAATGCAAATGAGTTCAGAAAAAAAACAAAGAGCACCTTCACCCACAGCAGTAAAATGGCCTGTACACAACTATGTTTTGGATGATGTGTAGCAGTGAAATAGTGTCCAACTCAGTTGGAGCCTGTAAACAGGCACAAGATACGGTGCCCTCTGAGAGGCGAAGTAAAAGGAGATGACCGTTTTTGATTTGGCTGTCATAATGATTGGCCCAGGTGGCAACATCTCAAAAACTTTGCATGAAAACTTTCCACTGCTTGTGTGGAAAGGATTAGGTTCCACATTCCGTGAGGTGATTTCTTCACAAATTTGCTTTGTCTAATGATGCTAGTTGGAGATAGTGCCATTGTGTGTGAGGGTCTTGAGCATAATTTGTCAGTGATTAGACTTATCCTTTAAAAGTCACTTGTCTTTGGGCCTGCCATTGAGCCTGTCTTCGTCCTTTCATGCTAAATGTTGAGGTATTCATAAAAGTCATCCATTAAGGGGACTTTACAAATAACTCTGTTGTTTTGTGGATCTCAGATTGTGATTTGGATGTTCAACAAACTGGGTTTTCTTCATGTTTTTAGCTAAGGATCCCATGCTTGTCATGCAATTCATTCACATGTGGACACCCATCATGGATAGATAGTGACTTAGGACTGATCCAATCCATCATGACAAATTGTTTCAAGAGTGTGCAAATCACCTCCACACACACAACTGTCTTTTTATGGTTCTCAAGGGGGGGAGATCCATTGAAGTACACACAGAAATTAAAAAGACAGTCGTTCATGCAATGTAGCTAGCCTGTGATCATCTCAAAGTTTGCTACCTCCTAGCAACAACATCAAGTGAGTTGTATCTCTCTCTTTCTCGGTCATGTCAACCTCATCAACTCATGGATTACTTCTGCACTTGGTTGGGGTTCCTCATCTCTTCCACACATCATAGCTAGTGCACCTCCATCACCAGCCGATTTGTGACAGATGATAGCTCTTTCATCTTAGGTCTTATTTGTTATCATTGATTGTCATTTTGTAGCATTTCGAGTCCTCTTTTGCATAAGGTCTTTTACCTGATATTTCTGTTGATTGTTTGCTTTTGTTTTTTTCTTTGGGTTGTGTCTACTTGTGTTCTCATTTGCCTTGTACTTTTGATGGATGGGTTCCTTACTTTTTAAAAAAAATTTACACGGTTTTTCTTCTTTACTTTCTAGTATGAGACTTGAGATCCTTGGCATTACCAAAGAATTTGGGTTTAAAAAATTAAAAAAAAACAGAAAACTCTAAGAAAAATTAATATTTTGCAATAGAATACCATTGTTGTTGGGTGGTTGTTTACTTTTATAAAGGAACCTCCAATCTCAGTTGCAAAATCTTAGTTATGAAAATCATACCTATACCTAGTTCGGGTGTGATTCTTACTAATCAGAACCGGCGGTTCTTACTCACCAAAAAGCACACACCACCTAATAACTCCATGATATCAATTGATATTCTTAAGATTTGATTTGATTTGATTTGAGTTTTTCCCTCCTTCATTGTAGGTGCTCTCAACCAACCCCAGCTCTCTCTCTCTCTCTCTCTCTCTTATTTGGATTTGTTGGAGTACTAGAGGAAAGAAGAAGGCCCACAAGTCCACATGAATGGTTGAAGAAATCCCACCCACATAAATCTAGTTTTTACCTCTCTCATACCTACTACCATCCTAAGACATATATATGGCCTTACCTACCCAAGCAATTCAGATCCTACTACTACCTCTCCTACCCCCAAAATCTATTTAGCAAGGATTTTAAATAGGCCTGTTCATACTAATGTCCAAGCCCCTCCCTCTTAAGTGGGTAGTAGAGTGAATTGGATTTTGGCACCCACCAACAACGTCCCATGAAGATGCATATGGATGATATGTCAACAGGAAAACACTTTTTCATCATATTCTTGTCCCAAGTGATAACCACCATGTCTAACCTACATGTTTCATCTACCTACCTAGTGGTCACCAAGTGCCTTACCTATTTACCTACCTGTGTGGTAACCACTTAGATTGACTACCTACTTACCTATGATACTTACCCACATAGGTAGGTAGGTAGGTAGGTAGCTAAGTAGTGTGAAGTGAAAGTAGGAGAGTGTACAACCTAGGTTAAACCGAGTTGGAACGCTGGTAACTGAGTTGTGGATGAACCGTTTGTGGTTCATCCACGACTGAGTCATTAAGGGGTTTTAAGAATCCCTCTTAAGTGGGCTAATCTTAATTAGCGGCCAACGAGGCTGCCTGGCGTTGTTCTTGTTGTTGTTGCCCGTTTTCTCTCTGCACGAGACGCTGCCCGCTTGTTGCTGCCCGTTCTCTCGCTCTCGCTCTCTCTCTGCACGAGAAGGGAAGCCGCTGGAGCGAAGCTCCGCGCGCACGAGCATAAGAAGAGGAAGAGGGAGGAGGAGACGCAAAGCTTAGCTTTTGTGGGCGAGCTTTCAGATTCTGCGAGATTTGGATTGTAATTAGAGAAGCGGCTCCATCGCAAGCGCTTTGTAAGCTTTGGTGGGAATTGTGCTTTTTGTTTCCCCTGATCGTGGGTTTGTTTGTGGAGATAGCTGGAGAGGAGAAGAATGCCAGGACTAGAGATAGATCAGCGCCGTGCCCCGCGAAGAGGAGGCAAAATGGGGTGGTACTATATTACTGCCGGAAGATGGCTGCAGCTGCTCCTGATGTGCTGCTGCACTTTTATAGCTCTATTCCCTGTCTTCATCGTTGCGCGATTCGTTCCTGCTGCTCAAGGTAATTATTTCTTCGCTGATGATCTAATCTCCTCTATTAGACTTGCACGTAGTAGTAGCTGCATCCCTGCTGCTGCAGGTTTCTTATGAATCACAAGCTAATCTCCATCACAATCTCCATTTATAATATATGCCGATCGTAGACTAGTGCATGACCTCGGATAGACCCGTCATGAGATCATGATCATCGAGCCATCACAGTGCTTAATATTACTTTTCCAACATATTCATATGCAGAAACCCAACATATGTTGAACCTGGAAAGCTCACAGCAACTGGCAGCTATGAACAAAACGGAGCACCACGTCAAGTCGAATATGATCATCAGCGCTGGTGCTGCATCCAAAGACAACGATCAGGTAAGTATTTGAATGAGAGTTTTCATAATCACAGAATACTGTAAAGTCTAGCTGCTATACGGGTCATGATGTGTGATCAACTATCGATGATGCAGGATGAAGCAGTGCAGAAGAGCTTATACCCACAACATCGTCAAGCTGCTGCTACTGCTGCTGTTGCCGGATTGCCGCATGACGTGAATCTGCACCACATGAAGAGATTGTCGACATTGAAAGCTCATGCGCCAGCAAGTAGCTCTGGTGATGAGGAGGAGATTCTGATGGAGAGAATTCTCTACAACTTCGACCATTCAGATTATATGGATCCTGGTGCCAACACTGATCCTGGTGTTCCTTCTCTGCCATCAGGAATTCCCCCAGGTCCTCCACATAAGCAGTAGTAATAGAAAAAATGTTTGTTCTTTTGCTAGTGGGTCTCTCTCTAAGACATGCAATTTTGTTGAACAGAAAACTGTTGCTATGATCCATTAATTTATTGGTGCTGAAAAATTGTTTATCATGTTATATTGTAAACAAACAACTTTGCTTGCTCCACACAAGATTTTTAATTAATTGGTGCATCGAATCAACTGTGCTATTGTTCCAAAACTCAATTTGTCCATGATTTTATTTACTATCCATCCATTAAAGGTGGAAATTTACACATAATTCCACCTTTAATTTACAAACTAGCATCCATAACTTGAAAGGATGAACTAGGGAGCTTTCAACATTGGAAAACATAATCAATATTTGATTGGGTTGGTTTTAAGAGTTAGATAATCTTTTTAGTACATGGAATCGAATGAACCATAAAGATAGAAGATGGAGGTGATACTTGGATCATACTAAGGTTAATCACAAGAAATTCATCATAAGCTTTCTTTAAGTATCATTGATGTGTTTCAAGAGTGGTGATGTTTGTTTGAAAGTGCTGACCAACATAAGATCATTATGTATATGAGCTTATTTTCAAAAATTTACATTGCATTTTGTTTTGAATGATTGCTTACTTTATTTATCACAATTAGTTTAATGACTCCAATTATGATCAATTGGAAACTCAAAGACACCTTAATCAAGCACTCCTAGAATGCAAAAGGATCGGCCTCAAACATTTTTCTCTAAATTAGTGTCAAATCATAAGATTATTTTTTAAACGTCCATGATAAATTAATCAAAAGGGGTATGTATATATTTTGCTTTGGGAGTTCAGTGAAAGAGATTTTGCAAACACATTTTGAATTGCCTTGATCAAGTGCTGCACAAATTTACAAAAAAGTGGGAAGGATGAGTTCACAAAATCAACTCATAAGCTTTTATCTTAAACTTTCTTTAAAATCATGAAACTTTTGACAAAATTTGATGCAATGATTGAAAGTCAAAAAAAAACATCATGAATTCAAAAATGCTTTGCAAAATCCATTGAGAATCACAACAATAATCAATTCATGTTAATCCCCCACACATAGTAGGTCACCCCTTTCACAACAACCATACAAGGACATACAAAATGGTGAGAACTTGCATGGAGAAGTAGAAAGCTACATTAACATGTAGTGGATATGGCCTTGTACATGGGTTGCTCAGTTTCAAATGATGATGTGTCTACAAGGAATCACAACCTTAAACTTTAGTTTAAACCCTAAACCTTAAACTACACTAGGTTTTGTTTTCATTTCCTTTTTGCAAGGGGGAGGAGGGGAGTTTGGTTTGGACTACAATATGTATATCAATCATGTTTAGAGATGAGTTTAACTCTAAATTATTTGTGAAAAGACTATGCATCTCAACCTTTGAATTATTGTTTAAATAATTCATTAGGGAATATACATCTTTTCGACAAAGAAAATTGGATATATTACTTGTATGAATTTAGTTTGCACAATTTTCATTTAAGTCCATTAAATGGCTTTGTATGTATTAAACAATCAAAATAACTTGGGCTATTAACTACGTGTTCAGATTTGGTTAGACAATTATCAATGTGAATGAAGTTAAAACTTGATCTAGTCATTTGTGAAACCACCTAAGTTAAAAACCAATTAAATTTAGGGTTTTGGGTTTACTAAAGATTAGGACATTATGTCATTCATGTTGACTTTATGAGGCAAGGAAAAAGAATGATGTTGTTTTAGATAAGGATGCATTTAAAAGATGTTATTTGAGGATTTTTTTATTTTATTTTTTTGTAAAAGCAATTCATAAATAATGTTGTTTGTTTATGTTTGACATGGTTCACATGAGGATTTTTGTTAGAAGAAATAATGAAAGAAGTTTTTTTAAAAAAATAAAATGAATCATACAACAATTTGGAAAAAAATTGGGTGTGTAAAATCTTTCAAGGTTGGTATTCTCCCTTTTTCATTGAATAGAAACCTAACCAAACTACCCAAAGAAATAAAGGTTGAATTTTGTGAGAACTTGGGGTGGAAGCATAGTCAAGTGTACAAAAAAAAAAGTAATTTATCAAATTCAAAAATTTTGATCTTTAATTAATGTGTAAAAAATAAATTCATTAGAGTAAAAAGTAGATTGTTTTGGGGGTACATTAATTTTAAACTATTGTAAGTACTAATTTTTTAATTTAGGAATAATTAATTATGGTTTAAATCAGTAATTTCAAGATGATGATGCATTTTATAGGTTAGCTATTGTCAAATTCCAAAAAACAAATCACGAACTTAGTTCCATGAAAAAATATAATATTTAGAAAATATCAAAAGGAGACCTACATATGTATTGGATGCATATCATGACCTTGTTATAATTATGTAAAGATTTCTTAAAGGGACAAGTAGGTTTTAAATGTAAAAATATTCATTCAAAGATAATTTTCACCCACTTATTTGAAGTCAATTTTTATTTAAAAAATCAATATCTTGGAAATCATGTTGCAAGTCCCTATAACATTTTGTATAAAATAATGTGTTTTTTTTTTCCCAAGAAGGAAATGCTTAGTCTTTTAAAAAATTAAATCAAACAACAATTTCTAATGATTCTATTCAAAGGTCTATTCAAATATGTTGTTTCAAATTTTAAAGCCATGTTGCTATTAGAATTTTGTGATGTCTAAAGGGTGTCAAACCTATGCTTATTTTGATGGAGATTATTAACTCTAATTTCAATGACAATGATTCATTAGAGCTAGTTTAGGTACAACAACTTTAAGTTCCTCAAGTTGTCATACATTGGACAATTCCAACTTGGAATTTGTTAGCTCATTGCCAAATGAAGAGGAATGGAAAATTGTCTTTTCAGATTTGTGTATTAATTTTTTTTTCCAACAACATATCCACAATACATTTTTCACCAATTTGCATACCAATTGTCTTTAATTGAATTCTAATCCAATTGTTGAATTGGAATTGAATTTAGATTTAATCAAATTGAAATCAAATTTCTAAATTGAATCCAAACACATTGAATGGATTTCAATTTTATATAAGAAGAAATTAATGTCTTTCACTTCAACAACACTCTTTTTTTTCAAATTATTCCACAATGATATTTGTTGTTTCTTTGTTTATCAATGTTTTCAGTCTTGGTGCAAATAAGGAGGATTTATTGCATGTTACATATTGCACCATATCATCATTACTCTTTGGCTAAAATTCATCTTTCTCAAGGTTATTTCAACATTTCATGTCATTGACATATGAACATGAAATGTTATTTGGGCATGAACATATTTTTTCTCCTTCATTATGATTTGCACTTACTTAAGGTGTTAAACACCAAGTGATGTTCACCTCATTAAACATCATTATGTGAAAAGAAACAATTGAAAGAATCAATGGACCAAAAAAAGAAAGATGTACTATTTTCCTCGATGTTTTTCCTATGATTTTAAAATTTTGGTTATAAAATTATTTTGATACGTGTTTTGATAATTTGATTAAATACATCACATCCATTATTATATAGTGTATGTTCTATGATATTAACCCATTTATACCTTTATAAGAATTTTTTCAATGAGATGAATATTCATCTTTCAAAAGAGAAAAAGAAAACCTAAGCATTTAAAACCTACATATTTGTGAAATTATTTAACCAAGATGAAGCAAAAGATAAAATTATTTGAAAACGCAATAATGCAAAAACAAAAAATGATAAAGTAATGGTTGAAGAAGTATATTTGTGAATAATTTTATCTTTGAAATTCACAATTGACATTTTTTATATCCTAAAATCAATCTCTAGCAAAATTGAATAAGGATTTATGGGTATTTATAAGACAAATTATAGATGCAAAATGTCATTTTATAATTGTTACATGATTGCATACATAATATGAATAAATAAATTACAATATCTTTGTGCATGTTTTTTGACAAAATTAATGGTTATTAACAATCTATTGAAATAATGATATGCTTCACTATCCAAATTTTCTTATCATAAATATATAGAAATATTTTTGCATGAATTTTTTTATTCAATAAAAAGATCTTGCTATATATTCATGATTGATTAAAATTGCATCAATTAATTCATCAATATTGATCCTTTCATTAGTTTCAATTTGAATATCATTAATCATACTGGTAGATGATCAACATTATCCTAATTACAAATGTCATTGCTTGATGATGAATACTAAATAACTTAGAATATAAAAATTAATGATATATTATTATATGAATTTAAATCTTTGAAACTAATATAAAAAAGCTACTTTATTATTGGCATTACAAAATAGGATAGAAGATTAGAATGTTGTTATAAAACAAACATGATTTCATATGATAAAATGGTTTGTATGTTTTCTAAAAATCTGTTGATGATCCTTGTCCCTTTTGCAAATATGATTTATTAAAAAAATAAATTATCTTATTTATTTATTATAAATGGATGTCATTTTTATATTTAATTTTTTTAATTCATGTAATACCTTGGCAGCTTTGACACTAATTACATGATTTGCAAATTTGCAAATTTATTTTTTCAAAGAAAATTTTTTTTTGAAGAAAAATACATAGATTTTTGGAATATTCAAGATTTTTTTAATTTGAAAATTTTTAATTCATTAATCTTTCTACAAACATGTGTTGAATTTTCATTTATACTATAATAATAAAGAATATTTAAATAATCTTCAAAATATTATGAATCTATTAAATCATGTGTGTTATTTATACCCATGAATAAGTTGTGAAGGTTATAATTTTCTTTTGATGTGTGTTATTAATTGAATTAAATGCATGGGAGGATGAATGACTCGTTGGCATACTACAAGCTTTACAAGAAGGAAAAAAACCATTTAGAAATCAACAAAAAAAAATCTTAAAAAGTGATCTAGTTTTTGGGCAAATCATCAATACTTGCAATTTGGGTGCGAATTGAAATGGGCAAAACTTTTTAAATCATAAACGTTGATTTTAAAAAAAAATTAAATCATAAAAATTTCCCATTTTTTTGTGTAGTTTTGAAACATGTTTAAAATCTAACTCTTGATTTCGAATTTTACGTTACTTAAACATTTAATATTTTGGTTAAATCAATTGCATGTTAATCATAAATCACATGTTTTTCAACCTAATAATCATTATGTATCACACAAAGTTTTGAAAACTTTGAGATTTTTTCTTGCATGTCGTTATTTAAGAGTGTTTGATTCACATTCAAGTGCATTTTTGTTTCATTAAACAATTACATTTTTAAGTTTAGGGTTACCCTAAACCCTATTAAATAATACCTTTTTTTTTTTGAAAGATGAATATTAAATTATGATTAAAATTTTCAACCTATACATCATGATTGCAAATTGTCTTAAATGTTTTTAATTTGAACCTTTAGTTTCAAATGAAAGAATAACATGTCTTGGTATATTTCAAACCACTAAATCACACTCTACATCCATAATTTTTTCTATTGGATTTTTTATTGATTAATTTTCATAATGTTCATAATTCCAACAAGTGTTAACAATAAATTTAACATGTTGATAGCTTTTGGTTTGTATTGGAAATCAAATTTACAAATAAATCAATATGAAAACATGACAACATTAAATTTCAACTTTTTTGTAATATTTTATTGGACATTTTTTAATCAAAATAAAAAATATATCCAAATCAACATTGGAAATGATATATCCATCAAAACATTTATCAAAGTTGACAAGTTTACATTATTTTTATACATGTCATGTTTATGAAATTAGTTAGATTTAATAACTTATTCCAAACATCAAATTCATTAATATTTAATGTGAGGTGGCATTTGACATCTTTTAATATCACTTTCACACAAGACTTGATGGTTGGACATTTTATTTTGTCCCTTTTAACCACCCTTTCATTAAAATGGGTAATTTTTTTTTCTTCTAATTTTTTTTTTCACATAAATTGAATATATTGTCACTTTCAACTTTGTTCACATTTTAAATTAATGAAAATTTGACCCATCATTTTTGAAAAAATTGAAGTTTAAAACCGTTATGCTTGTTGTTAAGCCAAGTTTTTGACAGGTACCAAAATAAAATGTCAATTTAACAAACATTTTCAAATCTAAACATCGTTATAATAAGTCAAAATTGAAATTAGTCCAATGTTTTGGTTTGAGAATGACCTAAGTTTTGTCATTAAAAAAAACACACCTAATAAACAACACCACAAATGACAAAAAATGAGAAAAACAAAATGATAAGAATGTTAACAAAGAATAACACCAAGAAATAATAAGAATGTTGAAAAAGCACATTAGAAACACCAAGGGTCTTAAATTGGACATGAAAATTTTCTTTTTTCGAACAATAGAATGCATCAAAACCTCGAAGGTTGAAAGCATTGGATATAATGTAAGAGGACATTGAGAAATATATAAAGAATCTTGTGACCTTTAAGGTTGAAAATATTTTATATTTATATTTTTAAAAATTAAGGATCATTGGGAAGCATAGAAAGAAACATTGGGGAATGTCGGTAAGGCCCCCAAAATTTTATTTTTAAGATAATGAAAAACATCAAAAAAAAAATCACAAGTCTTTAAAATATTAGTGGTTTAACAGGTGAAAATGAAATCTCATACTTTAAAATTAATGAAAATGAAAATAATTTCATAATTATTCTATATGACCATGGATTACCAATTTTTGGTAACGAATTATCTCTTGAATAATTTATTTAAATAAATTTAAATCTATTAATATTTTTGATTTTGTGTCAATTGATTGTCACTAATAACACAAAGCCCAAGTGTGATAAGGGACGACCAATACTCATTAGAGAGGTGTACATCAATGTTGGATGGTTTGAATCACCAATTCCAATTAATAAAAACCAAATTAGTTTTATGATTAATCATTTCAAAAAACAATTATATATATATATATCGGTGCTTTGTAAATCAAGTAATGAACTTTTTTCCACTTATCAATATATTCAAATTAGGTATGAGCTTTTTTTCTTTTTTTTAAAAAAATTCAAGGTTTTTTTTTTTCCAGTATTTTTTTTTTAATGTTGTCACACATGGGCATCAATTATGGATGCTCCACCAAAGAAAATTAATGGTTTGAATTAGAAAAAAAAAGTGGTTGGTTTATATGCCAAAACATAGAAAGTGTCAAAAGCTTATGTTCTTAAAAATATATATTTTAAAGCGCAAATAGGTTTTGACAATTAAGAATTAATCACCGAATAAGCTCAACAAACCTGAAACTTAGTTCCATTTATAAAACCCGTGATAATGGGAATTGGCCTACACAATTCATTAAAAGTCACATAAACCACTTTAACAAAAACTTAAAAATAAATTCTTTCTAAAACAAAGGAGAAAATTATTTTAATGTATTTTTAAATAAAAATCACTAGTTATTACCAATGTTTTTCAAAATTAATTAATTACATTAGTGACGGAGGGAGTGCACCCACAATTTTATTTTATTTTTCCCAGAAGGAGCCATTTGATTGGCCTATCATCAATATTTTTTGCAAATTGGGCCACTCCCCCAACATAGAGGCCTAAATAGGTAATGCTTCCCTCCCCAAATAGAAGCATACTTTGTCATGCTTCCCTTTGCCCACCCCCCCCCCCAAGGCCAAAGGGGGGGAAGCATTTTATGAAAAATAGCCCAAAAAATCCCCCAAAAATTTATTTTGAGGACGGAGGATCCAAAAACAACCCGAGGGTTAAGTTTGGGGTCGGACACACTAAACCCCAAAAACACGAGTTGTGGCTTGTTGTGGCACGTCCCTTCAAGTCGGAAGAGAGATAAGATTCACTAAAAACTAAATCAACATAATAAAACAAACTTGCGACGGAAGCTTCCCGACATTCTGGAAGTTGTGAAATCCGTGTTCGAGAATTTGATTTTCCTTTCCCCAAAACAGCCAAAAAAAAAAAAAAAAAAAAACAACAACAACAACCATGATGGGATTGGGTAACCTAATAGGTTGCTCTTGTTGTCTTAAACTAGAAAAGAAATGCACGGAAGATGACCCGACCCGACCTGACCGACATCCCTGGCAAAACAATTTCCGATGAAAATATATATAAAAGCTAAGGTGGTGGGTCTTCACCCAATGTCAGAGTTTAGCCCTAGCCTACTACCTCTTTGATGGCAAATCGTGAAAGTCTCAAAGTAAAGCTTTGTTTTGTGCACACAACTAAGGAACCGGACTTTGGTTTGGCATGTTTCGGCAAGATTTGATTCGATCCGTCCCTCATTTTCCCTCGGTAGAAGAAACTCGTATACAAATCCACCATTCTCAAACAATGATTTTACCCACCAACTCCTGCACTACCCCCATACCCCCCCCTCACCCCCCAATTTCAATCCGTCTGCGAGGATAGAAAGATGCATGTGGAACAATCAATCATGCAGGGGATAATGCGGAAATAGTAAGGTGGGACAAATCGAACAACATTTTTGTTTAAAAATTCATCTGGGGGGACCATTATGGGATGGATGTCAGGGGATAATGCATAGTACTCTTTACAAATGGAAACCAGCTTTTATCCATCCCAGACTAAGTAGTGTAAGGCGGATGGATGGATGGATGGATGGATGTCAGAGGGATGGTAATGCCTATACACTATGAGACAAATGGAACAACATTTTCTCCGCCTTGACAAAATGTGCCAATTTGATGATAATCGAAACTTGCCAGTTTCTAACTACTACTAGAAGATCACTTGAGCATGGGATATGTCCAAATAAAGTTCCCACAAAAAAAAAATTGGGGAGGTTGATTAATCAAAAATCAACTTCTTTTTTTTGCGCCTCTGTCAAACATTGTGTAAGAGCATCTCCACCGGTGCTCAGTATGTGACTGCAGACAGTAAAATTTATTGTGAAAAAAGTCAAAATGTGCCGGTTCAGCTCAGGAAATTGGTTTTTCTGCACCAAATTCGTGCAACTTGCCGTGGCTGGTAAAAGGCGCGACACAGTTGTGCACCTCCAAAGAAGAGTGTAATAAATTGGACCTCACTGCGGCTCAGTATTTCTGATCGGTCGATCATAATGATTGGTCCAGGTGGTTTGCTATTGGTAGTTCCCACGTATATGCAGTTACAGTTTTAATTGTAGGGTTGCAAAAAATAAAAACAGCTAAACTTAGACATTTAATTCTATTATCCAGAGTGACATACTGAGCACCACCGGTGGAGATGGTGTAAGCCTTCTTTATTTTGGTGCATCCAAATTAACACCATAATCGTTGATCGGTTGGCTTGTCAGACAAGTAGAGTGAGCGAAGAAACTACAATTTCTTGTGTGATGGGCTCCTTTGTATCTTGGGTTTGTTATGTTTGATTTGTTCAGTCCTTCTAACCGTCTCCTCCAAACCATGCAAATTGCATGCGGCCATCAAACATTCCGTGCATATTCCATGCGTGGTCCATATATCTTTCACCCACTCGATGCATATTCTATGCATATTCCGAGCTAGTCTTAACCCTTCCTTCTGGAGTGTTCCTCATCTCCTAGTCCTTAGACCTAGTCCTTAGAGTTGGGGTCTTGTTTCTTCAACCTTTAACTTTTTCTTTTTTCCGGGACATATTAAAGATATCCATAAAGTCCCTTGGTTAGGGACCGATTCCCAGTGGCAAATACCGTGATACTCCTTATGTTCCACTAATCCAAGTTCCAGCCCATATTTTTGTGTAAAATTTCATGCAAACACGGGAAAAAAAAAGTAAATAAAAATTAATATTCTATCTCATATGCCCTTTTTGGGGGGGAGGAAAAGCCACTAAATTTCAAGAAATATTTTTATTTGGAAATTTTTCCACCATATTTCTACTTGGATTTTAAAGGGAGGCATTTGTACTAGGTTTTTAACACCATTTCCCCTCCTACAAATGGCTTGCAAATTTGGCTAATCAATTGCCAAAACCTCTTTTGGAGGAAGGGGGGTGGGTGGGGGGGCTTGCCGACCGTTTTTGAAAACAAAGAAGAGCATCAGGGAAGATGCCTGGGGAATCAAAATCGAGAGGCCAAGGACGTGGCAAGCTCTCCGCATTGGTCGATAGCGGTTCAGCACCTGGATTCCAGCCAGTAACTTTCGCCGGCACCTCGATATGTTCACAAACTGGCTTTAAAACCCCTAAACAGAACAACACGCTCGCCATCGCACGCTTTCCGCCCTCGATCACTCGAGATCCTGGTTTCGCCGCCCTATCTAGTCACTCGCCAGTCAACAATTTCTGCGTGTAATTCTCTCACCGATTGTCGGGTTACAGTAACCATAGTTAAACAAGGTGGGGTTAACTACCCCCTTGTCGTCGTCGTCGTCGTGCCCGGGACGGAAGAGCGCTACTACCGCTACTGCTGCCTTTGTATGTGCGTTGCGGGTTTTCTAGCGAGCTCCTTTTGCTCACGTCTTCTATTTCTTGCTCCAAGATCTCGCTTCCGTTTCCTGTTTTCGCAAGGAAAATTGCTTCATCTCGGATCTAACAAAAAAAAAATTCCCCATTTTTTGCCTGTTTCGCAAGTTGTGTTTGGGTGGGTGAGTCAAATACACTCTAATGCCCTTTGCGGGCTGAGCTTTTCGGGCTGAGCTTTTCCAATACTGTACTCTTTCCCACAGCTTTGACGACTCAATCTCATCTTTTCTCGCATCGGCAACCTCTTCACCCGGCCATTGGAGAGAAAAGTTTGGCATTGCTGTAAGCTTCCTTTACTTGTAAATTAAGTCCTTCTTCGATGCTCCGAGCTTCCTTCTGTTGTTGTGCCCGTTGAACTCCTTGTTTCTTAGTTTCTCGTGTCTTGTACATGTTTCGTGATTGCTTGACATGAAGAAAACTCGTATTGTACTGTTTCTCAGAGTTTTTTTAGTTCTCCCGCGGCGACAAAACTCGTATCTGTAAGGAACTTCTTTGTGAAGAAGGTTTCATCGTCTTGTCGGTCTCTTGTTGTTACGGTATTACCTACTTTCTTGTCTCTTCAATGATCCACTGCTTCCATGCGGTTCTTGTCTCGCGTCCCGGGCTGCTGCTGTGTTTTCTCGTCACGAAAATCTGTGTGAATCTCGGTTTCCTTTCCACGAGATATACTCTGTACATTTTCATTGCTCTTTCTGTTCCCTCATCTGGAAACTTTTTATGTAATGCTCATATAAAGTCTAGGATCAGATAATAGAAGGCAGTGATGATATATTTGGAAGTAAGATACTATCGCCCCGGAGGAACAAGTTTGTGGCACTCATCGTTCGCATCATTTTTGTCTTCCTAGTGCTCGACGGAGGCTCCAGGAGAGCGGATCCTACAAGGAGAGCAGCGCATTATTCTGAAGGACGCATCAGGTCTCCAAGACTTTTAGGATTTAGGTCACAATGGCTCCCGATGGTATAGATCGGAATGGCGAAGGAGGAGGACAGTGGCCCAAGGGACTTGGGCAACGGATAGGACGGAGAGGAAGCCGAAGTCCCCGAAAGGTGTGTACTTGCTGCTCCTAATCTGGACAAGACCTCAAAGAACATGCGATTTTTGCCAGTTGCTGATTTGGTTGTACACATGGTAAGCAACCTATTCAAGAGCAGAATGTTTCAATTTTTTCTTGGCATTGTATGAGGTGTGCAGGTGGTTCTTCAGACAAAGGAACTGATTACAAAACAAGCTGGGAAAATTGCCAAGCGTGCTGATGAGCATGAGGCTTTTATTACTAAGGTTTTTATCACTAAATCTTCTTGCAAGCTCACCTTCTTAACCTGAGATTCAAGTTCCTGTCATTGCCAATTTTAGGTTATCATTCCTTCTTCACAGGCTTGGTTCTGTTGTACACAATTGGAAGTGTTGCTCATCAGTCAAAACCCTCCCTTGCAGGTGACTTACAGCATGGGAGTTGCCGCTTTTGGGACCTTTTGCTTCTTGCTAGGATCAAGTAAGTCTGAGAAACCACAACACTTTTCATTCAATGTCTTCTGTTTACACATGTGCAACTGTAGCTGACTTTGTGAAAAACATGCTGTGTATTTGTGCTCTCTGCCAATATATATGGAATCCTCTAGTCAGCAGCCTATGACCCCATCATCAAGTTCATGGTGTCATTTTTCAACCCTAAACCCAGTCAAAATTCATGTTACTGTGCGTGAGCTTTGGGCATCATCACGGAAATTTGATGTTTTGAAATTCAGAGATTTTTTTTCTACATCACCTCTAGCTAGACTTGTATGACATGATGTGCAGCGAACTTCAGATGAAAACATCAAAGCCCTTTCTGTGGCTGTAGAGTTTGACATCATGAAAGCAGTTTTATCTCTCGGAGAGGATATATATGCCAATCGGTGGTTGTTCCCCTCCTATGACACAACTGCGGTTATCTTCAAGCAAACCTCATTTCAATGAATTGGACTGTGTTCTGTGTTTGGTTGTTGCAGGGCCTGATGATATCCCTTACTTGTACTGCCTATTCTTCATCACTGTTGCCCCTCTCAGATGGATCTACTACCGTATCAAGAAGTGGCATTATTACCTTCTGGTACAATAATCTTGGCATCTGTGGCCCTTATACTTTCACCACTCATCATCCTTGACCCTTTAAGTAAATTGATGAGATCATTGGTGATTGCTAGGTCTTCTTATTTTGGGGACATCTGCCATTTCTTTCTCATGTAGATTTAGGCCCAATTGGTGACTAGCCAGTGGTCAGTAAAATTGGCAAGAGCTGACTGGCCATTATAAGGGGTACTCAAATCTAAAGTGGGCTCAATATTATTGGTTTTTTTGTGATTTTCTTATTGTCTGAGCATCACAATGCACATTTTTCAGCTCTTTATTCATACATAGGGTCTAGTAATTCTACACACAACACAATCAGTTCAACTTGTGGTTCACATGTGGCATGAAGAGAGACTTGGGGTCACATGAAGTTGACACATGAGTTCCAATTTAATGAATCGTTAACACCAAATCAAACAGATGTGCCATAAAATGAATGTCCAATAATATTCCAGTTTTAAGATGATGTCTGCAATTTGGGAGCTAGGAATCTCAACTTGTTGAATTTCAAAAACTCACCTCAGAGTACAGGTGAAAATGCTGCATTTCTCCATTACTTAACGTAATGATCTATCACCTTGAGGATTAATTGGAGTTTGTTGGTATGCAGGATTTCTGCTACTATGCCAATGCAATATTTGTGACCAGCCTCCTATTCTTTCCAAATAATGACAAACTATTTCTTGTTTGCTTTTCTTTTGCTGAGGTTGGTGCAACTTTGACCACCTGTAGCTGATGTGTTTTACTATCACTTGCTATGTCACAGGTGTTTAGTTACCAATTGTTTAGTATTATTGTGAACTTTAAGTTGAACTTAAAGAAGTCTACCTCCAATAACTGTGCAGGGCCCGTTGGCATGGGCACTGATTGTGTGGCGGTGTAGCCTTGTCTTCAGCTCCATTGACAAAATCATTGGTGTTCTTATACATTTACTTCCAGGTAAGTAGCCAAAAAGATACCAACGTGAGATCAATTGCTTGCTTTGCATTGGGCTTTTGGTTGATTTGGAGAGAATGTGTTGAATTGTCTGCAGGGATTGTCTTCTTCATCATTAGGTGGTGGGATCCACGGACATTCTCCCACCATTCACCTGATGAGACAGGACCCTGGCCTGCATGGCCTTTACTTGAGAGTAACCAATCACTTTGGACATGGTTATTCCTTGTGCCACTATTCGTATATTGTGTATGGCAGATGCTCTACTTTCTTGTTGTGAATGTACTGCGACACCAACGATTACTGAGGGATCCTGAAGTTATGACCTCCTACAGGTCTTGTTCACTGGCCTTGCCTTTCTAGATGTGTCCATTTTGTTTTTCCTGTCTACTGTTCATCAATAGGCCAAAGGACATTCACAAAAGTGTATCAGGGTGAAGCTCTCTCAGGAAAGATGCAAGGTTCGAAGAAAGGTCTTCAGTCTGTGGCTGATGTTTAGCTGGCATTGTGTTACCAACAGGGAACTGTCTCGAAAAGCTTCACGAGCTAACAATATATGGTGGCGTTTATGTGGTCTTTTGGGAGATAAGAGACGTGTGCTCATGTATGTAGTGTTGCAAGCTATTTTCACAGTGTTGACTATGGCCCTCACTGTGCCAATGTTCAAGTCATACCATCTTCATATCTTCTTTGAGTGCTTCAAAGTATCTGCTGCTGTGTGGAATGGAGGAAATTTCTTCTTTGATGTCATGCCTCGAAAGATGGATGCGAAAAAGAAGAGAAAGTTTGCTCCAACAGGAAATGGAAGCAATCATGCTCTGACAGATAACACTAACACTGGTGCCACAGCAGAAGATTCTGAAGGATTGACTTCCCAAGTTAAGCCTGGGCACTCTCCAGAGGGACTCAAGTTGGAAGAAACCCAATTATGTGCAAATTGTATAAGAACAAATTCATTGGATTCTGTGGATGTCGGTGCTCCAAAATCAACTGGTGCACAGGAAAATGGAATGAAGAAACAATGGACCATGCAGGAGGAGCTTGCTAAAAGTTTGGCCAACATGCGTTGGTTGAGAAGAAGAAAAGTTGTCGGATGCAGTGGGGTCATGGGGCCACCACAAGCAACACTAGAGCACTTTGACCGCATGGTATGTGCAAGCTAATGCAAACTTTTTATAGCAAACTTTTACCAGAAGAAATTAGATCAGTAGAGGTGGAAGGCTTATTTTGGGGGTGCTGTCTTAGGACATTGTTGTGATTCTGTTCCTGGGAGCAAATTGTTGCATAGATTATGCCAACACGCCCATTGGTTCCATAGTTTCAAATCTCCTGGTCTGCACGTAGTTACTGAAGAGATCTGTCACTCAGTCAACCAATGGGTTGCACTCTTTTGGAGACACAAAGCTAAATGGTGATCTCAGTAGCTGCTTGTGGCTGTTGACGTGTGTGCATCATGTTCCAGTTTCAAATGCTCACTGTAGTTGGCAGGAAAGAGAGAAATCCATTTTTGAAGTATTTGCACAGTTACAGTGTAGCAATGTGAAGCTGATAGACAAACCAGTTTTTCAAAATTACTAGTTACAGACTCAAACTGTACACTAGAAAGGATATACCCACTATTTTATTTTCGTGGTGAAACCTTCTCTGAGATATACTCTGAATCTGATCCTCAACCCTAGAAGTCCATGACATCTGTTCACTTTTGCTGTTGATGTGTCTGCAATTTGTTAGCATTTCTACACTAGTTGGTGAATGTGTTGAATGGAATTAGGATGCTTTGTTTTTGGATGCATTTTGTGTTGCAGACTTGCATGATCCTGGGAAGCATGTTTAGTTTTTGTGTTCAATCGCAATGTTACACTGGCTCTTATTTCTTTTCTTGATGAATCAATTTTAGGGTTTATTTTAGAGTCACAATGGTATTGGGTCTTAATGTTTTTTCTTGAGAGTTTAATTCTTTATGATTTAACTTTTGTGTTTGTTTTTTATAGAATCACAATGGAACTGGCTTTTTTTTTCCTTGATGATTTAATTTCTGTGTTTGCTTCACTCCTACAGAGTCACAATGGTATCTTGGTTTTTATTGCTTTTCTTTATGATTTAACTTTTGTGTCTGTTCTGCTGTTATGGAATTGCAATGGTATTGGCTCTTACTGTTTGTGTTTGCTTTGCTCTTATAGAATCACAATGGTATATTGACTCTGGTTGTTTTTCTTGATTATCTAATGTTGTGTTTGTTTTTCTCTTATAGAATTGCAATGTTATGGCCTCTTATTGTTTTTTCTTGATGGTTTGTGTTTGTTTTGCTCTTACGGAATGACAATGGTATCAGATCACTGTGGTGTTCTCTTTATGATTTTTAAAAGGTCTATTTTTCAGCATGAAATAACTTGTGAGAATTGAAATGGTTTGTAACTCCATATTTGTTGTGGATTAAAATGGAGAGCTGAGAAGATGATTCAACTTAATGGATTGATGGTTGTTTGTTTTCTTCTTGTTCAACTTAACAATTTGATGTTGTTTTGGCTGTCAAGCTTTTATCACATAATGTACATTTTGTGTATGCAATGGAACTCATAAAGTTGTATGATTGGACTTTGAGTAGGGTTTTTGTGTAGGGTCATTTTTTGGAGTTATGAAATAGGAAGAAAGTAAGCCTGCAATATGTTTTGTGTTTAATTTTGCAGTGTTATTTCTTTGCCACTAATTTTTTTGTTGTCGGAGCATCTCCAGCCCCACTGCAGTAAAAGACTCCTTTTTATTAAATCTTGCAGCAAGATAATACAAATCTTGGAGCATTGCTCCAGTAAAAATGACTTTAAAATGTTGTCATTTTAAGATTTCTAAACAAATTGTTCTGCTGTAAACTTGGTTGGCAAATTATCTCTTCAGATGAAAAGGTGTAAGTGATCTTTGTACTGTTTGAAGTGACTTTCATTTTGTTTTTTGTGATGTTATTGGGTGGGGACATTAAGCATTAACCATTCATTCAGTTCTTTTAATGTAAAATTGAAGTTCACCATTGTGAGGTGGAGAGGCTCTCACATTAGAATTATTTGCAAAGTGAATCAAGCTAGGGTTTGGAAACCTTGAGTTGACTTCAATTATTCTCAATTTTGGTTTTAGGGTTTGGGGCAGTCTCAGTATCATCCAGCATTGAAACCTACACGGGTCAAGTCCCCACACCATAACAATTGTTGAAGGGATTGTTGAATATCTTGTATATAAGCCGCCGCAAAGTAAGCATGACATCTTGTTGATGTCATTTGAAAACCAGAAAAGTAATTTATGGGAACCCAAAGTGGGGCCAAAGCACATGAGTGTCATAATATTCCCAGAAGAAGGTATATTTCTTGGTACCCAAAAATAATAATAATAATAAATCTGTGCTCTGAGCTATTATGCTCATTGCTAAATGAATAGAAGTTCTAGGCCCAACACCAAATAAACATAAAATTTTAACAATGTCTTAAGGGAAAATCGGTCTCAGTCGTTAGAGTTATCCGTAAAGTCATGCGATTAGGGGGCGAGAACGGCCAGTTTCCACATAATAGGCCATCAAAAGTGTAACTGGGAATGAGAATTTTACAAATCAAGATAACTGGGACTCAAACTAGTTTTTCCACCAGTTTTGGTGGTAAACTGAGTTTCATCCTGTTTTTCCTGAGCGCCTCCAATGCTGCTGCTGCCGCCTATGTTGTCACTGCTCCTACCTATACAACTATTATAATTACTCTTGAACCTTGTGCATTAAATGCTGAGTTTCGGCATTTCATACTGAGATTTAATAAAATTTCATTACTTTGCAGATACCACTGAAAGAGGGGAAGGGGATGAAAGAGAGGATGAAGACAGGGTGACTTTGGGTTTTAAACTTTGAAGCCCAAAAGTGGTTCCAAACTTTAGAAGGCAAAAGTGGGTCCTATTAGTACCTTACAAGGAAAATTTGCCCAATGAAACATGTAAAAAGTATTGAAAAAACTAACCCACGATTCCAAAGTCGTTTGGTTTGCGACTTTTGCATCTAGTTTCAATGACACATTAGTACTTCCTCAGGATGTCATTGCAATGGCAGCATCATCAACACACCAAGAATCCAGGAGTCTTCTTAGATTTGTAAGGGACTCTGAGCATAGTGGATATGGCAGAATCGGTATCTATTGGGTGGAGATTGTAGAGGATAAATCTTGACAATGTGCAAGTTCTTACCAATTGGATAAAAACCCCTTCCAAATGGTACATACCCAATAGGGAGAAGGGTGCAGAGCACTACAATTGCCACTGAAATTCATCACTACTGAGGCATATCTAATATTCCAAAAAACAAATTTGTGATGGGCAAATGAAAAGCGATCCCTTGTGAAAAAATAATAATAAATTTCACTACTGGTTTTTTAATCAGTGGACCAAGTGGGTCGTGAAATAAAAATATGCCTTTTAATGTACTCAAGAAGGACCCTCTCATTTCTATCCATTGAGCCGAGTATAGATCATGAAATTAAGTTATGAGCTACAATGAACTAGAAACAGACTTTTTGGCAGATGATTCCATTCGGGCAGTGTTTTTCTCAGAATTTCTTTCTGTAGAGTAAGTGGCCATTGTCTATAGGAAGACGCAGAAAAAATGGCAATCATCCATAGGAAGATTTAGCCAAAACTGGCTATAAAACCAGACATGAAGTACAAATTTATAATCAATCAAGCTTCTTATTTATGATTTACACAATGAAAACCAAATAAAGAAATATGGAAAAAAAATTATTATTTTCTTTCTCACTTCTGGGCAAGTGAAACTCTCCAAATTAATCACTTCATTGTTTTATTTTATTTTAGTTTGAATTTCTCTTTTGGAGAAAATTCTGCCAAAAATTTTGGTCCTACACTGGGCATAATATGGGTCCTACACTGAGCAATTGCTACAATGTCTAATCATATTCATCCAATCCAAGATAGCCTCTCCAGAGGTTTCTGTTGATGATAGGCAATAATTCATCCAAACTCAACATAGGCTTCTAAGGGTGGTTTTCCCCATTGTAAAGTAGTTTGTTTGTGAGCTCTTGTTGCAATTCTAGAACCAATTCTAGAAAGATCAAAGAGGAAATCTTGAGGAGCTCCAACTGCTTTATGTTCTTTGGTTGCAGATCTGAAGATTCAGAGGATCAGAAAGGTAAATTGTGTGCTGGTGCAATTCTAGAACAGATTTTTGTTTACAGTTTCTAGTTGGAATTCAAAGAGGAAAACTTCAGCTGCTCTTCTTCTTCTTCTTCTTCTTCTTCTTCTCCTTGCAGAAGAGCTTCAGGGGATCAAAAAAAAGGTTTTGGTGGGCTCTTGCAATTTTAGAATAGATTTTGTTTACAACAGTGTTTCTGGGAATTCAAAGAAGAAATCATCAACTGCTTAGAGGCTCTTCTTCTTCTTCTTCTTCTTCTTCTTCTTGCAGAAGAGGTTCAGAAGATTATCAAAAAGGTTTTGTGAGCTCCAACAATTCTAGAACAGATTTTGTGTACAGTGAATTTTCTGGGAATTCAAAGAAGAAAATCTTCAGCTGCTGATCCTCTTCTTCTTGTTCTTCTACTTGCAGAAGAGGTTCAGAAGATCATTAAAAAGGTTTTGTGAGCTCCAGCAATTCTAGAACAGATTTTGTGTACAGTGAACTTTCTGGGAATTCAAAGAAGAAAGCTTCAGCTGATCCTCTTCTTCTTCTTCTTCTTCTTCTTCTTCTTCTTCTTCTTGCAGAAGAGGTTCAGAAGATCATCAAAAAGGTTTTGTGAGCTCCAGCAATTCTAGAACAGATTTTGTGTACAGTGAACTTTCTGGGAATTCCAAGAAGAAATCTTCAGCTGCTGATCTTCTTCTTCTTGTTCTTCTTCTTCTTTGCTGCTGCAGAGCTGAAGAACAACTGCTGTGGAGGTTGGTGCAGCAGCCACCTCGACTAGTGGTGACGGATAATAACGCACTGCAACGAGGAGGATGACGAGTAGCAATAAGGACGCACAAGCTCCATCGCCAGGAAGAAGAACTCGAGTCGAAGCTGATCAGTCGTCTGTGAGGATCAAGGATGTGAGAGATTACGGCCCTGTACAAGCCACTCGACTGAAGTATAATCCGCCACTACCCAAGGTGTTGCAAGCTGCTGCTGCTGCTGGTCGTCGTGGATTCAAGCTCCTTTACGGCGCACCGTCGTCAGCAGCTGGACACCAACAAGAGATTCAAGAGCTTTTCCCTTCAATATATGGTCAACCTTCGGTGCAACTGGTGGCACAGGAAGAATCTTCCTCGTCCACTACAGCTGCACACAGTTATGTCGTCGTCGAGGAGCACCGGTCACAGAAGCAGCAGCCGCAAAAGCTTATAGTCGGAGTGGTGTTGTCGGGTGGCCAAGCTCCCGGTGGTCACAACGTCATTGCAGGAATCTTCGACTACTTGCAACAACATGATTGTGAGAATAGCATTCTGTATGGATTCAAGGGCGGCCCCGCCGGCATCATGCGCTGTAAGTTCGTGGAGATCACGGAAGAGTTTCTTCACCCCTATCGAAACCAGGTACAGAAGAAAAAAGCTTAAGAAACCCATCTCGTCCATGAGCTTCGAGCCTGGTTTCTCGTCTTGTAGCTTGCGATTCCTGCAGCAGCGATGATGCTGTTGTTTTCTGAAGAAAGACAGAAGGTGATGATGATGATGATCCTATCTTTCTCTTTCTCTCTAGGGTGGGTTCGACATCATCGGGAGTGGACGGGACAAGGTTGAGACGCCGGCGCAGTTCAAGCAAGCGGAAGATACAGTGGTGAAGCTGGATCTAGACGGGTTGATCGTCGTCGGCGGAGACGATTCCAACACAAATGCGGCGCTCATGGGGGAGTATTTCCGATCCAAGAATCTGAAGACGCGAGTGATCGGGTGTCCGAAGACAATCGATGGAGATCTGAAGTCGAAGCAAGTGCCCACGAGCTTCGGCTTCGACACGGCGTGCAAGATCTACTCGGAGCTCATCGGGAACATCATGGTAGACGCGAGGTCCACAGGGAAGTACTACCATTTTGTGCGCTTGATGGGTCGGGCTGCTTCTCACATCACTCTCGAGTGCGCATTGCAGACGCATCCCAATGTTGCCATCATCGGCGAGGAGATTTACGCGCAGAACAAGACCTTGCGGCAAGTGACGAACAGCATCGCGGACGTCGTTTGCAAAAGAGCACACCTCGGGAAACATCACGGCGTGATTCTTATTCCCGAGGGTTTGATCGATTTTATTCCTGAGATTCAGCATCTGATCGCGGAGCTCAACGAGATCCTTGCTCATAGCAGCACTGCTTGCGACAAAACGGTAGGAGCTGCTTCCTGGAAGAGCAAGCTTTCTTCTTCCTGTCTTTCTCTCTTCGACTCCTTGCCTGACAACATCCAGGAGCAGCTTCTGCTGGAACGTGATCCGCATGGGAATGTCCAAGTTGCCAAGATCGAGACCGAGAAGATGCTCATATCGATGACAGAAAGGGAGCTTCACGCTCGGAAATGTGAGGAGAGTTTCAAAGGTCATTTCATGGGACAAGCGCATTTCCTCGGCTACGAAGGTCGTTGCGGCATGCCCTCCAACTTCGATGCCAACTATTGCTATGCGCTGGGATTCACGGCAGCGGCACTCGTGCACGCGGGTCAGACAGGTCTGATTGCCTCCATCGGGAACTTGACGGCGCCTGCCGCGGACTGGACCGTGGGTGGTACTCCTCTCACGGCGCTCATGGACGTGGAGCGACGTCAAGGGAAGAACAAACCCGTGATCAAAAAGGCCATGGTGGAGCTCGATGGTGCTCCGTTCAAGAAATTCGCGGACAACAGGAATGCTTGGGCTGTTGAAGATTGCTATGTGAATCCTGGCCCTATCCAATTCTCTGGTCCTACTGCTGATGCCACTAACCATACCTTGGTTCTCGAGCTGCAGCAGCAGGTGCTCACACAACCCATAGCTGTAGCATGATGATCATGATGTAGAGGTAGGTAGTTAGTCCTTTGTGCTGCAGCAAGCAGAAGATTACAGATAACACAAACTGCAACAAAATCCATGCACAAAGAAAGCTCATCACCAGTAGCATCAAGATCCATACACAACAAAAAGAAAGCTCGGCTGGTCTTTCCTGATTCTCAAGCAGCAAGAGTAGAGAAGATCACAGACAAGACAAAACTGTAACAAAATCCACCTATGTAACAAAGCTCAAAGCCTTAAAGCCAAAGCTTGGCATCATCTTTCTTCATCACCAGTAGTTTTTAAATCCATGCACAACAAAAAGAAAGCTCATCTGGTCTTTCCCGATTCTCAAAGCAGCAGGAGTAGAGAAGATCACAGACAACACAAAACTGTAACAAAATCCATGCATACAACAAACTCAAAGCCTAAAGCCAAAGCTTGGCATCATCTTTCTTCATCTCCAGTAGCATCAAAATCCATGCATAACAAAAAGAAAGTTCATCTGGTCTTTTCTGATTCTCTTCCACAGAACCCAT
>Ga0209611_10001488_pt1 | contig 40131 bp, 28 predicted proteins | sample S1TSphgellanicum_3_FD_187693 | JGI IMG/M metagenome (GOLD analysis project Ga0209611, IMG submission 187693) | Host-associated microbial communities from peat moss isolated from Minnesota, USA - S1T2_Fc - Sphagnum magellanicum MG (SPAdes) (version 2) | ecosystem: Host-associated > Plants > Peat... | reverse complement strand
ATGATCTCTACAAAAACTGCAAATTACGCCCATTAATCATGTAGGATTCCTTTCATTAAAGTTTGCAGGATGTATAAAATCACAAGGTGTACTGCAAAATCGAAGAGGTGATGGTCGATACTTACACGGACTCACAGTTGTGAGTAGAGCTAACACCACTGCGAATCATGTACCATGTAATTTTATACATGAATATATCTTGGAACAAAACTTGAAACAAACTGATTGCATATTGTACTGAGAGACAGGGAGGTGATGATTTCACCTGCAGGATGATCTGTTATGAACATGAAATAAACTCTCTTGCAATTTCAGAATCTTCAAATGGTAAATTTGACAACTTCGCATAATTTCTATGTTGAACGAACTCTTGGGCATGGAAATATTTTGGGCATGTTCCATGCTTCATTGCACAAGCCCCAGAAAGTGTTACGGACATGTTTGCATCTGTTTATGCACTTGGAGAAGGTTCAACAATGTGCAAACCTGTCACACAAACTGCACATTGCACGCTAATGATATCCACCTGGACCATGGCCCCCAGAAGAAGTCCCCAGATTATGTTTGTCCAAGTTAATATTACTTGCACAAATTTTGAAGACAGGTTGATCTTGTGAAATCATGAATTAGGAAAAAGCACATGGATGACTCTTGTGACATAGAAGATAATATAGATTCAACAAAAAGAAATTGATCTATATATAATTCAGCTGCACCTTATACTGAATGTCCTGAAACAACACCCATGAATATTGATGAATATAATATATTCAAGGTAATGTCAGCACACAGTGCATCTCAAAACAATTCTACATCTCAGAACAGTTATGTGCACATCAATGACAGCAAGAACATCACAATATAGTTTTGCCACAAATAAAAATGTATCATGGTGCTTTATGCTTGGAACTTTCTCACGTATGCCAAAAACATCCAAATGATCCATGTGATAAACATGTTGTCATTTTGTCATGCATCCCACTGTCCACCACTGACATTACTTAAGCTTGCAGTAGACTTAGTTAAAAGTTGGAGCTGGGTGAGGGAGTGCCAAGCATTTATATGGGACTGGAACTCTAGTCGGTTGTAACTGAGAACTCATGGACAAAAACTTGTTATACACATGACAACTACATGGCTAAAGTCATGTTGCAATTCCTTCTAGGAAATAATAGGCAAGTTGATCTCCTTTATCACACCAACAGACATGAGGTCACAACATTGCTTGCAAGCGTACTTCTGGAACAACATGATATAGTTCCAGCTGAGCAGATCCAAACCATGCCAGGACTGTAATTTTTCAGCACTTGTAACTCTGAAAGGGTCCTAAGTCTTTCCACAGGCTAGACTCGGCAGCCAAATGATCATCAAACTCAACACAAAAAAATTGATGTCTAATTTATTTTAGAAACAATGGGCAACTCACATACTGAGAGTTGAATGCAATAGTTCACTTTCTACCTTCAAAAGCTACAATAGTGGAGCTACAATAGTTACTTGAATGCGGAAATCCATGTAAAGATTGGCCATACACCATAGAAGTGCTTGTTGGTGTCTCACAAAAGAAACAGAAAGTCTAGTTGAAGCATGAAATTGATTTGCTTAGCTTCTGTTCTTTCCTCAGATCAGATCTCCAGTTTCTGGCGCAAAAATTTGAGAAAGATCCAATTAATCATGATGTTGCTGCCTTGGATCAGCACAGGCCAAATGTGCTACAAAAAAAAAGTTCATGACAAATCGGGCTCTCAAGGATAGACAGAATTAATCTTGTGGGCTTTCTATAACATCCTTGAACTATTGCGAGGAAGGTAAGTGACAGAGCTGAAAGGTGAGAGGAAATGAAGATGATACCCATGGGGCTTCTTACACTCATGAGTGCAATTTTCTGCAGGCGTGGTCAGCCATGAAAAGATTGCTAATCTTGTTGAACTCTAATCCTTCAAGCATGCAATTGAACATTGTCTCTTAGTACTGAAGATAAACATCAGAAATAATTATGATTGTTTCCTGAATCCTTTTGAATGAAACAACTCATAGCAGAATTCCAATCAAGTGGCTGAAGATTGTCCTCAAGCTAATCAGGCAGCTTCAATCAACTGATATGTTCTAGGGTTTAGAGTCCATCATCCTGAGAACACCTGACGGCCACCAGGCATTTCACACATCCGAACAAGCTAGATTAGGGTTGTGAGTTTCTGTTAGTGTGTGTGTAAAGTATGAGATTTGGAGGATTGTGTTTAGATTTGAAATTCTTCGACTTAGTTTCCACCTTCAAAGATATTTAACCCTGTCTGTGGGTTATAGTATTAATGTACTAACATACAGAGGTTGTTGAATAGGCTTGTGTGTAGGTCACTGTGCAGAAAAAATGTTATGGCCAATGAAATTGCTGGATTTGGTGGTCTGAATTTATTTACTTTGATTAGCTTAAGTGACTTAATAGTAATATGGTTTGGTATATTTGTGAAATTTTAGAGAACCAATGGAAATGCTAGGAAGAGCCCACTATTTTCAATGTTTAGCAGAATAGGGTTTTGTGTAGGCCTGAAAATTGTTTTACCAAGCCAATGGGATTGCTGGATTTTATGGTCTGAATTTATTTTCTAAGTTATCATAGTGGAACCCTTATGGGAAGCAAACAGACAAATGCTCAATTTATATTAGATCCATAAACTATTGTTGCATATTATATTTCTTATTTAACAAAAGTGATTACACAACAAATGAAATGAATGTTGAAAATTTGTAAAACTAAACAAATTGAAGCATCTGAATTATAAAAAAGTTGTGAAATACATATTTGAATGCTTCACAAATGTTTATATGTAGCAAGCAATACACACAACATTATTAATTCCCTTTTGTCATCCAACAAAGCCACCCCAATTCATAAACACTTGTGAAAAGCATAATAAAACATTTTTGTTATTACTACAATTTGTTTTGTAATTTACCTTCAAATTCAAAAGAAATTCATTGCAATAATATATAAATACAAAAAACAACATGAAACATTAGAAGAATTGTGGCTAGCAGAATTCATGGTTGATTGTGTACAAATATTGAACAACGTAACATATGAAAAATACACCCAATGGGCAATGTATAAAAACAAGAAAAATAATAGATTAATTTATGAAATTTGTCAACAAGTAGATGAATGAATTTCATACAATGATTTTTCTTTTCAAATGAAACAATTTAATAATGAACAATGAAACATTGTTGATGAGATATTATATTAAAGAACTAAAAATCCAATAGAACCTTTGTATATTTTTTAAAAAAGAGGTGTAGATACATGAAATGTTTTTACAACTATGTGTATAATTCAAAATATTTTTTGATATTATACCACAAATGTAAAGAGTATTGCACATAACAAATATGTCTTTGAAAACACATCTAGTGAAACATTCACATTTGTTGCACAAGACATACACTCTATTACATGTTCTCCACTTCAAATTATCAACCTACCCAAGTCAAACAACTGGTCTTCATATAGAAATATTACATAAATGAAACACATTAGTAGAATTATAAATAGGTGATTATGTAACATCATATGGACTTGTTAATGATGTAGATGAAACATTTCAAGATTATATAAAAACATCATTGAAATCATTAATATGGATTAAAAAATTTAAGATATGTGTTGAATACAATACAAAAATAGAAAATTCACACATTTATGAAATGTTCCTTATCTTTACAAAAATTGGACACCAATTGAAAAAAAATAGTTCAAATACAAATTGATGATAATTTGTGAGTACACATGATTACAAGAATCTAATTCCATGTACAATTAGTTATTACATGCACAATACATTAAACATAAGGTTTAACTCTTCTTCATTTAGCAAATTTGATTTAATATACATTACAAAACATGGTTTAACACACACCAATGTTAAGAGTTCATTGAAAAGAACATTTATATTATTATCTCCACCAGCAAGGAAAAAATTTCAAGTAGATTTTATTTTCAAAAAAGAAATGGATCATTTTCAAATAAGTGTACAACACAAAATAATAATTATCCATTTAACAATGTATAGTGTACAATTTATAGTCATTCAATCATTGAATGATAAATTCAAAGAATAAGTATTCTGGATCAACACATGCTTATCAAACAAATCATAAACTTATATATTTTATATTTAAATTATCAAATCATGTTCTTCATTTTGTACTACCTTGGATTTTCTAGAAAAAAATTATCACACATTTATTTAAACATGTAGGGTCCACCAATGAAACAAAACACCTTGTTCTTCTACTTCTACAGATCTCTTGATGTATCTTGGCCTCTAGCCATCTTGTTTTGTGTTTCTTATTAACTTTCATGGGGTTTTCTTAGTAATGTAAGGGCTGAAAACTTGTCAATAAAAGGAAGATCCAAGTGTAAGCTGAAATGAGGTGGACTTAAAAAGCTATTGTGTGAACACATAGAGTTTTTAGGATTTTAGATTTTTGTCATTATCAACTTTTTGCACAATGACAATAGAAAGTTTTCATTCATTGTATGTTTGTTCAAACTAACCATCGGCATAAGGACTTGAAACTGGCATGTGAGGGAGAAGATTTTTTTGTTGTTTATGTGTAATGCAGGACTTATCCCATCCGAACTAAGAATGGTGGATGGAGTAGCATTGATGAAGCTTCAGAAAGTGGAAATGGGAGATTGGCTTTGGATGACAAAACATCTCACAGTAACCCCCTTCTTTGAGACTATAAGTATATGTCTCTCAAATATATCTGTTGCACACTATCAAGAAATGAAAACTTCATTGAATGTTTTACTTTTAGGAGGTTGATGTATGCTTACAGTCTAGGCTTTCATTGATGGCTATAGCTTTACCTACCTTTCGAGGCATTCGCACGAGGGATTGCTGGGCATACATGATAAAGATGCAATCTAAAGTTCTTCAAAATTACTGGAGTTGACTGTGTGCTGGCTCCATGTTATGCAGACAGAAAGCTGAGTTGGTTCTGATAACATGTGCACATCTTAGATGCATCCATCTCTACATCTTTGGCATCAAGAGGTGCACAAAATGCACACCAAATGAAATGACATAGCATTTTATTTTGCTTGATCAAAACCTTGGAGGTGTAAGGCTATGCAAAAAAAATTCTTTCACTAATCAAGCCAGGCAGTTTGTGAAGTTTCCCTGTGACCATGGACTATCAAAATCATAGCCAATTGATTATTGATCCATAGGATCTTTCTTATTGATGTTTTCATTTTGTCAATATTATGAATTCGTGATAGAAGGCATAACTTCTCAGATCTCATGAAGCTTATAAACTGCAGATAGTTGGAACTTTGTGCACACACCATGCTCAAAAGTGTTGTGCACTCAGTTCTAGCTGTTTCCCCATGTTGGGCAGAAAATTGGAGGTAACACACACTGAGCTAGGCCATGGCACAAGCAATGGACAATTCAGGAGGTCCCAGAGAGCCATGGCATGACTTGTGTGCTGCAAAATAGAGGTACCCACAGCCTTTGATGTCCTTAGTCATTTTGAGCAGTGCTGGAGAAAGGCTGCTTGGTGGCACAAGAAGAACTAATTCAATGAATAGGATTCCATGGATTTTGAGTCCATCAGCTAAATTTGCCTCTCCTGAATTGTAAGCTATATGTGACCAATGACAAAGAACCAAGCACTTGGCATGCTCAGGTACTCCTCCAGGCTCCACCACCTTGTGTCTTTGTGTTGTATTCTGAAACCTCATGTTGAACATAACTGAGTTCTCAACAACATGAGCATTGTTCAATGTGTCTTAAGCTTCTGATCTATCAGCCTGTTCAGCCTGTCCTTTTGAGCAAAGTGTTGGAAATGGTTTTACGATCATTGATTGTTGTATTCCAATTTGACATTGATGTGAAACAAGTGTTTTGATCCATTGACTCAGGATCTGTGAAGGGTTTCCCCATCAACAATACAGGGGTTGAACGGCAGGTATTTTAACCCTAATGAATGCTTTGGATATAGACAGTTTGAGCTTCCATGTACAACTTCACAAACAGGGGACATCAGAAAGATTTGAACAAGTTCGATCTGACAATTAAATCCACTAGACATTCTTATCAAAGAAAGATTTCAAAACCACAATTACTAAGTCTAAAGTTATCTCAAGGTTTCATGAGGAGATAGAACACTATCAAAATTTCAGCAATTGAAACTTAATTATTTTGAAGACTTGTTGTTTGTAATTTTTGATTCAATGGTGGACTTGACACAGCATCTTGTCCAGGAGAAGGAAATATCTGTAGACATCAGTATCCCAATGGCTTATGCAAAAGCCATTCATTCTCATGTATATTGAGAATCAATACTTCATTGGTTCCCTAACAATTGACCTGACTACAAGAATGTTGGTATATTCACTTCAAGGCCTCTTGTCCTTATGTTCCCTAAACTATCCAAGTTTCTGTCCTTGCTTCTGAAATCTGCATCATTGATTGTATATTGTATCCTCGTCTGGCAATACACAGTATGCACATGGGCTCATTCTTGTGATGAATTCTGCTGAGAAGTGGATCATTCAACTTCTTCAACTAAGTCAGATATTCACCATGTAAACCCAGGTCAATTTAATGTGGCCTGGAATTCCAAAGAGTGAACCATGACCCTAAGGCATTCCCCACACTGCTGGCCTACCAAAAATCCTCATTTTCCGGGTACCTTTCGTCAAGAGTCAATTACACCTTTTGTCTATTTGCAATTCTTCTAGCTGTAGTCAAAGTGACATTGTATCTTCAAGTCTGAAGTGGGATGAATCCTTGAATGCAGACAATGAAGATGATGGGGTGGTGTGATAGTGCCTGCATTGTGAGATGTTAGTCTGCTTCAAAAACACCACCCTTGGGACTACTTGAACTTTTACCATGAACCAGAAAACCCTATGAAAGGGGAGCCCACAGATCCACCTGATGTGAACTTAAAGATTGTGAGTTGACCTTTCAACCTCTTCTTTGACTGAGATGCAGTGTTAGGTTTTGATGATCCAACATATGATTTTTGGAGAAAATTAAATGCAACATCAAACTAGCACTTTTATCATGGCATTCTCTCAGCCATTCTTTAGTCACCTTACCTTGCAAAGACATGGTCAGCTCTTGGTCTCTGGCTTATCCTGCAAACATCTTTCCCTTTCCCAAGCGTTACTATAAATTTATTCCAGCTTACAAACAAAGGTCTGTAGAAGAGAAAATTTATACATGGTCTTTCAATACAATGGCATAAATGTCTGTGACCTCAGGAAAGTGTGGCACCAAGTGCAGAGAGTCCAGTGAGGAATCAATTTGGTAAAGAGGAGAGGATACCTTGATGCATGTCAAAAACCTATTAATAGAGAATGCTATGTGTTGGTGTCAAATGTGCATGTTCTCTTCACTTGCAGGGTTTAGTGCAGAAGCATAGGAGGTTCATGATATATGTGCGTTCCAAGGGCATGATGGTGGACATCATTTCTGGGTCTACCAGCATTGATACTGAGGTTGCTACAGGGAATTACCAACCACACTACACATGGGCCCATAAGCTTGTTCGTCCCTTGGTCAAGTGAGCCGCTTCCTTAAGATATTTAGCTGTTTAAATGCTTCTTGAGACTCGTAATGGACGGTGATGAGAAGGTTGATGAAATGTAATATTGTGGATCTTCCAGATTTTCTTGGTTCTTAGTGTCTCAGTTGGATAGTAGCAGGCTATATTGGTTATATTACAGGTTTGTGACCCAGAAATGCTTGAATGTGTGCTGAGGGTGAATGAGATGGCCCAAGAAAACTGGGAGCAATATGTGGCTCATGAAGTCACCAATATGAAGGGACATCTTGTGCCATATCCCATTAAGGGAACTGAAATGGCTCTATTGAATCACATCCTGCCTACAAAATATTTCCTGATGTGGGTGACAGCATCTTAGGTAGTATTCAAAATAACTTGCCTGATGGTTTGAAACCTAGGCTTCAATATTCCTGAAGCTAGGGGTTGATAAACCAATCTAGATCCAGGGCATGCAAAGCTGCAACACAAGTTTGTGGGGGAGGCATTAGTAGAAGCAAATAGGATACATGGAGCCAAGTCACAAGGATGGATAAGTGAAGTATCTGTATTGTTCTAACGTGGTTGCAGCATTATTTCTAGGCAGGCTTGCAGCATGTAGTTCGTATAGGAAGAACTCATCTAGATCATAGGGAGTGAATCAAAGACTTCGAACATTGTATAAAGATCACCTTGAGCTCAGTCTTCTATGGGCTTACAAGTTGCTGCTCTGTTGTAGAATATGTGAATTTGCAGAGCATTTTCTTGAAGAGACCAATAGGGTTATGTATTTGCAGGTCAATAATTGGGGATTGTGCAAATAGTAGAGACCTTTTTTGCAGGGGAAACTATGAGCCTTGAGCCAGGATAGAATCTTAACCTGTAATATGCAGTTGATTGGTTGCCTTGTTGGAAATACAAAGTTTGGATGCATAGCAAATTTCTGATCCTCCCTATGTGCAGGTAAGTGCATCCATTGCTTTAAATTCAATATTTCTCCATGGCTTTCAGGTGGGTAGGTCAACAATTTGGCTTCCCCTTCCATCATGGTTGATGCAAGATATTGAATATCAGTTGAACTATGAGGGAGGGTTCAGTGTCCGTGTGTGGCCTAAAAGGAACCTGGAGGAGAAAAAGGGAAAAGTGCAGCAAGTTGCCAAAATTCAGCACATGATGGTTACTTTTGGTCACTCACCATCATGGTGATCGTGATTTGCTCCAGATAGGAGTTGTTTTGTTTGTTTAGCATTATGTGTGTAGGTGCCAACATTCTTGAAGGCTGCTGAAATGTGGGCGCATGGTCTATTTGTTTTAATGTTGAGCTTGAATGCTTATCAACTTTGTTTCTTGCTCTTCATGGTGGATCAAGGTACTTGGGCAACAATTGGCTTGAAGGATTTTGTGATGGCAGGAAACTTGTGAAGCTTTGGCTATAAGGAGTGGAGGAATGCTCATGAGAGGATAGATGAAGGAAGCTAAGTACTCTAGACCAGAAGAATTGTTGGTCCATTTGTTTTTTTGTTGATTTGTTTATGAGGTGCCAAGGAGATGAATGCTTTAGGTGTTTAGCTCTACTCTCCGAATTTCCAATGTGTTGGAAATTTAGGGTTTTAGTAAGTGGAATGTTTAGAATGGGTTGATGGTGAATTTGATGAAGAATTGAGGGGATTTTTAGAGTTGTATATCATTGGCATTTGTCTCAAGAGTAGTTATGCTTGAGATAACCAATTTTTGTGTGGGGATTTTGAAATGGAGAGGGAATTGAGTACCCTTACGAGCACTCCGAGTCAAGAACTTCCACTAAACCTTTGTTGGAATTGTGGAGATAAAGGGGTTGTGGGCATTGTGGCTAGAAAAATGAGGGGTGGAACAGTAATTCCTACATTGTGCAAGCTTCTGGGTTGTTGTGGTAATGGGTTTCTAATTGGGAATTGACTTGAATGAGAAATCATGCCATGATAAAGAATGTGGAGGGTCGATTAAAGCGAATCCAAAGTGTTTTGATTCACCAAAGCTTGTAATATTACACATGTAGTTTTTCAATGTCAAACAATGCAAAAGATATGCATTATCAGATGTAACCATTCTTATTTGTTGATGGGAGTTATAGTATGGGACTTTTATGGAAACCATTAAGCATGATGGAAACTGGAACCTTTCTGTTCCTATCAAAGCAAGTCAATCTTGAAGCATGTCACTTTAGTTAGACAAAAATTATGTGAACTAAAATAGATTTAGACTTACCACAACAACAATGTCTAGTTTTGGTGATGAAGAACCTACTACTGTCACTAATGTTCAAACAACCTATGATTAACAAATATCTTGGAGTTTTCATAAACCAACTAATTTGGAAGCATTGCAATCAAGGACATTATCTTTAAAGTTATTTAGTTTTGGTGTTGTGAGTGTGATAGGATTTGATTTGGATGAATGCAAATTGGAGATATTGCCATCAAAATGACCCACAAGGGATTTGTCTCTAGAATTCAAGTTTGGGTAAAAATGCAAGATGGGCCAAATGGATAGGGAACAATATCACAATTTTGGCAACAATTCCATTTCACATCATACCTTGCATAGGGGTTTTGTCTTGCCACATTTGAAAGGTGTGGGGGAATACACAAAACTGGAAACATTAAGATCTTTAAATGTTCTCCTTATCATTTCACTTTTTTTCGTATCAAGGATTGAAGAATTGTCTCAATTAAAAAACATAATTCCCAAGGTAGAGGGATTGTCATCTTGTCAAATGTGTTGGAAATTATGTCAAAATGTTGAATTTTGACCTCACTGGCAATTGGACAACTCAAATAAGCATAATGTTTCACTCTCCCCATGTGATTTTCAAGATCTTCTTCTCATAATAAAAGGTGAATATCAAAATTTCTTTGGATGGCAAGTTGTAACAAACAGGAGGACTTTATGATTGTTTTTTGGGTTTTTGTAAAAAGATGTGAAAAGGGTGTTCAAGTGTTCAAGCAAGGTAAAGTAGATGACTCATTATTATGAGTTCAAAAAAATTACAAATAGTCATTAAAAAACTTTGATGTATAAAAAATAAAAATATTATTTTATACAATGACTAACATGATGATAATTTTTCACTTTATGACTATAATCTTGTAAATTTTCATTTTGAAAATATATTTAAATAGATTTTTTTTAATGCGTCTACTTGCAAGAGATGTCTAATCTTACAAAATAGGTTGCAAGTAAATGAAATATTGATTTTTTTAAATTAAAATTAATGAAGACTTAAAAGATACTTATGTATTGTCAAATTATGCATGTTATAATCATAATATATCAAATTTTTAATGTGAAGTAAGTTTGAACATCATATTGACTAGTCATTTTCAAAAGTACTTTTAATCTATTTTTATGATAACAAAGTTGTTCAAATTTTTTATCTAATTTCAATTAAATGCAATGACATTTTCTTCGTATTTATATTTGAATATGCTTTCTTGTGTATAGATTAAAAAATTGTTTCATTTTTAAATTGGATTTGGGTGAATCATGTTTTTTGCTTGTTTAGTTTGGCAACACCCTATCATGAGCTTTAAAAATCAAACTAGAATTCTAGCTTTTGATGAGATATTTTTTCCAAAGGAACCCAAATGTGGGATCTATTATCCTGAGGATTACTAGATTTGCTTTAATTATCATCATTGGGTTTGACCTAAATGAAGTTGGAAACATGGTGGTTGGAGTGATTCATCCTGAATTATTCATGAAGGCTACACTTTGGATGAAGACTAGAATAGGATCTAATGGCAATAAGTGGATCATCATTCAAACTTGAGAATCCAAGTTCTTTTTCACAATTTAATGGCCATTTGGAGAAAATTGAATAACAAAAGTTAAATAGAAAACTTATTTTTTTGTGCTAGATTGGGGGCTATATGGATCCATGTAAATCAGAAAGGGAAATATGTTATGCATAGTTTTATAGGCCTAAGATTGATCATAAAATTAGAGTAGGAGATAGAATCCTTACGACTATACTTTCTAATAAAAGTTATCATTTACTATGTTGGACTTTCTTCAAGAGTTTGTATGGGAAATTGGGGTGAAGATTTGTAGCAAGAAGTGACATATGTTTCAATATTAGAATATAATATAATAATGAAGATAAATTATATCAATAAATAAATAAAAAGTGCTTGAAACAAATGATATAGGGTATATCTTTTCAACATAGGAAGTTTCATTTGTGTCTTTAGTAAAATGATTAGTTTTAAAGGGATGGATGAATTATTGTGGTGAAACGATTTGGAAGATGTGCTCAATTGGGTAGAAAGGTTACAAAAAGCAATAGAAATGCAAGAATATGATGAAGATAAGTTGTTCAAATTTGTTAAGTTCAACATGTACGGCCAAGGATTGGTATAATTATTGAACCCCTACACCACTTGATCAATAATCATTAAGGACCTTGATGTTAGCTAAGTATCAGGTATATGATGAAGATGGATGCCATCAAACAAAAACCACAACAACGCATTCAAACCTACTATGATAGGCTTGAACAATTATTTGTGAAAGGAAAAATACTAAATGTGGAAAAAAGGGGGATACTTATGGTTCATCTTAGGCTAGAAATTCAATTTAGTTATGCATTATGCATACATATTAAACATGAATGAATTATTGATAGTGATTATTGAGTTGGAGAAGGTACTAGGAGAAATCAATGAAACTCATTATGAACCTTTGAAGGATGAAAGAGAGGAACTTACTAGAGGGGATTTCATGTTCTTAATGAAATGTTGATCAATTGTTTTAAAAGGTTTGATTGTGAAAAGCTAATTCATCTAAGACTTCCAAGCAATTAAAATGTGTGTTAACTATGCAATTTGGTGGGCCATAGTGCATTTGCATGCTCCAAACTTTTTGATAGACCAAAATGTTGCAAATGCAAAGGGGGGCATAAGATGGAAAATTGTGGGCTTAAATGTACCTACTATTATGGTTTAGGACATACAAAAAAGTGATGTTGGAAAAAGAATGGGAAAAGACCTATTGCCACAACAAATTACCCAGAGGTTTTGGTTAATGACAAAAAAGAATCTTTAATACGGCTAAACCAATTGTGTGAAGTGAATAATTTCATTTTTTTAGGTGCAAGAATTCAAGGAAAAAGGAATCTAAGGTTTATTCATGAGGTTGGCAAAAATGAGAAAACCTATTGGAAAGGGGGCAAAAGCACAAAGGAAGTTTAGGAATGAAATAAACATTACAGTCTAAAATCTTGACTTATTTTCTAAAATGCAAGATTGTATTTATGTTTTTTGAAACAATTTTGACCATACCCAGGGAATTAGAATATCCTAAAGGACTATTAAAGCTGGCCAAAAGACATAAGGATGAAAAAACACAACAAGCAACAAACATTGCTACAATTTTGGAATGTTATTTACAATCAAAAGGGTGAGCTTCAACAAGAATCACAGGGGCAAGACATTGCAATTGACAACTAAGATCCATAATGGATGACAAAAATAGTTGTAGACATAAGTGTTTCTTTGTTAGTAATGGCAATAGGAATTGTTCGAAAGTTAGGGATTATGCATTTTATTTGGTGTTAAAAATAAAAAACTACAAAACAATATATGGTACCATCATTATCTAGTATTAGAAATAATCATTGATCTTCTTGTCAAGGTGGGGAATATTCATTGTAATATGGTTTTTTTTATTATGACATCAATAGTTATGACATATTGTCGGGTTTAAATTTTTTAAATGAAAATTGGGGTAGTGGTTGATGTTGAGAAGGGAATAATTCAAGTGCATAATGGGCCAAGTATGGAAATAAAGCTATTGCCATTGACTATTGTTAACATTTTGTAAGTTACCCTTGAACATAAATTCACACATACCATCTAACAAATTGATGAAGACATTCAAGGTTTATTTTTTACTGAACTAATGCATTGGGAGGATGTAACACTTCATGGTCCATGTGATGATCTAGACATTAATTGTGAAATGAATGAATCAGATAATGAAAAAGATGATGAGCACGAAATGATCTTGCAAAATGTAAGATGTGTCCATGGAAGATTGGATGGATTAGGGTCTAGATGGGATGATTTAGGTTTAGGTGCAAATGCAAATAATAAATTTAATTCTACATGATTAAAATGATAAATTTTTGGAGGGATAATTGACTGAAGAAAATGATTACCATAATTGGATACCGTGGGCAAAGGTTGAAAAAAATGAACAATTTGTAAGTTTTTTCCTATTTCTTTATGTCATGTTATGATTACCAAAGTGGTAGGCACATCTAATGTTTTTTAAATATTTGGGATGGAAACAAATGGATAGAAATATATTCCAAAATCCAATTTAATCTTGGACTTACAAATCTATAAAACAAAGAACTTCTGAATTTGTTAAAAGAATTTCAAATGTCTTCATGATCCTGAAATTTCATGGATTTCAAGATTTCAAGAAATCCAACCTTTTTGAGTTGATTATAATGCCATTTGGGTTGAAAAATGTAACCAACATTTTTTCTTCAAACTATGTTTTAAAAATTCAAAGATTGGATTGATCAATTTATAAAGGTGTTTGTGAATGACATCAATATTAACCATATTATTGCAATGATCACCTTGATCATTTAAAAATGTTGTTTGAAAAGTTGACAATTGTTAAGTTTTAACTTGAAACTGAATTTAGGGAAATGTTGTTTTAGAGCAAGAAAGATCACATTTTTTGGACATGTGGTTAATCAATAGGGATTTTGGTCGGATCTTGTCAAAATACATGTTTCAAGGTTTCCAATTCCTTTGATTATCACAAATGTAAAGTTCTTTTGGGACTTACAAAATATTACCAAGCATTCATACATGGGTATGCAAAACTTGTTGGAGTTGACCAAGAAAGGTTCAAGTTTTCAATGGACACCACAACACCAAATGGCATTTGATACATTGAAATAGAAGTTAAGAAGCTATTGACGGCTCAAATTTTGACCACACTAGATTTTATGAAGATATTCATATCAAATGTTGAATGGTTAATAAAAAGAATCAAAACATTTTTTTCTCATAAGAATGATAAGTAAGAACAAATGATTACATATGCTAGTAAATGATTAACTCTTATACAAAAGCACAATCATTTAATGAAGGGTGAATATTATGCATTCATACAAGGGATCATGCATTTTCGACAATTTTTACACCAAACTTTTTTACAAGCAAATCATTTGATTTAGCAAACATTAAAGCACATCAATACACTCTTTTCAAGCTATTGTTTCCTATAGACAATTTCACAAGCAACCATGACCTAGGCAATCCATCCTTTTGAAATTAGAACTCCTAATTATGTGTTGATCAAACTCCTACAACGATCAATTGATGTTTGAATTGCACTACACAAGAAAAAGCCCTTACATCAATGAATCATACCAAGTGTTATTGCCTTAAAGCATAACTTAACAAATTTTGAGCTTGGATTTTTAAATTAACAATTAGAAGAAACTTGCCACAAGTGTATACATAGTAATGAAATTGAAACATTATTAATACACAAATACACCAAGATTATGTGCATTGAATGCATGTCAAATTGTTTCGTTCAAGTCTTCAACTGGACAACATCTTTTAATTAAAAAAGAAATTAGATTTAGTTGTCCACCAATCTACCACACATTTGGTAAACTTCTCAACAAAACACTTGATTGTTTGGCCCTTCTATAGTTTGTCCAAAATGCATTTGGGATAATGGGTCGAGCAATAAATGTCTATAACTCCCTTTTTTATATTTTTTCCTATTTAGGTAAAAGTTTCTTTGGGTGGTACCACTAGGAACCATCACACCTTGATTTCTTAGACTGATCACAATTTGAAAAATCATAGGAAACACTTAAATAAATATTTTCATTAAAAAAAAATTGAATACATTTATTAGGTTCCATAGATTTTGACATTTCAATAATATTAATAATTTTGTGTATTTTGACGTTTCTAATCATTGCATTTTGAAAAAGTTTCAAGAATGTAACATTGGTTCCTTTCTTTAAACTTTTTAATTAAGAACAAAAATTTGAAACGTAATTTGGGAATTTTCTTGGGAATTTTTTTCCTAAGGTAATTTGGAAGTCATTTTATTTTTAGATTTTTATTATGAAATTGATTTAATAAGTGTAATTTAGTTATGAATTTCCAAAGTTAAGGCTATCAATTTGTGAAGTGGTCATTTTAATTAAGAATACAACTTTTTATAATTTTCAAAAAAAATTAATTCCAAAACAAACTTCAAGCCATAGATTAGTGCATGCAATTGATACACATTAAAAAAAATTATAATTGTGAAAAAAAATTAAGTAAAGGGCCCAGGAAAATGATTTGGTTGTTTCAAGTTTTTTTCATTCGTTGAGGTGGTTTTTAATGGTACCACCCAAGGATACTTTCACCCATCTATTATCACAACCTTTGTTGCTTCCTTATTATTTGCTACTAATTGAAAGGATGCAAATGTGCATACAATATCATTTGCCACTATATATTTTGATAATTGTTGGCTCACCATGACCTAATAGCCTAGTTATAAAGTTTTCCAAGAACTATTGGTTGTGTTTCAATATCTTGAAATCATGCATATAGGGTGGCACAACATCAATAAGGTCATGAAACACAATCTTTTCCATGATTATGTTTTGCACTTTAATGTTAAACCCTTTTGAAAATTATGCCAAAAAAAATGGCAATGTTTTTTGCAATATTGCAAGAAGACCTATGAAACTTTCACGCACCTTTACTTCTCCTTGAGATAGAAAGGGTATTTTGGATGCATTTTGGGAAAGCCCTTTCTTTTGATTTCTGTTGCAATTCTTCTTTATCAAGCAATTTAGTTTGTTGAAGACTATAGTTTTGCTACCATAGTTGATTGTATATTTTTTTTGTTGCCAAACTAACAAACGAGGATCAAAATCCTCTTCCTCATCATCATCGCCTTTAGATTCATCAAATTTATCATCTAATACAAACGTTTCATCTTTAAAAATCTCTACAACCTCTATAGATTCAATCAAATGACAATCGACAACCTTTTGTTCCTTTGGTTTCCCATCAAGCTAATAAGGGCTACACCATATATAACCAAAATGAAAACTAAATTTCAAATTTCAAATCACATAACATGAACATGTCTTTCAAATTAACATATACAAAATTTTATATTTGTAACTTATTTAAACTTCAATTATGCACAACAATTAGCACATTAGGCATGAATCCATGGCAAGATTTAAGAGCACAATCCACCCTTCAAATCTATGCGAGAACCAACTCAACAAGTATTCAATCTCAGGTGAAGCTCAAAGTCAACTTTAAACACATTGCAAGAATAATCATGTTGGCCATAAACATGCAAACCAAACAACAATGCTCGCCATAAAAGCTAGATGTTTACTTGAACATGGATATAATGAAGTTAATTCGATTGAAATGTTGACACCCTCATAGTTATATGTTCCTAATTATAGTCGTCCCTTTTCACCCTAATACATGGATGATTTAGATTTTGATCCACATACTTTCACATAAATATATTAATTCTTTATACAAATATGAGTTTTCATTAACAATATAAGATTTCCACATGGATTGGCACAAAATTAGGCTTTTTCAAAGGTTAAATAATATATTTTGATTTCTTAAACATATTTAGTACCTTAAAGGATGCATTATATGTTAGGTTCATTGCATAACTTTGTTCAACAAAATACTAGCAAGATCCATCTGAAAAGTCAAGAAAGATTGTCAAAATGGCATCCAAGGCCAATCCAAGGGCAAATGGGTGACCCTACAAACTGACACAAAAAAGCAATGCCCACAAAAATATATCCGATTCCTTGTCCACTTTTCCCCCCCCATTGGCAACCCATTGGGATGACGGTTTCAGCACTTGTGGCCGAAGACCTTAGTACCTTGGCCAATTTGACAATAATTATATTATTTTCAGAAATGTTGAAATTTTCAAAAATTATTTCTTCCAAATCAAAAAATATTGTGAAGGATAATAGTGAATGTTTATGGATATTCTATTTGCTGAAATGAAAATTTCAAAATTAATTAATTATTCGAGGGACATGTGTTGAAATGGCCAAGGTACTATGGTACATGTTCCCAACCTTTGGTTTGAAGGGCTGCAGAAGATTCTCTCAGTTGCCCTAAACCCCAAGTCACCTATTTCTCACAGGATAGGTTACCAAAGTGAAAGAGGTCTGACCCCTACCTCAATTGGGGTTCAGGCTTGCAATGGATGGTATAATTATTCTTTTAAGAAATCAATTTGTTTTTCATATTATTTGTAATCTATCATATGGTCCTCCTTGGACAATTCGAGAGACAATTACCTCATTTTCAAGCCTAATTAAATCATTTCTTTGTTAATAATTATCTCCTTTCCTCATAATTTTCCTAATAACTATTCCTTCTAATAACTAACTACTCGCTCCTATTCCCTTTCCACCAACATGAACATGAACATGAAAAACCAAATTAACATTGTCTCTTTTCATGTCCATGAAATATATATTAATTTAAATGGAATTTGACATCAACAAAAATAATGACGAATTATTGGAAACAATATGAAAACACAAGAAAAAAAAGAAAAAGTTGATTGTCGTCACGGGTATTGCACAGCAGCTTGGATCCCAAATTATTTTCTTAACAAATCAAAAAAAAATTCATATTTGAGAATTCTTGTGATTTACACTAGTCTACAGTATACTACAATAATGCCATATAAGTAATGAAATAATTCATAGCAAAGCAGCTAGCCTGGCAAAATAATTGTGACAATTTTCAAAACTTGAACATCATAATTTTGTGTCATTTCAAAATTTAAAGGCCTAAAGGCATCTCCACCCCACACCTGCAAACACCCCTTTTCATTAAATCTTGCAGCAGGATAGCGTAAATCCTGCTGTGCTCCTGTAGTGTTGATGTCCATTGTGCAGTGGCCATTTTAACCCTTTTAAAATCTTTTTTTCTACTATGGATTTGGACAATGACTATTACTCATCTAGATGTAAAGACATAAATGGTCTTTGAGTGTTTAAAGAGACTTTTATGACGTTTGTGGGTGGGGACAGTGATCATTACACACTATACTATTTTAACATGAAGGAAGGAGTTGTTTACAGTTTTGGGGTGGAGATGCTCTAACTGACTTGCATGGATGTGCTGGGGGCCAAGGTTTTGTTCTTCACTTTTCTCTGACATATTAGCGTGTGTTGTGAGGATACTCATCCCAAGAGGGATCTTGCATTAAATACATACAGGTTCCTAAAGAACCTAATCTCAACATTTTAATAAAAAATACCCACAAAAGCTGCTTTCCAGAAAGAGGGGAAGAAATTGGTCGATTTTATTCCAAACCTGGCAGATCTTTTTAATTAAATAAAAAGGAAATTGCGACAGAATATTCCCCTTTTTTTTTATCATTTCTAATTTTTGGATGTGTATGAAATTTTGCACCCTAAACCCCCCTCCTGGATGATTGTCATCCAAGTACATTCCTAGATTGTTGAAAACTCAATACAAAGTGGTTATTTAACAGGTTACAAAAAGTTCAGTAACTATCTGGTCGGTTATTAATAACCGGCTTGATAACCAGGTCAAAACTCAATAATCGCCGGCCAATACTGGTGGCAAAACCACCCTGAGAATTGACTTGTGCCTCAAATAATAAGAATTTCATTGGGGGAAAAACCTCGGAACTTTGTTAAACGAGTGAGTTAGTATGGGCATGGATTCCTCAAATTGCCAGTTTTTTGTGAGAAAACCAAAAATAATTGGGGTGCCACATTGTGAGGAATGTTCATGAGGTGTTAACTCTCAACAACAACTAGGAGTTCATTTTGTTTTTGGGGAACTTCATGGAACATTTCCTTTGAACATGGGTTTTTTTTTTCACCCCAATTTTGTGATGTAATTTGTTGTAACAAAATCATACACAACAAGATGTAGCCAAATTTGGCTACATGTCAGATTGGAGAATAGAAAAACTTTTTAACCTTCCTGCCTTGATTTGGCCTTCTGCTGGAACCTCAAGTGTAAATATGAGGTAGTTAGTCATGTTTTCCTCCAAATATGGCGCCATGGGTCCATTTAAAATTTTTTTTAATTATAAATATTTGTAGGAGTTTTTTTTGGCAAATTTTGGCAAAAACAAAGTGCAAGAATTTGCCAAAAAAAGAAACACTGCCTAAGAACTGTCAGGTGAATGTGGGCTTAACATTTTTGCAAAGCGGACTTGACAAATAGGAAGCGCCAATTTGGCAAGATAGCTGATGATAAATAGTGGCAAAACCTGCTATATGATGGACTAAGTGGTAAAAGAGCTAAATGAATAGCCATTACTTGGCAAACTAGCTGATGATGAATAGTGGCAAAACCAGCTAATGATGAATAGTGGTAAAAGAGCTAAATGGATAGCCATAATTAGGCCACTTGTTCGGCTTCTTTTTTAACCAGCAATATTTTTATTTTTATTTGCTCCCAAAAACTTGCAAAGACCTGGTCGAGTGGGACATGACAAACAAGTGTTTGGTTTCATTATTATTACCCCAGTACCTTGGCCAATTCAACACTAATTATATTATTTTCAGAATTGTTGAAATTTTCAAAAATTATTTCTTCCAAATCAAAAAATATTGTGAAGGATAATAGTGAATAATTAGGTATATTCCATTGTTGAAATGAATTTTCCAAAATTAATTAATTATTCGACGGACATGTGTTGAAATGGCCACGGTACTACTACTCCAGTATTAGCTAGCTACCTATTTTGTTGGCAAGCTCTCTCTAGGACAAACTTTCATTTTCTTTGTACAATTCTGTACATCCATTGTCATGTAGTGGATCAAAGTGGGTATCCAGGGTGAAACTTGTGCTGGCTCTTTGCCAATGAGCTTGCCTTGGGGGTGCAAATGGTTTGTTGGGTTGGGTCTGCTGGTGTGCTTTTAAAAAACAAAATTGGTCTCCACTCATGTTGGCTTTTTAAAGTTAAGATTTCTCTTTCTATTTGGATTGTTGAGTTCCTTGTATTCTTTCATAATAAATAATTTCATTACAATTTCATCCACTAGTCTAGAGGCATCTTGTTATTAATAACTTGTTTTTTAATCACTAGTGTAAAGGCATCTTGTTCTTAATAACTTGTTTTTTAATCACTAGTGTAAAGGCATCTTGTTTTTATTAATAACTTGTTTTTTAATCACTAGTGTAGAGGCATCTTGTTATTAATAGCTTGTTGTTTAATCATTGGATTCATTTTGTCTATCAACTTATAAGTATCTATGTCTACCCATCCCCTTCATGCTTTCAAAGCAAAATTTTATCCTCTTCTTAACCAATCCTAACTAGTCACAAAGTCATAGTTTTGTCATTTTCTATTTAAAAATTGACTACCTAGTGTCACTTGACTCCTCCATGTCTCCCACTCCCATTTGTAAAAAAAAGAATTTCCTCAAGCTTTACTTTCCTCCATCGCCATAGCTCGTTTGTGTTGTTTGTATCCTAGTCTCCATTGCAAGTTGTTGATGATGGCAAGGATAAAAATGTCAATGTTCTTTCTCTTCTCATCTTCATCAAAACTCTTGTTATTTTTGGTTGTATCAACTTCAACATTTTTCTTTCAAATACATCATTTGTATGAATTGGAGACGAAGATCCAAAAATTGAACAAGAGTGTGCTTTCTTTTTCATGGTAGGCTCTTTTTCTTTTCGCTTCCAATAATTGTCCTTGTTGTTGTTGTTGTCATCTCTATTATTTAGGATTTGTGTTTTTTTCAAACAATTGAGGATTTGTGTTGCTTTTATGTTGTTAAGAGAGTTTTCTTTTGAGAATGAAAATTTTAAAAATTGAACAAGATCATGCTCTTTCTCATAATAGGTTCTTTTTTTTCTCTTTCAAGAATTGTCCTTCTTGTTGTCGTTGTTGTCTTTCTTTCACTAGTATTTATGATCACTAGTACTTTTCAAATAGTTGAACATTTTTGTTGTTTTTTTGTTGTCAAAGTTTTCTTTGAAGCTGAAGATCACAAAACTAAACAAGAATGTGCTATTTCTTTTTCTTATTATAGGCTTTTTTTTTGTGCTTTCAAGAATTATCTTTCTTATTGTTGTTATTGTTGTTGTTTATTCTATAATATCCTATTTTTTTCTTTCTCAAAACAATTGAAGATTTGTGTTGCTCTTCTATTGCAAAGAAAGTTTTCTTTGAAGATTTTTTGTTTTTTTTGGAGATTTTCATTTTCAAAGTAGAATTCAGCATCTTGAAAGTTGATGGGAAGGTGGGATCTTGTTCTTAGGTTTGAATTTCAACTGCATTCTATTTTACATGTTGTTGTAGTTGATATTTGAAGTTTGTTGTAGTAGATTTGAAAACTTTTATAAGCTTCTTTGCTTGGTTTTTGTATTTGCCTATTAATTTCTGAACTATCTTTGGTGTAGATGATTTGAAAACATGGAAGAGACCAATATTGGTCAAGTAACTACTATATGGATCAATGCATGAAGAGACAAAAGACATGACGTGAACATAGTTATCAATGTGATTGAACTAGTTGGGGATTCAAGGTAAGCCATGTACAAGGGAGTAATGTGTAAGTTTCATGTTTTTTTGAAGGGCGTGATTAAAAGATTGCTTGTTAGCTTAATATGTGCATGTTTAGCTACAATTTGAATATAATCCCATTCAATTGTTATGCAACAAGCTCTCCAACTCCCTTCAAATCAACCAAACATATAGTTATAAAGTAAGGGTTTTTGAGTTTAATAGGGAATGGAAGCTTGTAACATGAAACTTGAGCCTTGTACTTCTTATGATTAAACACATGACACATTCAATGTATAACATTTATCAAAGTTCTAGGTGTAGTTTTAGATGCATGTATTTATGACAAATGTGCCTTGACATTCAATGAAAGAAAAAATCATTTTGGATCATGGTCAAATGCATAGAATTTTATTTGTAGACTTGTCTAGAGTCAAGGTCCTTTCCATTTCTTTGGATTGGTCATGTGTGGTTGGGTTGAGATGAAAAATGAAAGATATTATATTGTTGTAGCTAAGGGAATTTTTTTTGGTGGTCATGTGAAATGAAACAGTGTCAAAAAATGAGGAATGGTCAATGAAGTGAATAAATGACCCAAAGACTCCAAAACAATGATTCCAATAGCAGTTGTTGCGCATTTCATTCAAGAGTACTGCATGTTGATGGCTCAAATGTTAGCACAAGTTGTGGACCATTCTCCAGTCCCAAGGCGTCTTCAACAAATTATAGTTCGAAGACTTGTTCCAAGTCGAATGCAAATGGGGAATTGAAATACCTACCTGCTCCCACTTTTTTCATAAACTTTCCAACAAACTTCATTTTGTACTTATACAAAAGGAAATATGTTGATCCTACATGTGGAGGGGAGTTGTTGTTTAGAGGTTGTTTATTCATTCATGATTATACTTATTTTCAATGTCCTACAAGTCACCAAAGAGAAATTTTACAATTCAAGAGAAAAATGAATAGAAGTGACTAATTGTACCAACTAATATAATTAAAATCACCATCTTATGTTGCACAATCACTTGGGCAAAGGATTCATGAAATTGACCTTAGATGGAAAAAGAAAGATAGATCAAATTGCATAGAGTCCAAAAAACACTTTCAAAATGATTGCATTGGCAAACCAAAACAAACACCAAAATTATCATGGTCATAACCTTATAAGTGTTCATTTGTGAAATATAAATGATTAACTTCATGAATAAAGTGATTAAGTGTCATTTCACTTGATGATGGGTGTAAACATGTTCATAGTGATATGCACAAAACTTAGGAAATATAATATAAAAACTCAACCATGATGTTGTGTGACAATTCATTCCATAACATAAGCTACAATAAAAAATATATAGAATTGAAAGAAAAAGAGTCAAACTTTTACACAATTGAGGACGATTTGTGATGTAAATTTGTTAAATTAATTACAAGAAAATGCAAGAAGGAAAAAGGATATGTAAAAGGGAAGGACATAGTAAAAATTGTAACCACTCTATTTGTGACTACATTTGACTGTTAATCATTTGTGACTACCTCTGAACATTTTTGCACCTATTTCTTGTCTAGGTCATATTTGCAATTATGGTGCATTAATTTGTAACTATTGTGGGTTTCTTCTTTCCATGTGAACAATTTTTATTTTGGTTTTCATTCAAAAAGAACAATTTATGTTTCATTAGTTGCAAATGTGACCAATTTAGTTGCAACCCTATGAATATACAAAAACATACTTTGTGTATTCTAAGGGGTATAATTGGGTATATTAGGACTTATAAATGTATGCTTTGAAGTATATGAATGGCCATGTTCCATGTGTATTCAAAGTTTATTATTAACATTAAATGACCTTCACATTATGGTTACATTAGGTATATATTTTGAGTATATTAAAATTCTAAGTAAAATATTTAGTAAATATATTGTGGCCATATTACAAATTTGTCCAATCTATTTTATTATATATCCTAAAATTATTACAAATGACATCTATTGTTATATTTTTACTATCATATTTATTTATATTCATTACTTTATAATAAAAAATTAATTTTTAATATTATCTTTGACTAGAACTAAGCAATAATATTATTTTATTACATCATGATGTTGATGATAATTAGCCTAGGCTAACTATTAGTTATATTATTGGAGTTTTAAATATTAGTATTTAGTATTATTTAGTAATTAATATTTATTTATTAATTTTCGATTCATTAATTCATTTTGATCAAATATTAATTAATTAATTAATTAATAATAAGTTATTTATTTCAATATTAGCCCATTATTAATTAGTGTAATTGATCGATTGATTATTGTAATGAATATCTAATTTAAAATAGTTATTTATTACTTTTTAATTAACTAATAAATTCAGTAATATTTAGAAACAAGTAACAATGTAATAATTTTTTAAATTATATACTTATGTAATTAATTTTTTTATTTTCGATTAATACTATAAGTAATAAATTAGTTGGCTAGTTTATTAATTTATTTTTATTTTTTATTTTATCTTTTAACATATTAATTATCCAATTTTATTTTTTTATTGTATAGTTTATTCATTTGTTAATTAATAATATTATTAGTTAGTTAGTTAGTTAGTCGCTTACCTACTTAATTATACAATCTACATAAATATAATGAGGATAAAAATATGGGATAAATTTTTTAGTTGCAAGTAGTTTGCAACTAAAAATGTTTAGTCGCAAACTAGTCGCAATCAAAAAATTTATCCCATATATTTTGTCTTTGATTCTCATCTTGAAAAATATTTAAGCAAGGTGTTTTATTTTATATTTTCAAATTAAAAAGCATGGCATATGGGAGGAATTAATTAAAAAGCTTAACCCAAAATAATAAATACTCATGTACCTACCTCCCTAACCTACCTACTTACCTAAGTAGGTATTTAACGTAAGTAGGTAAGTACTACCTAGCTAGGTGTTTAACCTAAATAGATGGGGTATGTAGGTCCTACCTACCTACCTACTTAATTTGACTTACATACCTAAATATTGATTTAAATTTGTTTTGAAATTTTTTAATCAATATATCACATGGCACAATTAAAACCATCCAAACATAAAAACTAAACATCTTAGATTATTTCAAAATTATAATAAAATTATTATGAAATTATTTAAAGCTAGGACATATGGTAACACATCACATTCCCATTGTTCGTTAAAAAATCACATTGTAGTCGCAAGCAACAATACATATATGGCCAATCAAAGGATGAAAGTGTATTTCATTGACTTTTTGTTCATCCAAAATTCTTTGTTGTTTGCAACTAATGTGACATGCAACTTGTCCAACACAATTACTAAAATTTTAGTTACAAATGTTGCCTATAACTAAAAATTAATTGTAGAGACCAATTGCAAAATGGCCATTGTCTACTAGTACGAGTTGGGCTTAATTGTTTTTAATTTTGCAATGTAGGTGGTTCACTTTTGCATTTTGAAATGCTTGAACACAAGTCACGCACAAAGAAACTTAACCAAATTTCATTACATATTAGAAAGGAAAATTAGAAAATTTTAGAAATCTTGATATATTTTGGTGACATGTTGGAAGTTGGAACTTAATGTTTGAGTTTGCAATTTCAGATCTATTTCTTGATAACATTGGGTGGTTTTTTCCCAAAACAAACCTTCATATATTGGCATTTTTTGGCACGTTTAATTGGAAGTACCAACTTCTTTTTGCAAGCAATTGAAATTTTCTATCATTGGAAAGAGGAACTAACATTGTGGATGTTAATCTCATGACTCCTTTCTTTCATTTGCACCACCTCAAAAGTTGCAAAACCTAATGTAGATCATGATGTTGGAAGGTGATTTAAACACTAAGTTCCAACTTCTTTTGCAAGCAATTGAAATTTTCTATCATTGGAAAGAGGAACTAACATCATGGATGTTAATCTCATAACTCCTTTCTTTCATTTGCACCACTTCAAAAGTTGCAAAACCTAATGTAGAACATGATGTTGGAAGGTGATTTTCTTGTGTGGGATTAACAATGATCATGTTTACTAGGTTGTAGAATGTGTTTTTGTGGAAGAATAATATTGAAGTGCTAATGAAAATAATGAATTATGGAGAAAGAAGTATGTGCACAAACTCATATGCCACATGGGATTGAACAATGGATGCAAAAAAAATCACGCATTACATTATACATTCCAATGCAAAATTATGACAATGAATGCGTTTGACCATTTTCTATGAACTTGCTATCTTAAGAAAAAAAAGTTTGAACAATTATAAGAAATAGTAATGGTCTTCAAGTAGTTCAAAATGCAAAAGTAAGCCATTCAAACATTGTGTGACACAAACAACCAACTTATAACATAACTGAGGTCCTACTTTGAAAGAGGGGTTGATAGAATACAAATTACACCTAATTAAAAAACTTAGGTATTTTATGATTAACAACAAATTTAATATATTGTAAGAAACCAATCATGCACAATCCAAAACACATTCATTCAAAAGATTTTCGATACAAACAAGGTACTCAAAATTATTACGTTATATTCATAGGACCAATAAACTTATATAACATAATCATCATAGGTTATTATAATCAAAATGTGACATATATGTTTTATACTAAAAAACCAACCACATGATGTGTTTCTATTTGTTAAAAAACCATTCATTGGAAGAACAAATGATAATTTTGTTAAACAATAAATTAATATAAATTTAATTGATATGAAAAGACACTTAGGAAAATACTAGTGCCTAAGAGCTATGACTTTTAAACACTTTTAAAAATGCACGATGGGTGAAACTCCATAAGGTTGTTTTCTAGCTTTTTTGGTTGGGAAGAACGAGTTAATAAAATATCTAAGTTCGTTCTCATAAATAATATATTTTTTCTTTACATGGTATCAAAACATGGTAAGTGTGAGGAAATCATATAAAAAATTCCTAGCACTCATTAGCTATGGCCAATATTGGGCTTGTTTGCTTCATTGATAAATTGATGGAAATAATTTCCATACATGGTTTACTCGCATGGAGATGTTTTTCCATTGAAAAGAACAATGGAACCATGTCAATGGTTTTATGATTAGGCCTATTGATCCTATTTATTAGGGTTTGGGGACATTAAAGATGCAAAAGAAAGAGAAAATCTTCCTTTTGTGTATGAAAAATATTCAATTGGTCCATGTTAAATCTTTAAAAACATCACAAGACATATGGGATAAAATTAAAACTAATTTTCAAACAACCGATGTTGTAAATAAAAATTAATTCACAAGAAAATTTTATACATTAAAAAATGGATAGTGAGATATAATTCAAACCCATTTTGATAAATTAAACCATGTGCTAAATGAGTTGATGACAACAAAAGGGAAAATGTTTAATATTGAAGAAGTAGCAGCATTTTCAGGGTTCAATGCACAAGTCTTATGAGAGTTGTGTATTGGCCCAATCAAGTCGAATGGGTACCCTTCATAAGACATTAAGTCTTTTGTTGGAAGAAGAAACTACAAGAAATGTAAAATTGTATAGAGGGGATAATGAAAATTGTGCATTATATGGTGGTTCAAGGTGAGTTGAACAAAATCCATATAGGCCAAGAAGGCCTAATACCTTCCAATTTAGAAACCCAAATTGGAAAGGAAATAATAAAAATTCAAACAATGGACTAAAAAACCTTTGGGAAATTGTTTTTATTGCAAGCTTCCAAGGCACAAAATTAAAAATTGTTGAAAAAGAATTGTGGACAGGAAAAGTTGGTATGAGGCTCACAATTTTGTTTCAAATGAAACAAGGGTATTTCATGCCTCCAATGATCCAAAGTTGTTTGTGGCCTTTATGTCAACATCTAATTTAAACAATAATGAATTAAGTTGGATAGTGAATTCTAATGCCACTCATCATATGATGACCAATAAAAATTGGTTCTTTGAATATAAGCCTCATTCAACTGAAGTTTATGTCTACCTTATTGATGATACACACCATAGGATATATAGCAATGGGAAAATTTCAATTAAATTAACAAATGGAGAAATAAAACACATTCCTAAAGTGTTGCAAGTGCTAGGTTTGACCAAAAATCTAAAATCAATCTTCCAAGCAACTAATGTTGGGTACTCCTTTACTTTTACCCTTCATAGTTGTATCATGTACAATATAAATCCAATCAAGTTATTACAATTTTTGAACAAGAAGGCAATTTATACAAATTGGCACTTCAATTCCTTGCTCTATTGATGATTACCTTTGTATCAAAATAATCCAAACATAAGAAATCATGGTTTATTGCATTGGAGATTGGGCCACATTAATGTGCAAAAGATGAAACTAATGCAAGTGAACAATTATCTAAAAAATTTAAAACTTATATCTTCTCCTAAAATTACATTTTTCCAAGTTGTGCATATGGTAAACAAGCTAGAGGTAAATTTCCAATATTTGGAGGACAAAGAGCAAATTTCATGCTAGACCTTGTGCATTTGAATGTTTGTGGACCGATGCAAATTGAATTGCATAGTGGTTTCAAGTACTTTCTTACCTTTATTGATGACAAATCAAGAAAGTCTTATGTATATTTTATGAAAAATAAATATGAATTATTTAAATATTTCAAAATATGGAGAGCTCAAGAAAAAACGTTTTTAGGAGGAAAAAAAATATTATAGAATGATAGTGGGGGTGATAATTTCAAATCAATTTTGTAAAGAAAATGGAATTATCAAACAAATGACAACACTTTATATTTGAGAACAAAATGGAATGGTTGAACGAAAAAATAAAACTTTGGTTGAAAATGCAAGATGCATGATAAGCTTTGTTAAACTTCTAAATTCTTTTTGGGTAGAAGTTGTGTCTACAACAAATTATATCCAAAACAGGGTACCAACAAGTGCCCCAATTAGAATACTCATTCCAAAAGAAAAATGGATAGGGAGAAAACCCTCCATGTCTCATTTAAAGACCATTGGGTGTGATGCATATGTGCACATACCTAGAAAAAAAAAGTAAATTGGATATGAAAAGTCAAAAATGCATTCAGTGAGGTATAATGATAATGCTAAGGCTTATAGATTCTATAACCTTTCTTCAAAAACTATAATTATTAGTAGGGATGTTAAATTTCATGAAGAATCTCATCTACAAAATATAAGGGAAAGAGAATCAACTAATAAAAGGGCAGCTGATTTCAATAATAATTACCCATTACACCCCCTCAACATATTGATCCAAAAATTAATGTTTTTCCAACAAATCAAAATGATAAGCCATTTGATAGATGGATGAAGTTAGCATTTTTGACCATGGTGATACAACATCACCCATACCACTAGTTCAACAATTGATTAAAATTTGGAACCCATCTCAATGTTCATGGATTTAATAAATTATCCACAAGTATTAACAATAATCAACTTAAACCATGTATTATCGAGAACCTTAAGCGAGGCTTTGGAATGAGATGATGATAATCAATGGGATGATGTAATACAAAATGAATATAATTCATTAATTAAAAATAATATTTGGACCTTAACCAAATTACTCTAAGGAGACATGTTATTGGTTGTAAATGGGTCTTTTGTATAAAATATAAAGTAGATGGTCAAGTTGACAAATACAAGGTTTGTTTGGTAGCAAAAAAACAAGTTCCAAGTATTGATTACATGGGAACCTTTTTATCCATAGTAAAATTAAAAGTTCTATAAGAATTATTAAGCCCTTGTGGTTGAATATAATTATGAGGCCCATCATATGGACGTAAAAACTGCTTTATTAAATGGTAAACTTGAACAAGAAATTTATATGAAACAACTTAAGTGCTTTGTACAAATCGATAAGAATAACCTTGTTTGTAAATTAAATGAAAGCCTATATGGCCTAAACAAAGTTTGTAAGCTTGGTATGCTTGCATAGACATGTATTTATTACAAAATGGTTTTACACCAAATTTGGCAAACACAAATGTGTTGTCAAAAAAGTGGGAATGTTGTTTGTGGCGATAACTTTATATATACATGATTGTATTATTGTCACAAATGATCATAAATAACTATTACCACAAACAAAATCTATGTAGAATTTGACATGTCTAAAATCTAGGAAATTGAAATATTGTTTTGGTATTCACATTAAAAGAAATTGAGAATTTCATATCTTGGAATTTAATCAATGTAGATACATAAATGGGTCCAAGCATGGTAAATTAGATTGCTGAAGTTCCTTGTAGCATAAATGAAAAGTAACCATCAAGTAGGCCTTGATATTTTGAATTTAAATATATTATTTAGTTCAATGATTAATATCAACATTTTTTTCAACTTTGTTAAAACTTTAATTAAATACTATATGTTTAAAACATGTTTAAGTATATTCATTGAAATTCAAGCAAGTTCACAATCTACTTTTTAGCTTTCAAGTAGGTTGTAAATAGATGAAATATTAGATTTTTATATTTTTTGAATTAATGGGGTCCTAAAATGTACTTGTGGCTTGTCACCTTCTCCACATTTCAATCAAAATATATCTGGCTTCTAGGGTAGAAGTAGGTTTGAAAAACGATTTGCCAATAAATTTTGAACACATTTGTTACCTATTTTTAATATACTAAAGTTCTTCAACTTTTATACTCAATTTACTTAAACCCAATTCTAGGCATAAATGTTTTCAAAATGAAACATAAAAAGTTTTCCATTCTCCTTTCTTGTATTTATGTAGAAAACTATTATATTTTTAAACAAGATTGTAAGTAGACATACTTTTTGGTCTAATTTACCATGTTTGGACCCAAATGATGTATTAAAAAGATATGGGATGGAATTAAGTTGCAAATTGGTTTTAACTTTGCTTGAATCAAGTTTAAAACACCTTTCTTTGGTGAATTTTTCATGATATTTTTGTAATTTTAGTTAATTTATTTACTATAATTACATTTTGTATTTCATTATTTGTTGTATGCATAACAACTTATATTACTTTAGAAAGCAGTAAAATTGCTAGTAACCCAATAATTGCAAAAGAATGAGATCAAATGGAATATCTAACAAATTAATTAGATTAAATCTTTGAAATAAATGAAATATCAATTTGCCTCCACATACCTCCTTCTAGAGCTTTAAGTTCTACCATTTTAATGCTTTCTATAAATGTGCTTGAAGATCACTAATTCCTCCCAAGAAGGTCTTCTAATGATAAAGTGTGTTAGAGCGACCCAAGTGAATGTTCAATGCACAGTCCTTTACTTTAAGGCATGGCCCATTGTGGTAGGTGAAGTTTGGACAAGTGAAAGACTCTTAGTTTTTATGGTTCACAAGTGTTCATTTGCTTTCGTGGTATATTACTTTTCTTAGTTTATTTTATATGTTTCTTGGTGTTTGTTAAATTTGAATTCCATGGTTTTAGATTAGTGAAACCAAGTTCCCGGATTTCATTTAGATGATCTCACATTGTGAAAAGTTTTCTTTGGTTTCTCTCGATGGGGTTATGAGAGATTGGTGTTTGGATTCATGATTTATTATGAAATTTTGCACAAGTTATGTTTAGTATTGGCTTTGTAATATCCACAAAAAAATGATCGAATTGAGTTAATGAATTTCATTTGTAACTTTTCAAAGTATGTAAAAACTATTTCATAGATTCAAAACTTTGGCATGTTTTCCATTATAAAAGCTAAGTTTTTTAAAGGTTATAAAGAAGGATGGTTTGGATTTTTAGGGTGGGCTTTTTGCTAGTTATGTTTAAATTGGATTGTTATTATGAGTTTAGGTTCAAGATCATACACACCAAAAAGGGAAGGAATTTATGTCAGTATAAAAAAGCTTGATGATTTCTTTTGAATCGCAAGGATGGCAATTTCATGAAACGGCCATACATTGGAGTTCATTTTACACATAAATTTGTTACACGTTCTTGTCATTTTACACTCATAGGTTAGTTCTAGATAGTTTTACATTATTACTAGATAGATTAGTTCTAGATGGTTTTTGATAGTTTTACATTATGAGTGTAAAATGGCAAGATTAATTATTTGATGAATGTTTCTATGGTAAATTTGAAGATATTATTTATGAAAGCAAACTTAGAGTTTTTATTAACATGTTCTTCCCAACCAAGAAACCCAAAAAAACAACCTTATGTAGTTTCACCAGTTGTGCTTTTTGAAAGTGTTTCAGATTCATAGCTCTTGAGAACCAATATCTTTGTAAGCGTATTTTCATATCAACTAAATTTATACTAATTTATTATTTAACACTCCCACTAAGTTGGGATAAGTAAATGATTCTATGTTACTATGTGAAAAGGAAACAATGCTAGCATTCGAAGTATAAAATCATGTTTTTCTTTAGGCACACTTTTAGTTAAAATATCAGTAACCATGTCTATAGTAGAACAATTTTTCAGCCAAATTTCACCAGAAGAAACCTTGGCCTGAATAAAGTAAAATTGTAGCTCAATGTGCTTAGAGCATGAATGAAATTTCGGATTCTTTTGAGTTAGAAAATTGATCTTTAGTTCACTTTGAAAATGCAATGTCAAGTAAATGACTGGTGAACCATGAGTCTTTCTTTTTCTACCAGTTTGTGTCAATGCACATGGGCTTTCTGGGTTGCATCATCATGTGCACCAACATCACCTTATCTCTTTTCGACTTTTGCTTTGATCAGGATTCATAAGTCAGACAATTATAAGCACCCATTCATGGTGCTAGTGGTGGCACTGAAATATTGACTATAAGTTGGTCATTGTGGTAGTCCAACAAGAGGAGCTTGTATATGAAAGGTTGACAAAAAAAATCCTCATACTTTAGCCAACTGGAATCTGGCTGTTTTGGTCTTCAACAAGCTTGCCAAAGAGGCAAGAGCTTTGCAGATGTGTATTGTATCTATGTAACTGACAATCAGCACCCCTTTGTTGAATATTTATAAATGAGGTTTGGTAGTTTCAAACTTAATTTTTCAAAATTTTGTCAGTTGAGGAATAAGTATACAAAGAACAGATTTTGTTGTGTACTTGTAATAATAATCCAATGGTTGGAACAATAAGTAAAATTTTCAAGTTGGGAGTTCTTCTCAACAATTAAAAAAAAACATGATGAGAAATTCCATGCTTTGCAATTTGTCCTATGTAACAAAAAAAAAAAAAAGTGCTTTACAACTGGTTCACAATTAAAATTAATTGCAAAAAAACATGATTTCTCATAGCGAAATATCAATAATATATATGTATATAGTTTTTGTTTTGAGTAGACCTTGTGTGAGTTATTTTGCATTGGAGATTATTCATAGATGTAATACTATGGATTGTGATGGGTAGTAGCAGGGTGCAGGCCATTTTGCCTGGTGCAGAGCTAGTGAGGAATTTGGGTGAGCGAGGTAATACAAGCCAAAAGGTTTGAAATGGGCAGCAAATCATGCACAATGGCCTCTACCCAGCATGCTGCATAACATAAGAGATTTCATGATTTGCACATTGGGCATATGGATTTTGAACAATGGGTAGACCCAAGAAGACCTCTCCATTGTGCCCTGTAAGAGGACTATCAAATGCCATATGAATATGGTAATGTATTAGAGAACGGGGCATGTTCTGTAGCATAAAGGTCTGTAAGTAGACCGGAAAGTTGTGCACATCTGGTTGGAAATGGCTGTATTTGAGTTTAGGGTTTACTGTAGCGGCCAATTCTGCCATTTAAGAGTTTCATGCAAGCCTGCAGGAATAGGACTTTTTCAACATCTAGATTTCTGCCATCATTTCAGTAATTATGAAAAACTATGGTAGTTCTTGCACAAATATTTTTAAATGCATAACATTTTTACAGGTTATTATTCCACATTGTGCAACCCTAAATCCATGGAATCATCATGATAGAACACTTAAGAAAATTGGTGGGTTCGTGCAAGATATAAAACCATTTCACAAAATCAGAACTTATGAAATCTTCATTCATACTCTCTCCTGCCATCTACGACTACTACTCACAAACAATTTTATTGGATATTCACAGCCTTTCCTCTTGCGACACTTCAGATTCAATGAATTAACTTTTGGCTAGATAATTGCTGGGACTTCTGACAAACCAGCACTCTCATGTCCTTTCTCTTTGTAGATCCTTGGCTTTAAGAGAGATCTCTGTCATTTACACCACCTATCCTAAATGGGTTTTGCCCCTTTAGAGGATTCTATTTAGAAAAGGAGGGGAAGGGATCATTGACACCTGACAATTTGATTTTTGATTATTTAATTAATTAATTAGTTAATCCGCACAAATGGACAAAAAATCCATTGCAGACTTTGATTTTAGATTTTAGTCTTACACATTTGTAGTGGTCATCAATGTGGCAGAACACTATGTTACTGAGGCAACTGGGACACAGAGTCAACATGCAACAACTCTTCTTATATACACATATGGTGGCCGTATGGAACCTAATCATGAAAATCAAGTGAGTTTTAGACCTAACTGGGTGTTATTTAATGTTTGAGGCCTGGTCTCATTTAATACATTTGAAAATTTCTGAATCAATGAAAGTTGGCGAGCATGCACATACACGGACACATGCACACTTGTTGCTACAACATTTGTTTGCGAGCACTTGATGAGTGACCATCATTCCCCGTTAGAAGTTTAGGTGTCCCCACAAGAGCCATTACGTTGTTGTCTGGCATTAGAAAGTGGTGTCTTCAGCCCACCCTCGAGGCAATATATATTTGGAGCACATGTGAAAGTTGTGTTTGTCAGTAGAACACTGGGAGGTAACATCATAGTGGATATCATTTTTCAGGAAGAGCTGTAACAGCCTTTGTTGAAACCAAATATTATGTATGAAGAAGCTGTGTTCCTACTACTGACATAGAAGAAGAAGAAGAAGAAGTTTGAACATGGGTGAGGAGGAGTACCAACTTCAAGTGGTAGCATTTTTATGCTCTTGTCAGGCTTTTAAGAGAATTGACTGGTTCCTCTTTGAATATGCTTTTTGGTAAGTAGTAGTACTCTTGAGTGTTCACACCCAATTCGAGTTCAACTTTTCTTTCATATTTTCATGAACAATATGACCTGATAAGTACATAATGATATGTACCTTAAGATATAGAGTTCTGGAAATTGATTGGGTTGACTAGTAATCAGATATGTAAAGGAACAGATATATGCTGTGATAAAAAAGCTATTGTATCATTAAACTTTGTACCCATGTCATTGCAATTTTGATTTGGAGTTCCTTGTAAGCTAGTAGTAAGCATGAGCTAAAAGCACATCACATGTGCTAGGGGTGGGTTCGTTGCTCAACTCAACCCTTAAAAGTTGTGCACTTGCCATGCATAATATATATATGCATGGACCAGGCCTGCTGTTGTTATGTGCACATTGTTTTTATGTGTAGTGTAATGCCGCATGCTTCTAGGGCATTATACGGTGTAATGACTATGTAGCCAGTCACGGGGGTTGTACTGGTGGGAGATTACAAAACACAATCTCTCGCTGGAGTCTATATGGGTCTGCCCTGTGCATGGTGAGGTTATTATATGCAGGGTAACACTTGAGGCAGAGAAGAGGGGAGCTTATTTTTGGAATGCCCTGCTCTTAGGGCATTAGCCCAAGAATAGCACAGGAATTTATTGAAAAAAAAATAAAAAAATCAGTTTTCTTGTGATACCTGGCTGTGTATCAGGGGTTAAACCCTAACCCTAACCCTAAACCCTAAAATTCCAAACCAAGGCTGGGGATTTCAAAAACCAAAATGCCCTGGTTCTTCAAAACCCCCATTCATTTTACAAAACGACCTCGCTCTTGTGGCTGAAAAGTTCCACTTATAATGTGCCCTCTAGAGACACTAGAAGTTATCTGCTGGTGCTTCATGGATTCTGACTCTAGAGTTGTGTGATGGGTGGGGTAGTTGGGCCCTTCACTTTAACCCAAAACCTTTCCCAACCCATCCCGCCCCCAAAATCCACCAAAGCCCAAGGAAAAGAATTAGTTGGTGGATCTGGAGTCCTCTTCATCCATTCTTTTCTTCGCAATCCTGGGAAAGAAGAATGATGGGTTGTGCAAGTGAGGATTGCCTGACCATAAATCTATAACCAACTCGGCCCCTCAAAAGCATTTGCAATTATATGTTGATCATCTTCGTATTGTGTCCATTTGGGGAGTACACGTTATCCTCTTTCCCAGGTTCCAAGTATCCCCTTCCCCCTGCCACCAGGGGTGGACCTACACAAAAAAAACACAAATAAAAGATATTTATTGTCTTCAACATCACAACCACCTTATACATCGTATTGAACCTTTTTAAAAAAAAACTTCAATAAGGGGGGAAAATAATCTTCTATAAAAATGGTGATTCATGTCATTAATGGCTTAAACGACCTAACAAACAACACAACACAACACATTATGGGCACAAGCGTCTATTAGAAAATACGACTTTTCTAAGAGTTGGTGGCAATATGGATCCGACCTAAACAAGGACTTACTATTGGTTTAACCATCCCCAAGATCAATGTCTTTGATTGTTCAATGGTATAAGAAGTTGGATGTGGAAACTAATGGATTATGTATTAAGTAATCGTCCACTAATGGATTAAGAACTAAGTAATCGTCCACTAATGGATTATGTGGCATGGCAGCACCCAAATCTCCGGAAAGGGCAAAACCCCTTCCCAATATATGAGAGAGAAAAGTAGGAGACAAGCTTGATAGGTGGAGCATGTTGTTGTGCACTAGACATTATGGTAGGGTTATGTCCATTCCATAATGTAATGGATTTTTCAAATTGTGACCAAAAGTAATAATGACACAAACCTACCTACCTACCTACCTACCAACTATGTGACACATAATGTTCCCTTACCTACCCAACAATTGGACCAGCCTAGCCTATTTGTGCCATGTTGATTTGCCTACAACTTCATGTAACAAGCCTTTCTTTGCAACCATTATGAGGAAAGGGATAATGTAGGCTAGATGTTGTATGGCCATCAAGAGTGGAAAATTGATAAATGAACCAAGGAACAAAGAGCTCCACACTCTACACCCTTTACCAACTTTGTGCATTCTTGTCCCTTGCCTGCATGGATGTGTTGCAATGTTTAACATGTTTTCAAAACATCCACTTCAAAAGAAAAGGGACATTAACCCAATCTACAACAATGTATTTAAAAACATCCATTTCAAAAGAAAGTGATGTTAACTCAATCTATCTATCGCAACAAATGTTTAAAAACATTCACTTAAAAAGAAAGTGATGTTAACCCAATCTATCTATTGCAACATATGTTTAAAAACATCCACTTAAAAAAGAAAAGTGATGTTAACACAATCTACCATAACATATTTAAAAATGTCCACTTCAAAAGGAAAGTGAGGTTAACCCAATCTACCTTAATGTATTTAAAAACATCTACTTAAAGAGAAAGTGAGGTTAAACCGATCTACCACAACTTTAAAACATTTTCCATTGCACCACCTTATGTGTAGTTGCTCTTTCCAAAGATCCCTAGAGTGTAAGGTAATGCACAACTAGCAAGAAATTACAACCAAGGCACCTCTGGCCGTATGGCCACTCCATGTGGGGGCATTTTGCAAAACACAATGCTTGTTGGTGAGTTTGTTATGTCCTAAAGAATTCGACCTTATGGAAAAAATTGCCTCCTAGTGAGTGATTATGGTGGGGCTGGTAAGCCTTGCCTCCTCATGAACTTGGTGGCAAAATGCACCCTAGGAACATAATATCCCCCTGGCTGGAAAAAAAGGGTCTTTGGTTGTCCTTTCTAGCTTTCCATATACACATAATTGGACACTTGGAAGAATGCAAAATTGGCACTTGGCAAGAAAATGGAATAATTTTTGGACCTACAAAATACCTTGAAAAATAAGTCCCAAAAGGGCAATTAAAATCCTTTATAATTAGTCAATCATCAAACTATTTTTCCAAAAATGAAATGAAATTATATTCTATTCTTTTAAATAAGAAATCATGGATATGGAGGAGGGGGTTAATTGCCCCCTAGGAGCATGTGGCATGTCTTCATTGCTCAAGTAGGAATAAGTCTCTTTTGATCCCCTAATGTTCTACAATGAGAATAGAGAGCGCAATTATAGGTACCAATAAAAGTAGAATTGAAAGTATTATTATAAAGGAATATGAGTAATACTAGCTAGCTACTTTTATGAAGAGAAAAAAAAATACTAAAGTCCTATTTCAACTCATTGGGGATATTATTGCTTCTTATTTGTATTTGGAATATTTTAAAAGAAAGGATGTGATGACCAATGGCCAATAAATTTATTCATTTCCCAATAATGGCAATGGATGTGGTGAAGTTAATGTTGTTCCCTAGAAGGTCAAATGGAGAAATGGAATGTAATTTCTTTACTACAAGCCCAAGAGAAATAAATTGTTTTGTGTAATGAAAGCTAGTTGGCCCCTTGCCAAGTGGGTGGTAACAAAAGGACAAAGGAATTTTAGTTGGAAATTTCACCTCTAGATTGACATACCATAAGGACTCCAAAGCTACACATTCTAGTTTGAAAAATACCTAGTGCCTTGGCTGCCCAGGGTTTTAAAAAAAAAAAAAAAATCTTTTTTTCATAATTTCTTTTTATTTTTCTATTTTTGTGATGTAGCTGAAGTGGTGATCATCCATAATATGATTTAGCCAGGTTTGGCTACATAATAGATATGAAAGTAGAAAAATAACCATATTTTTGGCTACCTGCTGGAACTTAATATAAAAAATCTGGCAAATTTGGGTCATTTTTTTTCCATGAAAACTACTATATGTTGAAATCACATTTTTCAAGTTGAAATTTCATTATATATATATATAACACTATCTTTGCCATTTCAACACATGTTTGTTGAATAATTAATTAAATTTTAGGATTCCATTTTAACAAATGACATATTCCATCAGATTCTTTATTTTCTTCCACAAAAAAGATACTTCTTAAATTTTTGTTGAAAATTTCAATATTTCTAAAAATAATAATTAGAGTTGAAATGGGCCAAGTACTACCATGCTCTTGGGATGGTTAACCGCTCAAGATAATGGCAATGTTGCAAAGAGTTATAAAAACCAACTACTAGGAGTCAAAAATGGTTATAAGCTAAGGAAGACAATTCACAAGGCATTAAACCTAATGAATTTTCTTTTTGTGGCAAAAATTCACCATGTTGGGAATTGTTATGAGAAAGCAAAATGGGAACTTTGTTTTTAAAGCAGAATTTGACACTTTTGCAAAATTAAATATTTGAAAAAAGAAAAAAATTAAGAGCATTGTATACACCCATGGTAAGGTTTAAATGACAAGATGAGTTTAATGTCCAAAGTTTTCCTTGTTTTCATTTGATAATTTCTCCTACTCCATGTTCTAAAATTATAATAAAAAGGAGAAAGAGAGTCCCTTCCAATGTGAAAGAAAAAGAAATTTTCCTCTACCCAACAACCAAAACGACCATTGAAAAGTGTCTCCACCCTCCCCACCAAAATAAGTGAACTCAATGTGGGTTTTGGGTGGTTAGGCTAGAGCTTGATTTTTGTTTTGTTTATTGTTTCTTTTTGGTTGCAAAAGGGGACAAAGGGGCCATTGTAAGTTTGCCACCAAGTGCCATGAACCCATCCAACCACTACTAGGCCAATTTTTTTTGTCAATCAACTCCAATAGAAAGAGAGAGAGAAAGAGATCATGTGGAGTTTTCTTGTGAGGGGATTGGGTTTTGTTCACCTACCTACCCAACCTAAATGTAGTAGTGTGTTTGGCCATTACTTTTTTGCTATCTTGTACTTTACATTTGCATTATTTGCCCCTCCATGTGACTCCCCAACCAATTCATATAATTTGCACAAAAGTTTGTCAACATTTCCCACATCCTCTCCACTCTTTCATGAAGATTCAAATACATTTCAATGGAATTACAAATTTTTTTGTTATAATGTGTATTTATTATATATCTAAATGAAATCAAAT
>Ga0209611_10001485_pt1 | contig 40174 bp, 32 predicted proteins | sample S1TSphgellanicum_3_FD_187693 | JGI IMG/M metagenome (GOLD analysis project Ga0209611, IMG submission 187693) | Host-associated microbial communities from peat moss isolated from Minnesota, USA - S1T2_Fc - Sphagnum magellanicum MG (SPAdes) (version 2) | ecosystem: Host-associated > Plants > Peat... | reverse complement strand
TCATTTTTGGTGCTTGCATTTGACATAACCCAATTTGGAAATTCTCATAAACCACCTATTATTGATATCATATTGGGACCAACTTTTTAATTTTGGGGTTTTTTTAGTGGATATTCAAAAACCCTACCTGACACCATTTTATTTATTTATTTATTTATTTATCTATTTGTTCCCACCTACCATTCTGATAATTAGAAAACACCATACTAGACCAACACTGCCACAATCCCCATCCTTGTTCTCCACAAGCAAAAAAAGACCCTAAAATAAAATAAAATAAAAAAGATGATTGTCATAGACCCAAAGTACCTTGGCATCCTTTGACACTAATTATATAATTTGTGATTTTTTAAAAAATTAAAATATTTTTTTTCAAAGAATTGTTGTGTGTATGAAGGAAAGTAGAGAATCTTTTGGAGTAATTTAATTTTTTCAACATGGAATCTTCAAAATTAATTAATTAATTGACAAACATGTGTTGAAGCGGCGCCCCGTACTATGGTAGTCTTCATTATCATTTTGTGCACAATGAGGTTGGTATTTCACCTTCTTTTTTATTAAAGAGAAATTGGGTTGTCTACTTCATTGTAAAGTACTACTTCTTAATGGCCATGGCTCTACTATTTTAACTTACAAGTTCTTCTCTCCACATGGGATGGTTTTGCAAAATACTCATACAAGACACAAGTACAAATACTATGATTTGTCTATGATTGATTTACACAACTAGGGTTTGCCAACTAGTTAAAAAGTATGTACCCCATTTCCACTTTCCAACTCCTTTGCCTCATCACCATGGGATGCAAAAAGCCTTGAAGGATGTCCACCACTATTGTAGGTGACAAAGAGTAGTGAACTTTTGGTTTTTGTCCCAATAAGATGCAAAATTTGGGTTGTGCTATGCTATCACTTGGCCAATTGAAAAAAAAAAAAAAGCTTTCATGAAATCTAGGGTTAAGTTATTTCCTTCACTCCTTTTTCTTTTCATGTTCAGGGGAGATCTTCCAAAAGATTTTTTTTTTTTCGCCCTTAGTTATTTTCACTTAGTGCCCAATTCCCAAACTTGGAGCCAATTCATAGATTGGCTAAACCCTAAACCTTAAAAACCCTAAAACCCTAAACCCTGCATAATTGAACCATGGGGTAGGGAAATCCGGACTCTTTTGAATGGGACCAACAATAATAAGGTTTCTTCCCAGGGCTAACTTCTTTTTAGCATCAACAATTGTGCAAAAATTGTGTGAGAGTAGTATCACCATGAAGAGAAGAACACTTTTTTGAGTGAGGAATTCCCTAACCCCACCCCCATCACTTCATGTTGAGCTCTTGAATTCACTAGATTACTTTACTTTTTACTTTACCACAAGCTTTTTGTTGGTCCTCTTGTACCAATCAATGGGTCCATGGTGAAAGATTTTGTTAGAAAAATCTGCAAAAAGCTTTCTTCTGACTCTTACCCTAAATCCTCTGCCCCCACTTCATCATAGAAGTCAAGAGTTTGGCAAAACCTTCATTTGTTCAAATCCCACCACCATCATCACCAACTAGGTATCACATTTGGGCTTGTTGAGTCTTATTTAGCCATCAGATGAATGCCTTTTCCACCTCAAATGTTAAGGGCAAAAAAATAAAATAAAAACAAATTGAATGTTAGGAAAGGAATTTACTTTTGGAGAGGTGGAACCGATGACAATTGGGATTTGTTGGAGATGAGGAGGTTGCTAAACCCTAAACCCTAAACCCTCCCTCAATTGTTGCTCGAGGCTAAGGGATGATAATTAACCATCATGGCCGTTCTCCTCATATACACGAAATTTAACAACATACTTTGGTATAATATAGAACACACATGAATCTCATGCACTTGTGTTTCTAGGTTTGAAGCCAATAACTTGATCCAAGGATAATGGCTTTTACAATTTGATTTGCATTTCTATTTGGAATATAGAATTTGAGACACATGTGAATGTTGTGGACTACATAGAATATGTTTCTAGTATAAAACCTAGCAAAATAGTCATTTGATAGGGGGCTTGCATTGCATGAGAAAGCCCCACAAGAGAGGTAAGGGTCTTAAAGGGATATATATATAAACCCTAAACTCTAAACCCTAAACCCTTATATATATATTTTTGTTATTTTGCCATAAATCATGTTATTCTCAGTTATCATCATAAATTTGTGTATATTGAAATATGTTTCAACTAGATTACAATTAGGGTGGAGTAGGGTGGGGCAAGGTTTCCCACATTAATTGGAGGGGGAGAAAAAGAGAAGTTGTGCATCATGTGTTCTTATGACCACCAATTGTTGAACTTCTTCCTCACACATGGGTTTCATGTGTTGGCTATTGTCCATTTGATTGCCATTCCATGACTTTGCCTACACCCCCCTTAAAACCCTCATAAAGGTGAAAAGGTTGAGGTAAAAAGCTTGGTAGGTGGTGGGTTGGCACAACAAGCCTTTACACATCATAGCCTTCTTCCAAACCAAATAAAATTAGGTTTAAAATTCTCAAAATAATTGAAATGCAAATAGTTTCACTTATAGGTGGGTCTTGACAATAAGCTTGAAAATTAAGCACCTTGAGCAAGAAAAACTATCCAACATTGCGATAAGAAATCTTCAATAAGAGTGAGTTACTCAACAACAACAACAACAAATACAATATTGAAACATGAAATCTTCAATGATGTTTATAATGTGACAAACTTTGCAATAACATGAATATGTACATCATAACTATCGACTAGCTTGAATAGGACTTCAACTAGTAGGTTCGTCACAATATAGTTCAAGCACCAAGTGCCGCATGATTGTTTTAGACCATGATCTAAAGGCAATTATGTAAACCTAATAACCTAAATTCATGAGAACTCGATGCAAGTCCCCCCCCATTCATGATGTGTCTTGGACAAAGCATGCACACACCCAACATGTAATTCATGTACAATTGCATCCACAAGTAATGATGCAAGAAGACATGACCCTTCAAGTATGCAAGTTCACATTCGTGCTTTCCACACTTCCATCATATAGGCCAAGTTCAAACTCAAGCCAATGTCGAATTCAAGAGTGACCATCCCTCTTAACACACAACATGGTGAATAGGAATATAACTAATAAATTTATAAGAATATCTGAATTTGACATGTATGGATTTTGTTCTTGAATTGGTAGATTTGTTCTTTTACTATCTTGATATTATGTATGAATTGTGGATGTTTCAACTAGTGTTGACAAGTTCTTGAATTTTGGTAGGTCCAAATTATAGGTGAGGTTTTAGGGTTTTTGGATTGGAGGTTCCAAGTTTTCTTAGAATTGCCATTGGAATCTAACAACGCATGTTAAAATCATGAACCTTAGAACTTGACTCAAGAAACTAACCTATTTTCAAATTTGAAATAGAACCTAAATGGGGGGTGTTACCTCATCTTTAAAAAGTTCAAGTGCTTTAGGTATGTAATTATAATTTATTTAAAAAAGTATAAACCTGACCCTATCTTTTAGGCAAGTTATTGTATTTGATTAGTAGTATAAAATTAATATTATATGATTTTTACTTTGAATGTTGTGCACTAATTTTACACAAAAAAAAGAGAAGATTTAATTATGTGTAATGAAAACAAAACCAAACCTTGTCTCACATTGGGCTAGTTTTAAATTCTTTGTGAAAATGATGGGAACTAAAAGTTTTAGAAATCCAAAGAGCCAATCTCAAGACCCGGATGAAAAGTTCCATAATACAATTTTTAAAAAAGAAAAAGTTAGAACGAAGATGAAGAGCCACACAACACTAGTTTCAACATCCATTTCAGCCTTCCCTTGAGATCCATTAATTCACATATTTAAAGGTTGTTGCAAAGGGTAAGGGGATTGTTTGTAATCAACTAATTGTTTAAACATAATCTTCCAAAATCTCCACTATTTTATAGTAACCATCATTTCATTGTTCCAATGCATATTGACCTAAAATATGCCCTAGTATGTCTTTATTTTATCAACCGAAAGAAAAAAGAAAAAAGGAAATATGCATCCTTCATCACCATATGTTGTAAACCTATAATGAGCTTGTCCAAAAACTTCATAACCACTTTATGACCAATGCCATTGGATCCTCCTTTTTCTTCTTGCACTAAGTCTCATGGTTCAATAATACAAACCTTGAAGAGGGGAACACCTTTTGGTAATTTATGATATGATGTATGTCAAAAGATTAATTGTTTGGTGGGGAATTACTTTGGAAATTCCAATATTTGGTATCCAATTATTACCTAATTTTCTAATGTACAAATATTTTAGTACCTAATAATAATACTAATTAATCAAAAGGATGCTTAAAATTTTTCATTTTCATCTCATTTATTGCCAAATTTGGTTAAATCTTCCTATGAATGATCACCACTTTGGCTATATCATAAAATTGACCAAAACAAACATTAGTGATGATGTGCCTACCTTGTTTACAATTACACATTTATTTTATTACCCTACCTTTGTAGGGTTGTGAAGAGCATGAACACATGAAATCATTCCAACATAACCAAATGAATAGGGAACATTATCTCTATTAGAACCAAGATCCAATTAGTCCCATGGAAGAAGAAATGATAAGAAGCTAATCATTATTTGTGTGTATAAATGGGTTAATTGTTAATTTTCTAACATCCTTTTTTATGTCACAATGATTTCAATATAATCCCATTTTGTCAATTGTAAACAAGTGTGTGTACACACACACACACACACACAATATAGTACACACAACATTGGTAAAAACTAAAAACCTATTGGATTAGTGATGTTTTCTCTAGCAAAAATTTGCCATATTTTGACAAAGAAATTGTGAGAATTTTGGATTTTTTAAATTGTAAATTTGGCTTATTTTCTTGTAAAAAATTTCCAATTTTTTTCTATAAAAAATAAATATAATTATAAATAAAATAAAATAAAAACTTCTATGGACACCATGACAAGGGACTATTGGGAAGTTTTGAAAACAACAAAAATAGCTCAGAAAGAACAACCTTGCTTAGACTAAACATCTTGAAACCCACAAATATATACACATCTTCTTTGTCATGAAGTCTATTCATTTTGGGATTTCCTCCAATTAATAAGTGTCAAATGCTTTTGTATGTTAGATTCATCAAACATTAGAGCCATACAATTTATTTGTTTTTAATTTACAAATTTCAATCAATCAATTTTGTGATATCAAAAATTTAGCGAATTCCTTTAACAAAATAGTAAAATTAATTGAATTTACACTAGAAAAAATTTGACATTATTTCCTTGAAAGAAAGACAAAAAAATTGTTGGAAAAAATTACCCATAAAACTCGCATAGGGTCTCAACAAAATATGTACCATGGTTTGTTACAGTGTTTCTTTAATTGGCAAATTTTTGCCAAATTTTGACTTGAAAAATATGATTTTGACAAATACAAAGGATTTTTCATAGAAAAAAAAAAGGCCTGCATTCACCATATTTTGAAGGAAAAAAAAAAATTCAAATCACCAGACTTTTATGATAAAAGTTCTAGTAGGTAGCCAATAATATAGGAGGATTTTAGTTTTTTTTTCAACTTTCATATCTAATTATATAACCAAATTTGGCTAAACCATTTTCTTTGGACGATTGTCATTTTGAGTAGTAGTACATTACAAAATCCTTAAAAGAAACCTTGATTGGTTACATGGCTATAATAGACCTTTAATCTTGACCAGACCCCCAAGCCCATGCAAAAAGCCCTCACCCCTCTCCCCACCTCCATTAACTTACTTAGCTCCTCTTTTGTGCAACAACTTCAAAGCTCTTGCTTGTATTGTTGATTTGTTGAATTTTTGGGGAAATTCCTTGAATTTCTTTTCTCCAAAATTTGTTGAATTTTTGGAGAAATTTCTTGAATTTCTTTTCTCCAAAATTTGTTGAATTTTTGGAGGAATTTCTTGAATTTCTTTTCTCCAAAATTTCTTGAATTTTTGAAAGAACCATTGGTTTTGGTACCAGTTATTTCAAGAACTGTAAAGGATATTTGATTTTTATATTAAAAAAAAACCGGTGAAAAAGAATTGACATTTTTTTTATGGCCAGTTTTTTAAAATTTTGTCCAAAGTTTGAGAGTTGTGATTTACTTATCAGAATCTTAGTTATTTGAATTTTTTAATTTAAGAATTGTGGTTACAAAGGGGTCTGTTCTTAAGTTTCTAATAACCGCCCAACACGGCTAAATACCCGTGGATACAACTTGTGTGGATGGATGGGTGGATGGATGGATGGATGGTTTTGAAGGACTAGAGTCTAGACCATTGTTGGGCAGGTCTCTCTCATTAGGTCAAGTTCATCGGCACCGGTTATATTCATGCCATGCGGGTCAATTTTAAGTGCTCATCACTCTACATTGTCCAGAATTTCATGTTTACGTGTTTCGGTGGCAAATAACTTGCACACTAATTTGGATGTGGTTGTTTGACATTTGTTGAGGCCCCCACATATCACATACCCTCCGGGTATGTGAGCAGATCTACTCTTTTTGAGCATCTTCACTCAAACCCCAATTGGGACCTCTATAAGTGTTAATTTTTTGGGGTGCTCAAACCTTACTTACAATGATTTTGTTGGAACAAAAGGTTCCATTATTTATTAAAAAATTAGAAACTTTGTTACACTAATATTCAAAATGGGGAGAAAAATGTTAATTAGGGAGTTGAGTAATAATGCAAATTTGATTCACAATTCATGTAATTTATCATGTACAAATGAGGCAAAAAATGTGCCACCCATCTCAACATATGGATTCATTCATTTTTGAATTATCTTGCGTGGACAAAAGGTTATGAATGGTGAATTGTTTGTGTTGTGTTTATTCATATGTGCAAGTTTCCATCCACATTAAAATGATGTCATGTCATGCCTAGTTTCTAATTCCTCATGAAGTTTATCAAGTATATATATATATATATCAAAGTATCAAGTTCATTGGTCCAATTGTTAGGTTATGGGTTTTAAGGTTATTGATCAAGACTTATTCCTCGAATTACAAACCCTAAATTACATATTGTGAGAGATATAAAGTTGGGAGTGATTGAAAAACATCCTACATCGTAATATGGCATCTTATTGGAAATGGGCTTTTAATATATGATTTGGAGCATTAAGCTTCTTGATTAGTCATCCATTTAGATAATTTTTCCATGTTGGATTTCAAAGCCCATGTAGGATCAAACCAAGTGCCTATGTATTTAGGTCGACCTACTTACTTACCTATGAAGGTAGTTCGTGCAATGATGTTTGGCAAATTTTTCACCAAATTTCAACCTGAAAAATATGCTTTCAACCTATTATACAAAGCAATTTTCATGGAAAAAGTGGCCCAAATTCACCTTATTTAGAGGGGGGGGAATAAAACCCAAATCACTAGATTTTTACTATGAGTTCTAGTACGTAGCCAAGAATATAGAAGGATCCTTCTATTTTCTTTTACTTTCATATATGGTGTAGTCAAATTGGGTTCTTTTTTTTCTTTTTCTTTTTGTCCATTGGATAATTGCCACTTTGGCTACTTCACAAAAAAAATTTAAAAATAGAAAAAAAAACACTAAGTAGGTGATGACCAATGGTTTGAAAAATATAAGATGCATAGGACTTTTTGTAAGCCTACTAAAGAGGGGAAGTCATTGGCATGTTTGAGAGCCTTTTTGTTTACCTTTTCTAGACCAAACTATCCAAATGTTTCATTTTTTCCCTTATTATTGTAGCACCTTTTTCAGGTTCAGCTATAATTAAATTATTTATTTACAAGGGATGATTTTTTTTTAAAAAAAATTGATGAAAACCTAAGAGCTTTTTGCTTCATACCAGTCCCACCAATGGAGAGCAAGTATCCAATAATCAATTGACAACATTGACATTTCTCTATCTTATAATTTGGTGGAACGACATGTCTCCCCAATTTTGCACCAAAAAAAAAACAATAGAAATTGTTATAAAAGGTCCGAGTATGCTAAAGATTCAAAGTTTGAAAATCCTACCAAAGAAGCTCCCTATATTTATTGCTGAAATTTCATAAATCATTTTTTAATTGCTGAAAAGGATTTAAAAAAAAACTAATTATTCAACACCCAAGTGCCAAACCTGAAAAGGTTCTACAATAAAAAAATTTAAAAATAAAATTATATATATATATATATATATCTATCTCACAAAGAATATAATTTGCTACTAATAGTTTAGTCGTTTGGTCATCTTTTAATTGCTTAAGGTATACATAATACACTGAAAAGTGTAAATTTAATTAAAATGATTCGTATTTTGTATGTTGAACAAACATGATTATATGTTTGTTCACCTTTAAAGCTACCAACTCTTACACAATGGCCATGAGGTTTTATTATTTTAGTGCTTCTTTAGGCTTTTTTCTAGGTAGCTTAGGTAGTTTTGTAAGTTCACTTTTTGTGTTGTTAGTATTTTATTTTGATGTGTGAATCAATGATCGAGAATGCAATTAAAATGTGAATTACCGATGAGAAAATTGATCACACATTTTGGAACACGATTGGAAGAACACATTATTATTACCTAACAAAATGGTAGGTCGCTCTACCGAGCTCACCATGTTCCTAGATGGAATCAACCCATAGTACATTTACAATACCCAAATATCTTTGTTGGGTCATATGTGAACCCATTCTATTAAACTCGGGCTCCATGTTGTTGTCCATTACAAAAATGAATTGATTTTGCAAGAATTAAGTTCCATTTGAATTGAAAAATATTGAATGACATTGTATGCAACTTGAATTGAATTGAATTGAATTGAATTAAACTAAATTCAGTTGGAAAAAAATGAGATACAAATTGATGGAGAAGCTATTGAGAGTTTGCTCATGGATATAGTGTTAAAAAATAAATAAAAATTTAAAACATGTATTAGCAAAATAAATTCATATCTCTTTACTTGGGAATGGGCTAAACAAATTCCAATTTGAAACCATTCAAATGATGACTTACAACTTATGAAACCTGAAGTTATCATGCCTTAACCAAGTCTTACAAATCGTCAGCATTAGAATTAAGAGTAATAATTCATTCCCCATAATGTGAGGATTTGAAAATTGTTGCCATTGTTTTCCCTTTGAATTCAACTCCAAGTATCAAGGTATGTCAATTAGAAACTTCAGCACCATCATTCTTGTTTGTTGTTGCATGCTAATTTTGTTTTGTCAATTAGTGTATTATGTACTAGTTGGGTTTTCCATTACAAATGGCAAGCAATTTGCTAGCGTGGTGATATGGCACATGCTTCATTTCAGAACCATAAAGACCTGCAAGAAATTTTTTAGTGTATTATTTGGAGGTAATGTTATAGAGTGAAATTTTCCATCAAAGGAAGGAGGCACATTTTGTTTTCTTAGTGGGCAATTTCAGTTTGAAAAGTTCCTCTTGTTCACTGGATCTGTCTTGTCTGCAGGTTTCGCTTTTGATATCTGTGCAGGGCATGGATGCATTCTTGTTGCAACAATGATCATGGGAGGAGACTTCAAACAAAGAGAGAACATTGCACTGGTGAAGTTCGAATGTGCAACCTTTATAAAATAGATGATGACTGGCAATGGCTTCTACAAAAGACACAAGTCCTGAGTTTCTGTTACATTTCCGTAACCATTGCATATCCACAACCGACATACATTTAAGGATGAATCTGTCAAGAACTCGGTGATCAATCCCACCACATGGCCAAAGCAGCCTGTTTACAATTTTTCTAGGAGAGTGCCAGCAGACAAAACTGTGATCTTCAGAAAGTTTTAGACCAGTTTTTCAGAGTCTACTGGTTTGCCATGGATGGTGGGAGAATGCAATATTGAGGCGTGTAGGGTGGTGCATGCATTATACAAATGTGGGAACCCAATAAATCACAACAAATGGTACAAACCTTAAAAACCCATCAACTTCGCTCCTTAAGCCGCTGCTCCCATTCCTGGGCCTCATAATCTTGAACAGCTAAATCCTTCTCAGTAGAGTAAATAACACGCTCCCTCCCTATGACAGTCTGTTTTGCCATCTCCCTGGCACTTTTCAACTGCACCAGACACACCCAAAAAATTAAAAAAAAGCCCCCAACAACAATCAAGACATGTTTGGCAAACCAACCTCTACTCCCCAGGTGCATAGAAGAAGCACCCAAACATTCCTGATTCAAAAGCACCAGCCCAGCCAGACCCAGTTGAGAAGATATGAGGAAACAGCTATTATTGAAGATTGGAATAGTGTAGTAGTGCCACAAGCAATTTGTTACCTTGGCACGCAGGTCTAACCCAGCTCTTTCCAACGCAGCAACCCAGCCTAACCGGGCCCTATTCCTCTTCTCAATTTCTGCATTCTTCTGCTGCAAAGCAAACCAGCGAAATGCTGGAATTGCAAAAAATGTTGCTGTATATGCCTGTAATTTAAACCAATACCCACAACCAAATGCAAGGTGTCATGAGTGGTACCCATTATGCTAATTCACTTCAAGCTCAGAAGTCATCAACAATTACAACAAAAAAATGTCTTTTTAATCAAGTATAGGGTTTAGGGTTTTATGAAGTGGAATACACCCAAAATAAAAAAACTTGAGTTTCAACAAGCAATTAGGGAGGTACCTGCAAGAGGGGTAGGATCTTGGTTGCAAAAGGAATAAGCCCACTTCCACGCAATTGTTGAACCAATGAATAATCTCTGGAACAAACAAAAATTGTAGGTGGCCCAAACAAACAGTGACCTCCAATTTGTCAAGTCTTTTTTCCACAACTCAAACCGCTGAACCCAACAGAATTCTAATCCTCTTCCACAAATCAACAATCACTCACTGAACCCAACAGAATTCTAATCCTCTTCCACAAATCAACAATCACTCACTGAACCCAACAGTTGTATTTCTTTGCTCATTTGGTGCAGAACCATTACTATTTTTGCAGCAGCCTTTGGTACCTTTTGGACTCTTGCACAGCACCACCATACATGAAATGAAAAAAAATTGTGCAGTCTGGAGAACATGATGCTCTCACCTCAGCATGCCACTCAAGACAATGACTCCAACAAGATTGAAGGCTCCGAGTCCTATCACCAATGCCTGCTCCACCTTGCTTGCTTTACTGCAAAATAAAACATTTTTTCTCAAATGTGCCACTAAATGAGGATACTGAAATCTAACAAAAGCAACAAACTGACAAGAAGCTTGTTTCTGAAGAGCAATGATGAGACTGACAATGTGCATGAGTCAAGATTGATGTTATTTATACTGCCTGAACTTCTACTGCTGTGCAAGTACTGATATGATAAACGACATCACCAAACTTCAGTATTCATTACACATGAATGTGGTCTATCCTACCTGTCAGGGATCAAGCATATGACTGAGTACCTGAAGTTCCATTGGCTTTCAGAAAAGTATACATTTGGTAATCCTTCACTAGAAGTTGCTTTTCTCCGACCAAGCCAATCCACAGCTGTCCTCTGCAGTGATGGAAAGCAGTAGAGAATGTTTCCCTGGAAAATGACAGTTGACCACCACCTCATCTTAACCAAAGGACAAAAGATTTCAAATGACAACCTTCTGCAGCAATAAAAGCTTACAGCACCCTTGTATCAACAAATTTTGGTCCTGCAAACAGTGAACATGAATGCAGGTGTTAAAATGAGCCCACAAGAAAGGGCAGGCAGCAGGCACATACCTTGTCATCAACCTCTGGGTGACCATCAAAGCGCAGAAGTACTGGCAGCACAAAGGACTCATCTGTCTGCTCCCAGCAAAAAACAGAAAGTGATATTAAAATGCATTCACTTTGCACTATTCCACTTTGCACTCCTGATGGGTATGAATTGCTTGGGTCCAAAGACAAGCAGAAGCATGGGATTGCAAGATACCTACCTGAGTGTCCTCACTATAAGGTGGGACATCCAAAAAAGGTGCTAGCTCCTCTGCTGACACAACACCTCCTTTATTGGATATACACTCTCCAATCTGACCACATCCATGCACATAACATTACCACCAAATAGATGCTTTGATAAATAAAGACAAAATAGTATTCAATCATAAAATTGGGTCCCTAGAACTGAGAGATTGAAGTACCTCCAAAGACATCACAACAATGCTACAACAGCCATGACCTGTATTCCCCTACCTGAAAACATCTGGCCCTCTTTCCAGGAACAGACTCATAACTAACCAGACACCAGAGCTCAGTTTGTCTACTGTCCAGTCTCAAAACACCCAAGTCCTTGTGTGAATTACAGCTTCCCGAAGGAGTCCTCATTGACCCATTGCAATTAATTTACTCTATCACTTAACTCTTAGAAGAAGGGTAAGCAGTCTCACAGATTTCCATCGAAGATCCTCCAACCCCTCATTTGGATCACCATCACCAAAGACAAAGGAGAAAACCTGTACAGTGGGGAGGTACAAATGACAGCAAAATCCCATATCACCTTCTCAGTAACATGGGAATAAAATACTACATGCTCACACTCTAGCTGTCTTGCTGGAAAACAAAAGTGGCAGCAGCAGCAGCACACACTTTTCCCCAGAACTTCAAAAAAAATGCACGAAACAGATTTTTAGGCACCACCCACCCACCGACTCAAAGAAATTCATCCCACCACTCCGTTTTACACTTCTGGACCTGCGATAGTAGTAAGGGTCCCAGTACCTGCACCATTTCCCAAGACAGTCAATATAACAAATGGACACAAAGTTCACTTTAAAGAGTTCTAGACCTTGTATGCCCCTTTCATTCAGAACCTGGGAATTCTCACTGGTATAACTACAAATCTACTCATCACTGGGAGAACCCTACCCAGGTACTGAAAGATCCCATAGATTTATATACTGCCCTCATGTTCAAAGTGGAAAATGGGTGGATACTTACCAGAACAAATCAGCAGGACTCAGGTAAAATGAGAAGCCCTGATTGTTGTAGCGCTGATTTTGGTAGCCACCTCGGTTTCCTCGGTTATCATCATCACTGCAAAAAAAACATTCTAGTCACAGTTAGGAGGGTGGTGTCTAGTAGCCATCACAAAGCAACATCACTTGATACTTTCGTTAATTGGGGCCAGTTGTTGTTTTCCTGGAACTTGCTGCAGACCTTCTGTCATAAGAAACAAGCTCTTTTTATCTGTCCAAAGGCTAAACCATTTAAAAACCAAGGTTCTTACACTATCATAAGCTATCAGATAAAATCCACCACTTGGGTTTCAGTTGCTCCTGTTTGACCCAGGACAAAAAATCACAGTTTGAGCTCCAAAAAGAAATCATGAATGGTTGGCTGACCATATGCATCAAAAACTAGTTGAGAACATGGAAGGATGAGAATGCCCTGTCCAAGATGTCAACTTTGAAGCAAACTGCAACTAGATGCACTAACTACTACCAAGTGGTACAATTGCCAAGATTCACTAGCTGGCATGAAAACTGCAAACTTGAAACACCAGCACCTGAAGGCAAAATATGTTGTTTTGCAACCAAGTTAAGCAAGAGGGGGGATCAACACATAAAAGCATTTGCAATCCAATCAGAGCAGGGAACCATTCAGACATGCACGCGCACCTTCTGCCAGATGACAGCAGAACAATAATTGTACTGTACACAATTAAGATAGATGCAAGCAATGCAGTTCCAAAAAGGACCCGTATTGCATATTCTGCTACACCCTGAATCCCCCACCGCACCAAGTTCCAACATTAATCCTTGCTGAGAATGTTCACACAGTACCATAGAAAAAAGATTTTGAGTCTGTACACACAGCAGCATACCAAAGTGGTTTCACAATAAAAACTGACAGTGCAAAACTGATGATGTTTCTCACCTTGACCTTGTCTAATACGGGCTCCAATTTGAGTCGCAAAGACTTAGCACTGAGGTTAGACCGGTAGTCTTTAGGCAATACGTATAGCACATCTCCTTCATCAGACACCTGACATTATGCAAGCCAAACCCACCCAGAAGAAACACAAGTGAATTGAGGATGAATAATTTATGTCTGATGACACACACTCAAAAATAAGAGCAAGTGATCTGCTTCAACACAAATGTCACATCTTGACTCTTCAGTTACAGTACAAGAAGCAGGTACAGATCGACTTGGCAATAAGAGAAAATGCAGCATTGAGATGCAGAAACTAATATGGGAAAATACAGAACCAAGAAGGGAGGATCAGGGATCTGATGTTTATTATTATACCTCCAAAAATCCTCCAGCATCTGCAGCCAGTGCCTGCAATGCTTTCTCAGCTTCAGTGACTTTCAGACCCGCTTGGGAAGCAACATCCCCAACGGTAACTCTTCCACCAAGGGCATCAATTGCTCGCATGGTGCTATCTCGAACAAACGGAGGTAAAGAGTCGGTCTGAATGCTTTTGGCCAGCTTCAATGCTGGTGAAAAATCACGAGCTCCATCTGCCTTCAATGCAACCACGACTCCGACTTGGACAACCCTACTTCTAGAATTCTTCCTGCAGTTGTGAAGAAGAAGACCACCTTCTTGGCCTAGCTGTGACCCTAGCAATTCACTACTACTACATGTATACCTCCGGCATGATGAGTTCCTGGAACACATCATCCTCGATGAAACCCTAAAGTCACAACTTCTGCACAATTTAATCCATCCATTGCTACACAATGAACCTGTTGACAAAACACCATGCCCCTGATTTTGAGATGACAACGACAACAACATACAATGCCCCTGACTTGTAACTCCTCGTCGAGAGAAGGAGCTTGGAAGTGGGTTAAAATGGAGACGGGACAAAGAGGCTTGAGAAGGGGGAGTGGCGAGATGGGTTTGTGCAGACACCACATGCCAATCTTGGAACACAGCTGATGGCATTCTGACAACCTCTGCACCCAGATCAACAACAACACAAATGCCATATTATGTCACTCAGTGCACAAATCCACTTTCCCAGAGAAAAAGAAACCATGCGGCCACCTGATGAATGCATGCAGGACAAAGCTTCTTCTTGTGTCAAGCCTGACTTGTTCCACCTCTTTCACATGTGAAGAGATGTAGAATTGAATCACATATTCCTAACTGTATACCTGTAGACCACTACCATTGCCAGATAAAATGTGCTATCAAAATAGAATGAAACCCTAAACCTTGTGTCGTGACGGGCAGGGGGGAGAAGAAGAAGTAAGGAGTGAATAGTATGGCAGAAAAGAAATTGAAAGTAATTATTCAATCCCGAAAATTCTCTCTCAACAAATTCATATGCTAACCCTAATCTCAAAAACAAGCCCAAACTTCCCATCCTAATCCTTGACACCTTCTTAGCACAATGAACAAATACATCCACAAAACCAAAATCCACACTGAGCCAGCCAAACACTCAGAATCCAAGCAAAATTCACCAAAACCAAAAACCCAATTAAATTTCCAATTCTCTTACCCAGCTCAGTCAGTTCATACACCTTGATCTTGAAAAAAAAGAAAAGAAGCTGCCTGAACCCTAGCAGAAAAGAATCATAACACACAGGAAGAAAAGAAAATTGACCCATCTCAGCTAAGATTGTTACAGAAACTGAAAACCCAACCCATCCCATATAATATCTAAAACCCCACAAGAATCTACAATTAAAAAGTTTTTTTTTTTTTTTTTTCGGTTTTCTTTTCAAAAAAAAGAATTTAAACATCTTCCAAAGCCCCAGCTAGAAACAACAAAGTGTTTGCAAATCTCAAACAACAGAAAGAACAACAAGAACCAGTGGGGAGCTAGAATGAATGATGATGGGGTTCATCATCATACAAAGAGATTCAAATATTTGTGAGAGTGTGAGTGTGTGTGTGTATGGGGGTGGGGGGGAGGGTGGATTCAAAAACTTCACCTTGGGGAGCCACAGAAGAAGAGAAAGAAGAAGAAGAAGAAGAAGAAGTAGTTAGGGGTGGAAGTGGGGGGACTGTAGACAGAAACTCCTGATGTGGTGAAAGTGAAAGGGATTGAGCCTCATGCTCATCACTTGTGGTAATACTTTGCTTCGTCTTCTTGTCCTCTTCCTCCTCCTCCTCCTCCACCTCCTCCTGTTGCCCTTGCTGCTGCGTGCCTCTCCTCGTCTTTGTATGGATTGCAAAGGATTGCACCGTCTTCGTCTCCGCTACAGCGAACGAACCAACGAACCAACGAACCAACGTCTTCGTCTCTGCTACAGTTGACGACCCAACGAACGAATGTTATCTGGTCCAGATTAAACGTTTGTATACAACTTCTCACCAGAGTGTTTATAGCCTGGGATCCGTGGCGCAATGGTAGCGCGTCTGACTCCAGATCAGAAGGTTGCGTGTTCGATTCACGTCGGGTTCAAATAACCCCCGAAACAAAAGACCCAGGTCCTCCTTTCCTTTTTTGTCCACTTTTTTTATTGACAAAAAAATCACAGTAAATGCAGTATCTTTTTTTCTTTTTTTTAAAAACCAGCGTTATATATAACCAAGTATAATAGAAATGTCTTGATTTTTAAATTTTTAGAATAATATTTTTTAAATAGAGTGGTGGTTCCGTTTTTAAAATGGTCCCCATTTTTCCACTTCCTACTATGAATGCAAGAAAGAGGGTGAGCATGTAATCCACCTTTGTCCCCTTTCACTTCCTTTTCCATCCCATCCTCAAATTCCTTTTGGGTTTCTCTCATGTTGTTCTACTCCTAGAATTACATATCTTGACAAGAAGGGCGGGTTGAAGTCATTTTGTGTTGTGTCTTCATGTCTCTAGTGTGCATATTCATTCAATGTGCTTGGGTTTAGGGTTTATTATTAGGGTTTAGCCTAAACCCTAAGCCCTAGGCATATTATGCTAAGTAAGTGTTATTATATTTTACATTTTATGTTATCATGGATAGAGGACCATGGATGTGAAATTCCTTAATTGTAAATACAATATATACACTAGTGGAATTGGTTTATTGTATATTAAAAGCCTTTATAATGAACTAATAAAGTAAAGAAAATACCAATTAGGGAACCTTGGTGACGAGTGCCCATGACATCGACAAACAATTCACATCCCTTTTTAATGGCAACTCAAAATTGATTGGGGGATGAATGAATATAAAATAAAAGCATGAAGTGACTTTAATGAAATGAGAAATATTATTTTTTAAATTGTGATTAGATGTTTATCTAAGGTTTTGGCCTTAGTTAAAAGTCAAAAAGATTTTTTAAATACACTAACAATTGTGTATTTGCACTAGTTTTTTTCCCAATATTTTATGTGGAGTAAATGGTGATTGTCCATAACAATATGGAGCCACTTTTTAACATATAAAAAATGTGAAATAGAAAATTTCAAGCATAATTTCATATTTATAATTGTTTAGTTTGAAATGTGATGAACATTTTCATCTTTAAAATACCATTAAGAAACCTCAATATCATCATTTCTGATCACATTTTCTCAAAAAAAAATTGTTATAGTGAAAACTTTCATATCTTTGAAAAAAATTACATTTATAAATACAATCATGAATAACCAATCATGAAATCTAGTAAATTTTCAAAGCCACACAAATGCTCAAAAACCCATACAAGAACTTTGGTTAAAATTTGAGATGTGTGGTTGAATGTCATCTTAAATGGCTCTAATGACATGTCCAAGAATTAGATTTTGATTATGAATATGTAGGAAGTTTTATTTGGAAAATGACATCCATTAAGAATTTTTCATCAAAACATGTTTTTAAAAGTAAAGTATATAGGGAAATTTCTTAATGTATTTTAGACTTTTGAGGGCATCATATCTTTGATAGGTCTTTGCTTGGACAAGAGACAAGGATTATTGCAAATTGAAGATATTTAATTGTGAACATTTACGTTAAAACGTCCCATTTCATTCAAGTTGAGTTCTTTGAAGTTGTGTTTACATGAATGGGTTTAGTGTTGGAATTTGTTAATTTTCACAAGTTGTGAAAGTGTTTAAGATCAATGTTAGGGGTTTTTTTGTTTTAGGTTTACAAGTTTTGCAAGGTGGCAATGAATTTTTTTTGTTTCATCAATTACAATGCAAACATTGTGACAACAATGTTTATTGACCTTTATGTTTTCAATGTGTTATATTGGAGAAAGACAAAGAAAAAGAAATCGTGGTCACATAATAAATGGAAAATGTTCAAAGTGTATGTTGTTGAAAGGTTGGTGTTGATGGTGTATGTTGTTGAGGAGCAATTTTGTTGAAGCTTGTTTTCACATTGTAGAAGGGGAGGTGTGTTTCAGTCAAAATTTGTTTCATGGTGAGTTATTTTGTTTGTGTTGTGTATTTGTGGTCTTTTGTTCTTGGGATGGAGTTTGAAAAGGAGAAAAAAGGAGATGGAAGTAATTAAATTGTGTTTTCTTGTGCATTGTTGTTGTTGTTGGAAAATGTATATCAAGTTGTGTGTTATGTTTTTATTTGTGTTGTGTGGTTGTTGCAAGAATTGTGAACATTTTCTCAAAGCTAATGGTGAACATCTATAAAAATTAAAAGTGTTTTCAATTGTTTTGAAATGAGGTTTTAAAAAAAAAATTGTTCATGCTTCTCTTGTGATGGTTTGTTGTGGCTATGTAGGGGTCATCTATTGGCATGACCCTAGCTTTGGGCTCATAATCAAGGTTAAGGCATAAAAGGGGCAACAAGTTTTTGAAATCTTGTAAAACTCAAACACACTCCCACAAGTGTGTGAAAATGAGTCCCAACACGACCATGTGGTTTTCCCACTTTAAGAGTTGAGGTCTTATAGTGTTTTGAACCTTTGGAATAAAAATTCAAGTAACAAAAATGGTTCATTAATTTATTTACTTTTAACCATTGGAAATTTCTTGAAGCATATATATTAAAAGTGGGTTTGCACTTTTCATTTGGAGATTTGAAACTTGAAAATTAAATGGTGGAAAGAATTGGTTTGAAGTCAAATTGGCAATTTGACTCCCAACCACTAAAATCCAAAAACTCAAGCATCAAATAGCTTTTGATAAAAAAATTCAATATGCCATTGGAAAGGGGTTTTCAAAGGCCACAACTTTGTAGCTCAAACCTTCTCAATTGAAATTTGTATGTTGGTATTATGACCCCATGAGTTGCATGATTCATAACTTGGCAAAACAAGGATTTTGTAGGACTTTTAAATTTGCAAAAATTATTTGAATTTTTTACCATTTTAATGCAACCCCTATTTTTAATCACCCTTGAAAACCCACATTGGGGAGGGGAGGGGGACAATTTTATCACATTCTAAATAAATCAAGGAAATACAAAGGAGGGAGGAAACACTAACTTTGAAGGTCTTTTCAAACTTAAAATGTTTCAAACCATCTTTAATCAACTTGTGTTTATTTGAACCACATTAAATACCATGCCAACCCCAACTATAAAAATCCACATTTGCTTTAAATAATCTTTTAAAAATAGTAAATACCTTCAAACTTAACACAACATTTTTCAATTTAAACATAAAAGATGATAAAGGTTCTAAAAATGTTAAAGAATTATCCATTGTAGGAATAACTACTCAAATGAATGTTGGAAAAAAGAGGTATTTCTTCATTGATGCTAATGATATCACCAAACATGTAACTAAGATTCAATGAGGGAAGCAATAGCCCTTCACTTACTCCATACTTTGTGAAAACCATGCCAAGCCATCTTTGCTTTAATGGTATTCCATGAAATAATGTTGCATTCAAAGATTCCCCCATTTGAAAGTTCACACCAAACATAGGGGGTCAATTCCCATATACTCAAACCAAATAACCATGGGAAGCATGTTGTTAAAAGTTAACCAAATAAATGTAAACACATTACATGGCCTTGAATTATGTCAACTACACTAAATTACCTAAATAAATCAATTGGCAACAACAACCTATTATTGGATGAAAGAAAGAAAAGTTGGGATTTCAAGGTTCTACCTTTTATTTTAAAATACCCATTTTTGGGAAAATATCCAAAAAATGGAGCACCAAAATGCATAATAAGATACTAACGCCATTCGTTAAGGTCCCAAGGCAAATAATTTACACACCCCAAATAAAAAAGCCAAACCAAAACATTGAGTTTAATGAAGGTATCATCATGCAAAACATTGAATTTAGATTGTCAATTTTATTTTGAATTCACATACATGTGAACCTGAAATTGGAAAAAGGTAGTTAAATCACATGTTGAAGTTATTCCTCACAAGGTTTTTTGATTCATTTAATTTTATGTATTCAATGCAAGCCATAGAATTAGCAAGGACTAAAATGATCTTGTAAACTTAGGTGGTGAAAATGTTAGTTTGAACGAGTGGACCAATTTTGGATAGGCATTTAAATTTTTTGGATAGGTAGTCAAAAATATTTGAATACCAAAAAGTATTGAATTTTACTAAAATCATGACTATTTCCTATGTGAAAATTGATCAACTATATTATTACAATTTCTATATCCCAAATTATAATAAGAAATATCTTTTTTTCAAAAAAATCATAGCTATCCCCCATGTGACCATTGATAAATTATATTAATACAACTAATGTATGCCTAACCCCAATAAAAATTTATAAATAACTAATATTAATATATATATATATATATATTGTACCAAATACAATGAAAGGTGGTGGTTTTTAATAAATATGAAATTAAGGTATTTTGCTAGGTGGACAAAAAAATGACAAAACATCACATTTGTAACATCCTAGGGAACCTTTGTTGTATGTAAATTAGCCAATAAGATATTCAAAAGATGCATTTATTGTCATCTTATTAAATAATATTAATTGACCCCATTTGGATGAAAGCCTTTCAAAGTTTTCACTTCCAAAAATAATGTCCAATACCCTTGGACAAACATTTCCTCCCCACAAATATATTCACCACACCATTTAGGTTAAATTCTATGAAAATTCATTGGTATGCCCTTGAGTTTCTTGCTTTGGATTATAAGATTTTCATTTTTTAAGAATATTTTTCTTGTGATTGGTAATATTTCACATATTCATTACATTTTAAAGCCAAGAAAGAATACCCCTTGGACAACATTTTTTGGTCCATTCAAGCAAACCAACACCTAGGAGGAGGCAAAAATTTTCATCATCTTGACAAATCCAATCCCCAACCTCAAGAGCACAAGTGGCCGGCCCAAGATCCCAAGGGTCAATTGAAGAAGTTCGTGCACCTTTAAGTTCGGGAAAGTATGATTGATATGTAAGCATTTAAAATGTTTCCAACTATTGTTGTTTTGATTCCATAAGTCCTTAATTATGATGCAACCTACTTTTACAAATGCCTACTTTTCATTCACACTTCCAAGGTTTGGTGGTAGATTTTTTTCATTACAAATATAAGGGTCATTAGAATGGGGATGAACTTTTGAATACCCTTTTCAAGACACAAAGTTCTGGATATTGAAATTTATTTTTTTTTATTTTTTTGGGGTTGGGAGTAAAACATGAATGTTGTGAAGTTTGAAGGAGTATATTGTTTGAAATTGCACCAAAGACAATTGCACCAAAATTCACTATTATTACAAACTATTCTATGGAACCTTGGTGACAAAACAACCCCAAAAAAAATTTGACTAAAAAGAAAGCCCAAAAGACCAAGTTTTTGTTCAAGATGGACTTAATTTATTAGGTTTGGTAGGAAAGTATATTGTAATGTATTAAGTTAGGTAGGTAGGTTGTAGGTAGGTAGGTCATATGTAAGTAGGGTGTAAGTAGGTACGTAGACCTAATATGTAGGTAGGGTGTAGGTATTGTTAAATTACCTATATATTGCCCTTCTTCCTACCTATTGTTACCTAAACCCTATTTACATATTTTTACCTACCTACCTACCTACCTATTTACACCCTATTAACAACTTTGAACCTACTTAACTTTCTGACCTATGTACCATCCTACCCACATATTTAGTTATTACCTATCTACTTACACCCTACAAACACATATTACCTATCTATCAAACTACATATTTATTATTAGTAATCCCTTCAACTTAAACTTTTGGTAAAATTTAAGCAAAGTTCCAACAAATATTATGAGAAAATAAGTGTTTTGCAACTAGGCTTGCAAATGGGTTTTAGTTGCAAATTTGAATTATAATGACCATTTGCAACTTAGAATATTTCTATAGCTTAAGTGCTATAAAATGAGTTGTAAAAGTTACAACGACATAACTCATGGAATATGAAATTATATACATATGCAAATCATGCAACTATGTTGTAATTAAATCATTAAAATTATTATGCCATTACATTGCAATTACTATGCCACTACATTGTAATTATTGTGTCATTATGTTGCAACTGCTATGGAACTACATAAGTAACAATGTGTTAATATGACAATGATGTGCTGACAAATCATCAATGGACATGTGGCAATTTTAATTTATTTTGATTTAATTTAGATCATGTAACTTAGGGCCAATAAGATGTTGACACATGGTGCTTAGGTCAATAGGTAGGTAGGCATTATTACTTACATTTCCTAAACTAAGTAGGTAGGTCATTTGGGATTATTTTATTTCATTTTGGTTTTAACCTTTCAAATGTCATGACTTGTTTTTTAATGCTTTTAATGGATTTAATTAAATACTTTACAAACTTGAAAGGTAGGACAAACAATATGGGATTAAAAAATTAGTGGCATCCTAGTTGCAATTCACTTGTAATTATTACAAAATAGGCCATTGAGCGAATACTTAAGCTTTCATAGAACTTTGGATCCTAATGCATTATACCTTTGCATCTCAAATGCAAAAGGTTTTTTCAAACCTTAAACTAATGCACCAACAACCATTTAGATTATTTAAAAAAAAGACACAAAATGAAAAAGATATGGCTATCAAAAGTAAATGGGGTTAATGTTTGGTCACTGACGTAATTTACACTTTAAGATTTATCACATTTGCCTTATTCATGGTTTTTCTATGTTATTCCTTTATTTTTAAAGCTTAAATAGTTAATGTAAATTTTAACTTAGTGCATCTGCCTTAGTACTTTAGATCATTGAAAACAAATAAGAAATAAAGAAGATATTAAACTTAGAAACAATAGGTCATTTGAAAAAAAAATACATTATGTGATTTTGACATGCTTCATGATTCTTCTAAGTTGTTCCTTTGCCTTTGTAGGTGAAACATATAATGTAGAGCTTACCTTGGCATTCCCAAAATGATCTACATCACACAAAATTAATAATAAATAATAAAGATTCAAAATTGTTTAATCATTGGCCAACAATCAATAATGGGCAATTTTACTCTATAATAATTTATCTATTAGATATACTAACTTTTATAACTCATAATAGTCAACAAGTAACAATATTAACTATTAGTTTAAAATTTAAATATTATTTTACAATGGTAATAATAATAATTATTATTATTAAAATTAAATATTTATATTTATACTAATTACTTGTATTATTATTATTATTATTATTGTAGCTAGTAAGTAGGTAGTTGAACAAATATCCAATATAATAGTTATAAAGTGGTTGCAAAGAAGTTATTAATTAATGTTTCATTTATTCTAGTTGTATTATAGTTGTCATATGTGATTCTTAGTGACTTGGTCACAAAGTCAAACATGATTAACCAAAACTATATATACAATGTGTCCATTCATCTGTATAAGGATCCATTTTAGGACTAATATGCAACTCCAATACAAATCCATGATTTTTTTATTATTAGCTATAGTAATATTATTAATATTAATATTAATTCCAACTTTCAATACGAATTCTTCATATTTCCATGGGATAAGTGTAGCATAGTTATAAATTAGTTGTTTCAAAGATTTAATTGCAAGGGAATGAAGTTTCAGTGTACACAATTTCTTATAATGAAAGTTAAAATTTGTATTATCATATATTTAACATTGCTCTATATGGTATTTTATTCCAAAAACTACTCATTGGACAATATTTTCAATGTATTCAAGAAACCATGACCCTAAAATAAATAATATTTCGAAGGTGAATCTTAGTTGACAATCAATGTAATATTTCTACAAAATTAGTAGATGGTTTGATTTATTTGGTAACCATAAGAATCCACATGAAATTTATGCAAATATATACAATTATGCAAATGTAATGTAGTTGAAAACAACATGCAATTGAAAACTTGTTAGTAGGTCATTTTTTGCTAGTGTTCTCATTTTTTTCACCCATCTCCAATTATACATTGCCATCAAACTAGATTCCTTAAATTTCAATTTCTTGACATGATTGCCATGTTGAGATAACCACAAAGTTTTTTCCTCATACTTTTTCTTTCCTTTCTAGAATTTTCTTATGGTCCAAATGACTACTACAACATGATTATTGTCCATCATCATCATGGATTGGAGTAAATGACGATTTGATTTAATATTTTCATAAAATGTTCATAATGAATGGCAAGCCCCCATTTCTTGCATTAAAAGTTAATACATATAATGAGAATAAATAAATGAATAAAATTACTAAAATTAATATGTAATGACAAGTATATGAGTGGCAAATGTAGATTTGTTTGAGTTGGAGCAAAATGATTTTTGTTATTATAATGTAGTTTCTTTCATACCCCCCTTCCCCCATTTAAAGACAATAAAACCCATTTGTCATTGGACACTCTAGAGAGTTCAACTTTTGTTTCAAGTTCATGACAATTTTCCCATCTTTGGTGTTAAATTGATTTCCCACTTGTGTTTACTATGATGGGATGAAAGCTTTGTAATATACACAAAATCACACACATTCAATTCTATGATTACATGTATGACTACTAAGCACTAAGCTTCAACCTTAATCCAATTCAAAACTCAAGAATATCCCACAAGTATCCCATGCGACATGCTTTTGTCCTTCAATAATAGATAGATCCTTATGTAGTAGAGCTAATTAAGCATTTGATTCAAGGATCTATATAAAAATTATAATTTTAGGGATGTTCTAATAGTACATTTTGTTTGTCATTATTTCATTTGTACATATTAAGTAATTCAATAGGAAATGGGTAAAAAACATGAATAGATCAAAGAATTATCAATAATTTAACTTTTTTTATTTAACATTAAAAAAATAATGTCATAATTTGCTCACCCATTACGAGTCCTAGTCATTATGGCATGCACCTTTTGCTTGCAAATTGTTGAATACTTGAAAACATTATTGGAAAGATGTGCAATCAAATCATGTGCAATATACCAAACTCAAATTTCTTTGTATTTTAAATACAAAGTTAGAAATGATGAATGAACCATTACCATTTTTGTTTCAAATATATGTTCAACAATAAATTTCAAAAATAAACTTTTCAAATAATATGAAAATGCACAACCATAAATGAAAGAGTATGAATGTCCTTCATAATTGAAATAATTATTTTTTCTTCATTGTTTAACAAACATCAATGTTATTTGTTGAACACATGAATGCAAGTGTAATGGATGAATTAAAATATGGATTACAATTGAACAATATTGTTGTTGGACGAATGAAAAATAATGTTGAATGAAAATGGTAGATGAAAATATTGAAAATAATATGGATGCATGATTGATCAATGAGATGGATGAATGTTAGCATTAACAATTTCTAAACATAAAACCATCGACATACAAGAAAATTATGAAATTTTGTTACACAAATAATATCAAGAAATTCATATGGTAAACAACATTTATATATGCCTATTAAAATCTTAGTGTTTTTTTATTCTTACACCTATAATTGCAACTTTAGTTTTGGTAATTAAAATAACACGAATTTGACTATACACCATATGTTTTCCTAATACAATGGTGGATTGAACTAAAATATATACCTAAAATAATATTGTGTGATCTGATTTGAAGAATACCATGTATAATTTGGCAACAAAAATGTTAATTGTATGAATACTTCATCCTTGAACAAGGTTCATAATGTGTGCTTTTACTATTTAATGGGCTTTTTAAAGGTCTTCAAACTATTTAAAATTTGAATTTAAAAAGAGTTTGTCTTTACATAATAATATAATGCATCATTTTTTGGGTCATAATAATTTTAATTTTTTTTATGTTGACATGTAAATCGTGATTTTAATAATGTTCTCTTTGAATGATCAACCATGTTTGGCCATGCCACTTGACTAGACCATCTAGTCCTTATATCACCCCAAATGAACACTTTTGGTTTGTTTTAGCAAAAACACATCAAATTAAAGATGGAATCGCCTTTGTCAAGGCGTGGAGGGCTAACAAAGTTATTCATGATCCCCATTGTGGTAATGGGCTTTTTTCAATTCTTCCTAAATCCTCATGGGATTCATGCAAGTTTTTTCACATATTCAATGCACTTGGGAAATAATGTTAAATTAAATTCATGTAGTTTATTTGTCAAGTTGGTAGCAAAAAGTTCAAATTTAGCCACTACTAGTTGTGGTTTTTGAACCCATCATTACCATTGGCCCTATCAAAATGGATCTACCTTAAGCATTTGTAACAATATTAACATTACATGACATAATAACAATATCAAGACATCAACAAAAAATATTATTAATAAATTTGTGAATATTATTAATAAAATTTCATAACTTACATTCCATATTTTGTTATTCATCTTCAACCAAACATTGCCATTAGACTTAGTCCCTTAAATTTTGATATTTGCATATAATTGGCAAGTTGAGATAATCATAATTTTTTCCACCATATTTTGAATTGCATTCTTTCTTAGAATGGTTATAAAGGATGCTTCCATCCCCATTGAAGAACCTTTTTTTATTGAATATATAGGTTCAAAGGTCCATTAGGGGAGGAAGCTAGAAATGACACAAAGATGGTGCAACGAGGTGACAAAAAGGAAGAAATGAGAAATCAAGTAAAGATGTTGCAACAAGGTAACAATGAGGACAAAATAGGGGACAAAATGGTAATGGTGCAAGAGGAGGACATTAAAAAATTGGGCGGCATGATGTTCCAATTGAAGAAGACAACAACTCAATGTATCACTAGAACAAAGAAGAGGAATACATGCACATGATGGAAAAAATCAGTGTCATAGGTGAAACATTAAACAAGACCTTTCATAAGTATGAATGATTTTTAATTTGTACAAGATTATGAGAGGTTGGATTCACCTCGTAATGAAAGATGCATGTGATTTTCTTTCAATTCCCATAAGCAAAAAAAATTAAAAACCATTTTTAGATGATTTGGTTTTGGTTTGTAAAGGAAAGGAGAGAAGGATATTGTAATGTAGGAACGTTTCAAACATCAATGACATACGACAAAGTGAGGTAAGACATATAGATAGGCTACAAGATCGAAAGTGCAAAGGTTGAATTTTTTCAAAGAAATGTTGTGACTTTTGATGGTGAACTTTACATTGATAAAAATTCTTTTGTTTATTATCATGGCGTGGTTCAAGGCATAATAAAAAAGGACATAAATTGATTGGTGGAAGGATTTATATAAATAAGAATGTAAACATAAATATCTTCTACACATTTGAACAAAAAAAATGTGATGAAGAACATTGAATTGATAAAAGAATATTGGGACAAATGGGACCCATTTAGATAAGATGAATGAAGAATTCAATTTTATTGAACTTTTGAAAAACAAGCATTTATGCCATTTGAAATGTTGTTTTTTGTGTGGAAAGGACACCATAGATGTAAAACCTAAATGTAGGTGACCAAATAACACCATGCCATGGATGAGGATTTCCACATATGCATACCCAAGGTAGTCCTTGATGGGTGCTTGCAGTTATGAACAAAAATTCACAATTGTGGCTTCAATGTTAATAGGTAATATTTCAAAACATTCCAACATTTCAAAGTGTTTAAAACTAAACTTGAACAATTTTTACAAAATTTAAATACAAAATTTGCACATAGATCTTTCAAAACTATGTAAATGAAAAAGAAATTGATTCACTAGATCATAAGGGTTGCAAATGTTAGCAAGTAAATTGTATGGAATGTTAGAAGGGTGTGTTAACATAAGAACAATTTGATGCATTGAAGGATGGAAAAGGTGAGAAAATGATATAACAAACTTTAAAAGGTTCTTGTAGACACATTGTACGAAGAAAATTTCGAATTTCATAAAGCAAATGTAGGTTTGGGTTGAGTTTAAGGTTGCAACTCAACATTGTTTGTTTAAATGAACTTTGACATTGTTATCATGAAATGGATATGGAATTGAACCATATAGGGTGCATTCACACTAATATGCATTAAAATAGTTGTAACCATTTTTTTATATTTCATATTTCAAAGTGGTAATGTAAGTTCATTTTGAAAATTTTGGATTTACTTATATAACAACATCAATACTATATCATGCAAATATGTGAATAAATTTGAAATAAATGTAATGATTAATATATATCCAATTTTTAAAAAGAAATTTATAGCCAATTTTTTAAGAAAAAAATTGTAAAAATACTTGAAAGTATTTATAAATCACATTTATAAAATTTTAAAAATATGAACCTTAACATAATAGTATATTAATTTAAAAAAAGATAAAAACATATTTTGAAAATATTTAAAAATAAGCAACCACTTAAAGGGGCATGGTTGGCTCATTGGCTCCTAGTAACATGAATGGATTCAACATCAATGAAATGATTACAACAATAGGACTTACAACAAAACCATTACAAATTGGAATGCAAAAGCTATAGAAACACGAAAATATAAAGTTTGGGAACATCTATTTTAAGTACAAGAAGAGGGTTAGTAAACTTCTATTAATTGTAGATCTAGCCAATGAGGCCCAAAAAAAAAATTCAAGGAAATTTTTGTGAAGATGGAACATGAGTGGATGATTGATAAACTATTTTGTTTTGTTCACACAAAAGTGAGTCTAGAAGAGAAGGTGAGTTATTTGAAAATCAAAACAAACCCCATTATGCATTTGTAAACTCCTAAAGACCAAAACATACCCTCACTATGCACATTTGCACATTTGTACATTCCTTAAATCAAAACATACCTTTAGTATGCATTTGTGACTTTCCAAGATATAATTGAAATAGACCCCAATTATCCACAATATGAATTACCAAAATCAAAATAGACTCCCATTATGCATGTCTACGATATTTGAAGATGAAAAAAAATTTGCATTATGCATATTTGAACTTTCAAGATTAAAACAAACCCCATTATGCACATTTGTGGATTCCTTAGATCAAAACAAACCTACATTGTGCATATTTGAACCCACAAGACCAAAATAGACCTCACATATCATCCAAGAGCAAAACATTTTAACTTCCAAAACCGAAACCATTTGAGCCCCCAAGACCAAAATAAAAACCCCATCATGCACATTTGTGAGCTCCTTAGATCAAAATTGGGTTCCAATATGCATGTGTGAGCCCCTAAGACAAAAGCAAACCTTCATTATGCTCACTTGTGAGTTCCCTAGATCAAAACATACCCCCATTTGCATATTTGAGTTCCCAAGTTCAATATAAACCTTCATTAAATGCATATTTGAATCCTCAAGGGATGTTTGCAGGCTAGAGTGTCCATTTTTTGATGTCATTGCATAATTTTTTTGCACCTTCATAGATTGAAATTTGTTTCATAGCAAATGATTTTTTAATTTCATGAAAAAGGACTCATTTATAATATTCTTATATAATATAATGTGGTGAAAAAAAAATCATTTGAAATTGAAAATTTTACATCACATGGGGTGCTTTAAACTACAAACCAATTGTAGTGCCATGATCCCTATAAAAGTTGAAAATGGACTCACTATAATCATTATTTGTAATGAAATGACACCCATTTTTTTCAAAAAATCTAAAAGTAAGTTTGCAATTCAAAATGAAATCTCCTAAACCATTTCAATATCATATGAAAGTCTTATGGACTTCTAATCTCAACACAACAATTTTCACGAAGGCAAAAAGTCTTTCATGGCATGTTTTTTGGAATTGAGAAAAGTTTCTTCACAAAAATTGCATCCTAGATTATATTATAATGACAAGTAGCATTGCTCTATGCAAAGCACCATTTTTTTTGGCCAAAACATGGAGTTGTAGGTGCTAACCTCATGTGACATGTGGTTGGAGTTTTGTAAGGTTTAGGGGTCATGCACATAGGTTGTGTAGTTTGAATTTCATGGGTTGTGAGATGTGAATTTAAAATATGTTTAGGGTTAGATGTTGATTCTTTTGCAATGTGTCAAGCTTATTCAATTTCCTACCATTGGTTTTTGTTGGGAATTCAATGTAAAGGTGTTGCACAATGAGGGGTGAAAATTTACAAGCTAACAATGGTGATATTTTCTTGAATGGCAACCCTGGTGTTGAAATTGATGAAGCCCACCTTGAGCATCCTTATGCCTTGCTACTCCAACCAATGAGCCAATACCAAGTATAAACCACTAAAAAACCACACCAAGAACAAATGTCAAGTTGACAAATTTAAGGGCCTTTATATCAACTTGAATACATGCAACACATTAATTTTGCAAGTCCTTTGGGATAGTAAGAATAACATGTATGGCGTCAAAAGGTGTACATGGTCCATTATTGCGTTGTATGACAAGATTTGTGTAGTAAGTTTGTAAAAGGACGAAAGAAAGTTCACCAACCCATTTTAATCGGTTTTGAATAATAAAGAAATGAAAGGTAATATTAAATTTGTGATATTTAACATTTCAAGCCAATGACAAAAGAAAGGATTAGGTGTATTCCAAAGAAAAAAACGACCTTTTGTGTTAATTCTCATAAAAGCTATTGCAATCAAAGTTTTGGATCACTTATGTCATTGTGTAACTTTGGAGAACAACTATAAGTTTAAACCTTGAAAACCTTTATGCATAGAAGAACAAAAAATGTGTAAGAAATCAATATGGTAGAGAGTGGATATAAATGATTAAATCCAAGTTTACATTACAACCCATTGAATTCAAACTCACTACGAAATAAAAGGTGTTAGTTCATATCGCAAATGTTTTAAGTTACCACCAACAATCAAAACCAAGGTCACACATAACAGCTATCAAATAACATAAAAGTTTGAATATGCATTCTACTACAAGTAAAACCAATCTTAAATAATTTTCTTCATATCCATATTACCTTTCTAGACATGGTTTTATTTAAAACTTGGAGAGCCCATAAAAACATTTTGTAAGCAATTATGCTACAAAAACTTTAACCACCCTCCAAATTCAAAAGGAAAATATTACAACATTTTAATAAATCTAAACACATGTTTGTTACTCAAAACTCAACAGTTTGAAGATTAAATATAATGACCTTGAGAGGGTGATTATTCTGTTTTGCAGATGGTGGGAAATTGTGTTTGGTAATTCCCCACTGTATTGACCTGCCTCGACCATTATGCAGGGTAATGCCCTGGAAGCACTTACACTTAATCGCTTGTAACATACACTTAATCACCCGCTCCTTCAAATTGAAGGAGAATATGTTGATTATAGTCTAAGTGCAGAATTTCCGGAAATTGCTAAAAAGAAAACCCATTGTTCAATTTCTTGTGATTGTCATCTTTTCAAAGCCAAGTTCCTCATTTTACACTTCAGACAAACTTGGCTGACTAAAGTTCAATTCTGATGTAATTCTTGGACCCATAATATATTATCCTTTCTGCTCCAAGTCCCTCTGTTCTCTTCTCCTAAGCTGTATCCTGTAATTTTCCTTTCCCCAATCAAAAAATGGGGTAAGGCTTAAAAAAGAATCTGGAGTTCTAAAGAGTTTCAGAGGCATGTTTTCCAGTTTCAATGAATGTCTCGTTCGTTTGAATGATTACACTAGTGCAGAATCTGTTAATGGGTTTCTGCAATAAATATGCCAGTCCAGCAAGTTGCTATGGAGTATTCTGCAAAATAAAAATTTGTACTTTGTTCATACAGAATTGATATACCAGGTGGCGTTAGAGGCGAAAATTCACCTGTGCCAGTCTCCCGTGTGACCGCCTGATCTTCTCACCCATTTGAAGGTATAACTTATTTCACTCCAGGGCAAGTTGTTCAAGGAGGCCATAATTAGTGTTCTTCAGCTTATGAATCAGAGTTGAAAATGGAAGAATTTGAATTTGTTGAGAAGCACCCAAAAGTTGAAGCAAGGTGCCACAGCAGTAGTTTTATGCCATTTTCAAGGCATTTTCCTCAATTGGATCTCTCAGTATGCTCTGAGGAGAAGCAAGCCGCATATATGACTGCACAAACCGTGCCTGCCATCCCACATAATAACTATCTTGATCAGATTCAAAGCTGCACTGTCGCCCCACTATATGATAACTTGTCAGCAAAGAGACATGAGCTGAAGAAGAAGAATACATCTCCATCATGACAATGCAGCAACCTTCAAGTTCCAGTATAGTAGAGAAAACATAGGAAAATTCAGCAGTCAGGTCATGCTATATATCCTTCTTCAATTGCTTGCTTGATTAGAGTAATTGAGGGACTACTCAGAAAGACAAAATTGCTGTCAATCAATCTGCAGGAATCATCAGAGTCCTCACCCATTGAAATCCAGCAAGTGTCCACCAGCTAGCTTGCAAACCAAGGCCAATCCGGTTGAAGGCCTGTTATATCACAGGCCAAAATAAAACAAGAAAAAAAGATTACAAACATGGCATGAAAGTGTAACCAATTTTGTCAGGTAAGAGTTTCTCCTTTCCATTCTCTGTGCCACCCAAGAATGCAGTCTTTTTTTTGTCTGCAAACCACCCATATATCCTCTTTCAAATGTTCAAGAACTCAAGTTCACACCACAACTTCAAACAATTCTGCAGAAACAGGAGTGAAACTTTGAGGGAAATTTTAACCATACCAGAAGAAAAAGACTACCACCACAGAAGCAAGATGCCATGCTAAATCCTAAGAATTTCAAGTCCCTGCCAGCCTGCAATACATGTTGGGGAGTTTGTTAGTGAAGCATAAACTCCATTGTCAGAGAATACTGATTTGGGACATGCAAATGTGGTGACAACAAAACACAATTGCAAATTATTGGGCTTCAAATGATGTAGAAATGGACTCTTCTCATGCAACTGCTTGTCAAACAGCCATTGTTGCCATACACCTCCCATCACATAAAAAAGAGAGAAAGAGAGTGACCAGAAGTGTGCCCTCCAATGACAATGTTGGTGGTGTTATGACCAGGCTGACAAGAAATGGCAGAGTCACCGTCCGCATCTGTAAAACTAACAGCACTCAGTTACCAGATGAAACATTTGACCAAAAAAAGAAAAAAGTATTCTAAACTTCCACATGACTGAAACCAACAGTCACATACTCAAGAGATCTGATTGAGTTTCTACCTGGTGGATAATAGCAGGATCCTTGGTGAAGAGTTGTGGGAAAAACCAAGGAACAGATATAGCCATGCAACCCAGTGTTAGGCCCACCACTGCTCCAATCAGCATCAAAGAACGTAGCAATGACCTTGCCTGTAGACCACCCAATGAAGGCAGTCATGATGATGCACATGGAGTGATGCATATGGAATGAAACTTTGAACTAAGATGTGGGTAGTAGTCCTAGTACAAAACTGGTGTTCTAGAAATCATTCCATGCTGCTCCAGTGACCAACTTCAAAGAGAAGCACAGTACCCGCATCACACATAAGGACATCACATCCATCATCTTCTGCCCCTTTTGAAAATGAGAAGCAAAAATGTGCGCAATACAAATGTTGGGTTGAATTTGATGACAAAAGGAAGAAAGAACCACTAGTGTAATGAAGAAGATACCTGTTTGAAGTTGCGATTAGAACCCTGAATCAAAGCAGGCATAAAAGACTGTGCTGTCTGAGCTAAGGGTTCTCCTGTTACTGTGCACAGTGAATAGACCCCAATCATAACCTGCACATGGGAGTACAATGTTTCAATTACCTCCTGTGAAAATGGCCATTTTGAAACAAAGTGTTGAGACATTTCCACCCACTGTTGCTCAGTGTGTACACTACCCACCACTGGAGTCCTCAACTACAGTAATCCACAAAACACTTCAATGGCCTTCTAGACAGCGAAAAAGAGGTCAACCATGTACCTGGTGAGCAGCTAGAGTGACAGCTCCAAGAGATGTCGCCAAATATGTAAGACACGTGTAGAACATCACCTACATAAAGAGTAAGCCACTTCTCAGCAGTCAGATCAAAGCATGGGACTCATCCACTAGACTTGGGTCCTCATTCTCTTATAATAAATAAACAGAGAAAATCAGCCACAGCTGGCACTTTCTTTACCAGATCAAAATCACTGAGGAAATGAAAGCAAACATGTGTCTGCAAAGATCATTTACTGTCTTGACTAGTTCGATGTGGTGCAAGCTGGAAATGCAGACAAAACTAAGGGCACTGTTCAAGCCAAAAGCCATTACCTTGGAGAGCATGGTAAGAAGCACAGGGGCAGCCAAGTTGACCATGTGCACAAGTTCATTCCAGGACGGTGGCATGATTGCCAGTGGATTGTAGCCTTTGGCATTCAATGATCTCATCATCAAGAAACTTGCCACATACTGCACACATTACACCGACCATGACAAGCAGTCCACAAGTCAGGGCGAAGACTTTCATGGCTTTTGCACTTGATAACAAGCAAACATCACGTCAACATTTAGATGAAGCTTAACTATGCAAGATGCCAAGAGGAACAAAAAAGATATCCTTGAGATTACGATTCTCCATGACAATCAATGCACACATACTATTACAGCTAGATTTGAGGTGACATAACCCATACTGCTGACAGAGAGGATATGCACCTCAGCTGAGTGCTGGGTTTATGAAGCCCACCACAGCAATGAGGAGCCCTAGATGGAGATGGGATTCCTAGGAAGAGGAAAGTGGACTGATTCATGCTGTCTAAACAATGTGAAAAAATCTTAAGGTTTCTGATGTCTGCACCTCCAGAAAGAGATGAAGTGGCACACCTGAGAGGCTGCTGTGGCCCATGCAGCACCTGCAATACCGTACCCAAGAAATGTACATAGGAAAATGTCTCCACAAAGATTGATGAGGCTTGCAATAGCCAACACCTTGAGAGGACCCCATGAATCCTGCATGCCGAGACTGTGCAAATACCCCCAAAAATCAGCCCATTTCCATGTTCCAATTGGGACTGAGTGATGAAAGAAGGGGATTTACAATGAAGATGACTTCAAATGTCAGTATACCTTGCACTCTGGGCAACCATGCCGACGAGCACTGCTGGCCATGCCAAAGCCCTGATCTGAAGAAGCAAACATCAATGACACCCTCAGTACAACCTTCAAAAGACTAAAGGTTCAAAAGAGACAAAAAGGTCCTTAAACCGATCATCTTCACTTTGCATGTCCACAGGAACTGAACAACTTCCTACTCATCATCCAATCTCAAATGGGTGATCATCATTGAAAGCCAAACAAAACTGGGAATTGTGCTGGCTGCAGTAGTACTATCTCAAAAACTACAGTAATCTACTTGACTTGCATTCTCTGCATTGCATATACAAGATGGCAATATGACAGCTACCTGAACATATGTTCTTGCTGCAGGAACCAGAGCAGCATTATTCACTCCAACAAAAGCTGCAACAACATATCCAAATATTACACATTTCCCTTGTTGAACTCAGCATGAAATTGCCAAATCTAGTCCACTTAGGAGGAGACTTTGCAATAACATTTGCTCTAGCAGGTACCCTTGACCTGCTATTATGAATTGTGAAAGCAAGACAAGCAGGGGGAGGAGGGGGGGGAGGAATGCCTACCTTGAAGCAGAGTTGTTGCTCCAAACTCAGTGATGAGAAACATTGCCATCCCACATGCTAGAGACACAAAGAGCAACCTGGAAAGATGGTGTGCTGCCCCTGCTTCATCCTGAAAGATAAAGTCGGATGATTGAAAGCATTACAGAATTTTTTTCCTACATGGGATTTGGGTAAATGACAGTTTGGTTCCTTGTGTTGTCAATGTGCAAGACAAAATACTTAACAAAAGCTGATACACTAAATGCACCTAAGTCAAATTGCTGTCACTCAAGGTGCACTGTAATGTCCATCATTGTTGTTGAGATTAATGCCATGTATGAAGAAGAACTGACCTTGTGTGCAAGTGAAGTAGCAATCAAGTTGGAGGTAGCCACAGACAGAAACATGAACACGTAACATAATTGATCACATAACACAGTCCCTGGTCCTGTAAGCCATTGAACCCACATAAGCATTACATTTGCTCTGTTGCAGTAAAGAAACTGAACTGCAAAATACATAAACTGACACAGACACAGAGCGGGGCCTGTATCATTTGTCGGAGTGAAAATTTGCTTGAACAAAGTGCCACTACAGTGTAAATTTTCTGAGCTAACTTTGCTGCCACATGTGTGTTAGGGTTTTGGTGGCAAGTGGGTCAATGTGGTGGTTCACATACCAAGAGCTGCAAGCTCCAAAGAGCTGCTGTTGCCAACAACAGAAGTGTCAATGAGGCTCATAATCGGACCTGACAGCCACATCCCCAAAGCTGGACCAGCAAACACAAGGATGGCACGAAACTGCTCCCACATATTCTTGCTCTCTATTGTTGCTGCTGCTCCTATTGTTTGTGCCTGAATGTCCAGCTTCTTGGCCCATACTAACTTGTTGGAAGCAGCAGCAGCAGGTATTGGGTCTTGTTCCTTTTGCATGGAATTGAGAACAACAACATCCAAGTCTGTAACATGAGGCTCCTGATCAGATGATGGTTCTGAAGATGTTTTCAACAAATAAGACACAGAAGAAGAAGAAGAAGAAGAAGAAGAAATGGGCAGAAGAACTCCTTCTTCAGCTTCAGATGAGCAGCTTTTCTCTTCAATCTCGCAGTTTCCAGATGTCAGCAAGGAGTCTTCATGGTTGATTCCAATCACTGCTTTCAGTACAACAGTCTCTGCTTCCTCAACAGATCTCACCACCTCAATTCCTGCTTCAGGAAATAGAACCACTGGGGTAGTTATGTCCTCCGCTGCATGATCAGATGCAAATCCAGCAGTTTCCACCCCTACTAGAGCTGCTGGAGTTGCTGCTGCACTAGTGCTCTCCCTGCCAGTAGTTTCCGCAACGCCTGCCTCCAGGCATGGAATACGGAATTCTCCTCCTCTCTTCCTGTTACCACCGTCATGCTCTTCTTCTTTCCCCAATTGGGGGCTCCTGTTCCTCCTGAGTTGCGAAATCCGGACAATTGATGGGCCGACTACGGTCTTCTGAGAGCAGAGACCAGACTTGACGCGACCTAGCGTGTTGGATGCATGCGAAAACCTAATTTTGGAGCTCGAGAAGTTTGCAATGGAGCAAAGAGCTTGGTTTCTTCCTCGTATCAGTCTTGGAGCTTGAAGAAGCTGCTGCTCTGCAAGCCCCATTGGCATACCCACAAAGCAACAAACAACAAACCTATATTGTTGTTGTTGTTGTTTGTTTGTTTTTTATTTTTTCGGTTTTCTGTAGTGCAAAACTCAGACACAAACACAAATATATAAGCAAAGCTGCTTCCACAGATGTGTAACTCTAAGATCCGAAACTAATCACTATGATGCTGAGTCCAGCTATTCAGGACTGATCACCATATCCATACTTCTGTAGTTTTTCTTCCACAACAACAGGAAGAAAAAGAAGCGTGTCACGCACAAAAGCGCCGAAACTGAGAGCAGAATAAGAATGCTAAAAGGTGATCAAACATCTGAAAACAAAACCAAAAAAAGGCTATAAAACAATTAGGTACCAGTAGAAATTTCCAAAGTAAATCAGCGACTCTTGATCATGTTGGTTGCGTATATTGATGTAAAAACAGAAAATGGGTAGTATGGATACATAAAGATAATACAAAAAAGCACTCAAGAGAGACAGTTCCACACACAAGCAAGCGATGGGAGCTGCTTCACAATGGGTGTGGTATAAGGTTCAAGGAAACAAAACCCCACAAAAACACACACACACACAAACACAAGCCAAGAACAACAAAATCTAACAAGTAGCCATGGAGTGGAGTGGAGTGGAGTTTTGGGTGGTGGGTAGTCTTTGTCTGTTCACAGTTTGTTTGATGATGAAGTGCTGATGAAGAAGGAAGGAGATGATGGCATGTGGAGGGAGTCCAAAGGGAAGTGGAAATGGGAAATGGTGGCTGTTTTGCTACCTCAGAAGCAAGCAAAGATCAAGAGAATCTGGATGCAGATGGACATACAAAGCAAAGCAAAAAAAATGTAGAAAAATGTAGTCAAAGACTAAACGACAGGAAAAAAGGAGAGAGAGAGAGAGAGAGAGAAAAGAGGTTAATGCTGTTGCTGTGGCTTCTTCTTTTGTGTGTGGAAAAAGTCATTGCCTTGAGCCTGTGTGCTCTTTAGAGCTTTCCTTTCTGTCTGACACAAAAGACTGTGTTTATAGTTTAGTGTTAGCAGCCTTTTTGTGTGTGTGTGTGGCCGCCAGGGTTTACCTAAGGTCTTCTTGTCAAACAACTAGAATAGGTAAACAAGGGTTGTGTGTCCTTGCCATTTACATTAAAAAAATTTAGTATCTTAAGAAGGCAAAAGAAGAATTATGAAAATTCAAATATTTCACCATGCAAAAATATATTATTAATCTTCCCCCCCCAAAAAAAAAATCCCTCTAAAAGAAACCCAAAATCCTTCAAGATTTTATTATAACTCTATTATAACTAATCTCAAGTTTCAACACAAGCCCAAAAAAATATCATCTTTCAAAAATCCTCATATCAAAATAATAGACCTATTATTATTATTATTATTATTATTATTATTACCTAGGGGGCCAAAATACATTAACTACTATACTCTATAATGAATCTAAAATACAATATCCTTGCCTACATAAAAGCAAGGCCAAAAATTTAGTGCAAGGGATTTGTGCTATTGTGAATTTGGGCAAAAAAAACCTTTGATGATCCCAAATGATCATTTCAATTGCCATGCTTTAACTTAACTTGTGATATGTGTGCATGGGGGCAAAAACTTACGTCGACATTTGTCAATCTTATGACCACACAAATAGTGTAACTTGTGCTACTTGGATTGGGCAAAAGCTTATGTTGACTTTAATCTTATGATCATACAAACAAATTGTGTTGTGTTACTTGGATTGGGCAAAAACCTATGGTGACGTCAATCTTACATAACAAATAATGTTATTTGTGCTACTTGGATTGGCCAAAAACTTATGTTGACATCAATCTTACGATTGCACAACAAATAGTGTTATTTGTGTTACTTGGATTGGGCAAAACCAATGTTGATGCAAATCTTATGATCACACAAATAGTGCAATTTGTGTTTTACTTGAAATTGGGCTTTAGAACCTATGTTGACGTAAGTCTTACGACCTCCCAAATGAGTCATTTCAACTACCATTCTTAACTTGAAATGATATGTGCATTGGGCAAAAACCTACCGTTACGAATGATCATTTCAACCACCTTTCTTCCATGGCTTTTTGCCTCGGTAAACTAGGCAATAAAATACAATGTGCTAAGTACCTAGCTAGTTTCTTCCTTATGTGTCTAGAAAAAAAGACGTGCACCTTGAGAGGCGTCAAGTGTGACCAATAATTGTTGTGATTGTGGCGTCTCTCATATTTTCCTTTCTCTTCCCACAACATTGCTCCTAGCATTATTTGCCTAGGCAGAAATGGGTTGCCGATTCAACACAGTTAAGAAAATATATTTTAGGCAAAATGCTGAACACAATTAGGAAAATGGTTTTCTAAAGGCCAAAAAGGGCTGCTAAAGGCGGCTAAATGTCATAAATAGGAACATGTTTTTAAAGGCAAAAAGGGCTGCTAAAGGCGGCTAAATGTCGTAAATAGGAACATGTTTTTAAAGGCAAAAAGGGCTGCTGAAAACCCAGCAGTTAGGAAATCTATCTAGAAGGTAGTTAGTTAGTTTGTTTGTTTGTCACATTTGATCTCCTAAACCCAATGTCTCTTGCTATGTATTTGGTATCATTTGAAAGCTCTCAACAAGTAGGGGAGCACCAAGGTGGTTTCGCAAACTTTAGACTTTACATCTATAGTGGAGAAGTTATTGAATGTTGAACAATTTTGTCATGAAATTAATGAAATAAAAACTAGAAATTTGGGAAGATTTAGGTGTGTTCTTAGTATTAATGAAAAGAAGGGTTGCCAAGAAGGACATTGTTACTCACATCCCTACTAACTAACTAACTATAACTATAACTATATA
>Ga0209611_10001481_pt1 | contig 40193 bp, 22 predicted proteins | sample S1TSphgellanicum_3_FD_187693 | JGI IMG/M metagenome (GOLD analysis project Ga0209611, IMG submission 187693) | Host-associated microbial communities from peat moss isolated from Minnesota, USA - S1T2_Fc - Sphagnum magellanicum MG (SPAdes) (version 2) | ecosystem: Host-associated > Plants > Peat... | reverse complement strand
GCCCCCTCCCCTCACGCCCCCCAAACCCAAAACTTAAAAGAAAATAAATCAAGGCATATTGAGTGCATGCTGAGCCTTGCCATTGGCTGCATGAAATTTCTATTTTCAAAACTGTTCATTACCGTTTTTGACCTGGGCTAATACCCCCATTATAAACTGTGGGCACTTACATATTAAGATTGTTTTGAAACAAATATTGAGAACTAAGAGTTTGGAAATGTGAAGCACTGGGTTTGGAACTAGACTTGAGGGGGGTATATCAAATTAAAAACAAGTCCTTGCACTGGAACCAAAAGGTTCTCCCCCAAGACATTTCAAAAGTTGGAACTGGGACTGGAGATTCTCTTGGAAAGCTAGAACTGGATAATATTGGGTTTATGACCTTTTGGAAATATATTACCATCAAATTGCTTGATAAGCAGAAAATGATTTTCTAGAGGATTTCAAATAGTTTTGGCCAGTGAATATTCAAATATTTTACAGAATTTTTTAAAAAAAGTTTCAATCTAAGTAAGGGCTTCATGAGAGCTTTTACATGGTCTATTTATTGGGAATTTCCACATAGATTTGGGTTAATAGGTGCATACATTGGGCCTCTAGCTAGTTAGTGGGTGAAGCCAATTACAGTAATCCTGTTTTATAATAGGCCATTTGAGTCACATTCTTGTTTGTGTCATACTTTTTTTTTGGAATCATCTGTTTTAGTTAGAAATATCATTTTTTAAAGTCACTATTACATTCGTTAGTAGCACAAAATATTTATAAAGCTTTTTGTAAAAAATGTGATTATATTGGAGAAATTTAAGACAAATATTAGGGTTTTATAAATTGTAGTTTCCTTTGGCAATGTTAACGGTGCTTTGTGTTTAAGTTGTGCAAACTAACAATAATGAATTCAATTGAAAAAAAAAAGATTTTTTTTTTTTATAGTATAGACAAGCAAAAAAAATGCAAACTTGTCAAGAAAGCAGAAAATCTTAATTAAAAAAATTTAGTTGATAAAATACATAGTTAAAAAGTTCATACTCAATATAAATTGTCACATTAAAATAGGCAAAATTTTCAAGCTTCTTGAAATCTAATAAGGCATAGTAAAACTGTTAAAAACCCATGTAAAAAATTTAAACAATTAACACCTTTACTCTAGCATAAAAGGACTGTTTTGTTAAGTTTTTTTTTGCCTACAATCAGAATCTGTAGTAGGGTTTATATGGAATGTGACTATACACATTTAAATCACAATTCGTTAACGTGACAAAAAATAAAGTGGTCATCAAGGGTGTGATTATAAAAGGGGGTGTTTACTGTAATTATACTTGAGATTGCATCAATGAGGACAATGAAAATCATAGGTGGGTGTCAAAGGGTTATATCTCATAACTTGTTTATGGATTAACTCAGAAGTTCAAGCATTGGGATCCTTTGAGATTAACTTGTTTATGAGTTAACCCAAGAAGAGTTCAAGCATTACTAACCTATGAACTTGTGGCTCATTTCCCAGGATCTTCACATTTGCATTCATTTTCCAAAAATTAGAGTTTCATTCTTGCTTGAAAAACCGCCTTTTGGCTGGAACTTTTAAGTTTTTGAGAGGTTTGGGGGGTGGGGGGCAGGGGGCGGATGAGTACCTTGGTTTGTGAAAAGGGCTTTTGGTATTAAGCAGTAAAGGCTCATCAAAAGTTACACATCGTCTTATCTATTTCTCTTTTGAAAAACAAATACATATTAAAAAGCTACCTATCTCGCAAAGTTACCTATCTTTTGAGCATAGAATGCGTTAGAATATGAAACTCATCCAAGTGCAGAGAACATCTACTCATATTCTTGTCAACTACAAATTCCCCTTCACATATAAGGATTGGGAAAGTAGTTGCCCTTTACATGGGAAGGGCTCAGAATTATTTGTCCTTCACTAGAAGGGCTGAATGGCTTTGAAGGCTTCAAATTTTAGGCCTAGGTGAGAGATTATTTAAATGCCACCACATGGGCAAATCATCATCACTAACCAATCAGAAACAGCAAAATATTTGTACTAACCCTTTTGGAGACCCCCTGCGCTCCCCCTCCCCCACCCCCTCCCCCCCAAAAGAAAGCTTACATGGAAAGTCGACTGTCCATTGTCGAAGTGGAAAGTGAATAGGTGGACAGTCCACTCTCCACATCACACACTTCAAAAAAAAACTGTCCCTCTGCCCCCACCCACAAGGAAAAAAACCGCCCCTTCACTCCATGATCTGACTTCTCATTGGTTGCGTGGAAATTCTATTCCTAAAACTGGCTGCCACTAGTTTTGGACTGATATTCCTACCTATTCATACTTCTATTAATTGGTGAGGGGTGCACCCACAATTTTTTTATTTTTTTATGTTTCAGAAAGAGCCATTTGATTGGCCCATCACCAATAATTTTGGAACATGGAGCCCTCCCCAACATAGAATGCTTCCAAGCATGCTTTGTCATGCTGAGTCCCTTTGGTCCCCCCTTTACAGGTTATATACATGGAAGTTGAACTATGACCCAAAAATAGGGGATAAAAAGTGTGGTGTTATTGGGAATGTCTTAGGGAACACAATGGGAAATTGTGGAACATTTTTTTGGGAACTTGGGGAATCCTTTAGGTATCTCATGGGAACATGATGGGAACAGATTGGGAACAAATGAAAAAATTTAAAAAAAAATTCTCCCTCCCCCAAAAGAAAAACACTGGGACACTCTAAAGGGGTGCATGCTGAGCTTTCTCATTGGCTGCATGAAACATTTAATTTCCAAAACTGCTTGTCACCACTATATTTAGCCTGGGCTAATATTGGCAGGGGCACAAAAAAAACTGTCGGACATACCATACTGAGTATGCAGAGAGAGGCCATTTGTACATTGGCTTACCAGTGGACTTGCTTGTAATGTTTGATCAACTGTGCAACAACTTGAGGGTTGGGCGGATACATAGACTTTTACGGTTTTTAGAAAATTTTGTCTGCTTGCCAGGGGTGTTCTTGGGGTTGGAAGTCAATGCGTATGGATTCTAATTTCCAGGTATGTTGCTTTGTTGGTTGTTGAACAGATTCTATTCTATTCCGGTCAGGAACTGGAATACGTCAGGACCTATTTCTCGTTAAGATTTTTTTCTGTTGTTCAACAGATTGTATTCCAAAGAGATAATTTCAATCCACTGGTCGAGTGAACAATGTCAACTTTGGAGGTATGTTCCTGTAATCAGACAACGGCAAGGCCTCTCTTTAAGAGAAGCTCTTGTTGCCCGTACATGATTGTACACTATTGTACAAATTTTTTTCAATCTGTTGAAAATTCGAATAAGTTGGTGGGCTATATAATCAAGGTTTCTTTTACAGAATTTTTTGTGATGTAGTCGAAGTGGTGATCATCCAGCAAATGCTTTAGCTAAATTTGGCTACATACAAGATATGAAAGGAGGTAAACAAACAGAATCCTTCAATATTCTTGGCTACCTATTGGAACTTATCATAAGAGTCTGGTTATTTGATTTGATTTGATTTTTAAAAATTTATCTTCTCAAAATTCTGTGAACTTGAGACATCATTTCCATGAAAAATCCTTTGTATAGGTTGAAATCATAGTTTTCAGGTCAAAATTCAACAATCATGTTGATTTTGCGATGTAGCCAAAGTGGCAATTCATCCACAGGAAGATTTAGCTGAATTTGACTGTAAGCTAAATATGTTAATTTTGTGACTTAGCCAAAGTGGTGATGATCCATAGGAAGATTTAGCTGAATTTGACTACAAGCTAAACATGAAATTAAAATTTTAAAAACATCCTACTATACATCCATTCCCTTCTGACTTCTATTTTTAGCATTTTGGAGAAATTTCGGGGAAAAACAATGCTGGGTGTAATGATAGGTCAGTATATTTCTGTTCATCTGAGTTGAAGGCTGTTATAAAATTTCCTATCTATCCACAGAATACCAGTGCTCTGCAATCAAAGAATTATTCAGACATCACTTGGTAGCACTGGATAAGTTGAACTAACATGTTCTCCAAGCTTCTGAAAGATTCTTCATATCTGGAGAGCCCAGGCTTGCTCCATTTGCTTGTTGTGATCAGAGCTCGTCATAAGCTCATTGGAAAGTGCATGGGGAGGCAGGTGGCTGTTCCCCCTTCAAATGTTTGCAACAGTGACTATAATAAGCAATCACAAGGAAGAATACCAGCTTCCCAAGGGAAAGGCAAGAAGAAATGGCCCCTTTAATCCCGAACCTCATCCCCCTTAAACCCAGAAAGGCATGAAGAAGTGTCCTTCCAAAGGCGGTTAATAATTTGTGCTTTTCAGCAAATTTAAGGCAAGGTAATCCATCTTCAGGATGGAACACTATGGAATTCCCTGTATTTTTCCTCCAAAGAAATCAGAATTTCCTTCTTTTCATTTTAATCCTGGGGCTGAATTGCCGATTTGAAAAATGGCAAGGAGAGTCTAAAACTAACTGCTGATAATGTATCTGGCCTAGTAACCTTTTGTTTGTTTTTTGGGGTGCATTTTTGCTGTTTTGAGAAATATTCTTTTAGAAAAACTTGCAAAACTTGTATTTTCACTGAAAATCTGTGTTTTTTTCAGCCAAGATTCACAACTTTTGAGAATTTTTTATAATTGGAAAAAAAAAAAAACTACACCACTTTTGGTAAATAAAAAATTGGAGGAAGAAAGGTAAAAGGAAAAAGCTCTGGCCATATTGAGCAGTGTTTTTTAGAAAGAAAAATTCCATCATTTTTTTAAGATCTTAATAAATTTGGGAATAACCCTTTTTTTAAGTGAAAATTAGACTAATTGTGCTAATATTTTTTTCCCCAAACCTTCAATATCAAACAATTGACAAAAGAAAACACTGCATGAGTGGTTGCCCAACTGTTTTAACCTTAAAGTGTCAAAATGACATAACTCTGTTACCTGATAACCTAAAAACACATCACTCTTAAGATTTTCGAAACATTTATTGAGGGATTTCCTGGCAAGGAATTTTTTGCAACACAAAATACAAAGAATAATATATGTCAAAGGGCATAATAAATTGAAGGATCCTCAATCGATCCATCTGTGCGTGCACGTGTGTGTGGGGTCGCTCTCTCTCTCCCTCGATATGTGGGCTCAAAGAATTGTCACACGTTCTAATTCCTAAAAATAGATCTACAAGTAAAAGATTTATTATAGGTAACTCATTTGTTGTTCGATTTCCAAGGCAGTTCCCTGAGCTACTAATTCCTCACGGGCTTTGTGATCTCTCCCCCTTCTCTCTTCCCAGTCGGAAAAGGGGCAGAATCTGAGTGTTGTATTTTAGCCATCAAGGTAACACTGGAGGAGAGGAGACGACACACAAGAGGAGGGAAGAAAGTAAATGTACACGGAGGGCGCCGGAAAAAAGAATTCAACTTAACATTTTAAAATTGGTGAAAAAAAATGCCGGCTTGATCATTTGTCACAAAGGGAATGGCTTGGCCTCAGTGGTGGGGACGTGGGACCACGGTTTAGAACGCTTTGACTTTTCAAACCCCTTTCCTTTAGAAAATGGAGGGACCCCTCACCCTCCTCTCCTCTTCCCGGCCACCTCCGCAGCCAGCCTCCACCCCGCCGGGTACCCTCCTAAATTTGACACCTCCCAACGCGTTCCCGACCACGGGTGGTGGGCGACGAACAGGTGGGCCCGAACAGGTTACCCGTTTACCTAACTACCGACTGGGAGGATGCGGTCAGTTTGGTTATTTTTGGAACTTTGGGAATTTTTAGAATGGAGGGGAAGTTAGTTAGTACTAAGTTCTGTCATGTATTTTCTATCGAAACCACGCAGTGATAACATACTGAACATCCAAACGCGCGAGTCTTATATAAATCTCTCATCTCCAACAGCAAACACATTCCATCACGGCTGCAAATTATTCTTCCGGAGTTATCGTGAACAAACTCCACCTTCATCATTCTCATCAGCTTTTGGAGCCTGCTGCAGCAGACGTACGTGAGTATCGAACATCCCCCTGCCTGCCGCCTGCCATCAGCTGCCGCCTCCCTGACTGCTCTGCATTGCTTTGCTCTGCTCTGGCTCCCTTCCTGCCTGTCTACTCCTTTAAAGTATTCTCGTATTCGGCGAGAGAACTATTTGTCAGTACTTGGCCGTAATTGCAGCTTCAAATTCTTCTTACCTCTCGCTCACAGCTTTGTGTCCAAGCTTTCTGTGCCTACTACTACTCCTTCATCAAAGTGTGATCGAATTCGGCAACAAATTTTTTTTCCCTTGCAGCTTGAAATTCTTCTTACCTCTCGCAGCAGCTTGGTGCCCTGGAAGCAGCGCCTTTGGATTTACTTGGCCGTAATTGCAGCTTCAAATTCTTCTTACCTCTCGCTCACAGCTTTGTGTCCAAGCTTTCTGTGCCTACTACTACTCCTTCATCAAAGTGTGATCGAATTCGGCAACAATTTTTTTCTCCCTTGCAGATTGAAATTCTTCTTACCTCTCGCAGCAGCTTGGTGCCCTGGAAGCAGCGCCTTTGGATTCGAGTTTCTAACCAGAGCTGCTTGCAGTAACACTGTGTCAAGTACTGGATGGGCCGCGACTGAATTATATCTCCACTACAGACAGATAGACAGCACCCACCTGCAGCTCGTAAGTCGACACCCATATTGATCAAGTGCTGAGCTCAATTCAAGTTTGTATTGTGAAATTTGTAGTTATGTTATAATTCGGTTTATGTCTCTGTGCGGAGCAATATTTCAATGTTTTATTCCAATTTTCCCATTGTCAAACAAACCATTTCATTTTTGCATAGGGGAAATTCAAGTTCTTCTTGATCAATGGTCCCACAGGGAATCCTAGAAAGTTTGACGAATGAATCATGTGTGCTCATGTGTGGCAGGTGGTATATTTTCTTACATTCGAGCACTTACTTATACATTTCGAGAGCTCTACGAAAGAGATCAAAGATTACCTTGAGTACGAGCTGAATCACGCAACACCGACGTCCTTAGCGTAAAAACCCGGAATTTGAAAAGATGGCCTCACATCACGACGTAAATTTCCAGCTTTTTAAATTGTCCCTAGAAACAAAGTTTAGGTTTGGAAACAACGTGAATATTCAGCTCCAACTGTGACTCGCTTATAATCACCTAATTTAGTTACCTGGATGTATATTGATAGCAATAAGTTCAGGAAATTCTAATACAAACCATTTTGCTAGCACAGTCATGCATGGTAGTTTAGGCGACGATTTGCAAGCAAAATTGATTTCTGGTCAAGCAAGTAGCACAAGTCGTGGTTGATAGACTAACAGTTAATTCTGTGATTTGTTTGCAACAGTGGTGGGCTTACGATTCAAGCAATCAATACCTCGACAGAGAAGAACTTTCCAGTGACCCGGTGAGCATCCGCAATATACCAAATTTTAGCTGTTCTAATTATATCAGACGTCCCACACACATATATATACACGAGAAAGAAACACTTTCAATTACTGAGGATTCACATCTGCAACAATATTAACCTTATTCATACAATTGAATTATTTTGAGAACAATTTCTGAGTGCAGATATGTTCGATATTATTCTGACATAGTGTGTACTTCGTAACGCTGTCGCGCTGCAGATAGATGTGAAAATCCATGTACCGGGGATTTCGAGAAGCCAAAGCATGTGGGATAAAGTGCGCAGTGCATGTAGATCAATGGGTAAGTTCCAAACCTTCCTCCGCGATAGTACGAATATTATTAATCCTCTTGCATCCTTGGTTGATCTATATGAGCTGCAATGCATGGATCACAGAAGGAATTCTCGTACAACTCCTTGTGTGACATGTGGGAAAGTTCTCAGCTTTCCTTCTTAGAAATTCCTCTTAGAACCAAAGTCAAAGGGAAAATTGGTCTTTCCCCAATAGGTGCTTTCCAGCCTTGAGGAAACATGGCCAAAGTTCCTTTTGAAGTCATATGGTAGAGTTGTACATTTCTAGATGAACTTTCCCTGTGAGTTTCCTTGCAAATGTTGCAAAACTCTCTATGTTGTACAATTTCCTGTTACTTACGTTTGTAGTCTATTCTTGGAGGTAAGGTTAGGTAATTTTCCCGTGCAAGGGAATCATCCAACAGCTCCTTGTGCTTAGAGTTCCTAAATGCAGCGTGTCAATACAAAGTGTCAACACCAAGTAGGCTAGTAGACAGATCAGACCAGTTAGCTAGCTAGCTAGGGTGTAAGAGGCTCTACTTAGTCATTCCGGGTCCAGCTTAGCTAGCTAGCTAGAGCCAAGATCCCCATCTGGTCAAGTTCTTTCAATATATAAGCTATAACCTTCATGAAGACGTGAATAAAAGTTCTTCTCCTTGTTGTAATCATGACCTGATGAGCTGATCATTTTCGTATGGTTTGTTTCATGTCCCAAATTTGCAGGTTTGGATTATTCACTTTCAGGAGATGTAGTCTCGGTGTCAGGTTATCCTAGCTCAGAAGGTATGGATGAAGACTATGTGCTGGAGGTATTTGAAGGAATACACGACCGAGCCAGGATCGTAAGCTAGAGAGAAAATTCATAGAAACCCAACTTATATATATTCCAACCCGACTGGTAATCTTCTGCAGAGCTGCTATGTAATATGTATGGCATCAGTAACTGCTAGATGGTGGTGGAATAGTCAGAGATGATGATCATGGAGCAGTGGTCAAAATGTAGGTTAGTTAGGTGCAGCTCTTTCGCATCACTAATAAGACGTAGCTAGATGATCCAGCTAGCATACAAGTGCTCTGAAAATTTCAAGCACCAGCTGATCTAGAGTGAAAACACTTTGGAGTAGAGATCAGTTAGTCCACTAGACACAAAAGCATGGATACAAGACAGACATGCACGTGAAAAGATCTCACACACACACACACACACACACAAATTCCAGGAGGCGTAAACTCATGTTCCCACCTTGTTGGGATAGCCCCTCGAGAATAAAGCTGCTTACTTTCAGAGGTACACACTGATTGATGACGCAGTGATCATCTGTGGCCAGCTAGTTTATATATCCCACAATTTGTCATTCTTTAAAATCAATGTTGGATCATTATTAGTGCAGGGAAACTCTCAACACATGATCAACACATGAGATACACCACGTCCTGCCCAAATTTCTAGCTGTTGGAGTTCAACACACATGATCAAGTTGCTTTTGATCGATTTCAAACCGAGCAAGAAATTTAGCTAAGTGCTCATTCATGAACTTCAGATTCACAACAAAATTGAAACACACATGACAAATTATAAGATGCTGCAACATAAAACCAAATTTTACACCTCTGAGTTACAGCTTTGAACAACCACATGTCTGTTGAATATATAATGAATTCATTACAGAAGATTCCATGTCGAAATAGTTCCTCAATCCGCCATGAACAACAAGCAACCTTTATGTTAAGCATGTATGCTCACCATCAAAACAAACAAACCTGGCACCCACCATTCTCCTTTCTTCATGAATGTAAGCTCTTGCAAACATAATACAAAATAAACAAAACAAATGTTATTTGGAGCAAAGCACAATCTCTATGACGAAGGACAATCAGCATTACTCATAAGCATCGGATTAAGGTAGTGCACTTTTCCCTTTTTCACCTTAAGTTCCTTTTTAGATCACACTTCCACCAATTTGAAGCTTTTGAACCCCTAATTGTTCACCTCAAATTACCCAACAAACTAAGTTTTTATCTCATTATAAGTTGCCTAACCTAACATAAAACATGCATCCATTCATGGAAAGTGGTGGGCCCCCGTTGGTGTATTTGTTAATGCCTTCTTCAATGCAATTCATCCTCAGATGTTCAACCTCTCTTTTCTTTTCAACACCACTTTCAATCTCTCCAACTCACACTCCTTTCCTTTCCTAGTGTTATATGTTTTTTCTTTCATTATGACCCCTTTGAGCTTGTATTACAACATCTTTCATGCCTAATTCATGTCTATAAGTTATATAATGTGATTGTGTATGAATTGATAACATTGTGATTGTACTTAACTTTTGGCATTGACTATTGTTGAATATTTAAGGCAATTCTGTATTTTCTTCCTTCACAAACGTTTGCTTTAAAAAATGATTTCAATATTTTTGTAAAATAATAATATAATTACTGCAGAAGCTGCCAATGTAGGTACTAGGTACATTTGCAAGTACAAATTCACAAATTTAGGATTTCTAAAAGTTGGCCACTTGCCGCCACCACCACACCACCAAGTGAACAGTAATTACAAAATAATACTATGCAATCTCATGTGTTGTCTGTTCTTTCGTTTTGATATTCTTTGTCCCACCATGATACCTGGGGTTTTACAGGAGAGTTCAAGCTATGCTACTACTAATTTTGGGAGGTCAAGCATTCAATAATGTCTCAAGGTTAATTTCTCACCCAGGGTGCTTAACTTCAAACTTCATGTGAGATTCAAGACATGCCCACCCCACTCCCAGCCTCCAGGGTAAATTTTTTTTTTTCAAATTTCTGCTCTAGTTGTAATAAGGTCAACCATAAAAAGATCAAGCCAAATTTGGCTAGTATTTCAAAGTATGAAAGTTGGAATTTTCTTAAAGGATCCTCCTACTTGTATGCCATTTGTTTCAGCCTGTGAATCAGGTAAAAAAAAGTTATAAAATTACAGTGATTCTTTTTATAAAAGAGTAAAGGAATCTTGTGATGGCATATTTGGCAAAACAGCTAGTTTGCACAAAAATATTTGGCTGTTTAACAAGTAATAATGATTTAACATAATACAGTTAGTTAACATGTATTGAAATAATCACAAAAACTTTAGGAGAGTCCAAAACCAATAGTTTGAAGGGTTTGGATATAAAAGAGATCAGGACCAAATGTCAGTATGGTCTAGTACCAAATGATGGGATTTAAAGATTATGTTAGTTAATTAGATTCTAACTACCTAATCAAGGCACAGAACTCAATTATGTGATATATGTGTTTGATTATAGCTGTGATTGTAGGTGGACACATGTAAGTTCCTAGAACTGGTAGAAAGCTGGAACACACCATTGTGACCCTTAGATGAATGTCAGAAACCACAATGGTAGAAAGCAATTCAAATGTATTCAATTTCTTCAAACAATGAATGTGAATTCATGAGTGGACATTGGTGAAATGGCTTCATAATATCATGTTTCAATTCCACCTTCACCATACATATATATAGAACCATGTGCAGGTATAGACTTAAAACCTGCATGGTATGAGAAAATCCAACCTCATGGCTGCACAAAGTGAACCTTACACATACAAAGGCCGGTTATCCAAACAGAGCATGTGCTATGGAAAAATAATTGGTGGACCTCCCCTTGAGGGGAACTGAGAAAATTACAAGTGGGTGTGACAAAACAATAAAACCAAATATAAGAGGGATAGGAAGACTCTACATATAGTGAGATATTTCAATGTTAGATTTGTAAACCATTTGCAAGTCAAAACATTCATTGGAATTTGGAAAATGTTGCTAGACACTGATAAGTTCATCACTTCATCATGAAGCATAATGGGAAAATTGAAACAAGTCCACTCAATTTGAATGTCAAGTCATTTCAAAAATGTTGAAAACATAATAAAGTTATCCTTAAAATAATCCTCATTTTGGGCCTGTTTTTTTATCATCATTGCACTCACTCATCCTCTATTTTGAGTTATCCTTAAAATTCATCAAAGTGAGGATCATTCCTCAAAAGTAAGGATGAGTGTCTTTCATAGTTTTTTAAAAACTAGACTTCATTGCAATGACAATTTTAATTCAACATTTTTCTTTTTGAAAGCTTGGGAAAAACACCTTAGCAATCCATCCATCCATCCCTCTTTTCCACTATATTGACATTTATAATGTTACTCAATATGACAATCCTCTTGTTTTTTGGAAATGATAATAACATTATCCACACTGAAAATCAAAAGGCTTTTTAGTGGCAAATTTCATGGTGAAAAAATATGATGTCAAAATTTTATGTTTAATCAAGAATGGTCAATATGTATGCAAATGGTCAATATCAAATGACAAAAAAAAAATCCACCAATTACTTTCTATTTTCATTTCCTTAAGAAAGTACCTCTTATATTTTGCTTGGTTTCCAGAGTCTGTACACTTCACTTCTACTTTCCTTTATGAGTTGTAGCCAAAATTGTCCAAGTCCTCTTGTGGATGATCGATAGTCCACCTAGCTCATAAAATTGAACAAAATTGTCCTCAGTGAACAATACTTGAGCTGTGCTGGTCGGCCCGGTGCTCAGTACTAAAAGATTTAATGAATTTATTTTGAAACAAGAAGAGGGGTCAAAAAGGGGGGTTGCGGGTGGGTTGTAAAAGGGTTATATTTTTATTTTCAAGTAAAAAGATATATGTTCATTTTATTTACCCTTCTGATATCAATTGAACCTTAAACAACTAAATACACATAGAATGTTTCGGACTATATTTGGAGGGCACCTTACATCAATGAATATCCCTCCTAGCAGAGAGGAGGAATACTGCTACTCCTTGAGAGCTTGTATGCCTACAAGAATAGGTAAGTCTATAGATCTTGTAGGTGTTAAGATCCTTCTCACTCTTAAGGACTAGATGTAGGGCCCTGCATCCATATGCTGCATGATTTTTTTATGTTTAGGTTTACTATAACCTTCCCACTCTCAAAGAATAGGTGTAAGAAGGTTCCCCTCTCATTTGCATTGAAATCTATGTATGTTTCTTTTCATCATGTGCTTTAGAATGTGTAAAAGCTTTTCATCGGTAAGAACCTTCCCCTCCCTATGCATTGTGATCTATGTACGGTTATTTTGATGATAACTTTCATTGTGTGCTTCACAATGGGTAAAAGCTTTTCATCAGTAACAACCTTCCCCTCCCTATGCATTGTGATATATGTACGTTTATTTTCATGATAACTTTCATTGTGTGCTTTACAATGGGTAAAAGCTTTTCATCAGTAAGAACCTTCCCCTCCCCTGTGCATTGTGATCCATGTGCATTTATTTCCGTGTTAACTTTCATTGTGTGCTTCACAATGGGCAAAAGCTATTCATCCATAAGAACCTTCCCCTCCCTGTGCATTGTGATCCATGTGCGGTTATTTCCATGTTAACTTTCATTGTGTGCTTCACAATGGGTAAAAGCTATTCATCCATAAGAACCTTCCCCTCCCTATGCACTGTGATCTATGTACATTTATTTTCATGATAACTTTCATTGTGTACTTCATAATGGGTACAAGCTCCTCATGAGTAAGAACATTCCTCCACCACCAACCTGGTCCCCCCACACACACACACATTGTGATTTATGTATGTTTATTTTCATGATCACTTTCATTGTGTGCTTCAAAATGGGTAAAGCTCCACGACAACAGGGGACATCCTCAAAATGTGGGGCAGGCCTCATTGTGCGCCCTTATTTTGTAGGGCAAATGGGCTTTACCATACACTAAATGTGTGCTCAAAAAAGTTCTAAAAACCAGCTCACTAATTCCAACAAAATGATGGACAGAAAAGTCCTTGCAAGATCCAACTCTTACTACAATTTTGCAAACTTTGTCCTGACTTGAAAGTTTCCCCTAATTGAACTATATAGAGAGGATCCTTAAGAAACTAGCTATGAAGATTTTCTCACTTGACGAGCAGCTGTTTTTTTCCACACTTTAAATCCAAGTGGTGTGTATGGCAAAAGTCCATGGACTTGGTAGAAATCCACTTGCAAATTCCTAGTCATGGGTACACAGTTTGAGAAAATGGTGAATCTTCACACAATTGCCAGCTGCCAACTAAAAGTTAGCACAACAGAACCTGTTTTTCAAAGGAGAGCTCAGAGGACATGCATGCTTAATAAATATGGGGATGAGTTCTATCATTCCCATACCTCAAAGAAAATGGGTCTCTGAGAAAGTCTCATACATTTAGATCACTCAAAATAGTTGACGAGTACCTTCACACTTGACCCAAAATCTGAATCCCTAGTTAAATATAAGGCTCCCTCACCAGACTGATCTGGTTTGGCAAGCCCTGGGTTTTAGTGATGAGCTGGAAACTTGAATTTCATATCTCTAGACTGCCACTACCATAGTACCTTTACCATTCTGGCATCTTGTTGGTGAGTATTCATTTTGGCATGAAAATTAAAAATTCCCTGGAATTCCACGCACTTTCAAGGACCTGGTTATGTAGAAGATCTGGAATAAGCAAAATGACCATGTACACTAGGTAGCAACATGCTTTTAAGAATTTTTGACATTGCAGGCAAATTAATTTTGAAAGAAATCTGCATTTGCTGAAAATAATTTAATTATTGTTGGAATGGTAAAGGTTTTATGGTATCAATTGCATTCAGGCTTGATATTTTTAGAACCCTTGGCACCCTTTTAGAACCTTCTGCAATGGGGAGGTTAGCTGGGGCACAAGAACCCATTGGGAAAACATGTCCAGTCCGCTCACTATCCATGCATGGTGGGGTGTTTGTGTGTGCTGGTTCAGTCAGATGTCCTCCATGTGTACTTGCAATAGAAAAGCTCAGTCACCTGCATATTTTTGTTACATAGGCTGACAACTCTTTTGAGGTATGACTCTATTTTGCAGAAAAATCCAGAAGACAGAAAAAGCATTGGTGAAATTTGGATGGTAATGAAGGGAGCTTGAGTGAAGAAAACGGCAAGTAAAGTGCTTTCAAAATCCCTCGAAGTTACAAGCACTTGAATTAACTTTGCTTTATGGCGTATGGATATGTAACCCAAAGCAAAAGGCCCATGGAAACCAGTTTTGGGAGGGTATCTGGTTTCCAATGTTAACCTGACCTTCATGGTTCGCTGGTGGGTGCTGGTTCAGTGTGGCCAGGTTTTTTTGTGACCAGGACACCATCTCACATTTTTTTTGGAACAGGTGTGAAAACCAGACATTGGAACTAGTCTTTGGAAAATCTTTTTGCTAGATCCAGACCTGAAACTGGAACCATGAAAAAATATTCTTGAAAAAGAGAGAGGCAGGTTCTATAAAGAGACAAGTTGATTTTATTTTTTGTTGACAAGTTGACAAGTAGACTCAACGTCAGAGTTAAATATTAATTTTGATCAGTTGTTGAACTCCATACCTAGATTTAATTTGATATAAAATTTTATATTTATACAATATCTAGCATAGAGAGCATGTAATGTTTACATGGAGCTAAACCTGATTTTGAACCAGGCCCAAAGGTTCTTGAATTTGAAACAATGTGTCAGAACTGAAACTGCAACGGTTTGGAAATGGGGAAGAACTAGGCTCAAACTTTTTGGGGTCAATTCTGGCAATGGAAACCCTCCGTTAGGGATATTAAAAAGCCTTCTTCCCGGGGTCCCCACTATGTTTGAAGCAGAGGAACATGAAGTCTAAGAACGTAGTGAGGGCCGAGGGAAGAAGCATCCCCAAGTGGAAAGCATTTAAAAAGTTCCTAGCCCATGTTCCTTCTGCAACCCGAAGGGGTCATCCAAATGACCAATGTTATTCGACACATTGACAGGACCATCATTTGACACATGCCCATTCTGCATCAGAATGGAAAATTGGAGACAAAATAACAAAGGAACATATTAAAAAGTACTCTACAGTTCCTACACCACTTTTTTAAAATCAATTTTAACATATAAAGTTATGAAATGTCTTGCAATGATATTTTCAAATGCAAGTTGTGACCAGTATTGGGCAGTTATTAGAAACAGGAACAGATCCCCGGTGGTTATTAGGGCAGTTCTTAGGATTCGTGATCACTGTTCTCCCCAAAACAAAAGTAAAAAAATCAATGATCCAATTTTGGTATATAACCATGGTCCTCAAATAATATGAAGACTTCAAATAACCAGCCAGAAAACCACCTCTTCTTTATTGGTTCTTTCATGAAAATCATAAGCTCTTGAAGATTTTTGAAATCGCAAGGACTAGGAGTTCTTTGGTTTTGAAATATCAAAGAAACTGAAACCAATGGTTCTTCGAAATTTCAAACAACTGCCCAACATTGGTCATGTCTTGACTAGTGTTGGTAAGTTCTTGAATTTCAATAGGTTAAGGTCCAAATTATGAACCTAACCAGAGAATTGGTCTATTTTCAAAATTAAACTAGAACTGGGGGTGTTCTCTCATGTTAGAGAGGCTTAGATTTTCAAAGTACATAAGTATAATTTTATTTTTAAAACTATAAGCTTAGCCTTATGTTTTAGCAAAGTTATTACATTTGATTGGTTGTCCATAATTAATATTACATAATTAATAGTTGGAATTGTGTGTATTATTGGTTGTGAAAATGATCAAAACTAGAGATTTTTAAATTAAAAAACCAGTCTCGTGAGAGAACTGAAGCTGTCATCAAAAACAAAAAAAAAGTTAAAATTGAGATTAAAAGGTTCCATTTGAAATCAAGAACTAGAGAAGACTGATCATCAAAGTGAAGAGCCCTTCAGCTTATCACATGCAAACCTTCTATCAATTGAATTATAAAAACCGTTTGTGCTTTTTGGTGAGGAAGGCCTGCTCCCCAGGCCTCCCCTAATTTTCAGGCCTTACACCCTTGGGCCATTGGCCTCAAGGCTACTACCCTCAAATTAGGGGAGGCCCTGGAGAGCAGGCCTTTCCCTATACATTAAGGTCTGGGGTGACAGATTATGTCAATTTCTTGATTACATTAATATATGACATAATCTTCCAGTCTGATCATACACTTGTAATAGGGACCAAAATCTCTATTGAACATGAATTTTCTAAAAAAAAGTGTTATGTCACCCACAGAACTTAATGTAATGGAGTGGTCTTGCCATTGCAATTATTTTGGACATCTTGCCAACTTCGCCCTAACAGGCTAACCTGGCATATTATCCAACATAATGGGCAGGGGCTTGACCAATCTCACATTGCAATGCATTCTCATATGTCTAAATATTTTCCAATGTGTGTTGGAATGTAAGGAAAATTGAAGACTATGACATGTGCAGGAGGGTTTTGTGATTTTGGGCCAATTTTAGCCAGTTGGTGACCAAAAAGAATCCAACTCATAAAAATAACTTCATACTAACCTACCTAGCTGCCTATCTACTACTAACTACTTAATAAATACAAACCTACTTGAAATTACTTACCTACTACCTACTAAACCTATCAACCAAAAAGATTGGATGGTTTCGTCATCACATGTGGGTATTGCAAAACTTGGACATCCTTCACTCAATTAACTTTGAATGATTCAATGACAATATAAAAGGAACCTGGAATGAAAGTATTGCACAACCTTATATTGCAATACATGCATCTGGGTTATATTATGGGTCTTTAACTCATTTATCAACTACTTGAAACAAGTTGGCAGTGGGGATTAGGGGTAGGTCTTGAAGTGGGGGAAGTCAAAAAATAGCTAAGCCTATTGTCAAGCGTTTTGTTTATTCTCAACCCACTTCCTTACAACATTACGTATCTATTTTAGCTTGCCACATCTTATGGTTACCCATCTTTCATAGTATCAATGTGGTCATTCCATTAATGATCTAAATACCCATTTACTTCAGTGCCCTTGCAGGAATGAGCATATAGTAGCCCATGATACATTTTGAGATATTTTCACAGTTATTATTTTGGAGAGTAGAACACATGTGCAAAAGGAGGTCTCCCACCTTTTCCCTCACCACACCTAAGAACAAATGGATATTTTTATCACCAGTGATAACTTCCAAACCTTGATGGACATCGTCATTACTGACTCAACTCGCATAGATATGATGCAACAAGCATCAACAACGATAGCACATGCAACAATGATGGTTATTCAAAAAAAGACACAATCATACGTTGAATGAATAGCAAGCGATGACTTCATTCCATTGTTATTGAAACATATGGCCAGGTGTTTTCATTCTTGTTTTGATTCATTTTTTGATGGCCTGTGCACAAACCACTATCACACGTCATCAACAATTTTATTTAGTCCCCTTGATGCTTGTTTCTTACTATTGATAGTGCATGTCCATAACCCTATAAGGTGAAAACATGAAAAAAGGAACTAGGGGCAGCAAAGCCCTGGTCCTTTCCAAGCACTATTTTAAAATAATAATACTAGTTGGCGTACCATGATTGGCTAGGACTCCCAATATATTAAAAACAAATTTGAAAAGTATGCGTGCCGCATGAGATTTTTGTGTGAAAAATCAATTAAATGGATGACAACGACTATTTGAAAAACAAATTCCCCATGCCTAATCTAATCACCCAACCATTATAGCATGTTAGGGTAAGCTTCATTGTTGTAAACTCTGAGACTTTGTGCAAATTTGGTATTGTGCATTGAATTTTAAGTGTGGATTTCCTTGTTAATGTATTGATCTTTAAGCAAAACAAAAAGCTTGAAAAAGACATGAACAAGAACTTAATTTCATGAGCTATGAGCAGCAATGATTTCATCACTGTAAAAATTTATGGTTTCAAACACATCTTTTCCTTTTCGCCAAGCTAGGGTACTTATTTTTTGTTTTCATGAACTTGCAATAATTATTAATGATGGTCTTTTTCATTTTTATATTTTACTACATTAGGTACATTAAAATGTTGGGTTTCTTACGTACCAAAAGCAAGAAGGACATGCGCAACAAACTACAGAGTAACTTGAGTTTGTAGAAGAGCTCGATAAATAAGAATTCAGGAAGGCGATCATGCAAGAATCCCAAAGGAAGGTTATGACTCCCATCTTGGAGACTTAAGCTTTTACCCCTTACCCTTCATGAAGTACAACATAACTAGAAGCCATGTTTTTGAAAGTGTTGTTTTTTGGGTTTTTTTCAATTTTATACAACAACCAATTTGTATACATTGGATATACAATTTCTATTATTGTTAGGGTTTAGGGTTTGGTGAAGGCCACCACTTATAGTTAATGTTTGACAAAGGTTGTTAGTGTACATAGGTCAATTAGGGAGCATCATATTAGTAATGCAGTTTGGGAGCTGTTGAACAAATGTAGATTTGGTGACGAGAGGTTTACATGGGATGCAAAGGAGGGCGAAGATGATTTTTTTACACCCCCCTAGAAAGCCCAATAAAAGAAAATAGTAGTTGTAGCCTTGCATTAAAATCAAGCCAAACTCATTTATAAGTACATGGTTATGTGCATTCAAAAATTGTAAAACAATTATTTAAATTTGAGACTTTTCCATCTATAGAATCACCAAGGGTAGGTGCAAGAATGTGTGGTTCAAATCTAGTAAATATAAGTATCCTTAACAGTTCAAGAAAAAAATGGAACAATGTTTCAAAGGGTCAAATTTGGGACCATATGAAGGTCCAACCACTATATTAGAAACCACTCTTGCCCCCTTAGACCATTGCTTTATTCTTAAAATCTTTTTAGAATTTTTTAATATGTCTTTCAAAAAAATGTTTAAAATCTTTAAGTTTTTTTAAATATTATTTTATTAAGGTGTATATTTTTTTAAATCCAAAAATATGTCATTAAAAAATATTTTCAAATTATGTTTTTATTGTTAAAATTGTTTTAAGTTGCTTTTATGTAGCTTATAAATAATGATTATAAGGGGTTAAAAGTCTTTATACATATTTTTCACTAATTAGATTGATTCCAAATTTTTATGACATGTACATAACGTATTCACATTAACATTTTATATTTTTTTTTTTTACAATCCAAAATTCAAAAAATTAAGTAGTAGTTACAACTACTTTTGGTACATGTTAGTATGACTACACCCATGATGTAAAATGATGTACAAACATGCATCCTCATTGGTCAATTTTTTGTTGCTTCAAGTTTGAAATCTTATTATACTTACTTTTTCCCTTGCTAATCTCAACCATTGATCAATGCGAGACTCAAAGAAGGTGTGAATAGTTTCGATGATCATCATCTCTCACACATTTCAATCATTGCACTGAGCTTGTGCACATGGGAGGTTTGTCAACATCTACAAAGTAATCTAGAATGCACATAATACATTTGGAGCTTGATTATTGAGGTTTTTGTTTTTACATTTTTACTCTTTTACTATGTCACATAATGGAAATGACATTTTTATTACAACAAATGGGAGTTTGGGCGGTAGTTTGGGAACAAACGATCACAAGAAAAAGGTCAAAATTGAAAGGGCAAGGTCACCATGGGTTGAGCCTTTGGTTGGGTTGTAACCAAACATCATTTTTGACAAAAAAAAATCATTTTTCAAAAGCAATTTGTTGAAACATATGGCCTTTGTAATAAAGGTTTGTCACCTAAGTGTTTGAAATTAAGCAGGGACTTTGAAGAAACAAAGGTTGAAGAGGTATTTGGGCCGTGTATCAATAAAAATGGCTACCGACATACTTGGTGTGGTGATGAAAAGATCATTATAGAAGTAGAAAGCTTTTGGATGATCATTCATCAAAGAACACAATTGCCCCACACACAAATAATTAGCAAAGCATAGGCACCGGGTTTTGTTTGCCAAAAGATTAAAGGTAAAAATATCAATTAGGATGTTTTTGCTAAATGCACAGTTTGTGACCAACTTAGGAGAATATAGTCCTTGGAAGCGACTATAGTTCTAGGCAAACCTAGAAATTTTATTGGAGATGATGTTGTTTCAAACTTTGAAGTAGAAGACACATGCATTGAAGACAACATCATCATGCCTCCTCCATCTAGTCAAATGCTTTCAAAAGCAAGTTGAGGCCATCAAAGAGTTACAAGAATATCTTTTTGTTTTAGAGAGAGGGATGCTAGCTTCAGAAGGCAAGATCTCATCTCTAGTGAAAGCTAAGGATGACGCCATTGTTGAATTTGTGAAGGTTGTCAACCAAATCAAGGATCGTGACGGCTTTATTAAAGGAAAAGATGATACAATTTTGAAGTTATGCCAACAATTGGATGCCATAACACTACAAGTTTTGGACTTGCGCTTGAATGGCAACAACACAAAAGATGTAGTAGTTGCAGAGCTCGAACAAGACAATTTACAACGCAAATTGGATTCCCATGGCCTAATGGCCGATACCTTCAAAAACTTATTAGCAATGGTAGACGCTAATCATGCCACGATTTTAGATAATAACTCAAAGGCACAAGAGGCATGGAAGAAGGTTGCTAATTACAAGATGGATGTGTGGAAGCAACAAAAGTCTACACTTTGCACCCAAATTTAATGCATGAAGAACTATAGATAGATCCAATGTTTAATCCATTGCCTTTGCCGATGTTTTTTATGGAAAGTGATGTTTCACTAATTTTGATTTCTAATGTGTTAATACTGCCATGTTCATTTTGCCTTAAAGGTTTTTCTCCTTCATGGGATTACAAACTTGCTTCTTTCAAACATCCTTACCATTCTTGGTGTGCATTTAGTCATTTTTCAACTTCTTGAAAGTATGTGCATTGTGAAAAGGAAATGCATGCAAATCGGTGGACATTATTTGGAATTGAGAAGCCTAGTTCTGAAAAGGAAAAAACAAAGGAAGCAAATCTGAGACTTCTAGGTATAACCTTGGAAGGTACCTAATTAATTTAAATCTCTTGAACATGTTGATAGATTAGGGTTTTGATGTCTTTCATTTTTTTTCAAATGTGGACTTATCATTCAAGTATAATCATAACAATCAATTTAATTGAAATTTGTAGTAGTGCATTCTATCTTGGATTTCATTGAACTCATAATGTGTTAGTGGAAGGTAGCTTTGTTTAGAGTTAGGTTTTGACATTACACAAGTGTACAATTGCCATAGTAGTGGACATTGTAATATTTAAAGTTCAATGTTGGATGCATATAGATTTCATTTTACAAGTCTTAATAGTCTCCTCAGTTTATTTGTAAATTTACTTGCATTCTTGAATTCCATGCTTCCCCTCCATCCTTTGAGGCTAAAACCAAATGTTGTAGTGTAATCATAAGATTCCATATATACATACTTATAGTCAAATAATCAGATCTAGTTGCTAACAACAAAACTTCTAGACTTCAATTGAACTTCTGGTAGAAAACCTTTGGACTTCTACAGAGTCAAAAAGTTGAATCCATTCATAATTTTTTTTACCTAAACAAAGTTCATCCATTAGTGTTTAGACCTTTGTAATGTCTATTCAAAGTTCCTTGCAAGTTCATTGGAATTCATGATAGGTTAACCAAGTCCATATAGAGTTATTGCAACTTGCAGAATCTATTCTATTGCTTACTGTCCAACATAGTCGCTTCATTATTATTAGAACCTTGCAAAGTCTATTCATTATTCTTAATTGTCGAACACAATCCCTTCAAAATAACTACAATCTTGTAGAGTTTGTTCGTTATTCCTTACTATCCAACATAGTCCTTTGAAAAAAACTTAAACCTTGCAAAGTCCATACATAGTCCTTTCAAAATTACCTGAACCTTGCAAAATCTGTTATAAGTCCATTTGTTGTTGCTTACTATCCAACATAGTCCATTCAAATTACTACAACCTTGCATAGTCTCTATAAAGTCCATTTTTTGTTGCTTACTATCTAGAATAGTCCATTCAAAATTATTGTGCAACCTTGTATAATATGTATAGGGTCCATTCTTTGTTGTTTACTATCCAGAATAGTCCATTCAAAATTATTATGCAATCTTGTAAAGTCCATATAGAGTCCATTATTTGTTGCTTACTATCCATAATAGTCCATTCCAAATTATTGTGCAACCTTATAGAGTCTATGCATAGTCCATCCATTGTTGCTTACTATCCAACATATAGTCCATGGATTAATAGTTTAATGTTATTTCCATCCCACTAAGGTCATTGTGAAAGAAGATGTGAATTAATTAAGTCAATTTAGTTATAGACAAATGGACATATCTAATCGTCCTACAAGTTTAGATTAATGATAATTCATTTTCCTAGTGGACACCAATTTGACATAGATGGCATTTGATAATTTAAAAATTATTTTTAAGTTGTAATTATATGTTGTGCATACTATATTTCCTTTTTCCACTTCAATTGTTTTCTATTTCAAATATGTTTCAAGATTATAGATTTGGTATATAGCATGTGGATTGCCTAGGGATAATGTCATGATGTGTAGTGTCATGACATACGGTGTCATAAAGGTGTAAATCCATAGTAAATTATACTAAACAAAAAGATTAAAACCAATCAAAGGGAGAAACTATTCAACCAAAAAAAGATGCATGCACATATATATACAATGCATAAGATGAGCCTAAGATGAAATTATAATGTATATTGAATTGGAAAGAAGGAATGAACATGTAAAGTATGTAGATGGTGGTCGTGCAATGGCCACCGTGAGCATCTAGAAATTCAATCTGACTATGAAGGAAACTTTCATGACAAAGAAATTCTAAAAAAACTAAAAAGAAAAAGTAAGGGCTTAGCTTTTTATACAACCGCCAACAAACTAAAACCCTAAATACCTAATAACGTATAGTCACCTAAAACCATACATTAACCCTAAAAACACACATTAACCCTAAAAGGCATGATGCGCATGCCCGTAACTAACCATCATGTATGAGGCCATGTATAGGCATGACAATAATGCTTTTGTGATCTATTCAAATTTTAGCTTTTCTACAATCAATGTGTTCCAAATGGCATCACAAATGGAAAACATTTGTGATTTCTATTGATAAGTAAAGTATGGGATCAATATTGAACTACTAAATCTATGTTGTCCATCTTTGTCTAAGGTTGTTGCTAGGTGTATGCATTCTAAGGTGGCTCATTTTGTACGGATGTTCCACTCCCTAAAAGTCCATATGGTAGTGTTAAAATGGTAGTCTATTTTGATATCATTAATTTAATGGGGAATTGCATGGTGGTTACTGAATTAAAAAACCCATATGAAAATAAGTCATTCTAAAATTAAAAAAAATGTAAATGTTAAGAAAATAAAAATTGAAATCCACCCAAAAATGATTATGATACGGACTTATGAAAATATGGCTCATTTTAGGCCATTCAAAAGTCCATCAATTTTTTTTGGTTAATTTTTTTCTAGCAACTTTTTTGCACATATGTTCTTTTTGTTTTAACATATTATATATTGAATCCCCATAATATATCCCAAATAAAATTCATACCAAAAAATGCATGTATATAAAAGCATAAACAACAAACTAGTCCATATTTTTCAACTTCAAAAGTCCAAAACTATATATTTGGTGTATATATGTTGTAATTTTTTTTCATAGATGTCTTCTTCTTCAAGTTAACAATCTAAATCTAGCCACAAATTTGGAAAATAGTTTTTTTTATGCCATGTTAATAACATGTAAATGCACACCACTCTGCAAAAAACTAAATTGTGACACAAAAAATACCCTACCTTGCAACCACCTTGCTATACAACATTTATAATTTGTGCTATATCAAAACAGAGTCTATGGATTTCTACTTCAAGTACCTATAGCTCCTCCTACTCTTTTTTACAACTTTGTGTCTCACCTTCTCCCCTCTCTTCCTCCTTGTTCTCCAAAACTCTCCCCTTTTAAACTATCCCAAGTCACATCATCATGATCCAAACAACAAGAATCCAAAATTTAAACTAACAAAATTCCCTAATCAGTCCCTATCATAACTGCTTTGTTCATCCAAAATCACATATTCATCCTACCCCCTTAATAATGAAATTGAATAGTAGTTGAAAATGAGTTGTTTTGATTAAGTTGCAATTGAATTGTAATGAGTTGCACTATATATAAAGTTGCAACTCATGTAACTTCTCCATTAGAATTTACGGCATATAAATACATTAAGTTGCAAGTCTCCTTTGTGACTCAAAAATTGAATTGCAAGGCTAGTTGCAAAATACCTTTTTTCTCATAGTGAAAATGAGGAAAATGAATGATTTTACACATGTCTACTTGTAGCCCTTGCATGTACATTGTAGATTTTCTAAATTGTTACAATGTTCATGTTTTCTTTGATTTTTTTCACATTCAAACACATGGCTTTTGGCTTTTGAAGGTTGCAAATGATTCTCATTATGATGAGGACTACTTCTATATAAAGATACACTCTGTAATCAAATGAAATTAAATGATTTCTTTTATGCACAACCCTTATAAGTACATATTTGCACATTGTTTCAATGTTGTGATTTGGGTTGTTGTTGGTTGGTCAACTGTAATTTATCATGACTATAATTTGAAAATTGTAATTTTTGAAACATCTATAATTTTGGAGTGAGCTAATATGGGATGCCTTGTGTAGTATAGTTAGTGACCTATATTGGGCATTTGAAAACCTTGTCCAAATTGTTTCTTCAAGTTGCATTATGCACTATTAGGTCTGTTGTTGTAAATATATATACATGTGAGCTATTTAAACTAGAATGATGAGATCAATTAAATATAAACATTCATTTATTTAAGCAGCCCCTTAAGTAAATTATATACATTTTGCAACTAACTTTGCAATTTTTGTTGTTGGATGTTCATTAGAAGAAAAATTACCTTTCAAAATATGTTATATATCACAATTGAATCTAGATAAATGAATATGTCTAAGTCCATTTTTCCAACTTCTAGGGGAAAAATGTGTGTTTGAATTCATATGGCATTTGGACCTAACCAAAATTGTAATAAAATTTCACAACAAGGTTATTTTACAAGGCTAATCCTTTACATTTGGTTCATTAGGATGATATATATATCTATATCTATCCATGTGGGTTTTGACTTTGAAGGTTGGACAATAGTTCAATGTTGTGATCAAACAATTTTTTTGTTGAGGTTTGATGCATGTGTGATAAGGTATAGTTCTAAAGTCTAGCATACCAATGGGCAGTATAAACCATAATATGTATGTGCATCTATGTGTTCTTGGTTTGAAATGATTTTTTATCATAAGACTATAGTTGGTACATTGATAGGATGACTTAGCCTTAGGGCTAGATTTTGAAAGTTGATATGTGATTAAGAAGCTTGAAGCAAGGTGACCATTTGTCCAATAATATAATGACCATTTCCCTTTAGTAATTGCCTTTGTTTAAAGACTTTCAAACAAGACCTATTAATGTTTTTATGTTAACTTATTATACAGTGTTTGGTAAGATTAGTGTGTACACATAACTTAAACCCAAGATCAATATGCATACCAATGTGTATACTCAAGGATTATGCTGAAACATGTTATGGGTTGGGCAACTTGAAACGTGATGTATACATTAACATTTGTGGGTGCAGAACATTAGGGTTGCTAGTGCAACAACTAGTGAAGGCTAGAAGTTCAATCCCTTTTCTGATGCTATAAAACAAAACATAAGTGATGACATGAAACTTAGCAAATTCAACTAAAGAAATGTGACAAACTTGATTAGAGAAATGTCATACCAACCTATCTTGTCATGTAAGATCTCCATTAATGTAATAATAGTTCCACACTTGGAAATGAAAGTGGTAACTATGTTCCTTGAATGCACATGTTAATGGATCTAGATCTATGTAAATAGGTAGTGCTATTTTTTTAATTTCTTTCTAAGTGGCTTAGATTTGACGATTTTAGTTTCAAGTCTTCTAGTTTTTCTGGTGGAGCAAACAAAAGTTGGATAAACAAGGTTTGGTCTTTTTACCTTTTTCATTTTTTCCTTATTTTGGTCTTCTTGAAGTTGTGAACCTAAACCCTGGTTTGAGATTGTCTTTGGCTCTTCCAAAGCTTCACCAACATGAGTATCCAACATGTCAACAAGACCTTTTCCAATGGATTTCAGAGCTGCTAATTTACATGAAGTATCTTCCTCATCATTTGAACTATGAATTGAATCACCTAAACCATCCATGAAGTCAACATACTTGGCCTCCCTTAGTAATATTATTTGAACTACGTGGTGCACTAATGCAAGCCTAATATCTTCAGATTCATATGAGAAATCACTTTTATCAAAGTCAAAATCAACCTTTTTTGTCTCACATATGACAATGCCTAGCTATTTTGCAGGTTCCTCAACTTTTATAGCAACCAATGTTTTCTTGTGGTTGACCTAAAAGGCAGGTACTACATTAATGTCAAAAGTTATAGCTAAGTTCAAACCCTTAAACCTTAAGCTTTTAGATTCTTGATTTGGAAGCACAAAAGGTTTAGAGTGTTTTAAAAGGCTTGTGACCTCCCCTTTTGAAATTGAAGGTGTAGACCGGATCCAACCTTGGATATCCTTGTCACAAACTAGGCATCTTTTGAATGGCCTCATAATCATGCAATTGAAGCAAGAACTTGAATGTTGATAGTCCTGAAACATGCAATTATAGAAACTTATAAATCATGTTCATGTTATGTGAAACAAATCCAAAAGATGGAATTTGACAGATTAAAGATGACTATACCTGCAATATGACATTTGAATTGTTGAGATTACACCCATGCATATAGGTGCAAAGATTGTATCCAAAATCCAAGTGAAAGACTTTGTGATCAAAAGAACCTTTGAGTTCGTCCTCCTTGTCTAGCTCAAAATCTTCTAACATATTGGAACCCATGGGGGTAACTTAGGATTCTATGTGATCTACAGCATAAGAACTTGACCATAAGGTATTTGTTTTGCTTAATGCTTTGTAAATCACCTTGAATGATCTCAAATGTTGAACGTGCAAACATGAATCCATCTACTACTTGGTTAACCCCTACACAAAGACCATTGAGATAATGGAAATATTAATTTCAAACCAAAATGTGAATAAACATGACTATAGGATAAATTGCCATGAAAAATTAAGACATCAAGAAGGAATTGTCATCAACTTGAAAACAAAGAACTATCATCAACTATCATCAATTGAAAACAAGAAACACCAAGGAAAATCAAGATGTCAAATGTTAAAGGAATCCAAGGAAAATGAAAGTAATTCAGGACTTCAAACTTGCAAATGTGAGTTTTAAACACAAAGATGAAGCCAACATTTGAAGGCAATTTAGGACATTAGATGATGAAAAAGAAGGCCAGGACTACAAGGCCTTCTAGGATATCAAATTCAAGGAATTGTTAGGAATACAAAGAGAGTTCAAGATCTCCAAGAAATACACCCAAGGAACCAAAAGGCAATTTAAGAATAGTATGGAACCATGCTAGGATAAGACTTGAATTAAGGAATCAATCTCATGGACCTCAAGTCATTTGTAAGGACTTAAGAACAAATTCCATACTAGCTAAATATTGGAATTCCAATTCTTAGGACAATTTCTAGAACTAGAATGGACTTTCAGACACCAATCTATTAGATTAAATTCCTTATCAACTTCTAATGGACTTAATTAAGAATTTACAAGGCAACAATTCTTTAGTTTTGATGACAATGGACTAATCCTAGACTTACATGGCACCAAATCTAATGTCCAAACTCATGAACTAAAATGTTATGGACATTCAAACAATTCAAGATTTGTTTTGATTCTTAATTCGAGTTCCAACCACAAGAAAACCAATATTTTGATTCACATTCTCCAAGTAATAAAGCAAATAATTTAACCTAGAAGTTTTAATGACGAAAATTGAACCTCAATGCAACTTTAATTCAAGAGGTTGAGAATTAACACGACCTTACCTAAAGTAGTAAGCTTGTCCTTCAATTTTCATAGCCATGACATGTGTGCTAGCCATTGCACTTTCAAGCTCATCAAAGCATCTTCATTCAATGGCCGAATCCCCATGGACATGGACAGTAGCCAATTTGGGTGCCAAGTGAAAGCACACTAGGGGGGCCACTTTGGGCACTTTCATGACATGTATGTAAAATATATTTCTAAAAATTGTATTGCATTTAATTTTGGGGTTTACTTTTAGTGTTTGGGTTTGATATTTTAATTTTCACAAAGTTAATGATATCAAATATTATTTGGGAAAAAAAATTAAATTTTAAATTCAAGAAATAATGAGTATATTTATCGTATATACAATATAATAAAACATGTTTCTATTTTTGGATTGCATTAGGTTTGGGTTTGAATTAATTAACCAAAAAAGTTTGAAATGAAAATTTTAAAAATGACTCACCTCACATATCTTGAGTTGGATTTGAGTTTCCTTATGCTCAACTAGCCCACCATAAAGGAGTAAATGCTAAACACCATTAAAATAATAATAAAAATAAAGCTGCCGCCTCATAGGGATCCCACCAATTGATCAAATGGAAATTGAAATATTACTTGTAGTTCACGCCAAGTGATAGGAATGTGGGTATATAGTCAAGGACACTAAAATCGTAAGTGAAAAGCCCCAAATATGTGCAAGACTAAAACCCCCGCCCACGTTGAAGCACATGGAAGGCAATGACGATGGAAATTAAATCCAAGACCATGTGAAAAAAAAAAAGTAGTCGAAAGCTTGTCGGCGTGGCTCCCCTGCAAAGAGACCAGCCGGCGCGCGTCTGCGCTGCTTCCCCCTGCCCAGGAAAAAAACTGAAAAACAGACGACGAGCAAAGTTCTTCGGCGCTGCTTTGACCTTGCCGCCAACGCTGCCGTCGTCTCAAACAGAAGGGCGGCGATGGAGGAGAAAGGAGGGGAGGTAGAAAGGGGCCCGGTAGGTCGAACTGGGACGAGCAGGGCGGTGGGGGTGGGAGACCGGGTTCAGATTGGGAGGGCGGATTGGTTTGGGTTTCATCCAAATGAAAACTCAAAACGGGTTTCTTCAATCCGTTTTTGTGCATTGGTGGGTGCTGGATCGCGTGGGCCAGATGTGACCCACGATGAATCCATCATTCAAGGAATCATGTCATTCTCACTACTTTCGAAAGAGAAATTCGCGCTCAAGAGAATATGATGCACAGATTACTCAACAAATCGGTTTCAAGTAAATCGCTTCGTAATGGAACACGGCAGAATTGATGAAGGATCCGCACACGAGAACTTGTCGAGTCCGCTCGAATTGTCATCGACAGCTTCCGTGGGAAAGATTCAGCAGATTAATAAGCAGCCGTGCCTACATCAACTAGCAGCTTCCTGCGCCACAGCTAACCAAAGCCGGATTCAACAGGAACTGCCACATCTTTACGAGGAATGGTAACGGACTCTGCGCTTCTCTTCTTTTCTTCGATCTGACATGATTCGTTCCCAGGGAATAATCCGTGCAATATACAATTTAGCCTCGTAAACTGTACATGAATTGACAAGCAATCTCATAGGATGAACTCCAGATGTTCAATGGGAAGATATGCGCCTTTTGTGAACATCAAGTAATAGAGTATCTGTTGGTTATAAATGTTTTTTGATTGAGGAAGTCTGCTCCAGTGTGAAGGCTTTTAAGTGCGTAATCCATTTACCTATGAATAAGTACCGCAGAGAGCTCTCAACTTCTAAGCTCTATGACGAAATTTTGTATTCGTCTTTTTTGAGACTTTGTCCGCATACCTCATAAGTGTTCTTTCAGGAATCCTTCAATCACTTCGTCTGCTAAAGCCTGTGTCTATATCATTAGGATGTATCAGTATGGTCCCTGTAAGAGCCCGAGCTTAACTCGGAATCCCTATCGAATTCATGTAGATCAATGCTCTGGTGAGATCATTTCTTCCTCGATGTGCATTCTTCTCGGTGTCTGATGAGATGTATAAATACGGAAGGATTTGAGTAAGCTGGAGATTGTAACCAGCAATCACCTAAATTGGAGTCTTCATAATGAAGGTCAGTCGGAGAAATCAAATGGATCGCGCGATTTCAAGCACTATCTATTATTTTCCTGAAAATGAAGAGAACAAGAGCTAACCCAAAGCGTTTTCCCTCATGGGCACAGCATTAAGAGAATGTCAAAGAGACCATGTCGTCAACTTCAGGCTTCGGAGATACTTGCGAGGAAGAACAGCATGCTGAAATCTGCCAGTCTTTATGGCAATCATGCGTCGTGCTTCGAAACGGGCATCGATTGGACGGTTCTTCAACACAAAAGCACAACTCAGGGAATTATGTCATTCACTGCGGAGAACGAACATCGATATTCACCTGCATCGGAATGCACGAGATATTGGCAACAGCAGCGGAGGCGCCAAGTTGCTGGACCACCAGTATTTGAGTGGCCTTCTCAAGAGCTTCAAGCGATGGTGAGGGACGCGCCCGTCGGGGAGGAAGATAGTACAGGTACGTAGACCCAGCAACATTGGCAGTGGATGTGCGAACTAGAAGTACATTCTATGACAAGAAATTACACGCTCAGAAGCAGAACAAGCAGATGGACATACATACTCTGTTCTGTAGCGATCAATCACGTTGTTGCGATATTTTTCAGTTTCATCTTTCACATTGTAGACTCCATATCGGAGCGTTCCTCACACATGAAAGAAGCTCTTCCCGTGATACTTAAAGCTGGATTAAAGTTTCACGCTCTCAATGCGTTTTGCTATTGTAGCTGAATGAGGTAACGAAGGCCCAAGAAAGTATGTGATTGTTCCTCCTGAACGACACTTGTTTGTGTCTTTCGGTCAGGGTTTGGCACAGGCTCTGTTCATTCATACTGGGGCGACGGCACACAGAACATTGGTGACGATGCTGCAGATGACGACTTCATTGTGAGCTTGGCAGAAATTGATCAGATCGGAACGTGCGAAGACGTATATAATTGAAGACGCGTAATTCATCGATCAATACTCTGTCGTCGGCGCTCCGCACGAGAAAGGAAAGTCGTACTCCATGATCCCATCTGAATTACAAATCCAATAACAGACTCAATATTTGGATCAACCCCAGACTGCGTTGGATATTGTCACTCACACAGAAATTGTATGAGAATCTTTTTCAATCATCGTGGTTTGAGGTCACAGGAACTCGTTTGCAGTCATAATATGGCGTTTTGGCACAGCCGCAATTAGCTCTAGATGCAATGTCGCCATGGCTGAAACTCGACAGTAGAAAGGTATTTGACATGGTAGGAAACAAGAAGGAAACGTCAGGTCTGAGGAGTCTATGCATGATGCCATCATTACTGCAGAAGTGAAGCCATTTTCTTGCAGCCATTTCTTGACTGCATTTACAATGTTGAATTGTTGATGAAACTGCGCAAACTACACATTTCTTCTGGGTGGAGTATTACCTGTCATTGCAATGTATGAGCGTCCGTGGACGGCAGCTTCTAGCAGTTACGATCTTCTATTTTGACACTGCCAGCATTGGAGTCTTCATCTACTGGCAGACTCTCCTCAGGCATGAAACTATGCAAGGTATGTCAATTTTCATTTGCATATGATCCAGTGAGTTAGGCAGGTTCTTCATTGACGAATGAACTGACTTTAAGGGCCAAGGTCGAGTTCTAATTTCAGGTGTCTGGCCAGACTTTCAAGAGTTTGAACTTTTGCAAATTGATGTCACTGGTCTATTTCCATCTTGCACAGTTTTGTGGTTAAAGGAACTTAGATCTGAAGGTTAAGCAATTCTGAAACTAAATCGAGTTTTTTTTATTGCTGTTGCATATTGTTTTCCAACTTGCTTGATTTGTGCCACACCATTTTTGTCAAGCAGATTCTAGATTCAGTGACAATCTCTTGACGGATTTGAAGCTGTAAATACATCAAGAAGCATCTCTGAGTTCCAAGCAGGACTCAGAACAGCTGAAATTTTTGAGAGCTGGGGATCCTATCTTCAATTGGCCTTAATGATCTTGTTTTCTCAGCACCTTAGGAACTTGGAAGCTTCCTTTCGACAACAGAATCTGCACTAGAAATATACATTGATAGGAGCACAAAAGTCCCTTCATCAGCTCAAAGCAATCCTGCCAATGCTCAGAGTTGTCCATTCGTGTCTCTCTGAAGATCCGGAAACAGAACAATAAAACAAACAAAGATACACAGTGTACAGGTGTCCTATATCTTTGTGATGTTGTCTCCTTCAGAAAGTCGACTTTTGGCATAAAGAAATGATAAATCATACTACCACATGCATCAATCAATGTATTGTTTGATAGATCACCTCACAACTATGGCCCTCACAATTCTGCATCCCCAGTCTGGTTGCACACCCCATTGCAACATAAACTACAGGGAAGAATTCAAATGCACTAATGTTGCATCCTTTGTGGATGTACCCAAAGCCTTACATCCTTGGGTCACTGCAGAAAAAATCAACTTAACCATCCTCTAGTGAATGTTTTCCGTGCCATCTTACTTGGAGTACGCTAACTCTTTGAGTAACTATCTATTACTCAAAAATGTGAGTGCTGAAGGTCTTTGAACAAAGATTACAGCACAATTTCTGTATAATTTTCAGAGCATTTACATGCTTTGCACAACTAGAAGCATTTCACATCTGACACATTTCTTAAGAGGAGAATCTACACTTCTCTGGAAAATATTGCTCAGGCAAACAATCAGATGGACAAATCAATCACACCTCTGCTGAAATTGATATCTGATAGACATATTTGAACAAAACTACAGCAACATTTCCTGCCAATCTCTCACTTGAAACGTAACCATGTTGAACACTCTGATTATTCACTAGCATACATGGCATGAACCTATACCAGTACCATCCGGACTTGAAGGAAACTAAATGTTGCTTGAATGCCTTCGGCTTTAGTTCTTCAGGGATGTTCACACTACTGCAAGATTCTTAGGCTCACTCACTTTGTGAGATCTCTCTTCAAACAGTCAATTCCTACACACAATTTACAATCTCCCCAGTGCACTTGCACTTAAGAGAATCTTCTAGTTACTATGTCCTAATTGGAAATGTGTCTGATGAATACAAAAGAATATTTTTGAAACTAAAAACCACACATGAAATTTTAGTTACAAAATAACATGAGGAGATTGTTTCAACCCCACTTGTTGTGAGGCTGACGTTCCTTTTCATCATCTTGTTCCAAATCATGTTGCCACCATCAGTACCTTGGTTTCTGTGGCTCCTCCAACTCTTCAAGCTCCTTCAATTCTAAAGTGCATGCCACCAACGCATCCCTTGCAGGACCATAATTTGGATCAAAGTGCAGAGCCTCCTTAAAAATCACCTTTGCCTGAGCTAGCAACTTCATGTGATTCTTGCTCCCTAATGGCCGAAGGTGTGAGCGATCCCACATTGCTAAACCCCAGTTCAACAGTGCTGCATTCCATCCATTTCATTCATTAAATCAATAGCAGGGAAATATATGACATGCAAAAGACCCACAAATTTGCATGTACCTACCAAACACTTTGCAAATCAACTGTAAGGGGATCAAAAAACAGCTTACCACCCGGAGCATATTCTTGGCTGGTAGTCAATATGGCCTCAAATTTATCAATAGCTGCTGAGTATACCCTGTCTGCATCTTGTGCAGATGTCTGCACCAACAACAACCCAAATCACCAACATAAGGAGCATAATTCAGTTCCTACACAACCCAAACAGTTACTGTCCACTTGTAGTTCAAGCAGAGACTCATCATCAATTTGAATACTCTCAACAAAACATCTGAAAAGAAATCCCACCTTCATGCCTTCTTCAGAGATGAGCTGGGCACGATGGCAGAGAGCAAGACCCCAGTTGTAAAGAGCACGCATATCCATCCTATCCAATGAAAGGGCCAATCGAAATTTCCGACCTGCTTCCACTAGAAGCTCCTCACACTCCTCACAAACCTTTTGTAACGCATGTTCCAATCCCTGCATCAATAAACAGATGTATGCATCAACTCAGGGACAATTGGTAACCCATCATCCCTATCAGATAGCTGAATTCACTGGCACATGCTAGAGTTCTCAGATAAGTAGATGAATCGCCCCTAAAGACTCCAGAACTTACCAGCAGTCTCAAAGTTTCCCAGAGAGGATATGGAACCTTGTAAACAAATCTGGAAATTGACTGGACAGCTTAAAAGTCACAGGCCCAGGGTTGAAGCAGCACTTAGCAAAGCTCACAAAATACTAGGGTTCTGGCTTTGCACAATGTATCATTCCAAACAAGATTGTCTCAAGAACTGAACAGTTGCCAAATGCACATTGAAAGGTTTTCATTATGGACCTCTTTCTCCCGTGCTGCCTCCCAGGAATTGTGTTGTACTACAGATTGAGAAAAAGGTTCCAGGAGCATGCTTTGTAAATCACGGCTCAGTCTCAGTTTCAGCTCCCCATGTAGCAAAAGAGTGTTTCCCCACAGCCCAACAGCCACCAGGCTTGAAGGCCTAGGAGACAACAATTTTCCAATTAGGTGACATTTCATAATCAGGAATCCAAGCAAAGCCATAACCCTAACTTACAACAGACCAAAGGTCATCACTCTTAGCAGATTCTCATCACCAGGCAATTCTCAAGTTTTTAAATGCCCCATCCACTTGCAGGTAAAACCAGATTGCACTTCAGATACACTGGGCTGTGGGGCTGACTTTTAGAATGACATCTGATTTTTTTGTATTGGATTTTTATACATGCAAATTGCTTTGAGGCTCCTGTGAAATATGACTGAAGTTTCTAGTGTCCTCCGGCCAGTCAGTTCAAGGTGGACCCTTTCCAAAGAGTTCTTCAAGTCTTGATGTAACAAGTGTTAGACATGCTCTGAAAATCAGAACAAATCATCACAGAGTGACAAGGCATTGCAAAAGGGATGGCCCTAAATTCAGTAACAGGAAAAAAAAATGATTATATATCTGTGGTGTAAACATCAAGAATATCCATTGTTCCTTTTGCTCTGTTTTGTAGCATTATGTTTTGCATTAAGGTGTAACATTACCTAATGGTAATTGCTTTTGCACATAAATCAGCAGCTTCATAAAGCATACGCTCAGCAACACCAACCTCAATTCGGCCCTCAAGCCCCTCCTGCCCATCATTCAACAACACCTCTATTTCATCCAAAAGGTTCTGGAATCGCTCATCATCTAGCTCCTTGGATTTTAGCACTGCAAGGTTTTGGTCATTCTTGTACACGTCTGATGGGTAGGAGGCACTGGTGGGTCTCAGTTCTGATTCACTTGATGCCCTCAGAACTTTTCCTGTGTCTTGGTCACAGTCAGATTCTTTATTTGAATGCACCTGTTGCTGTCTTCCATCTTTGTATTCTCCTGCAGCCAATCAATCCCCAACATTAGCTTTCTGATGGCAGAGGTTGTATTGAGCATAACTACATTAGCTACTTCCTCTACATTAACTATAAACTAAGCAGTACATGAGTGACCTTACCCACAACAAACATACTAAACAGTGTTCTCACCCTAGATTCCCTGGGCTACTTTATCTAGAATTCTTGGAATCTGTTTCATGTTCTAGACTCTCTTAGACTCCTCAAAACAGATAATATTGTCCAGGCATATAGTAATGGTAGATTTCAAAGAGAAAGCTCAGACCTATATCCTGTATGTCCCTGCCTATATAATTCACATCATCAGCATCACTAAAAAAATCTCTGTCACCACCAAGAACTTGTATTTCCCTATCCTCGAATAAAACATCATGTTTGCTTATTTGGCCATATTGGGTCCTCAAAGATGTGCTTGAGAGATTCTTGTCAGAAAGGATCCTCCTTGGTGTTTTAGACTGATATGATGATCCATCTTGGGTACATTCATATTTTCTCTCTGTGCGAACATAGCCATTCGCAGGTTCCTTGTGCATTTCCTCCAATTGCCTGACTTGTTCATTTGCAGCATTTCTTGTGTGCATAAATTTGTTGAGATCAGCACCAGATTGTGTTGTTCCCACTTCCATTTGCTTTCCATGTAATGGCACTAGACTCTTAGTTGGCACCCTTGCTCTTTCCATCTGGGGCTCTTTCTGCGGTAGTGAGTTACTCTGCTGTCTAAATCCCTTCATGTGCAATGAATCATCCCTAGTTTCCTCAAACTGTTTTGAGCCTTTGTCACTATTCTGTATACAGTCAAACAGCAATTGATTGTACTCATGATGGTTGCTTCCTGAATCAAGCGAACTTGCTTGCCTAGATATCCCACCTGAGTTTTCATCTTGGTTAAAGTCATATGCATAGATCATTTGCTCATTCCTTTCGTCATCAATGGCAATGAAATCTAAAGGGACAACAACTTGTGGATCAGCATTTCCACACTTGCTTAGGTCATCATGCCTGGTGACAATAAGACTGTTTGGCCTCATTGTTGTATTGAGAGCTGGAGATGCATTCTGGACCTCATATTCTTTGATGTGAATTTCATGGGGAATGTCAGTTGTTTTGTCAACAACCAAATTCCTTTCAGGAATCAGCGCAAAATTGCCACTGCTTGATGCAATTCCATCACCTTCTGCACTTGTATCTAGTAAGATGTTTGTAATGTGGACCTCACTGTCCCCTCTTAATTCTGTAATCTGATCCTGGAACTTGATAGCCCCTGTCCAACAATTACAACCATGTATTGCAACTCTTGCAGTTAATAATGAAGAATTGAAACTTTCAATAACAGGAAAATAGGTCAATCTGTCAACAGCAACAGCAATCATTGTAGCTATCCTTACCCTGAGCTGGAGAGTCCTTTGGAGCTTGATATGTCCCCAAAGTGGCAATCCTAGTTTTGGATGATTTGCCTATCATTTTGCCAGCGGGCATTGTGGTTGTATCCATCCATTCAACATCAGATGTGAATTCCAGAGCATTAGGCAGCAACAAATCTTCTTCTGCAGAAATTGAAGGCTCAGAAGATGTAATCCTGTTGAAGGACATTTCAGAAACCAGACTCACACCACAGTTTTCCAAATCAGGTTCAGGCATTTTGATAAGTTCACTATTTACAACTCTTGTTGATGGAAATTGGGTCATCTCCAGATTTGCAATTTTTTCTTCTAGACTAGCAACAGCCTGGGTTAATTGGGCAACAGATTTTGCAAGGTCTGTAACCACCTCCTCAATGTTGGAATTCACTCTTGAAGGTTTGCTTACATCCTCCAGCTCCACAATATCCTTCTTCAGATTCTCAGTGCTGGAGTTGAAGCCCAAGACAGACAAGTCCTCCTTATTCTTCAATTCCAGAGTCAAAAGTTGTTTGTGGACCACTGGCTTGTCTAGAACTAGCAATTGAATTACAGATGAGTGGATTTGAATTAGGCCATCAGAGATACTCATAACTGGCAACCGATAGGTGTCCATCAGCTTGGTGACTGAATCTTCCTTTAACAGCAACATGCAACAACACAACATCAATCACATCTGCAAACCTTTCCAAGAACTTAGGATCATATTATGTACCTTCATCTAAACTACTCCAATGTAAGGGCTTGGTGCCATGTACTATATTCTCCCACACAAATATCTAAGGAAGTCAAGAAAGGAGCCAAGGGAAGATCAAATCCTAGAAGAATATAGATTATCCTCATGGATAAAGAACAGACTTGGAATAGAAGGAAGAGAAGAAAGCAAAGAGAATATAAGTTGGAGTGCAAGAACAACTTGGATGGTTATGCATCAATTGGAAGCTCAATGAAACTCAATTAAGAGGGAACTGTGGCCAAGAGGACACAACAGTGGTATGATGGATTTGAACAAGGAAACAACAGGCAGATGCAGCTAGTTTATGAATCTCAAAGTTGACTGAAATGTGAAAACTGCTTCAAGCAGATTCTTGAGCCCCAAGTTCTTACTGGTAGCTATAACTAACCACTGCTTCCAACAGGTTAACATGCCATCACCAGGAAGGCATCCAACCATATAGAGATGCAATTGTGCTTCCAGAGCTGGTGCCATAGACTTCTCAATTACCATCTGATATGAGACGAAATGCAAAACCAATAAAGACGTTAATGCAAGAGAGTTACAGCCCCAAAGGAGGCATTGCTGCTTGGGAGGAGGAGTTCAGAATGATTACCCAATTCTGCAGAGTAGCTTGTAAACTGGAAGACAGCTGCACCAAATTTGCTTGCAAAACCCTCAAATGGGATGGTCCAAAAGTCCCTAAATCGTGAGACTCTTGGAATTTCACCACATCTTTCCTAGTATATTGGAGGAGAATGATGACGGCAGTAGAAAAGAAAACGAAAGAGAGCAAAGGGGAGAACCCTGCAACGGATACATGCGAGGAAGCCGCAAGAGCCAACGACACACCAAACCCTAAAGCCATCGCCAAAACCTCCAACCCTCCTCCGTTTCGCATCGACTCCCCACACTCCTCCTGCCAAGAAGAAGCAGAAGACGCATGATCCGCAGAAGAAGAGTGACTCCTCAGCATCTCCCACGCCTGATAAGGCCATGGCGAGCAGTGACACACAATAGTGTGCCGGCAACAACTGCCAGTCTTCATCCGAGATCCCAGCAGTACTCGGCGGAAAAAAGACCCACCATCCTCATCAGGAGCAGCATTTTCATGGAGACGGACAAGGCATGAGAAATTGTGAATTCTTGCGAGACGAGAGAGAGAACAAGGTACGGGATAAGAACTGGAGCTGCTGTGCACACGCTGAACTCGTCCCAAAGGCAAACTGACATGCAGACTGAGACTCAGTCGCCCCATGAAAGATAAGGAAACCAAGCACGCGCGCTCTCTCTCTCTCTCTCTCTCTCTCTCTCTCGCTGTGGGGGTTTTTCTCTTGTTACGTTTGCACTCCTCCCTTGCATACGTTTGTGTGCTTTTCTCTCTTCGAGAAGATAACCCTCTAGAGTCTGTGATTTGGCGAGAATTAGCAAAGTGGTACTTAATGCCTTAGGGTGAACCAGCACTCACGTTGGTGGTTTGGTACCATGGTAAAAATCCCAAAATTCATTTAAATTATTTCTAAATATTACACATTCCACACTTAGACTAAATCAGCGTCCCTGAATTCAAATCTAACATTTATTGAATTTAATGTCTAGGAGAAGAGCCTATTAGCAAACGGGGGTCAAAGATTCGGAAGGGTTTGTTAATAGACTCTTTTCCTACCTAAAGCATCATCTTGACAATGACATTGACATTGTAAAAGGACAACATTGCAATGATAGTGACAATGAAGAGGGACAGGTTGATAATGAACTTTCATTCAATGAAAGTTTCTTTCATAGGTCGGAGAGTACATTTCGAATTGTGTTAAGTCATTATTTTTACAACATCACTATGACGTTAACAAACAAATCTCTTCAACCTAGTGAGGGACCAAAATATATAAAGGAAAAAATGCAATAATGTTTTACAATCATTAAAGCTTTCATCATAATTGATGATAACACAATGTTGTGTTTTCATGGTAAAAAATGTTTAAAAATGTCAAATTTATCATGCATCTCAACTCATTGTGTTTACTATCACCAAAATTGACATGAATGTCATGTTGGCATCACCTTAACATTGAAAGTAAAGACAATGTCAACTTATCATTGACAAACATCAATCTTTACATTAGCATCGACGTT
>Ga0209611_10001480_pt1 | contig 40219 bp, 31 predicted proteins | sample S1TSphgellanicum_3_FD_187693 | JGI IMG/M metagenome (GOLD analysis project Ga0209611, IMG submission 187693) | Host-associated microbial communities from peat moss isolated from Minnesota, USA - S1T2_Fc - Sphagnum magellanicum MG (SPAdes) (version 2) | ecosystem: Host-associated > Plants > Peat... | reverse complement strand
TATGGTGACTTGCTAGGCTTGATGTATCCCTTTGCGAGGAGTTCTTCGAGTTGAACCTTAAGCTCTCTTAACTCCTCATGGTTCATTCGGTATGGGGCCTTGGCGGGAGGTGCCACTTCCGGCATCACCTTGATTGCATGGTCAACTTGTCTTCTCGGGGGCAACTCATCGGGCAACTCCTCGGGCATCACATCCAGAAATTCTTTTAACACTTGCTTGATGCACTTGTGAGGGTTCACCACTTTGGTGGCCTCCCTAGGTTCAAACTCATCTAGCGCCCGCATGACACACAACATGCCATACCCTCCTACGCATTCTTTTTCCAAGTTTTTGCCCAACATCAAGTGGATGGTGGTCCCACCCACACTTGGCACTTCATGTGCCTTCACTCGCACAATCCCATTTTTGGATGGGATCCTAACTAGCCTATTGTGCCCTTCTATGAGCACATTGTTTCTTGTGATAAATTCCATTCCCAAAATGCAATCCATTCCACCCAAGGTGGAAACCAACAAGTCCACCTTGCCTCTCCAATTCCCCAATTGGAGGGGCACATCTTTTGCTTGGAACTTGGTGGGATGGGGAACCCCATCCGCAAAGTGCACCTCGATGGGTGCCTTGAGCTCCTCCAAAGGGAGCCCCATTCTTTTGGCACTTTCTTGGGTTATGAAGTTGTGGGAAGCCCCTGTGTCCAAAAGGCACAACACTTCCCGCTTAGAAAGCTTCCCTTTTAAGAAAATAAGGCGGTTACATTCACCTTGACCTAGGTTGGAGGTGAGGGCAATTACCTTAGAAGCCCCATTCCCCAATTTGAGTTTGGGGCAATCCTTGGAATAATGGCCCACTTCATTACAATTGAAACATGCTCCCCTAGGTTTCCCACTAGCATCTCCTTTGGGTTGGCTCCCTTTGAAAGGAGCCCCCTTCTTCACAAAATTTCCCTTGGGTTTAAAACCCGAGCCTTTGAATTGTTTGGGCTTTTCCCCCTTTGAGGTGTTTTGGCCTCGGTTCCATTCCCCTTCATGGCGTGCCTTTTTATGAGGGAACTTGTTATCCCTCTTGAATCCGGACTTCTCACCTCGTCCCACATCCGAGAAGCCTTCCACTTTCATGATGGCCTCGGTTAGTGAGGCGGGCCAATTCTCTTCAAGTTTGCGCTTGGCCCAAGTTGGAAGCCCCATCACAAAGTGGCACACCCGGTCTAACTCATGCATATGCCTAATTTCAAGCATGAGCTCGGAGTAAGCCCTCACATATTGACGCAAGTTGTCATTGCTTGCATTCACCAAGTCACGGAGTTTGCACCTTGAAATGTAGTCGGAATTCTTGGGAATGAATTCCAACTCAATACGCTCCTTGAAGAATTCCCAAGTATAACCATGGGTCTTCCCTTCTTCTTGCCTCACGGTCCTCCACCATGTGGAGGCATAGCCCTTCAAATAGGATTGGGCAAGTTCCACGGCCGAGTGCCAACCAACCTTGGCGGCATGGAGGTAATCTTCCATTTCTGCAAGCCAAGCATCCACAACCTTTCGGTCCCGGGCCCCTTCAAAGTTCCGGGGCCTAGCGGGCTTGAACCCCACACCTTTGGATGATCCTCCTTTGAGGGCAGCAACCAATTCATTGTAATCGGGCCTATTCATTTTGAGTAGGACCTCCAATTATTCCGGGGTGAAGAGCACCGCATTGGGTTGCTCCTCTTCACTTTCATGGTCCTCATGAATATCATGGTCTTGCTCACCTTCGGAATCCTTTTGTTCTTCCCCACTCATGGCTTGGGGTGGAACATCCAGGTCTTGGGTTGGAACATCCGGGTCTTGGGTGGGTTCTTCCACCATGGTCTCTTGGACTACCTTGCGAGACTTCTTTGGTGCCATTCGAACTCCCCAATAAGTGGATCGAGCTCACCAGAGCTATGATACCAAATGACGCACTCCCAACTCCTCAAGGGACTCAAATGTGAGCCCAAGTAGAAAGCAGCAGAATAAGGAGGAGTCGGAGCACGCTCCCTAGCTCACAACCCTTTGAGGGGTAAAGGGGCGGGTTGGAGCTCCGGGATGGGACTAGGAAGAGTTGACAAGCTTTAGTCACTCACACGGGCCTGCACACAACCCACACAAAGTGGTTAGTGCAAAGTTAAAGCACACTTGGTGCTAGGACGAGCCACGGGCAACACGGACACACAAGACTCACCACGGCCCGAACTTGGGGGAAGCCACCACCTTCCCCCTTATAGTATACTCTACAGCTCTCCACGGAGGCTACATCCAAATGGCTATTTTTCCGGGGACTCCCGAGTGGGAGTCCCGAAATCGCGCCAAATGGGACTCCTGGGACTTTGGAGCCCCATAACTTTGCGAGCAGACCTCGGATCGCGATGCGGTCTGAAGCAAAGTTGTAGGTCTCATCGAGACCTTTCCAAGGAAATGTCGCACGTTCTCTGCAGCCAAGTATTTCGGGTCGATTCCCGACTTTTAGTGGTCGGGAGTCAAAACTGGCAGACTCCCGGGAATTCGACTCCCGACCCTTCTTTTGGCCATAACTTGTGTTTCAGATGTCCAAATGAGCAATTCGAGCCCATTTTAGATATTTACGCTTCAAGATCTTTCCAATGATATAAAGAACGCCACAATCCATTGAGGTTTGACCCCTGCAATCGCTCTCTGAAGTTTTGGGAGTCCACCGGGACTCCATTTCGCAAAGTGGGAGTTTGCCTTGGGAGTGTGAGTATTCACTCCCTCACACTCCCTAGCACTTTCTTGCACTCCCGGGAGTATGTGATGTGACTCCCGGGCTTCCTCTTGGCTTAACTCCCGGGCTTCCTCTTGCCTTAGCTCCCGGGCTTCCCTTTGCCTTGGTCGCGAGCCCAAAGCTAGGGTTGCGACACCCCATAACTTTGTGTGTAGACCTCCGATTGAGATGAGGTCTAAAACAAAGTTGTAGCTTTCGTTGAGAGCTTTTCAAAGCTATGCTGCATGCCACCTGCACAGAAGGAAATTGGGTTGATTCCTAACTTTTAGTGGTCGGGAGTCAAACTGCCAATTTGACTTCCGACCTTTCTTTTGGCCATAACTTGTGTTTTAAATGTGCAAATGGGTCATGTGAGCCCATTTTAGACATCTATGTTTCAATAGCTTTCGAATGGTATGAAAAACTCCTCGATCCATTTGGTTTTGACCTTTGCAATCACTCTCTGAACATTCACTGGGACTCCAACTCCCAACATGGGAGTTCATTTGGAAGTGTGAGGGTTCATTCCCTCACATTCTTTTGCACTCCCGGGGGCATGAGAATGCCACTCCTGAGCTTAATCTTGGCCCACATCCTTGCAAGCCCTTTGCCTTGGTCACGAACCTAAGGCTAGGGTTGCGACATGTATATATGTGTGACCTTTGATCATTTACACATGTGTTGACATGGTGTTGGTAAATAGATCTTACATCTAAACACCCACACCTTTTGATGGGAGCTCCACACCCCTAATTCTAATATTAAGTCCATGCACTTTAAATAACCATCATCATATCACCTTGGTTTTAAATGTTTTTCACATGTTGTTTTCTTCACAATTTCATTTTTTATTGGAATTTTTTTGATATTCAAAGGATCATGCACTTAAAAAAATTGGAAGAAATCTTATATATTAATTCACTACGTCTATCTGTAATGTGACATTCTGGTTCAGAATGCTACCCCATTCTAAGTTCCAAGTTCCAACCTTCGCCCGAACCGTCATCCATCCAGCTGGAATCGTCATCCATCCAGTTGGACAGACAGTTCTTAAATAACTGTCCGTCCGTTTGTGAAAGAAAACGAACGTTTTGCAACGTTTTGTTGGCGATGGCGTGGGATCAGGGAAGGAGCGAGAGAGCAAGAAGTTTCTGAGATTTCTTTTTAGCAACAAGAGAACATTTTTCAGTAGCAAGAGACTTTCTGAGATTTCTAGGGATTTTTATTTTTATTTTGGCAGTGGTAAGAGGATGATTTTTTCCTTCCTTATGGTTTTCTTTTTATGATTTCTATGTGTTTGTGTGTCTTCTTCTTTTGGTTGCAGCATTTTGCAGCTTCAGGCTTCCTGTGTCCAAAGTTCAAGAATCCTGCAGACCATTTTCTTCGAACAGTGAACTCAAACTTCGATCGAGTCAAGATGGGTGTACAAGGGTCCTTCAAAATCAGAGTAAGAAGAAATGATTTTAAATTTCACACCTGCATGATTTAAGCAGAGCGTTTTGCAACGTTTTGCTGGCGATGGTGGGGGATCAGAGAAGGAGCGAGAGAGCAAAAAGTTTTTGAGATTTCATTTTAGCGACAAGAGAATTCTTTGCAGTCCCCAGACAATTCTTTACAGCAAGAAGAGGCTTTGTTTGCAGTTGCAAAAGAATTTGTTTGCAGCAGCAAGAAATCTTGTTTACAGCAACAAGAAATCTTGTTTACAGCAACAAGAGACTTTCTTTGCAACAACAAAAGATTGGAATTTCAAAAAAAAATTTCAGAGAGCATGAAGTGTTTCATCCTCCGTAACCAAAGGGAAGGACACAAATGAGAGCAAGACGAATTGAATTTCTTGAAACTAAAGCCATCCAAAGTGCGTACCAGATCGAAGAAAAGACACGCACATTTCCAAACCCCGAGTGATTTCTGGGGTGTGCTCAACCAAATTTTTGCAACAACGAAAACATACTCCATGCGCGGCTTCATTCATCAAAATCATAGCTGCAAAAACAACAACCAGAAAAGGACAAATCATTTGATTCGATAGCCAAGTGCAGGCCAGATTTTGGTAATGCCCTCCCACCAAGATTGTAACATAGATCTGCTTTCAAATCAGATTTTCAAATCTATGAGTTGAATAGCAATTACAACACCTGAGTTTGAAAACCCTAAATAGAAATATGAATTGAACAGGAACTACAGCTATTTATGCTTAGGAAATTCAACATTGAAACATTTCATTCCAATGGCACTGGCCAAGATCAGCAACAACACTAATGATGGTCTCAGAGTTGAGACCATGAACACACCCATCTCTCCTCCCACTTCTGCAACAACTTGCAGTGACATGACTACAGTGGTGGGTACAACAAATCAAGCTTCCTCCTTGACAGCAAGAACAAGAAGAAAAAATCTTATACCTCCATTCAACATGTTTTCTTGGTGCGGAAACCTTCTCAAGAAGCTTCCTTCAGGAAGATTTGAAATTCAGAAATCTATAGCGAAATCAGAAACACAGACAGAAACAACGGAGGATTGAAGCAAAGTTTTCTGACAGTCCACTGCTTTTCAGCCACGATTATGTTCAGAAATCGATTTCCTTTGCAGTCATACATAGAACAGGTTGCAATTATTGGTCTTGCGCATGCAAATCTGAAGGAAGGAAAGACTTCATTCCCATTCACTTTTGGGGGACTTCACAGTGTTCGAAGGACACGAGTACCACTAGTATATATATAATGTGCAAAGGTCAAATTTCATCCTACTAATTCAAAGGTCCATGTGAAAATCACAAGATGCAAAAAAATTAAATGAACATATTTGGAATTTTATCTAACAATTCAATGTAATTTAGTTTAATATGTTCATCAATTGTTAGTTGTGTTTCAATTGCATCAAACCCTTAATATCTAATAATATATTTAGAAGTTTTGGATACAATTTAAATTGATTTTCATGATCAAAATTTTATGTGTTTAATAGGGTAACTTGAAGAGTGAATGTAACCTAGAATGACCCACAAAAGACATAATGGGGTAGGTTTTTTTACACCCTTGTGAATTCAATATGTCCTCAATCAAATGGTTTTTGAATTTCATGTAAAAGGATTTTTATAGATGTTTTTTATGTAGAATAGTTAGGTAAAATCATGTTATTGTTTCAAAATCAATGTTTTACATCATATGGGGGACTTTTGAATATGCATGGCTTGAAGTTTGAAAATACATAATTTACATGTAAATGAGCTCACCATAATCATGGTTCATAATGATGAATCCATATATTAATCTCCAAAATCTGCTCATGATTGTCATTAGCAATTTAGAATAAGGATTTCCAAATCATTTCAAGATAACTTAGAAGTTTGGAAGGCTTTTAGAAGTGTCAAAATGAAGGAAAATGGTGAAGTTCTTTACAACATGATCCTAGTGGAATTCCTGTAACTTTATTCATAAAAATTGTATCTTGAAACACATTAAAAGGTAGCCATAAGTTTTTTCTTTGAAAATGGGGATTTATCAATTTTACATTTTTAAGGTTTGCCATTTTTGATCCACTCTAGTTTGCATTCATGTTGAATGGGTAAGTCATTATTGGAGGATTTCCTTGAAAATAACCATAATTTACGTTAGACTTGTAATTGCCCTCACCATACTCCATTGAGTTCAATTTATGTCTTCATTTTAAGGGCTAAAAATATATTTGATCTAATTCTAATTTAATGTTGGACTTTATTGATTTCTCTTTTATCTATAAGTTCACAAAGTGAATGCAATTTACCTATGGAATCCGTACAAGCTTTGGAATGTTGCATCCACCAGGCATTCTTGGGTAGCAATTTTTTTTTAATGAGGACTTGTATTGTAGATATGTCATCTAGGTGCAACAATTGGTTTTCATGTGTACAATCATCATATTAGTGTTGGGGATTCTAGTTATGCATGAACTCCGTGGTTGTTGGAACTTGGTGGATGAAAACTTTTTGGCCCTATTCTAGGGTTACATTGAACATGCGATGCTTGTAATTATGTTGATCTAGGTTGTTTATTGTTGCATCATGTTCCAATTCCAATGTAATCAAGAGGCCTTTGAAAAGGAGGCTCTTGATGGATAACATTGCGATGAGTTGAAAAAGTTTGAGTGTTGCATCATCATGATTTGGGTGGCTTTGCTTGCTAAATGCATGGTCAAATACATTGAAACAGATCCAATTCTTCATAATCAGTTTGTTACAACTTCTAATTCTTGATAAGGAGTGGCGGTGTAGACATTGTCCTTTGCATTGATGAAGTCCCTAGACTGCAGTTGTTGGATTATGGGCTTGATGTCCATAAATGCATTGATCATTTTATACATGTTTCATTTGAACAACCAAAGCAAATTCAATGCAACTCTATTTGGAAGAGGCAAACTCTTTGTTGGGAGATATTCTAGCTATGTAGTGTCAAATCCTTTTGTATCCACAATAGATAGTGGCCCATTTCTCCTTGCAGGTAAAGCTTATTTCCCATCACACCTAAAAAAGCCCTTTTCTATTCAATGGTTATACTTTCAAAGCAATCTTTGGGCTCAACCACATCTATTGAAACAATATGTTTATCTCCCTTTATATGAAATAGGGACACAAATTCTTGACATTCCTAATTGCCCTATTTTGATTTTTAGATGGGGTTCATTTCACAGCCAATACTAGAGCGTACTGCTTTTCTTTTGCCCCTTTCTTGGCTCTTATTCCTTGATGGTGTGCCAAGTTGAACATTAGTATCCTAATTGATTTAAACCATAATTGTACAATTTGGAACAAGTCATGATTTTGTCATGTTCTTCATATTAATCAATTCATTTTGGTTTCCCATGCATGCTTGAGTTGTTTGAAATGTCAGGGAAGATGAAGGAATGAAGCTTACTTCTCTTGTCAAAACATTGATTATTGTTGCCATTGGCATCCTTGTCAAATAAGCTGAGCCGTCTTGGTCTTGAATCAAGTTGTTGAGAGATTGTTATGATTGTTGCAGCAATATTGTTGTTGTGGCTGAACTGTGAGATCCTCACCTTTGTATGTGAAACACACATGTACCTAAACCACCCTTGTGAACATGAGGTTGTGGAGACAAACTCCCACAACAAATACTTTGAAGAGGAAACACAACATGCCAGTGAGTATGATCATATAACACCTTACAAGAGTTGCTTACAGAGCATCAGATCATCACCTTCATATGTAAAACACACATATGTACACACAAACCATTTCTTGCAAACACAATATGTCACGAGGTAGCGTAGAACTTGCACAACAGAACTTGAAGAGAAATTAGACACAACCATGAGTACAATGATGAAATGCCTTATGAGAGTTGCTCACAAAGTGTCAGATCATCACTTTCACATGCTGAACATACGTTGTACCTAAACCCTTTCTTTGTCAATGAGAAAATATCATCCTGTACAATAAGGTCAGTGAAAGGGCAAGAAAAAGTAGCGAAGGACATAAGGAGGCTAGAAGCAATGCAGAGATATGCAGCACCTCAGCACAATAATGTTTTGCAGCCGCTCATCACAGTGATCAGTAGATATCTTGGCTCTTCACCTTCTGCTCTGCATAAACAACCAGCCAACAACATTTTTTGCTTGTTGAGCTCATTTCATGGTATCAATCCCACCTCTAAGAAAAAAAAAAATGTCAGTGAAGAGTGCGAATTCAAACATCCATAACCTAAGTTGCAAATGATGTCTATTGTCCAAGTCTGCATCTATGACTGGTCTGTACAAATCAAAACACAACAGAGCAAACGAACTTTGCAATGTAATGAGCCCATTCATAAGCACATGCAGACATATGCATGACATCCAGAGTACCATTTCAGCTCATGAATCCAACTTGTGACCGCCCCATGCCTAGACAGCCATGTAACATTCAATTCTTTGTTGCAAATGTTGTGTAAAACAAACTCCAGATGACAAAAGCAAACAAAGCAATGGAGCAATTCATGACAAAATAAATTGTTGCCACACATTGTTTTACAGCTTTTTACTCCTGTTTCATTTCTACTTCATATTTGCACAAAAGAAAGAGTTGAGAGCTTTGAAGTACCTTGACATCAGCTCCGCACTCACAGTTGCACAAATCCCCTTTTGTGAACGGATTCAAGAAGCTTACAGCAATCAAATCCATCACCTACAAGCAACGACAACCAAGAGTTAAAAAAAATTGTGTAGCAAGAAAGAAACACACAGAACTAAATCTTGTCAGGTTGATGATATTCCCCACGCAAATCAACACAGAAAACCTCACAAGCAGAAGAGATTGAAGTAGTTTCACAGCAAAACTCCATAACTCCTGGTGGAAGATGAAGTGGATTTTGCTCGAGAGAAAAAGTAGCATGTTTTGTCAAGCCGAATTGTGTGCTCTTGACGCTTCGTCCAAATCCAAAAAACTCCCAACCCTAATCGACGAAAGGAGGAGGACTGGAATTCCATCTCCAACGGTCTCTAGATCTCTCACTCCTGGAAGCCAACAGTCAACCAAGACTCGCACATCGGAAGAATTTCGCTTCCTTGCATGCGTGCAATCCAACGCTAGAACACAACGACGACATCTTGAAGAAGAAGTCGGCAGTTTTTAGGGTTTGGCGCTCTGATGGGATCTTCATGGAGTTATTGTCATGCGATCTGTTTTGGAGTTCTTGTCAAACGTCTCTCTCTCTCTCGCTCTCGCTCTCATCGTGTGCATTTGCGTGATCGGGATCATTGATGCATGGGTTAGATTTCGGGATGCGGTCCAGGGATGAGATTTCTGCGGAATTTGGAGCCGTGAAAGTCTAGAAACGAGCATCATCTTCTTCTTTGTCCTCGAGTGGAAGACATCGTCGTTGCGGTACTTTATGTTCCTCATTTCTTCTTCTTCTTCTCTCCCGCTCTTCGCTCCTCAGTGAGGCACCTATTCAAGTTTCTTTATCAAGGCGTTATACGATTGCAGTGTAGACGCAGGAGGAGTGTGTTAAGAAGAAAGAGTGCAGTAGAGCAGATTTAGATTAGCATATAGATCTCGACGTCGAGAACTTGGATGGAGTGAAGGTGAAGATCTAGAAGAAGAAGAATGTGTTCTTCCTTCTTTCAGCTCGAGTGCTTTGGATTAGGGCTTTGATGAGTCGAGGCTACTTCACAGTTGTGGGGGAGGAAGTAGACAGCTTTTCCAGGAAGGCTGATGATGCTGCTGTCCATCGTGTACCGTATATGGAGATCGAGAGCTGGAGGGCTTGGCAATGTGGCTGCTGCTGTGAGTCGACAGTCGGGTGGTACAGCGAGTGGTAGTGCTCCAGTCTTCCAACCCTGGAAAACACATACAAGGGATTTACATTCTTCACAAGAGATTGCGAAAGGTCTTGTGAAGAAAGCAATTTCCTCGCATTCTGTGATGCAGAGAGGAAGTGGTTTTAGTTTTTTCTCTTCAAACTCCTCCATGGCTGCTGCGGCAGATTCAGGGAAGAAGAGATCACAGGTAAATAAGAGCGGATGCAATGTCAAGGATGCTGCTGCTGCTCCCTTAAGCAGTGTCACGCATCCTGCAAACAGACGAAGAGTGAAGAGAATAAATGCAGTGATTCAACGAAGGAAATGGGATTCTCACACAGTCAAGCAACTCACTGCATTGAACATGAAACTTAATCCCAGTCTTGTTTGTGAAGTGGTGATGCGGCAGAAGGACTTGAAGCTGGCAATGAACTTTTTTGGTTGGGCTGGAGATCAAGGAGGTTACAGACATGGCCTGCGGACATACAATCTCATGATTCAGAGGCTTGCAGGTGCCAGAGAATCACAAGCAGTCCTGCAAATACTGCAAGGAATGCAAAAGCAAGGTTGTAAAATTTCACCTCGGATCATCACAATGCTCCTTCACACTTATGGAAGTGCGAAGGATATGAAGGGGGCGATCAAGTTGCTCCACCATATGATGAGCAGTGGCTGGAAACCAACCATAGATGTCTGCAACTGTCTGATTGCTTTGCTTCTCAAGGGAGGGTTTCACTTCACCGCCTTGATGATCTTTCACCAAATGAAGAAGCTGGATATGTTACCTGATAGACAAACATTTCGGATTCTCGTACATGGTTTCCTCAGGACAGCCAGGCTTGATCTTGCAGTGCTGTTGTTGCAAGAAATGATGAAAGCAGGTATTAATCCTGGTGTTGTCACATGCACCACCCTCATCAACGCCCTTGCAAAAACAGGCAATATTGATGCAGCTCGCAATGTCTTTCAGGAGATGAAGAGATACAAATATCACCCCAATGTTGTAACATATACTTCTCTCATCAGTGGTCTTTGCAAAGTGGGGCTACTGGAGGAGGCTTGTGAGCTATTTGTGGAAATGAAATACAATGGTTGTGCACCAGATACCATGGCGTACAACACCCTAATCGATGGAGTGGGCAAAGCTGGTGAGGCCCACATGGCATTTGGGCTATTCAATGAGATGAAGGAGAAAAATGTGGTGCCCAATTTGTGCACCTATAACATTATGTTAGCTGCACTTGGAAGGGTGGGTAGAGTCTTGGATGCTTGGCAGTTCTTTCAAGAGATGAAGGACAATGGCCAGATTCCAGACTCTGTGACCTATAACACGGTGATTGAGATTCTTGGTAAAGATGGGCAAATGGACAAGATCGTCACTGTTGTCAAGGAAATGGTGGAGAGGGGGTCCAATGTAGTTGATAAATCTGAGAAGGGCATAGCTGACATGATTTTACAACTCTCAGCTGACAAGTTCCAATCCATGTGTGTGGTCTCATTCAATACTTTGATGAGTGCTTTCATGCAGAATGGTCAAATTGATGAAGCTCTGAAACTGTTTGAGGTGATGAAGGAAAGGGGCTGCCTGCGCAATGTGGTTACTTACACCACACTGATTGATGGTCTAGGAAAGGCTGGCCAAGCAGATAGGGCATTTGACCTCTTAGAGGAGATGGAGACAGAGGGATGTCCCCCCAATGTCATGACATACAGCTCTGTTATTGATAGCTTTTTGAAACTTGGAAATGTAGAGAAGGCTTTGAAGCTATATGACAACATGGAAGGAAATGGGTGTAGACCAGATGTGGTGACATATGTGATTCTTATCAATGGCCTGGGGAAGGCGAGCAGATTGGATAAAGCCCTTGAGTTATTTCAGAAAATGAAATTGCAGGAATGTGCACCTCCGCTGGGCACATACAAAACTCTGATTCATCTGCTTGTCAAGGACAGGCAAGTAGATGCAGCTTATGAGCTTTTCCAAGAAATGGGTGAAAAGGGCTGGGGTGGGGACACATATGCACTCAATGTGTTGATCAATGGACTTGTGAAGGCTGACAGAGTGGATGATGCATGCCTTCTTCTAGATCATATGAAGGGAAAGGGTGGGACTCCTGATGTCATAACGTACACTTCTATTGTTCGTTGCCTGGGGAAAGCTGGGAAGCTTGAGGAAGCTTGGTCTCTTTTTGCAGAAATGGAAGATCAGGGCTATGTGATGGATGCTGTGGCATATACTACTCTCATAGATGTGCTTGGTAAAGCAGGTAAAGTCAATAATGCACTCACAATCTTCAAGGCAATGAAGCTGAAAAGGTGTGCTCCAGATGTTGTGACCTACTGTGCTTTGATTGATGCTCTTGCAAAGGATGGTAGACTGGAGGAAGCATGTAACCTCTTTGATGAGTTGAAAAGTGAAGGCTTGGTTCCCAATGTTGTTCTCTACACCTCTCTTATTGATGGACTAGGCAAGGCAGGAGAGCTTGATAAAGCAATTGACTTCTTTGAGGAGATGCAGGCAATGGCCTGCAAGCCTAATGCTGTCACATACAACAGTCTGGTTCATTCTCTTGGAAGAGCTGGCAGGGTTGAAAAGGCCTGCAGGTTTGTTGAAGACATGGAAGGAAAGGGCTGTGCACCCAACATCATGACATACAACATTCTCATTGATGCATTGGGAAAGGAGGGCTCTATTGAGGAAGCTTGTGCTCTTTTCAGAACTCTTCAGGAGAAGGGTCTTGTTCCTGATGTCCATACATACACAGCACTCATTGACGGCTTGGGAAAATCCGGGAAGCTTATGGAGGCTTGCCATCTTTTTGATGACATGGAAGCTCAGGGGCTTAAGCCAACTGTTGTTACTTACAATGCCTTGATTGGAAATCTTGGAAAGGCTGGCAAGCTTCGTGAAGCTGCAATGATTTTCCATGGAATGAAAGTGATGGGTTGTATGCCAGATGGAGTCACACTTAAGATAATGAAGAACCTCATGAGTTTGCAGGCCAAGTGAGGCACAGAAGTAAATTTGCTTGAACACAGCCCAAATGATGCTGGTGTGGAGGGTGGAGAACAGGAGTCAGCCATGAGAGGATCAACTTCAACTATAGATCATGGTCCAAAATCAGAGGCCCCTGTAGCTGAGAATCCAGACTGATGGAATACTGGCAGAAAAGGGGCTGGCACCTGCAGTCATGAGTCCTTGTGCAGATGATGTGACAGAAGCTATTGCAGTACCAACAGAAAAGAAAGATAATGTGGTCCAAATAAGAAGTTCACCCAGCCCTGAACTTTAGAGGAGCCTTGTGGAACCCAGCAAGTGCACTGCAATTGTAAGCTTCTTTGGAAAGGGATTCAGCATCAGTGGCCCAGGACTTCCAACATACCTCCTGCAATTTCATCCCCTTGAAGAAGGCTGAGGTCAGTTGAGTGTGCCCTTTTTGCTCCTTACTCCTCACAACTAGTCTCTAGAGACAACATTTGTTGGAGCATCATTACTCTCATCTCCTGTTAGTAAAATGTTGCATGGATACTGCATGTTGCAATGGAATGTGCTAAAATGGCTCTCCTGCTCTGCTGTGTGGGAAGATTCTTGCACACATTTTGAGGTCCTGGCATGATGATATTCTCAAATGACTAATAACTGTAACAGTTCAAATACTCTGCAAGTCACTTGTATCCTAAGAAAGCTAGTATCTGAGCTACATATCATATAGTACCCACCACCTTCATCTCTATGGGAAGCTTTTTCAGCCCTCTAGTCTGCATATGGGTTTCTGACTGCTCCGAAGGTGTTTTGTCTTTCAGGAGCAGAATCAACCTTTGGAACATTGGGAGAACACAAGACATCTGGCAGGATGCTGTGAGCCTGTGCAATGATTGTTTGACTCGTGGTTTGGCAGCCACTTTAACTGAAGCTTCCATTGCCAGGCTGCAACATGAATGGTGAACAGAGTTGATAAACTTTCCCATCCATTATACATTGGTAGTTTATGAATGTAACTGCACTTTATAGATCTGCATTGTTGTCAAAAGACTGTAGAATAATTTTTTTCCCCATCCATACTTGTGAAGTAAAGATGAGCTGGCTCATTGGATTAATTAGTTCACAGAAAGCCTGTCCACAGAATGCAGAGATACTTGATACTTTTGCTGTCTGGATAGAGTCCCTACTTTGTGCTACTATTCTTGTGCTGTCATTGCTTCTGGGTTGAACTGACTTTCTGTTCTGTAGTATTAGTTTATTAACATTGCTGTATCTCTGCTGTATATCACAAAATACCATATTTTGGCACCTTACCCATTCCAGGATTAGGGTGGTGATCACTTTTGTATCCATTATTATTGCTGTCCTAAGAGTCGGACAGGCAAACAAATCAGAGCTTCAACATGAAAATCCAGGATGTAGAAGTATGTATCACTTCACAGTTCCTCATGCCATTGATGAGGCATGTACTGACTTAACGTGTAAGTAAGCAAACATACTAGAAGTTGGTTTCAGATGTGCTGAGAATTCCTTTGACCCAGCACAGTGGTACACTGATCTCCTGACTTTTAGGGGTCTCAGCTAGAATACTGGACAATGTGCAGAGGTGGCTGCCCATGGCATGGAGAAGCTTTTCACCTTTTGTTGAGACACAAGGGATGCATCTTGGCCATGGCAAAGCTTTCGGAAAGGTCAGTTTTACTCTCTTGAGCAGTGGGTTGAGAACTCATCCCTGAATGCCTTCTCTCTCCAAACTCTTGTCCTGCTTGCCCTCATGGTAATGAAATAGGAAATGTCCAAATGATTCTTTGCACCAGTTTTTATCTGCCAAATTCTGGCTGTATCCTCCTCAAACTTTGCCATGAACAAGAGATAAGTCCTGCAATTATAGGTGGCTTTTGTTTTTGTTTTTGTTTTTGTTTTGTCTTATCTGTAATGTCATTTTATCCATGAGTCAAAAATCAACATCAAATTCTCCCAACTCTTGTACTGTCATCAGTTCCTTAGGTGATGTTACCAGGGATGTCCTCAAAAGACATTGAGAAGAAAACCCAATAATTTCAATTTATGTTCAACAACATAACGAAATTTGAATTCCACCAAATTACAACAATATGTACCTCACAATTTGCTTGCATCTCTTTGTTCTTCTTGTGGGATAGAGCTAAATAATTAAAGGCTGTTTTATTAAATTACATACTGGAGCTTCAGCTGGCGTTAGGGATTTGTCTCATCATATTCCAATCCCCGAAGTGTAGCTGTATTAAAAAAAGGTTGACTGACTCTGTAGCTGGTACTCGTGCAACCGCACACACACAACAAATGCAGAGCCTAGACTCTAGAGACAGCAAGTTTTTAGGTATGGGGGAAGATGCTGCTGCACTGACAGCTGCGCCTTCCCCTTCATAACAAATGAGGTGATCTGATGGTTCAGATCACTTATGCTGCCACCCTATGGAGCTTGCACATAAGATCCCAATCAATTGCATAGTGTAAGGTGGCCCTCAACTTCCACTTGGAAACCTCTCTGAGGTTGTTAAAAGTGCTGAAAAGCACACACTTCAACAAACTAACAAAGATACCCAATTCTCTGAGACCCACCGATAACAAAAAGAGGGAGCAGCACAGACAGCCAGACAGAAAAAAGGGAAGGAGGGGGAGGGGGGGGAGTTAGAAAGGCAGGGAATAGAGATGGCAAACTTTTAACAGTGGTAGGAAACATCCAACTGACAAAACATTCACTCCAGAGGAACCCAATTCTTAAAAAAAAACCCAATGGAATCAAAACAACTTACATGAAAGGATCAAAACCTCAATAGTTTTTAGTCAAGGCAGCAGAAAGTGGGCAGGCCTAGGAAATAAATATGGAAAGGGGCTTCTGAAATTAAGGGAACTCCCTTTTTCATAGCAGCTAAATCCAGAAATATGTTGGATGGTATAAAGACAAACCCCCAAGAATTTTCTGCCTTCAGTAAGAACAGCTACATTCTTTCTAAAAAACACTTTTTTGGGTTCTGGGGTTCAGGGTTTTGAGGAGGGCAGCGAGGGTAAAACCAATTTATCAGGCCCAATCTATGCCTGATGGTAACTTTGAGATTCACAAACAGCAGTGGTATCTACATTAAACTTGCTGGACTTGTTTCAGTTAGAACAAAAATAATAATTTAATGTTTCGGAAGAAGGGAACAATATCAAATGTCCCAGTGGAAAGAAGGGGTCTGGGGGGAGGAGGCAGACTGTGAGGCAGGGGGGAGATGTAGTAACTTCTTTATCTCTCAATTCCTTGCTGTAGATACTGGATCAAATCATAACCAGCTGTACTCCATTTGTTGTATGCATCAATGCATGTATCCCTCATAAAAATAGCTGCCTCCCTCTCACTCATCTCTGGGTGGAACCGCTTCCGTAAATTGCCAATGGGGTCACCACGGCTGAAACATGGGAGCCCACTGTCCACCATGAGAAGCACTGTGTTCACAATGCCTTCCATGTGAACCCGTGCCGCCAAATACCCCTTCACACATAATCTGCATCAACAGCCCATCCACATCCCATATATAGTTGGCAAAAATTATGACCTATAAATGACCATACATGTATGTACATGCACACACACCGGCAGAGAGCTGAGAGGTCAGACCTGACAAATCGGTACCAAGTTTCACTTTTCATTGTCCCTGAAGGATCAAGGAGCTGGGTCATTTCATGGCTCAGCTTGAACTGCGCACTCTCAAATCGAAGGTTACCACCAGGAGAAGTCTCCAGTATGAAGCCAAAGTCAATATGCACCAGCCTCCCCTCACTGACCACCACCCCCAAATCAAGAAATATATTTTCAGTTTTGAACCCATTGAATTGACTTACTGATCCTGTTTGCCTTATTAGAGTAGGAAGAATTGTTTTATCCCAAGGTAAAGGCACCACAAACATCCTATTATATTGTGACATGAGGAAACATCTGTAGATAAGGAGGCTCAGTTTTAGAGTGATATGCCCTGTCAATGCATCCACGGCTAGCAGATAAAGGTGGTGTTGCAAGCAAGTAGCATTCTTCATACACCATAGACAATCAACACTAAAGAACAAATGCTTTACGGACTTTCCAGAGAAACCCAATTATATGCTTGGTGGGAAAACTGGCTATGGTCCCCAAAGCAAAGAAACCACTCCTCTTACAACACTATTAACCTGTTAATGACGAAGGGTAGAATCACCTGTCGAATAGAAGGTTGCCATTGTGACGATCCTTGGGTTGCAGAAGAAGGCTTGCCACTGCATAGCCAGCACTGCTTACTATGAAGTTGTTGCGAGCTTCTTCAAAACGAGGAGACCCCACTGGACCAAAATCTTGTTGGTAGAGCTCATACAACCCTCCATCTGTCATCTCCCCCATTTCGTTTCGGCTCCGAGTGTTTGGCACTACCTACAAGCACCAAAGGCAAATTATCCTGAGCTTCTCCTGAATCTGTTGAAGCAGAAATCCAATTTTAATTTAGAGCCCACAAAGGTGCAACCATTTTACTGACAATGGCATTGGACAATTATCCAGAAGCCTATGACTATATGGCATTAAGAAAGCATACACAGAAAATTAGAAGGATGCATCTGATGAGGTGGGATGCATGTGTTGGAATCTGTTCTAGTGTGCAGTATTTGACAACTACCATTTGTATGGAAAAAGCCCAACAAATCAAAGAACATTGTACCTCAATAATGGCCTTGCCAAATCCAGTAGGGAGGACACCGTAAGGGAAAAGATACAGATCAAGGCCCACAGCCTCCCAAATGTTCTTCAGGAGACAGATCACCTGTAGAGCCAAAACATCCTGTCGGCTATCATCCCCCACCTACACCATCCCGTTCCATGTTTTCATGAGTCACCCTACAAGCAAGCAAGAACCCTAGAAGGAAAGAACCTGACAATATACTGACAGCCACTCCAAATTAGCTTTGTACTTTTTCCCAGAGATGAGGAGGCCCTGAAGTGCTCAAAGATGAGATAGGTCTGCATTCCTAAACTTGACAGCAACTAGAGAGCTATGTGTAAAGAGTTTGCATTTTGCATGTTTTAGGAGGTAGCAATATGCAGCTGCAATGCAACACAAATTCTGGATTCTGTGCGCACAAAGGTCATGACTTTGAAAATAGTAACATACTGCACATGTACATAAACCTTCTGACATGATGCCCATGGCATAAAACCTACCTTAAATATGCATTTTTGACTATGGATTTCATTGGGGTCGCCATCTTTTTCAACAACATCGAAAGTGATCATAATGGGAACTTTTGCAGCTGACTGAAGTGGAATGCCACTGTCTATTTCAATGCCCTTCACAAGCTTTCCTGGAGCTGTAGGCAAATACAAATCATCCCCCTCCACCTCTATCTTCTCCAGTTCCCTGTCCCAGTAACCATTCCCAACCCACATAAATAAAGTGTTCTACTGACATCTTCTCACTTATAATAAATACAGTTTTGCATCTCAGCACTGTCAGGTATTGACTATTTACATTCTAAGGCAGGAGTCAAATAGCTGCTATAACAGATTAGAACACGGATGTCACCTGCGAATTTGTGCTCGACGCTTATCCTTAGGCAATGGATAAAGAACACCAGAGATTGCTGTCACCTTCGCAAAGAAGCGGAATTCCCGCTCATAAATATCAAGGGCATCAGGTGTGAAAGAGTTGATGATCCGCTGTTTGACCCTTGGTACAATGTCATACAGTGTATTATCCTGCAATGCCCTTCCAAGCCTATTTTAACTAATTGCAGCACCTAATCATGTTCAAGTTGAAAAGATTATGACAAAACCACTTAATAAACTGCAGTGCACAAATTATCAACCCATTTTTTAACTTACAAAAAAGAAGTTGCAATCACTAAAATGTTTCCAAGCTGCAGATAACTGAGCATCATGTGCAGAGGGCATGTCAATTTCTCCCCAGTTTATATAGATGGGAGCTGAATGATCCCATGTGTTTCACTCCCTGAACGAGACTCAAATCACAGGACCAATCTAAAGACACCAAGACTCCAAAAGTAGATGGAACAAGAACTGCATGACACAGCTTGATTTCTGACTCTAAACAATGCAAAACTTCTAACATCTGATGCATTTACGATGTAACTGGGTACCTTCATGGCAGCACCTTCTTTTCCAACATCCTCAGAGGATGGTCGCTCCTCACCCTGCAAATTAACACCAGTCTGAGAGTTTGCAACATTCAACTAAGCCAAGGATACTTCATGGAAACCTAACAAGTATGGACACGTTTCCCAATGGGCCTGATGAATAGAAAGCTGTGAACTTTGTTGCCCCCTTCTCTGCCTAGGATGGGCAGAGATCACAGAAAAATATACCCAATGTTCCATTTCAAAAGCAAAGATTAAAACACTATTTGCCAAATCTGATCACAGCCTGAGTTTTCTGGATACACATTCCAGGAACCCACCTGGAGTTGCCATATCAAAATATGAGCAAAAAGATTGCTTTGTTGAGCAGCTACCATCAAGTAGCTTTCCACCAGCCCCTGCAGCCTCTCCCAGACATCCCATGTTTACTCTCCACCCTTAACAGCTTCAGATTTCATATCAATCATTGAAGAATTCTGAATCACAAAGCAGCAAACCATTGGTCTAGTTTCTGAATGTTCTGCATTCTTGAAGCAATGAACTTTTGCATATGTCACTCCCAGGGCAAGCATGTCAAACACATGCAGATCAAATGAGGATTTGTAAAAGGTGAGAGCAAGAGATCCTTACACCATGGTCATATCGGAGGGACTGTACAAGCTGTGGCATGAAGAAGGTAACCTCCACTGGGGGGTACATTTCCATCACCCGAAGAACATAGGACATCACCCGCTTGTGGCCTTTATATGGGGGTGTTAAAAACTCCAGAGCCTGTGTTATAGAGCAGGGTGCCCAATGTGGAAGCCAATTCAATGAATTCGAATCCTCTTCCACAGCCTGTGGTGTTACAAGATATGGTAGGGCCTCTGGTAGCATGCAGAGATCTGGTATATGTGCCTGCTTGTACCACCAAATGGAAGTCACGGTCACATACATAATATTTCTACTTCCCATGAAGATGCATGAACAAACATTGTTCCTTGTTTGTTGCTGAATAAGAATGCACCAACAGGAGCCCACCTGCACCATTGATGAAACCTCTGACTTCAAAGAAGCCACACCTGGAAATCTAGCAACAAGGGCCAGAGCTATCTTAGGGTCCACAGCCCATGCTGTCCTCACATGGTTTCCCCATCGCTCATGCCCAGGTCGAAAGCGGGTTACCATGTGCTCCCTGACACCAACATGGTCATGTCCTATCAGTGTCAATATGGTAGCTTCTTATTCCAACCACAGTAGTAATCTACAACATCCCGCATTTTCTAATCCTCCAATCTCAGGCAATCTTACCAGATGATGGGAGAGACCTGAAAAGATAGGAGGCAAAAGAGAATCTCACTTGAGAGGGTAGGCCCAGCTATCCAGCCTGTCTGCTTCATGCTGGCAAAGCATCAAAAGCAACTGCTTCCTTCTGTCTCTTGCTGACAAGTCATTTTGACCTTTCCCCCAGACAGGGTGGTCATCAGGCTGCAGCAACCACTAGTTTGTTAGCAAGGTAAAGAATGCAATTCATGTAGTATGGCTATAGCCAAGCATTGCCTGATTTTCCTGGTTGGGAGGCAATTGTCCATAAATTGTTATGTTTTTTCCACCAGGATTTCTGGGCTCAAACCCAAAACCACACAAGTCTTGAGCAAACTCTCATCCAAGACTCCCACAGACTCTGACACTTCAAACAGAAAACACCCAAAGCTCAGGACATTCAATCTCCCAACTGATGAAGTAACAGACTGTCAACCCACAGTTGGTTCTGGCAAATGCTCAACTGCATTGTACAATTATGCTCATCTTATTACAGCTCAATGCTCCAAATTTATGGGTGCTTTATAGTATCAGTCCCTAAATGTGTCAAGAACATTATCAACAGTAAATCCTCAAACAGTAGCACCTTCTTCCAGCTGGATTCCACAACCACAATATGTCATAGTTGCTGTAATCTATTGATGAGAAGTCTCAAATGGAATAGTGCACATTCCTTTTCAGTTGACACAACTCAAGATAGTGAAAATGTGTGAACACCTGTGTGTATGTAGTGGTGATAGGAGTAAGAGAACCGCTTCGGGAAGAGTGAAGATGAGGCATGTCATCTTGAGTACTAGTAGTGTTGCTCTCAGGGCGCTCTACAGTCAACATCTGTGTGAAGAGGGCTACAGCTTGTGCTTCTGCTTGAGCCATGCCATCTATCTTGCTCTCAAACCAACCCGGCTCCACAATAAACCACGAGAATGCAGCTCTATCACCAGCACCAGATTACATGCACAGTTCAGTATTTACACTAAGCTTTAAAACCACTGTCATCAAGCACCCATCATCGATACGTGCATAGCTATTCACACAGAGCGATTCTTCAGGAAAAGAGGGCTTCAGGGTTGACATAGGAAGCTTTTGCCATAAGTGAACATCTCTGAGGTTCAGAATCAGAAGATTATAACACACATAACATTTACATACACAAAGTTCTCCAATGTACCCACATAAGCATTTTACCTGTAAACACGGTCTCGCAGCAAGTTTATTCCCAGCCTCTCATTGTGTGTGCTAGATTGGAGTAGACAGTCACACAGCTTCAGACCCAAGAGCAAAAGGGTGAAGAAGGCACCAGCAGCAGCTGGATGTGATGAGAAGTGATTTGGTGACTGCATTGAGGCTTGCATCAACCGTACTAGCAACAGAAGTTGATCGCTCCCTGTGTGCCTTACCACCTGCAATTCTCTCACTCGCCTGTGATGAGAAACAATGGAGGCAATGAACCTCTTTTCTCCTCGTCGTGCAACATTGCTCATAGATGAATTTGAATCGGACATGATCCATATAGATTCTTTGTCATGATAGTTGTGAAATCCATACAGAACAAGCGACTATGATTCAGGACCATTTTGTACATACTCACCTCAAATCGGTCAAGAAGAAAGCCAAGCCAAACCCGGTGCACAGCAATACTCTCAGTGGGGTCTTGTGCAGGAGGAGGTTTAGACTCTCCCGCAACAAGCTGGGGACAGAGAAATGCAGCAGGGCCCGAGTTTTCAGCCCCATCAGCAAATAGCCCCCGCCTACTTGTGATTGTCCATAGCCATGCATCCACAAGCTCTGCCAGTACCAGAGGCCCCAACTGGGGTGAAGCTGCTAAAAGCCATGTCCATACAAACACACCTGTCTCCATTGCTCTGGGTGTAAAGATGTGTGCTGGACACCAACACAGTAGCCGCAGTAGCTGTGAAGTGATCTCTGGAACCCCATCCTTATACTTATCCTACACACCAGAGATACAAAAACAAAAAAGAATGGTATTGTCATTGAGGCCTATAATAACCTCAACTGTGCATTGACACCCATGATTTACAGTTACAACAGTTTGCCTTTCTAGTTTAGGCTTGCATGTTGAAAAGGTACCGGTTCAAAATGCAACAAGAACAAAATACCTCGTCTGACAGAAGAAGGGCAGTTGCCTGTAAGCAGGCTTCACGAAATTTATCACCATCAATGGATAGGCCACATTGTGCATCAGTTACAAATTGCTGAATGTGCTGCATGAACCGACTCGTCAAAATACTCTGGAGTGAGCCTTCACCATTGAATTTCCCTGTACCGCCAGTGCCATTGAGCCCCAACTGGAGTGATGGCTTCCCAGAGTGATGCCCATCTGCCAGCATCAGACCCCCTAAACTCCCACCAAAGATACGCTTCATGCCAGCAACCTCACCTGCGTAGTTAGATTTGATGTTTGCACTTGCAATTGCAATGGACAGCACATCCATGCTGCCGAGATCCCCCCCTGCAGCTGCTGCAGCAGCTGATTTGAGAGCAGGTACTATGGCCAGAGTTGAGCTCGTATCCAACTGAATCTCAGACAACAGAGAGATTATGTCACTTGATTGTGCCAATTTTTGCCATGTACCCACTTGCCGGATATATTCCTGCATTTCCACCCAGCCCCACCAACCACAACACTTTAAAGCCAGAGTTGGATCAGGTCATCTATCTGTCAAACTAATAGAATATCAAACTTCAGGTGTTAAGAAACATCCATGTCCTGCTCAATTGCCAAACTGCTGTCAAGTGACCTGTGACATGGACCAATAGCATACCTGCAAGAGGCCCTGAGTGGTGGAAGGAGCAAGCAAGAAAGCGTGTGTTATCCACTCGCGCACCTGTTGATGCATCGAAGTGCGGAAAGCTAATTGTGACTCACCATCTGCCACAGCAGACTGTTCTGACAACAACTGAAGTAATGCCTCTAAGCACTGTCCATTCCACAGCACCTGCACCATTTTCTTGGGAAGTGAGAAGAATGCATGATGACATAAAGTAAAGAAAAAGCCCACTCGAAAGTGAAAATCATAGTATAGATAATTCTGTGGAACATGCTGTGAAAGCTACATAGATTGGCACTTGTTTGCCAAAAGAGCCCAAGAAGCTTGCAACAACACAAGAATACTCACCTGAGGAAATTTACTTCTGAGCTGACTTAGGAGAGTGCTTGCAAGCTCACGGACTGTAGCCTCATGATGTGTTTGATACCTGATGAGAAAGCAGGCATTGGCAGTCAGCACTCTCTCCTTCTCCTCCACTTCAGAGCCACTTGAGGAAGCCTTCCCTTCCTGCCACCAACATATCAATCCTTTAGAAGAACCCTAGAAAGGAGAGAATCCATTGTGTTATTAATGACAACCAATGCTATAGCAGCCCATTGAGTCTTTCCACCTGGACCCAATCCTGAGATTCTCTATTTTTCAAACTTTTACTGACCAACCATGTCTGGAATTCTGACACAACAATGTGGTGTTCACAAGCTTGCTTGTTTGACTACCAGATATGATATATCAAGGATCCAACACACCTCTCATCATTACAGAACAGGTCACAAGATGCCAGACTCTGGTCATACCAAAGAACTGGTTCAGACAAGTACTAAATCTACTAGGATTGAGGAAAGAGAATCCTACAACTAGACATTCATAAACCAGAAAACAAATTGTGCAGGATGTACATAGTGACCCACACAAAGGAAGTAAGCTGTGAATACTACCAGCCAAGTCAATGCAGCATTGAAAGCACAATGTAATATTGCGGTAAGACACTGATAAAGATCACTAGGCAAATTTGGTGCTTCCAGATACTTGAAAACACAAGTCAAGCCACTCCTTTGATCAACCCCCAATTGAGTGCCTACAAGAAGTCCTCCATGGTGACCAAGTCGCAGAATCTCCAAAAACGCAACTGCTAGAAGGTAAGTTGCCTTCACACCTGATATGCAAGAAGAAAAAACCAGAGTTTAAATGTCCAAGCTTGGCAACCCAAAACAGTTGTATCAAACCTTCCAAATAAATCTTGGCTTGAATCATTAGAGATGACATCAAGTGCTGGAAGGGAAATGACGGAAAAATGGACTAATGAGTGTGACTTGACTGATGAAAATCACTCTGAACCAAAAATCAAACAGTCACACTGCCTTGCTCAAATTATGTAGCAGAGTGGTCACATGAAGGTACCGGAAAGACTGCTGACTTCCACTCGACCACCCAATGCAGTCGACAACAGAGTGCGCTGAGCTGCAGCTGCTCTCTCATTGCCACTTCCACGGCAGCTCCCTGGATTGTGCAGTGCATCCAACTCCAGTTCATCTTCCAGCCATCTCACTGAGCTCACAACCTACTTGTCTCAAGGGACAATAACATGACAAAAGGACAATATCAGACATTTCCTCCCTGTAAAAGTTGTTACATAACTTGCTCCTTCAACCAAGCACCACATGTTGGTTTGCAAAGAAGATTTGTCCAACTCACTTTCACATGGTAACATTTGTATTCCGGATTGTAAAACAGTTCAGAATATGATACTTGCAAACTTGCTAGAGACAAAAACAAAAATAATTGTTTACTTCATAAGCATGTTTCAATTGGGGAGAGATGGTTTACAAGTGGAGGAGTGAATTGTGTCAGACGATGCACTGCAGTGGACCAGTCCAGGTTCCACATGTATGGGCCTCCAACTGTTTGCATTATAGTGATGGTTCCCTGGCTACCTGAACTCATGGACCTTGGCAATGTAATTGGCTGCCCTTTCTGAATTGGCGGTGCTAACCCAAACATGACAATATAAAACCACAAGTTGCGTAACAGCTTCAATAGTGATGGCTCCACTTCATGGGTAGGTTCTAAATCTGAGCAAATCTCTGCAACTGCAGGAAGAAGAGGCCCAAGCAAATCGGCTCCAGCCCTATCACCACAAAATATCACCATAAGCACAACTTCCTTAAGACCACCAAGAGACAATCCCATAGGCTTTAGATCCTGTTCTAGAAGGTGTCATCATCAACCATCAACCTCAAGGCCATCATCTTAACCAAATTGGGTTTAATTTCTTGTCCTTCATTCAATATAGACTTCGATAGGGAAGATACTCAAAGCATATCTGCATCTGATCACAGAAATTGAATCATTTCCTCTGCTTTTGACAGAAGAATTATCTGAGTTAAGAGACAGTGATATGAGATTATTCTAAACCTGCCATTCTTGGCCTCAGCAACAAGACCCACATCAGAGTACAAGGAAAGAAGACGGTGCCGGAAATCAGAGCGAAGCTTCTGCTCTTTCAAGCATTGTGCTATATGCAGAAAAGCCCCAGGTAAAGTCTGCAAAACAAGCACAGCAATACTTGCTTTAATAAACTATGATCTCTTCCAACAGATTCTTCCTGGGCCAACTGGCTATCTCCAGGAGACCTAGATCAGTCACATCATCTGAGAAGAGAAAGGTGCAACCAACCTACAGAGATTAAAAGAAGCTCAAAGAGTTTGTGGAACAATAGATAAAAGAGAATAACCTCGAGCCGTTCTGTCATAGCTTCAGGAGCAAGAGTGCGGCTTTGTGATGAGCCCACAACAGAGAGCTTACTGACATAGTTTTGTGTAAGAAGCACCACCACCTCCCTGTATGCTTTGTCCGAGCCCAAGCAAGCCATCCGTGCTACAGCATCCAATACCTGTAGAAAACAACATTCAGAAACAAACATCACCCACTCTACAGTTCATTCCACAGCCTATGACTCTGACCCAAAAACAAATTTCCAGGCAGAATTCCTGCTTTCATGCACATGAACAGCAACCGGCAATCAACCTTTATGTGGTCTGTTTTCAACTGGTTAAAGAGTTGCCTGAAGATTAACATCAACAAGGACAAACCTGAGGAATGAAGCTCACTCCTACTTCAATACTTTGTCAAGAAGAGAAAACCCACCCTTAATCGAACAAGACTGGGGACAGATGCATCACCCTCTTCCAAGCTCTCAATGAACAGCGGCATTATCATGTTGACAGCCTCTGCGTTGTTTAGCATAACTATCATATTGGTCAGTAACGGGATGATATTCAGCTGAGTCACTGCTGCCACTTGTCTCTCTGTTTTCTCCTGTTGCATCCCAGTAGGTAAATCAATACATGCATGTCCAACTAGACAGGACAGTAAGTATTTAGATGCATGCTTGATCCATACTCACAATCAGTTGGCTATGACTGGACCACAAAAAAATCAGCATAGAACCTGACATCAAGCTACAAACAGACATAAAAGATACATGAACTCATCTTTTAGGTTTGCAACTTCTCCTGTCACAATGTCGAGATGTGGATATGTGAAAAGACAGAATGGATGTGTGGGGCACCCAAAGATCTAGGTCCCTAACACAGAATACTGTGACACATTCTACCATGCACATCAAACAACAAATTATCTCTAACTGACAATGTGGATTCTACAATGTGACACGAATGGAAGGTCTAGTCAGGGCAGTGAGAAACTAAGTGACCATCCACTATGCACTCATCCATACCTGTTCCAGATGCTCCCGGACATAGGCCGCCAGAGAAAGGAGGAATGACTCTACAGCTGCCCTATCTGAGTTCCATGCCACCTCAATCAATGTGCAGGCTGCTCTTCTGACACTTGAAAAAACATGTCCCTCATTTATTGCCCAAGCATCTGCCTGCACAACACTCCAAAATCAGCACTCAAAGCGCTTGTACCCACAGGTGGATGTGACAGAAAACCCCAGCCAATATAGCTGCAGGCAAGAGATTGCCACCATCATGTGTCTGCTGAAGCTTATGGGTCATGCCCGATCATGTGTTTGCTGCAAATACAAGAAAACTGTTTTTTGGATTTCCAACCATTGCAAGCTACCATAATCATAGCATGGGTCATGATGATATAAAACCTGCATGGAGGAGAAAGCCATGTCAAGAAAATGGGCAGCAGAAAAACTGTACTTGAGCACAAGCTGCTAAAACGAGATTCTTGACCCGCAGGAGAAGGATCTTTAGCATCGTGTTTCCCTGGGATGCTGCCACTCTTGTCACTGCAGAGAGGAGGGCTTCAAATAAGGATTCAGAAGACTTGAGTCTTCGCCATGGTGAACCCATGCATGCATCTGCAACATCCATCAAAAGGGACAGTGTTTCCTTGGTTGTTAAGGCCTTTGGTAAGCTGCTAACTGGCTGCTGGCCCTGGAGTGGCTTTTCATCTCTGGACAATGTCAAAAGCTCCACTATCACCATGGTTGCTGCTTGTGTTCCTTGCAACTTCATGTTCATCTTTGCCATCAGTGACAACCCATCAACAGGCCAATCTCGCTTCCGAATCTGTTTGGCAAAACCAAACTATAGAGAGTCAAAAGTCCAGAAGCTTCTTCAGGCATGTGCCCCCAATGTGAGCATTAGGTCATCAGGTTCTTCATAACACATCAACCATGCACTACATATCCTGCAAGCAGAGCTTTTCAAATGATACTGTGGAGCAGGAGCAGAAAGGAAGCTTTTGATACTGTCGAGAAAAAGTCAAGTAACATGCCCTAAGAAGAGGAAGGATGGAACTGAGCTCCCCAATTGCTGCAGCTCTCAAGAGCAACATAAGCTCATCCTTCAGTGGTACCCCACCACCCTTAGCCAAGACCTGGAGAAGCAACTGGAAAGCAAGCTCCTGCCTTTCCAGAGCCTCTAGCGATTGTGCATCTAAAGAAGCCAGCAACTGCCTCAAGCGTTTATTCCCACCACCTACAAAATCCCCACGCCTGCTACCATTTGTTCCATTGACTTCACCACTTCCAGATCCCAGCTCCTCAGATGTGGCACTTCCTTTTGAAGAAACAGAGGGAGGTGTGAAAAAGTTTGAGGAGGATTGAGCACTAGGGCTTTCATCCCCAGTTGAGGATGAAACCCTGGAGTCTGACAACGGCCCATCACTGAGATAACCTCTGAGATCCTTTGAGGACCTTGAATTGCCATTGGAAGTTGGTGTGGCATGCCGTTGAGGTGAGCCATGTGCCGCCACCACCGCCAATGAGCTCTGTCCTGGAGGGGTATGAAACTTTGATTTGTGAGCTAAGTAGGATTGTCGCAAGTTTTGAGCTGAAGAACTTTTGGAGCTCTGCAGCAGGCTGTATGCCGAAGATCTGGGTGCCAGTGTTATACTACTACTCTGGTCTGAAGGCCCAGGGGGAGACAACAGCTGCTGTGGTGACAGCCACTGTTGCAGCAAGCATTTTGCAATAAGCTCTGCATCAGAAGCTAGCAATGCTGGACACTGGTGCACCACTGCTATAACAAAGGATTTGATTCCCAGAGAGCTCAACTTGGAGAATTGTGAAGCTTGGGTTCGCAAATTGGGAGAGGATGTTGGATCCTTGATGCTTGATTCATCTGGTTCAGGTGTTGTGACATACTGGATAATTTCAGCAATGGCATGGCTGACATCATGCGTGCAGGATGTTCCAGGCCACTTTCTTGCAATCTGAGATATGTAGCTCAAGAGCTCCGTGAAGAAGGCATCAAGAGAATCTGAAGTGAAAGAGGAAGGCCAGCGGCAGGCATGGTCTCGTGAAAGTGCAGGAACAGAATTCACAAACTCCACGATAAGGGATAAGAATTCCTTCTGGTTTAGCGGTTGCGGAGCTTTGGCTAGGTATCTTGCTGTAGCCAGAAGTCCACTACACTGGCGTGTGGTGAGAGGAACACCTGATGTGAAGAAGCTGCTCCCGCTCGCCGGACATTGGCTCCTCAGCAATGCAACATTCTTCTGTGTAGTCGACGATGCGGGATCTGTCTCTGCGAGCACATCACAGAGCTCCGCCAGTGCTTTCATCCCGCTTCTTCGCCCCTCTCCCGTTCTGCCCTCTACCCACTACTACATCACCAGAGATTCAACTCCCATATCTTTTCCTTTCTTGTCTTCTTCTTCTTCTCTCTCCTCGATCCTCCTCCGCCGGATCTAACAAAACCCTAAAAAAGCACATAGATCAGGCTCAACAAAGCAAAGACCCAAACCTCATAAAAGCGTCTTCACCAAAACCCCACCAAACCTCTCCATGAAAAGCTCCGCGAAAAGACCGGCACATGACCTCGTCTCCTTCTGCTCCTTCTCATCCTCCTCTCCACATTTCTTCAAAGCCAAGAAAGACAAACGAAATCATCACAGACCTTTCACCCAAAACCCCCACCCCCCAAAAAAACAAAAAACAAAATCGTAAACAAGTTGCAAAACTCGGATCGATCACACATCATCGATCTTCACCCATCATTTTGGTTCTCAATCCTCCTCTGTTCTCCATTCCCAAAACTCTTCTGTTTCTGCTCGACTATTGCTTTACCCACGCCATTACAACAACAAACGAACCCATCATCCCTCATCTCTCGAGCGAGGAAGCAAGCGAGCGAGCGAGCGAGCGATCGATCTCCCCGCCCCCGCTCGCGCAACTACATAAAAAACGAGGACCACGGAAAAAAATTTCACAACACCCACCAGAAGCGTTGTTGCGAAGTCGACAACAAACGCGGAACAAGCGAGCCCAAAAAACAACGGACGATGCGAAATAACAAAGAAAAAGCCCACTTTGAAGAGAAGCGCAAAGAGAGAGAGAGAGCAAGAGGGAGGAGAGAAGAAGAAGAAGAAAGAGAGAGAGAAGGAGCTTGGCTTTATTTGTGGAATTTAATAATAGAATTAATATTTTCTCGATATTTTCATTTTATAATTTATGGGCATTGAATTTGGGGATGATCATGACAATAATTGTGGTGATTTTTTTTTTAAAAAATTTGGGCAGGAAATTAACAATGAGAAAATAGAGATGAATAAAACAACAATTTACAACAAGCTTTCCACCCAACATTATTAGGATTGCACAAGTTTGTTATAATTTTTGCGATTTATTCCCATGTGTTGGCCGATTCCTAATTAAGAAGCACATGTCCCATTATGTAGATTTTTATTTTTCTTAATAACACATGCATAATGTCATTGTCTCATGCAAATAGTACTTTCACAATAATTGGGGTGAACATTATATGCAATGAAATATTTAATTAAATTTAAAGAAAATCTTTTTATAATTTCAAAAAGCTAACTATACAAAATGAGCACAAATACCTGAAATAAAAATAACTTGATAATATGTTAAGATTCAACAATCCCATTCAATGAATTATCAAGTCCAACATTTTACCATACTTATCAAGCATTAAAAAAATGTTTGTGCTTTTCAACAAAAAAATGATTTGGTCAATGTAATAATAATCATATATAATAATGTTATAATGAACTTAATGAAGTGATTTTAAATTTTGCCCTCACATCAAATGATGATGAATCTCAATAATTGTTATGCAAGCATAAAAAAGTTGGGTTTTTTAATGGAAATATATAGTCTCGATTGTCATCTTATATATCAATGGGGTTCCATTTGCAATTGATCAACAATTTCAAAAAATCATAGAAGCCACAATGCTTGTATTGTTACTTTAGAAGTTACCATATATTCAACTTATTTTTAACAACATAGAAATACAAATTTGTTTCATGTTGTTCCAACTAACATTTCCAAATTCTCAATAAGAAAACATGACTTAATTTAAATGATAATATCAATATTATCAACCCAACATACATCACAATAAACACATATTATGTGCCTTTATAAATAATATCATAACTCCATTGGAATGATGGCTTTTTGTAAACACTAATTTTCATATTGCATTTGACCTAGATTTTTTTTCCACAAACAAAACCCCAAACACATTGCTTCTTCCCCTTGATGAAAATGAAAGCATAGAGGTCACACAAAAACAAAACAAGCTTGCATTTATTTCTCTAGCTTACAAACAACATGACATAAAATCATTTGAGCTCGAGTTTGTGTGCAAAAATGAGTTTTGTGCCCTATTGAATCACAATGTAATTTTTTCAAATGCAAGTTCACATCTTGGCTAACATGTATTGTTGAAGCATGAATTTTTTGTTTGTGTTTTTAAAATATATATATTAATAAAACATTATTCATATTTGTGTTTTCATTCTTAAAGGGAATGTTGAACTTCATTTTCAAAAGGGGTTACGATTTATGATATTACAAAATGCTACTTACCACCCAAAATGTATGGAGGAAAAGGTTTACACTTTCATATATTATTAAAATATTTTTTTGTTTTTGAACTTTGTTTTGCACACCTCATGTTCTTACCTTTAATTTTCATGTTGTGTTTGGATTTAGATTTAAGCATGTTTTTGCCATAGTTTATCTTGGAATTTATGTACTTTGGAAAAAAATTTACCTTTGTAATTTTTATAATATTTGGTGTCTTGTTTGACTATCAATGGCCTAATTTCCATTCAACAATTCCAAACAAAACAACTTTATTCATTCCAAATTGTCAACTCACCTTAGGTTCACCTCTCATCATCATATTATATTGAATGACAAATTGAAAAACTAAATGACTAACCTGGGTTTTACCTATTATTGAATGAGGTTTAAATTTAGGAATTGATTTTTCTTTTAATAGACAATATTCACATGTAATGAAAAAGTTACAAGAATGCATTTAAAACATCATTTGCATTATCCATAGGTTGATTCATGGGGCCAAGAAAGGAACATTTGCATTTTTATGATTTTTTTCTAAAAGCAAGTCAATGAAGATGATGAAATACCCAACAAGAACTTATTTGTCTCCCATCATAAATAATAAACAAAAATAGTTCAAGTAAATAAATGTAATAAACCAAATTTGCATTACACTAAAACCTTTTAAATTTTTATATTGATGCAATGCCCATGCATAAAAACTTGCCAAGAAACAAAGTGAACCAATAATGCACCCAAAAAACAATTCTAAAACAAAAAAAAACAAGACACATGAAACATAATCAATCAAAACAAAAACATTGAAAAATGTAAATGGATTGAAAGTGAAAATGCATTGTAATGAAGCAACAAAAAATTAAGAAAACAAATGGATTGAAAGTGAAATGGAGATTGGAAAAAAATAAAATGTACTTGGAATGATGTAAACATTCAATGCAATAGTGGTAAAACAAACTAACCAAGTTATACAAAAGGAACAAAACTAACATTCAACATTTCAATGCAAACTTTCAACTCATTGACTACAAATAATCACAATGCAACCATGTTAAAATTGAAAATAAATAAGGACAAAGACCCCCAAAAAAACCACAAAGGCAAATGTTCAAACAAGACAAAAAAATCAATGTTTAACATTTCAATGAAAACTTGCACATCAATGATTACAAAGAAAAAAATGTAACAATGTTTTGATAGTAAGAAAATAAAAAATAAAATAAAAAATGCATTCATAGATGACCTATTGTATTAAGAACCATGAAACAATTTTATCATGTGTTTTTTGTGTTTTGAAGCAAAATGAATGTTCTAAGATGTTAAACAATGAAAAGTGAACATAAATGTTTAGTATGTCAACCACTAAGTGGAAAAATGTTTGGTAAAAAAAAATTGAACAAATTTTGAATGTCATGTTGAAATATAAGCCAATAAGCAATGTAGGATTTTAAGACACTTCTAGAATGACAATCTTTCATTTGGATTGCCAAATTTTTATTAAAAAAATAATAATGTCTTACTAATTCTATCCACATCTCCTCAATTTCCTTCCAAAGCTTTGGAATGTAAATTGACTATTAAAAAAAAACATGTTTGTCCTTATTATTGATATTTTTTTAATGAAAAAATCAAGATTTTAAGATCAATTCCACAAGTTTTTAAAATATTATTAATTTATGTCATCATCTAAAACATAATTTATTTCATTTTTGGTTAAAATATGAAACAATTTGAACAAATATTGATATTCTTCATTATTTATTTTCAATAAAATTGAGTAACGAAACATGATTTTTAAGTTGTGTTTATGAACATTTTTTAATCATCAAAATTATGATTATTTTAAATTATATTGATCCAAATTTACATTTTTATTTAATGAAATAATAAAAAATTTATAACTTGTAAGTTATACCAATTAAAAAATTCAATCAAAATTGAAGTTCAATATGATTTTGAAGACAAAACAATCCTTTTGTGTACCCAATTGTGAATGCATCCCAATAAAAATGAAAATGTTAAAACTCATAAAAACAAAATGAAAAAGCCCAATAGATAGGAAGGAGACAAAAGATTAGTGACAAATGATGAAGAGAAGTGGAAAAATGAAAAGAAATTTTAAATAGTTTCCATATCTCAATAATAATAAAAATTGAAGAACATCATAAAAATAAAATAAAATTAGTGATGTTGTAAAATTTCAAAATTGTGTCTTTTTATTGCATTGAATGCCACCATGATAAATTGGTGTTAATGTTAAATGACAATGTGTGACATAACTACAACTAACCCTAATGTTAGGACTATTGACATTGATAATGTTAACACCAAGTTTGTGACTAAGGTTGGAATGACCAAGGTAACTTATTGTGTACACCTTCTTACTTCTCCTTTTCTCAACCTAGGTACCTATGAAAATGGGTAAAAAATATCATAAAATATGTAAGGAAAAAAAAAAAGGGAGCATAATAATAATTGATGGCTAGAACCATCACAAGGAAGACAAAAGGGAAGGCCAAAAGACGCACAACCAACATGAACCAAAGAAAGGAAAAAACTAGATCCTCCCATAATAGGACGTTAATTCACCCATAGTCCTTTTAATGTCACTTGCATGCAAGTCATGAGATCTAATAATAATAGGAGGTCTAGAACAAACACCTCCCACTAACATAATCTTCCTATTTATAATAAAGGTTAAAGCATGTTGAAGAACAATGTTAACACACTACTTGAAAAATTGAATGCAAAAAGACAAGGATAAATGACCTTTTGATCAACTATCATGGAAAAGACGAACACACCCCTTGATGAAAGAATCCATATCACATGGGGGTGTGTCATGCACCTCCATAGCCATCAGAATAAAGTGGTGCCCCTCATGAAGCCTTATATACTTGCGAATTTTAACGATGGCGTTAAGTTTCGCAGCTGCACTTGTTGGTCAATTAACGACACTCATAACCATTGTCTCTCATCTCAAGTCAATAACCACAACATTAGCAATAAAAACTTGGTCCTCACAAGCCATGTGGAAATCGATTTGTAATAAAACTCTTAACATAAGGGCATACCACCATTCTCTCTAGACATCATGCCCATTCTCTCGAACAAGGTCATACATGATGTTTTTGATAGCATCATGTGTGACTATCCATTAACCTCCAAACGAACAACGTGTGAAATGCATGTGAAATGTGTTTAATTCGTGTTCACATTCACAGGTGAGAAAAATGGACAATGTGTTAAATGCGTGCCAAATGTGTCTAACCCATGTCCACACTCACACATGAAAATATTAAATGTTGAAGGCTAAATCAAATTGAGATGAAAATGTAATGTTGAGATAAAAATAAAGTGTACAATCTGAAATGAATGAATAGATGGTTTAACAATCAACCATAGCCTCACCCCCTTGCCAGAACAAAAGTGAATGTGAGCTTTAAATGCTAAGGAAATGGAACTTATGTGGTCATTCCCAAGGTTTAAAATGAAATAAATACGAAGGGAAGAAATATACATGATCATGCTTTAGGTCCAAGGTGAAATGCATTGATAACAAGGTCTTCCTCAACATATCAAGGGGTGTGTCACATTGTGGGCTTGCCATTTACATTAAAACCTATCTTAATGCAAAAGAAGAATTATGAAAACTCAAATATTTCACCATGCAAAAATATAATCTTCAAAAAATCCTCCAAAAAAGAAACCAAAATCCTTGGAGATATCATAACTCTATAACTAATCTCAAGTTCCCAACACAAGCCAAAATATCATTTTTCAAAAGTTCTCATATAAAAATAGACCTATTACCTAAGAGCCAAAATCCCTTAAGCTACTGTACTCTATAATGAATCTAGACACAATATCCTTGCCTCGGTAGGCAAGGCCAACAAATGAGGAGCCCCTTATCTTTTCCGATGATATCAATCTCAACTGATGATCACTATTCTCTGTGAGCATAACCTCAACCCCCATTACAAAGCTGACCACAACTCTCTCCAGCTGAAAATTAACCCAATGGTCAAATACTTATGTGCAACTCATGCCTTAGGAGCGGGACGTTCCCAAAAAAAATGCCCGCTCCCTGAGGTGTCAGTTAAGGGCAGGGACCAACCCCATCTGTGGGCCTTGCCCAGCACAAAGCTCGATCATCCAGATTGAATGGCTTGTGTTTGCTGCCCGATGTATGAGCACAGGAGCCTGCCGAACTCAAGCAGCAAACACAAGGCAATGTAATGTATGGTAAGGTGCCCTCCAACTACACTACAATAGTTCTCAAACTTCATTAATTATGATAGAATTTTGATGATTTTATTTTGAAATAATAGAATGTTCCTGAGTATTAAAAATTATTCTCTGAATTCCTTCAAACAAAATTATTCTTTGAGAAAAGAGTTTTTTTTTTTTTTTTTGGGAAAGTTTCATCATTTCCAAAAGTAACGTAATTTGTGCCAAAGCTGACAAGGTACTAAAGTTATCCGTAATGTAGAAAAAACACAGCACCAGAACCCTGAGTTTGGTCATACAGAGGGTGAGATTCAAAAAAAACCTGCAAAAGAGTACATTAGCATTCAACGAGGGATGGAACTGAAGAAAACCATCAATTTTGGTAGTAAACTGAGTGTCATCCTGTCTTTCCTTTTTCCTGAGCGCCTCCACTGCTGCCGCTACATATATTTTCACTGCTCCTAACTGTATATATAACTACTATAATGAGTCTCGAACCTTGTGCATTAAATGCTGTACATCAGCATTTCACACTGAGATTTATTAAAATGTCTTTACTTTGCGGATACCACTGAAAGAGGGGATGGGGGGTGAAAGGAGGCCGGCCCAAAGAGATGGTGAAGATAGGGTTACTTTACGGATAAGTCTACTATGTATGATATTCTTAATTGCAACAGGAAAAAGAGAGAAACTGGGGAGGAGAAAAGACCCCATAAGTAACATCTATCAGGAATGTTCATAATTCTTAAATTAGAGTTGAGGTTTCCAAGGAAAAAGAGCAAACACTTTATGGAAAGCATGTGGCATGTTCCAAATGGAATTCAATTGGTGAGAAGCAACTCACTTCCATGGGCCCAGAAGACCCAAAAACTCGTGTCACGCTACCAACAAACGGTCCGAACGAGTGAATGAGCACCCACCAACTCACCATGCAGGATGGATGGTGTGTAGACAGAAAACACTTTTCCATTGTATTCACATCCATCTACTTACTTGGTAGTCATGAGGCGACTTACTGACTTTCCTACTTATCTAGTAACTTGTGTTCCATACCTACTTACCTTTGAGGATAAGTACCCCCAGTTTATAAGGGGGTATTAGCCCAGGCCAAAAATGGGGGCGGGCAGGGCGGGGAGGGGTGATTTTTTTCATTTTTCCTTTGTTCCCAACATGTTCCCTTCAAGTTCTCAATGGGTTCCCCCATTAGGTTTTTAATGTGTTCCCTGAGTTCCCAATGTGCTCCCCAAGGGTGTCTCTAATAGCAACTTGCTTTAATCCCATATGTTTTGCCCAAAGTCCTCCCCTTCTCACCCTATATAGGTGGGCCAAACAGCGAGGCACTCTATCTTTCCGTAGAAACTTGTATTTTGGGGAGCATCCATAGTTTCAACTCTCTTTTTTTCCGAGGGGCCAATCAAATTGGCTCATTGCAAAAAAAGAAAAAAAGTTGGACTTGTGAGGCACCCCCAATTAATTAATAAGAAACAAAATAAGTATCCCTATGTTTAAGTGGGTAAGTATCTTGTACTCAGGGTATACAAGATACTTACCCACTAAAACATAGGTAGTTGGTACTTACCTTTGTAAAAGGGGAAATAAGAAGGTTCATGAGATAGGCGAAAGAAGTGGGAACATAAAAGAGTTCTGGGTCCCATAATCTCAAAAAGATGATATTTCATGGGCTTGCCATTCCTTCTTGTATACAAACATGCAAAATCTGTTGGCACCATAGGACCAAAACAATTGTAAAGTTCATGGTTGTGTCAAACAGATTGGGTTGCATTCCGAAGTTACACATGCACAAAAACACATATGTGGGGGCCTATAGTATATGCTTTCCTATTATGCCTTTCACAAGTTATTTAAAGAATGTTTGCCCATAATAATATCTTATCCACAATCTTTGTTTTTTGTTTTTTGGTTCTAGATTGAGTTTTTTTTAATAGAAGTGTATCTTTTGGGAATTCATTCTATATATTATTATAGCTCCAAAATGATAAATTGTTAACCTCCCAAGAATGATAAATAATTTAGTGAAATGTGTTTTTATTTTTGCAATTCATGAAAACATTTTTTTTTTTAAAAAACCCTAATTATGGCGCTTTGTGTATTGTGTTTTCATGAATGGTCTTAGAGTTGTGCATCACCATGTACTTTCCAATGGAACAATTCCAATAGTAAACCATAGTTGGAGGTGTATATCTTGAAATTGAAAACATTATCACCTACATCTTGTGATGCTCTAACTATCCAAACCACAATAAAATCATCACAATAGTCACCACAACTTTAATGAAAAGTAAATTGCCACAATTATCATCAAAAGTTAATCAATGAGGTGTGTTTTCCATTTTTATCAAATAGGTGTATTAACAATCATCCATAAATGGAATCAGCCAAATTTGATTAAAGGTATGAAAGGTTAATAAAAATATTTTGGAATCTTGCTTAATTTTGGCGACCTATATTTGATTATCTAAATGTGGTGATTCCTAACTTTTTTTCCTTCAAAATATGGCTTTTTGGGCATTTTCCCCTAAAATTGCCTTTGAGCAATGACATTAATCTCTTTTTTGTCACCATAGTGTGAAAAATTTCCCCAAAAAATCATTATTAATCACCACAAATTTATCATCAAAAGTTAACCACCATGATTATCATCAAGTATTAACCCAAAAAATTGTGAATTTAAAAAATGGATTATAACTTTTGCTAATATTCTAAGAAAAATCACCTACTTTTTATTTCAAAATATTGATTTTTTTATATCATGACAATTATTATCATAACCTAAGTTTATGGGATGTGAACATCCTATAAAATTTTATTTATTGTAGATAATTTTTGTTTCATACAATTAAATTTTAGAAATATGAAACATTTTAATTAAATTTAGCTAAATATCTCATTAAATTACAATCGCATGATATAGTTGTCATGTGGGAAATCATTTTTAAAAAGTATGCCACCAAAAATTGAGTTCGAAAAAATTGTTCCTTAAAGAAGAAATCATGAAAATTATTTGTTGATAGAAAAAAACAAGTTACAACTTGTGGGACAATATTTATCAACGTTGTTGATTTTGTATTGCATTATGTAACATGTGCAAAAAACACAAAAGATGCTTGGAACAACATTTGTGCAAAATTTGAAAGATGACATGTGAACAATAGTTTATAATTTTGTTAAAAATTTTGCAATACTAAAATAAAGGAAGGCATTTTACTATAAGTGCACATTGAAAAATTTCTCATGGTTATTGATTAGTTGAAAACATTGATAATCAAATTTCTGATGAAAATTTAGCATTTACACTTCTAAAGAGTTTGCCATTTTTTCCCATACTTGAATGGCTTGTCTTAATATTCATACTAATGAATTATACTTGGAATAACTAACATCTGGACCATTTTTGTAAAAATAATTCCAATTTAGGTGAAAACTTAAAATATTTAACAATTTGGCACAAAACAAAAAACATTGAATGTTAAAGATGTTTTTAAAAAGTTCAAAAGGGGTGTATATTGAATTTTTTTCGAAAATGAACTATCAAAGAGGGGAGGTGATTGTGCAAAAAAAAATCACAAGATTAAATAAGATTAAGGAAAATTAATTTCAAAAGTTCTTCACATGTGGTTATAATAGGGAAGATTGATATTTTTTTGATTATTTTGTCTATCTTTATAGATTGCAAAAATATTTAATTTATTAATTTTAAAGTTTCATAACATTTCACATTTTAGATGGAAGTATTTTCAACTTTTGAAAAGTTTATTTTGGGTCACAAAATATATATTGGGGGCAATAATACCATTGATGTGTGTGCGAAAAACATTATTGTTTTCAAACTTCTAAGTGGTATTTTGAAGTACATTGGAGATGCACTATATGTCCCTAAATTGGCATAAAATTTGTTATTGACTAGTTTGTAACTTAATAAAAACAAGGTTTCAAAGTGAAAATTGAAAACCCTAAATGTTCTAGTTGAAATCTTCTAATGCAAACACAATGATAGTTGAGGTGTTTAAGAAAGGAACCTAAACAAGTTGGAATAGTTCGATTTTTAGTTGTAAACCTTTTTCTTCTAAACTAGAAAATATTGACATGTGGCATGAAAGATTTGAACATATCATTATGCATGGCTTAATAACTATGGTGAAAAAAACCTTGTTGAAAGCATTGATTTCAATGGAGATTATGACTTTTAAATGTTTGATGGATATGTGTATGGTAAACACCATCATACCCCATTTCTTTTGAATAATGTTTTTTGTGCAAATATAATTTTTGAACTTGTGCGTACAATTTTATGTGGTTGCATGATGACAACATCTCATGGAAAGACAAATGTTTTTAATATTTACTAGTGTGAACCTGGTGCATAATGCACCCGTCGAGCTTCCCCCCGCCCGGTCCTTCCCCACCCGTGCCCCCCACTCCACCCGGTCCTTCCCC
>Ga0209611_10001479_pt1 | contig 40228 bp, 28 predicted proteins | sample S1TSphgellanicum_3_FD_187693 | JGI IMG/M metagenome (GOLD analysis project Ga0209611, IMG submission 187693) | Host-associated microbial communities from peat moss isolated from Minnesota, USA - S1T2_Fc - Sphagnum magellanicum MG (SPAdes) (version 2) | ecosystem: Host-associated > Plants > Peat... | reverse complement strand
AAAAGTAGGAAAAAATCAAAGCCCAAGTTGAAATGGGAAAGATAACATAAAGGTAAAAAGTGAAGATTAACAATGGGCTCTAATTTTATAAAATGGGAAAACACTATATTTAGTGTTCACATTGGGGTTTGCAAAGCAATATTGTATTGTCAGGTAGTTTTGTGTAGTGCAGTTGGAGATGCGCTAAAGGTAGATAATGACAAAAGAAATGTAGTAATATTTTTTTATTGCTAGCATTTAGGACCTTTGACTAATTTAAGGTATTCAACTTCGGCACTAAGAAAGAGGAGGCAAGGGCAAATGTGACACATCTTTTGTGAAGACATGTGTTTAGTTTCAAGTTTCAACCATTGTCAACTTTGGTAGTGGCAAACACTGAGGTTTTCCCATCAGCAGTCTACTGAGAGATCTTGCAAATTTGAGACAACAATTTTAAGAAAACTCCAGTGGTAATAGTCTAGACTTGCAGAATGCAGTTGGATTAGGTTTCTGTAAGTCAGACAAGAACTGTAAACAAGGATCTGTGATGATCCTTACGCACATCATACATTTCAAAGTCTAGGATAGTAAGGCATTTGTGTGATAGTCCAGCGTTTCGAACCATTCCATGATCGTGTTTTGTAGGGTTTCAATGGCTAGTTTCTAATACTACTCAATCATCATCCCTATGTTGCACATTTCCCTGATTTTTTTGGTTCCTTGTTCTGATATCTAGTCCCTTCTCTTGGAGCTTGGGAATTGGGTCCAGTGAATTAGGTGCTGTAAAAGCTGGCAAGAAAATGAATTTTGTTCCAAAGGGGAGCCCTTAGTTTGTTGACTATGTAAATGTGACTAAGTGGCTATCCATTTTCTATCTTTCATAATGGAGAAGATTGCTCTCAAGTTATTGGAATGGAGGTTGCATGATTGTGCAAGCCTTTCTTAAGGTTTGAAGATAAGTGCTTGCATTTTCAATGCCAAATGCATCAGGGTTTGAAGTTTGTTTATAATGTCCAAGCACAAGACAATATATGAATTTTGCAGATATAAAATGGCTATTGAAGTTTAATACTGGAACCCCCAGGCCGGGGAAAAAGCTCTGGATTTATGGAATGTAATCTAATAGTTAAATAAATCTTTAGATTTTGATTGAAGCTTCACTTTGAAAGAGATAAAAATAATCGTAAAGGATATGGAAGTTTATTAATTTAATAATAACCTACTCTCCCTTCCTTTTTTATTTCCCTCACATCCCATATGATTTTCAATAGGTCAATCTCAAATTTGAATTTTATCATATGACATGTGCCTTTTTCTGTTATTTTCAGAAAAGGTACTGAAATAATACTTATTTCGATTCCATACATAATGAACCACTTTAAATCATAGTCTGGATAAATCCAGAGAACTCTATATATCATATGTATAACGGTTTGTTCAATTAGAACTCCAATAAGTGCTTCTCCAATCTAGTGAAAAGCTCTGATCCCCATTATTTAGTGTTTTGGAGGTTTCAAAAATGTTGTTCATAAATGTAACAAATAGTTTAGGCTACCACAAAATTGGTGATATCATAGTGGTTAAGTCATGCTCGAAAGGTTTACACGAAGCATACAAAACTTTTCAATGTTATTTAGTGGAAGGAAAAGCTTGCAAGAGAAATAACATGGGAGAAGCCGTGTAGGAGGAAGAAGACTGGAAAAATACAAGGTGGTTGCTGACCTAAGTGGAGTGTGTGCCTTGTCATTATCGACTCTCTAGAGGAGGCAACAAAGCCACCACCAACAACCTTTTGTTTTTTTTTTCCAGGTGAGGTATTTAGCTCCATTATGGTCCTAATAACGCAAACAACACAAGATAAAAAGGTTTTTGATGATTGCCTCAACCCAAGCATGACTCCTTGGCAAGCCTTTTTTCTTTCCTTGGTAATTTGTTATTTTTGTCACCATCTTTGGGAGATCCTCCAAACCTAGCTATTGTTTGGCTTACAAAATCCCAAATCCAGTTTGATCTTCAACCACATAAGATTTGTCAAGTGCTAACCAACCTAAAACCCATTCATGTCCAAAGATGTGTAATAGGACCCAAAGTTGAAGTGCCATCTACCTTAGACCCCAAATCCTATAACCCTAATTTTGCTTCCAAGAACCCTAGTGGTCTACTCCCTCTTCTCACCAATGTCTTTGTTATTGAGCATATCCTCACTCAATTGTTGATGGACCCATCAATGGTGTGGTGTCTTTGTTGAGTGAATAAATCTTAGTACTTGGTTGTGGATAATTCTTCAGCATGGAAAGCACTCAAAATTATGAGATGTAACAATGTTTTTTACCACCAATCAATCACAAAGCTAGGAATTTTGAAATCTTCTCTCAAGAACAGCATGATGTTTGAATTGAATGCCTAAAATATTGTGCCATGGCAAGCACTAACTTGTTAGGATTAAACTACAAAACTTGTTAGGATAAAACTACATTTTGGTGTTCTTCAAGTTTGGGGTTTTAGCCTAGTTTTGTGGTTCCATTGACCTCAACGGCCTAATTGTAATATACTTTGACTCTAAAGATAAGCTAACAACCCAAGCTGTTTATTGTCTATTCCATCCCACCTTCATCTTCTTTTGTATTGATTTTGGTGGTTTCCATGACATCCTTTGTTTTGTTGTATATTTTTTTAAAACATGGGGTACTTTTGTTTCTAATAAAAAGACAATTATGTTTTGTCAAAGCATATCTTTTTTGGGGTTTGTTTATTTTTTGTAAAAACACTAGTCTCTTGGCACTTTGGTATTTGTTACAAGAACTTAGGTCATGGTTGTCTTTAGTTTATTTTGGGGTGCATAATTGGAAGGAGAGGTGGGAAATTGGATTAGAGGTTGTTGGTCAAACTAGGCCCCCCAAATATAATGAATTACATATGCATAGAAACTAAAATATCATTGTCTTTGTTGTTGCTGCACAAACAAATTGTAGCACAACATTAGTAGCAACAACATAAGTAGTAATATGAAATTTTGATTCTTCAGATACAATCTAGACAAAATTTGATGGAGAAGAAAATGATGTCGAAAAAGGTGTATTATTAACTTGTGTTTGTCATGAGATTTGTAACAAACTACTAATAGATTTCTTGTAACAATTGCCATTTGATATATTGGAGTTGTTGTTCATGACAAGTCCATAAATCCAAGTGCACTAGCACCCAACTTCTAATTTATGATTAAATGATGTCTCTAACCAATCTAAATCTACTTTTGATGACTTGTAAACAACATGATATCTTTTAGTAAATGTGTTTAGGCCCAACTTCTCGACACTTGAAAACCACATGTTGCAATTAGTCTTCCTTTCACACCAAATTCCACAAGCAAAAGTAAAGACTAAGTTGAAAAGTTGCAAATGGATTTTGCAAAACTTGCACATGTGTATCAAGTTTTTCCAACTTTTTGGTGACACCTAATTGTAGTACCATGTGTTTGCAAATCCTAATTATGAATGTTTTTGTTTTATGGGTTGCATGATAATTGCCTAACTGATGTCTTAAGCTCAAGCATGTATTGATCATTATGATCTAGATTGTTTACTTATTGTTGTTGTTATTGCTTTTGCACATAGCTAATTCAATCTTGTTATTGATACTTCATGTTTTTGTTCTTGATCTATTTTTTGGTTGTTTGTTGCTCTGTGTGATCTTGTGAATCAATCTAGATTTATGTTCAGTTCATGTCTTTTGTTTAGCTAACTAGCAACCAACTACATTGTTTGGTTTGTGTTTTCTAATTCTAATTGTGACCTTAAGCTCTAATTATGTCTAAGTTTGAGTGGTTACCATGACAACATTTGTTCTATTATTCTTTATTCAAGACCCAAAGCATGGGTTACTTTTTGGGTACACAAAAACCTTTTGTTGTTTTTTCAAAACTAGAACATTTACTTTGTTAGCTTTCTATCCATGTTGTTTAAACATATTTCTAGTTTTTACAATTCCATGTTGCTAGATTTTCAGTCATTAGAAATCTAGTTGGTGGAAATTTTTAATCCGATGGGTGGAAACCCAAAATTTGAAACCATAGGAGATTTTTTTTTCTTTTGCCTTAATGGAGGGATGGTTGAGTTCATGGTAACAACAAAAGTGGAGATGGAGATCCATGAAACATAACATTTAGTGGTGTAACCAAAACAAAGGTTGCTTCAGAAAAAAAAAGGGTTCCAAGACAATTGGTGGAGTCACTCCACCTAAGCACCAAGGTTATGTCTTACAACATGCATTTTGTCACATATAACAATAATAAGAAGCATGTGACCCAACTTATTCCTACAATAGTCTAAAAGTGAGTTTATATTGATTACCAAATAGTTTACCTAAAGTTTATCTTGGCATAAAACACTTTGAAAGACAAAATATGGGACACACTAAAGGAGCTTATTTAACAAAAACCTCAAATGAATAGGGGTTGAAGAGGGCAATGTTGCAATGTGATGAAATGTTATAACGTTTAAAAGCTATAAATTGGCATGCATCAAAAAATGTGTTGAAAAGATGCCAAAATTTAATTGATGGGGCATCGATGTTTACAACATTAACCCCTCCACCTATTTTTCCAAAAATTGTGCAACGTTGTCCATTTCCAAGTTGTTTTATGGAATTTAGACCTTCATTTGGTGATAGTGAACACCCCCCTACAAAGGCTAAAATCTTGCATAGCTAGTCAAAAAGTATGGCAACAATGGCTGCCCGATTTACCACAACATCTACTACAAGATGCATTCCTAGCTTGCAAATCAAACATCAATAATGAGTGGAAGAAAAAGGTGAAAATACAAAACTTGAAAGAAGCTAAAAACTTAGGTGTAATGATAGAGGAAAAGTTTAAGTAAAAGTTAAAACAATTTTAAACCTTAGCTAGAAATCTCCATGTCAACCTTGTGCAATTGAATTTAGGTTTTGATTTCCAATGACCTCAAATCTGAAGTCCATTCGCCTTCTCTATAGGTAGTCAATGAAGAGGGCTACAACTTGAAACAATTGTGAGAATTTTGCTTTGAGGAATCAAACCTCTTCATGAGGCATCACCATTTTCTTTTCAACCCTCCAATCCCGCACTCCACTTGCACTTTAAAATTAGAATGCATCTTGTTATGTGTCTCTCACTACAAAATGGTTAGCGTATGGGTTCAACTATCAATGTCCAATCCAATGCATAATAAACATTTCTTCGCCCATGTAATCTAGATCCCTTAAGAGGTACTCAAAATAACATCTCCATGCATGAAATGTTGGCGCCAATAGTTAAAGATGTTCGAATGTCAAAATACATCATGGTGTGACCCAAGGTAGTCGATGTTTGTGTAAATGAACAAGGCTTAGTGGTCACAAATAATTGTGTTGTTCATAACATAAATCTTCTTATGACCATTAAATGAACTTTTGTGCAATGCATTCTACCATGGTCTTCGTATCTCCACTAGGGTTCCATCTATAAACTTAATGCATCTTGGTAATTCTTGTAATTGCAAACCTAATGTGACCCTTTCTTTCGACGTTGGTCAATGAATCTCATTTGGAAGCACCTCATTAATGCATGATGCAATGAAAATTGCATCATCACACAACTTCGACCAATTCCACACAAAGGTATCATGTTTCATGTATAGTATGAAGTTCAAAAGATGTTGTGAAGGTGATAATTTTGTCAATCTAACAAAACAAATTGAGATGTCCCTTGTTAAGTTGAAAAATACAATTTTAGGTTTTTCATTAAACTTTATAAATATATTTTTAACTTTAAAACAAATTTTTAGAACTATTATTATAACCCTAAGCCTAAATTAAACCCCCCAAATGGCCTAATTTTTTATCATACATTAGGAAACCAACCCTTAAACACAAAACCTAACCCAAAAATAAGGGAAACCTTTAATCCTAAACCCTAAACTTGAAAACAAAACACCCAATTGGCTAACTTTAAACCCTAATAATAAAATTTGAACTTAAAAGTTAATAATCAGCCCAAAACCCTAAATTCTAGACTTAAACACAATTCTTGAAATGGGGTAACCCTAAACATTAAACCCAAAGTTCATATGAAAATAAAATTAAAAAGTAAACCCCAAACCCTAACCTTGACCCTAATCTTAAAATAGACCCCTAATTGGTTGACCTTGAACTCTAATAATAAAACTTGGACTTAAGAGTTAATAATCAGCCCTAAACCCTAAATTCTAAACTTGAACACAATTTCTAAAATGTGGTAACCCTAAACACTAAACCCAAAGTTCATATGAAACCATACTTAGAAAGTAAACCCTAAACCCTAACCCTAAAACAAACCCCCCAATTGGTTAACCTTAAACCCTAATATTAAAATTCCGACTTAAAAGTGAAAAATCAACCCTAAACTCTAAATTCTAAACTTGAACACAATTCTTAAAATGGTTTAAAATAGACCCCCCAATTGGTTGACCCTAAACCTTAAGAATAAGAATTGGAACTTAAAAGTTGACAATTAACCTTAAACCTTAAACTAAATCCTAAACAGGGTAAGCCTAAACATTAAACCATGTAAGTCTAATGAAACTAATTTGGAAAATAGAGTCTAAGCGTTAACCTTAAGCCTAAAACATACTTGAAATTTGGTTAACCCAAATCTTTAAAAGTTGACAATTAACCCTAAACCTTAAATTTTAAAACAATTTCTAAAATGGGGTAACCCTAAACACTACACCTTATAGGTCATATGAAATTACAATTGAAAACTAGATCTTAAACCCTAACTTTAATCTAAAAATAGACCTTCACTATTCTTAATCGCAAAATGGAATGAAAAACTCACATGTAGATCGTGCATGGGTGATGATTGTAGGCACCACCAAAGATGCCAATTTGTCAAACTCTTCCATTGTAAAGTTGGTCAAAGTTTTGAATATGGTTGGTGTGACTCACATTGTCATTAAAACATCTCAAACACCAACATTGGGGTTCACGAATTGACTTGCCTTTTCTTCCATTTCATGTGAAAGGAAAAGTTCATGGGAGAAGTTATTGTTACCACCCATCATTTGGAAGATTGCAAGATCATCTTCATCCATATCCTCCAAGATTTCCTCGTCACTTGAGGTTGAAGTAAAACTATCATTATTAGAAGAAGAAACAAGAAGACATGACGTGGCATGAGTCAAAATAAAAAGAATACAAGTGTGAGAAGAGCTTTCTTTATATAGCTCTCATGAAAGTCCTTGTTTACATCTTAAACTTTCACTTATGATACTAAACATTAGCCCTAAACCCTGACACAACCCTTATAATCTCAAAGCATAAATTTAAAACCAAAATAACCAAACCTTAAACCCTGAAAATAAAACCCTAAAACTTGAACCGTAACCCCAAACCCTAATAAATCAAATCATAATTTTTAAATTAATCCCTAAAAAACCCTAACCCTATGCCGTAAACATAAGCCTACAAACCCCTATGTTTCATAATTAAAAATAACATATTTACAAAAACTTGATGTTTAAACCTTTAATCAAACCTTTAAAATACTTAATTAAACCTTAAAAAATAACCTTATAAACTTAAATCATATACCTTAAATCCCTATAACTACCCTAAAAACCTTAAAAATCAATACCTTAAAGACTAATCATAAACCTTAAATCCATCTCTTAAAGCCAAACCCTACTACCTCGAGCAACTTGAAGTGTCAAAAACAAAAACATTTGGTCTCATGATTGGGGCATCCCACCCTGTGTTTAGGGCATTAATGTCGTTGTGGTGCCACCTTTTCTTTACTTTACAGATAACTACTAACGCAAGGCAAAGAGCTAGACCAGGCATGAAAATCAACAAAAATACAGCACAAAAGCCGAATTACTTTACAGATAACTCTAATATATTGTGATCAAATCATAGTTTTAATCTTCTCATCTTCCTTATTGGAATACAAAATTGAATAAAATTTGGGAACTAGGAAAATGATATGGATTTAAAATAAACTCAAGTTCATGGAAGAACTTGTTTTTTTTTATAAAAAACATCAAGAAGTTTCAAATATTCCTTTTCATGTTTCTTGCATAGGATGGGACCTTTTTTTCCCCCCTTTTTTGGTTTCTCTTTATGCTTCATTACCCTAGAGAATTGCATTATGATGGCTTTCTCTTTTTGTAGGTTGAAAATAGTCTAAAACACAAAAGTAGGGTGTGGGAGTTTTAGTGGATTTAAAAACTTCCAACCTTACAAAGGTTGTTAATTCCTTCAAGATGTTGTAACAATATTAAATTACTTATTGTTTTGTTGTATCATTATGGTCACATTCAAGCATAATTGTCATGTTTTTTTATGTCATGTTTTTAAGTGTTTCATTTCTTGTTTCTTTGGGGTTTAGGATCCTCACCCCTTATGGTAGTTTTCTTTATTTATAAGTTGACCTTCATGTTTTTCACAAATTTTAACACAAAAGTTCAAGGCAGAGCCCTTATTAGATTAAGGCTTCCAACCTTGTTATAATCCTTAATTCCTTCTTCAAGATGTTATAACAATATTGGGTTGTTTTTTCTTCTATCATAGTTTGTTGATTTCATTAAACCATCTCATTTGAGCATAGGCTTCTTACAAAAAGTCATTGCACTTTAGTTGAAAGTCTTGGAAGAAATTCATTTCTTCCACCCTTGGCCTTGGTAATTGAGCCACTTCCCCTTTTGATATCATCAAGATCTTTACTTTAGGAGTTTTTCTAAGTGTTAAGAGTTCAACTAGTTTCAACATGTTGAAAAATTCTAAAGTTGAATTTGAAATGGGTACCATCGAAGAAAGTATCATTGTTAGTATCGTTCCTTGAGATTATGTGTTTCTTTCATTCTCACTAATGATTCCCAAACTTGAAGCAATGGGTCCTCATGCATTCTTTCAGTAGTGCCCATAACACCATTGACATTTATCATCAATAGTGTGATGCCTCAAATGCATAAAACATATTGGGGTGCCTAAAAAATCCTTCATTGAATCTTTGCATGGTTCATAATTTAAAATACTTGTAATCATGCATGGGAACACCTTCCAATTGTTGAAAGATAGACCACCATCTATGTGAAAAAATGGTTCAAACTTTGATACCATATTTTTGATGTATTGTAACACAATGAAATTTTTAAAACATAATCATCCAATTTCATATATTGCATTCTACTCGAAAATCATCATATATTTTTATTCAAGACATAATTGTATGTCATGTCTTAAATTTCTTTGAGGAACATCACAAATCTTTCACCCCTTCCAACTTTTTTTGGTTCAACACTTATCAATATTTCACCTTACCCTTCCTTTCTTCACCTTTTGAACTATCCATTTCCTTTAATGGGCCATCTTTGACCAACTCTAACACCTTGTCAAACTTTTATCCCTGAAATTGAACACATGCATCACCAACCACCCCAAATAGTGCACAATTTTGTAAGTACATTGAAGTGTAAATATGTGACCCATTAACCATACATGTTTATAACTTTTGGTTGCCCATTAAAGGTCTAGCCATGTTGGGCCTTGCGTGACTTAATGAAAGTGAAAACAAAAAGGAAAATAGGGTTAAGGTTATAAACCTAACCAACTTATTGAATTGTTTAATACAAATGTTACCATGGGTTAAAGGCACAATTGATTGAACTTGAAGGCAAAGATATTGTGTTGTGCTTGGAACTTGATGAGGTCCATTTGAACTTTTAATTGTCGAATAGGAAGCAAACTATCGCAATTAAGGTTGAAATTCGCCCTTGTCAAATTAAACACATTTGGCCATTGTGTTAAGGAAAAGTTAGTTGCAATTAATGGAAAACCTAATGTATTTGTGTTGGTTAAATTGTTGTACAAAACTTTGAGAAAATAATGTTCAACACCACATTTGAGGACCCTATGGAAGGACAAGAACCAAATGTTCACCTAGTTTTTATACCCAAAGCTAGCCTTATATAATATGGAGGTTAGTTTCTCAAAAGTCCAAGTTGTGATTGTGCAAGAACATGCAACCCCTCCACACAAGAGATTCATGTTGCTTTTAGACCAACTTAAAGATAAGCTTGTTGGTCCATTTCATAACATGAAGGTGGAACGTCAAAGATGTTTACACATTGCCCTTCACTTTCAAAGATCACAAGGATGGGGAAGAACTCTAAAGCACTCAAACAAGCTCAATTGTTGGAAATGTTGATTAATAATGGCTTGCAAAGGAAATTAAACCCCATCAATGAAAGCTTCACAAGGGAAATTGCTAATTGTTGGGATTAGTAATCTCCGTTCTAAAAATTTGACCAAACAACTCGCAACTCATATGAGATATCCTAAACAAAGCAAATGTACGCAATAGTAAGGTCATTGGAAGGATTGAAATCCTTTGGGAGCACTTATGTGGTCTTCACATATCATTTTTTGGTAACTTATTAATTGACAAGTGTTGGACATAATAAAAAATGAAAAAAAAAAACATATGTTTCAAATGTTTGGAGGATAGCTTTACACTTATTTTTTATGCTAATGCATTTTTAATCGATATGCAAGACTATGGACATGATAGATGTGCATGTTCAACCAATTTTGCATGACACATTTATATGATGTTGAGTTTTTAAACATAATATACATATTATGTAAGTGCCCAATTGTCAATGCTGATTTTTTTCAGCATACAAATGTATGTATAATACCAATTGAATCTTTTTGGAATCAATTTCAATTGTCTTGACTTTCTTGCTTCTTTAAAGGCTAGATTCACCATAGTTATAATATGGTCTAGAGATTAAAGGTGATGATAACCATCAAATCGATTGTTCGCAAGACTTTGAAATGGTTGTTGAAACAAGTTGTGTATTTTTTTACATATGAATGGTAGTTGTGAGATGCAACATACTATGAGTCAAAGTCCATACTATTGAATGCATCTCACTACTAAGATGAACTTAAACTTGTTTGTGGATGCAATCAATAACATAAAACTAGATTTAACATTGACCCCTATGAAATGTGGTAAGAAGGTTAAACAAGTTGACTTAATTCAATTTGTTTTACTATATAATTATCAAAGGTGGACACTAAAAATTCAACTTTTTAGGGTAATAACATGATTTTATAAGCAACTAATTATTACATGTTCAGGTGCAACTTGCAAGCCATATCTTGTAAGTTGCATAATTTATATGTCATTTAATGTTACATGTGTAGAGCTCCACATAGTTTAGTTATTGTGGCCACATAAAATTATTTGTATTAATGTTGATACTATAATGGGCTTTCATAAATTATGTTTCAAAAAAGGTTCGATATATTATCTACTTTTCACCTTTTTCAATAACCATATTCATTGGTTTTGATTTTTTGAATTTGCACTATTTAGTCCTTTCTACATTTTGATACATGTTATTATAGTTGTGAAGTATAATGTTCTGATGTAGATGCCAATAATGAACAAAACATTTTAGTAGCAAATAATTATTTTTCTCAAGTACAAACAAACTTTGAGATTAAGGATTAAGTGAAGTGTTTGTCTTATGTTTGGGAGCTTCATTGATTTGAACTATGTGCATTCTTTTGTTAATTGCACAAATCAATTGGGTAAGTAAAATGTAAGCCGACTCTTGCGATTTGTAATTCCCTAAATTTAGGTTTTCCACATTTTGTGACAAATTGTTTACTTTAATATAATTATGTTGATTTTTTTGTTATTTCCTTGTTTTTACCTCTATGATGATACATTTCAAGGTTGGAAGGAGGTGTATGCATAAGGCACACCAAGATTCTCAAAATGAAAGTCATAATCATTGGTTTTGCATGTGGGTATCCATAATGAACATCCATATGGCATTCAAAAAAAAATTGGTTTAAATTTTCTAAACAAAAGATAACAAGAGCTTCATGGAATCTATCTTTCAATGACAAAATTGTGAGGATATTGGATTTAAAAGCGGGTTTGGGCCATTGATAAATTTATATGCTTGAATTTCCTTCTATATTTGACAATTTTAACAATTTTTTTTGTTCCTAAAAGGTTTGTGAACTTAATAATAAACATCAATGAAATTTGTATGAGTTATTGTTTTAGTTCCACACATAAGCTTTTGATAGAATTAAATAGCTCCATCTTAGTGTCAAATATTCATTTGTTTAATTGGTATTCTTTAATACCTTTTTAAATTACATATGTAGCATTGGTTCAAAGTTACTACAATATTGGATGGTAAAGTTTACACATGAAAAGGTTGTTACAATTATCTAGGGTCTATTTATAATAAAGTGAATAGGAATTCATTATGTTATTATTTGTTGTTGCAAAAATGTTGGTTGCCTTATAGATATTTGTAGTTAGAATCCTTTTTATTTACAAAATATAAGAAACAACAATCTATTTTTTAAGTACAATAATTGTTAAAGCTTTAGAATTCAATTTGATGATAGGAAATATTTTAATGAAATATTTTTTCATTCTCTATCTTTCTTTTAATGTTTTGTATAATTTGTTTCACCTTTTTTTTAATGGTCACTACTCTTTTTGGTTACTTAATTAAATTTCCATTGCCTTCACGTTTGTAAATTAATGAACATCATAGGTAAGTCATCTCAATGGTTTTGGATTTGTAAAAATGTATAAATCTAATTTAGTAATGTTGCACACTTGTAATGATAATGTCATTTCAACTTACTTTTTTTACCAAAATTAATATTTATCATGCATGTTTAACCACAAACTACCAATAGATTTTTACGATCCTTACATTTAGGTTATCAATGTTGACCCAATTGCATAATGTTTGTCACATTGGTTTTGACCTTAATTGATGTACCATGACATCACATTAGTGGAGGGTCAATTTAGCCTAACATCAACATAGGTAGCATATACCAAGGAGAGTATTTTTTAGCAAGGGTCAAATAATTATCCTTTTACATTTCATTGCAAACAAGGCATATGTGAGCAATTAGTATAATTGACAACACCATTAAATGCCATTGTAGAATTATGCCATTGTATTTATAATATCAATCACAATTGTTTTTCAACCTAATTATGTGGATATATATGATTTTTTCAAAAAATGGTCAAAATTGATCCCATCCATCTAGATGACAATCAAAATTTAAACACAAATATATTTGGAAATGTTATATTTAAAAATAATAAAAAGGATGGCTTCACCTTATATTTTAATAATTAGGTTTTGGACAAATAGTCCTCCTTTAACCCAATACAATGGTGTAGCTTGAAATTGTGTAAACAAGACTAAGGAACTTGTGGATTAGGGTTTACCTAATAGACACATCAAATATTGGCCAAAATTATGGTGTTGCTCATGATTGCAATTGAGGAGGCCATTTGGTAATGATTGAAGGAAAAAGTGATGACAAGATTTGATGCAAGTGTGTTTTTATTTGTGTGTTTATTAGTTGTTTTTTTGTAAAGATGAAGGATGGGCTATGTTTTTAAAAAACTATGCACAAAAGGTTGTGGTGTTGATGCATCTTTCCTAAATGGAATTTGTGCATGTGGCTAAAAGTATTAGAAACTTTGAACAAGAAAGTTGTAACACAAATGAAAGTGACATTATAATTGGTCCCATGTTTAAACAAAAAAACAAAAGGTAATTTGTAAACTTTCCCACCTAATTGCATTTTCCTTCTATAAAATGTAAAACACAAGATGCCAAATTTAAAATGTAACATATATGTTACTTTTTATCAATTATGTTAAAAGTTTTTATTAACACTCCAACTACAAGCAATGTTATCACGCCCTTTAAGATGACCTTTGAAACAAGAGTTTGCAAAGAGTGATTATCATTTAAAAACATTTATTGTAATCACATAAGACCAAAGACAAACAACTTCATGTTTGTAAATGAAATGAAAACTTCCAATGTTTGTTGTATCCATTATTACACATAAATTGGAACAAATAACATGTTAGTTGTTAAAGTATATTTACTTAATAACATTGTATTATGTGGCAAGTCCATTGGAAACAAGTGAATTCAAGTTTCTTCAAGCTTAATGGGTCTAGAATGATATTGTTGGTGTAGAATCCAAGTTTTCTCACCCTGGTCACCTTGGTATGGGTTTTAAAAATAACATGCAACCTATTGTTCTACTCTTGTTTCATCAATTTGTTAATTCCAATTCTTCCAATTCAATCATGACAGTACAAAGTTTAAATTAACCATAATACATGTGCAACATTCCACCCTTTTTTTTCACACTTCTTAAATTAATTCGTTTTCATTGCACATGAACTAGTTGAAAGGTGTTATAACCTCAAACAAATATTCTTTTGCGAATGTAGCACATCCAAAAAACTTGGTTGAAACAAACATACATTAAAATCAATGATGTTAATGTTTGTGACACTACACTTAAGTGTTGGGACAAATGATATACAATAAAGAGTACCCAAACAAGGAGGAGATGGATGCATGGGCAAAGGACACAATGGAGAAAATAGGCAATGATCTCCTCACTACGTGTTGTTCTAAAAATATATGATGTGAATTAGATCAAAATATTCAAAGATTGAAATGGAGGTGGGAGTGAAAACATGATAAATAGGATGCAAAATGTAAATTTAGTGCAAAAATTGAGGTCGGAGTAAGATACACCAAAAGTCAATTCATTTAAGCAAGAAGTGGACTTTGTTTTTGGTACACTCCTTTAAGTTGTTTTTTTTGTATTAATATGTAAATTTTGAATGGATAGTATGATTATGATTTAATGGGGTATGTAGAAGGTGATGAATTTTAGTTCAACTATTGTGGACTTTAAAATATGGACATGATGTATTTTGAATTGTTTGGGAAGTGAGAAAAATTGGGTTTGGTGCTATCAATCTCAATGTGTTGAATGTTATGAAAGAGTTTGTGATGTCAGTGAATTACATTTTTTTCATCGTCAAAAGTAGATGCAAATGCCTGAAATGTGACATTACTTTGTTTCTACTTTTGAAGTACTTTTACAAATCCAATTCCAATGAAGAAAATCATTCTATAGTAAAGAAATAAGGCACGATGAACCCAAAAGTCAATCATTTGTTATGTTATGTTCTTTTTTTTTTGCCACAAGGGGAAACACTGACACCACCACCTCATCAGATTCAATGGAAATTAATTAAAAAATCAGATGAAGAAATTCTCAAAAATTTCGTGGAAATCTTAATGAATTTTATAAAAACTTATGAACCATACAGATGAATATTTCAAAGGTTTAAAATTGGAGCAAGGAAAACGTGAAAACTTGTCCTTGTTGCCTAGTGTGCACTATGGCTCACATTTCATAGGAGGAGAAATGGATTTTATACTTAAAAAACCAATGAAGACAAAATCTAGTCCATATTTAGGATTGTAGTTCGAATCTTGAATGGTAATCTCAAGATATCTCATAGAAGAACTATAATGATGAAAAAGTAATGGAGAATAAACATAAATAAAAAATAAGAATCAAAATATTTGAAAAGTCCATGTCTCAAACCTTAAAAACTCTAATTTAAATGCACAAATTATCACCTTTTAGAAAAAACATGGAAAATGCATTGAAAGACTACTACAGGAATCAAGTGTAATGCAGACCAAAAGTAAGAGTTTTATTGAGAAAGTGTTCAATCATAGTTGGCAGATATTTTGTTGGACACATCAGACCATATGTCCACTTTCTTCAGAATGAGTGGAGACCTCACCCTGAATCCATCATGACTCATACACCACGCTCCAGAAGCAGAAGAGAAAAGCAATTGCCAGGAACCCAAATATTAAGAGATGACAGCTTTTGCAGAGCCTGCCACCTTAAGCAACATGAGGATGGAACCCGAAAAAAAACTCCAAATGAAACAAATCACCATATGTATACCAGTGAACTTGGTCTGCAAAAGCTTGAAGCAGCCTTTTACGGCATTCCTAGGATCGCATGGCTCCAGACACCAAAGCCTTCCATCCCACTAAGATGGCACATAAATAGCATGGAAGCATACATAATGGAACATGGCATAGGAAACAAAGCTAGTAAGACAAACAAGCTTATATAAAAGTGCAGAAGGCTTCATCTATGGTCCTCTGCTGTACTGCCTAGGAGACTGATGGTATGACGGTAGCCGAGTTGCACCAGTGCTGCCTCGGACAGCTCCATTATGAGGAGACAGATATCCATTGTGATGACCATGTGCATGGTGACTTGGTCCATTCCCATTAGCAGACCGATTAGTATCTGACAAAGATTTTGATGTTGATTGATGTGAGCTACTTGCCATATCTCTCAGGTCTTGCAGGGGGGTTAAGGTGTCAACCACATCACCCATCAGGGGCCGAGACTTTGGATCCCGGCTCAGGCAGTGGTGTGAAAGTATTGCAGCTTTTTGGGCACCTTTTATGGAGTAGTTACCTTCCAGGCGTTGGTCAATAAGACGTAAAAGTTTCCTCTTGTCATTAAGATATGGTCGGGCCCATTCTACCAGGTTCTGTTCTCCACTTGGCCTATTCTTGTCCATTGACCTTCGCCCTGTCAGCATCTCCAGCAAAACAACTCCAAAGCTATATACATCACTTCTTGATGTCAAATGCCCTGCATTTCATCCATCAGACATTTGTTTCAGCATATTCATAACCATGTTCTTCTGGATGTCAAGCACAGACACTGTTGAACAGCAGGCGGAAGTAGCTCAATTATGAAACTGTGCAATAAAATTACCACCTCTATGTTCTTGGAAGTGACACCTAATTGTTTGTCTGTGTGTGCAAAAACCTGGACCAAAGTACTGCTGCTCCAAAGGATTCATGTATAGACATGGATGAATATTGCTGATTTTCTTTGGAAGTAGCAAAGCATTGATGCAACATCCAGCAACTGGTCACAGGGAACTCAAAATACTCTTCTCCTGGTGCCAGAAACCTCAACCAATGGACTTTTGCCTCCAAAGGGTTCAGGTATGTACATAGATGAACATTGCTGCAGTACTTTGCCAATGAGTAATAACTAGCAAGAATATCCAGCAACTGGTCATTATGAACTCAAAAAATTGTTTACATCTTGGACCTAGACCACACCAAAACCTACACAACCTACATATAAAATTTCTGAGTCAATACCTTGTCCCACTTCCAGTTCAGGGGCTATCTAACAGGAAAGGGCAAAAAGCTCACCAGTCATCACATATTCAGGTGCTGCATAGCCATAAGTTCCCATCACCCGAGTGGAAACATGTGTCTTGTCTCCTTCAGGTCCATCCTTGGCTAGCCCAAAGTCAGACAACTTTGCATTGTAGTCCTGAAAATGACAAACAACACCAAGGACTGTCACTAAGTCTTAACAAAAAGCTTCACAGGCTCATCTATCATCCAATAGAGCAAAATTCAATTCTTTCATGTTAGCTTGTTCTTTCTTGCTCTTCCCCTCCATGCATCCCTTTCCTGCAAAAAGCTATGAAACTCTGGAAGCAGCTGGCAATGTCATTGATACTTCCACCATCACTATTGACACAGAACCTAAGATAAAGAATTCCATAACATATGGCAAAAGAAGTGATGACGCACAGCATCAAGCAGAATATTGGAGGTTTTGAAATCACGATATATGACAGGCTTGACTGCTTCATGGAGGAAAGCAAGCCCTCGTGCAGCTCCTAGTGCAATCTTCATACGAGTTGCCCAAGATAAAGGCATAGCACCTTCTGCAACTCCAAAACATTTGACATGCTTAAAAACACCATGAAACAACTAATGAAATGACACTATCATGGACTGCAACTTTGATTTGCACAGATGCAAGAGATAAGATAATCCTCTGCAAATCTGCAAATCCATTCTAAAGCATCCATCATTGAAGGTAGGCTTCCTTTGCAACTCACAGAACCCTAGAGGATGCAAAAAGGGTGTATGCATGTGCTGAATGCATCATGGACATCAGATGCTTGCCTTGTCAGTTTCAACAGCAATGCAGATATCATATATCTAGGATTAAGAAGTAACCTGACAACAGCTTTACTTACTTCGAAACAAATGGTTCTCCAAGCTTCCACGGGGCATGAATTCATACACCAGCAGCCGCTGGTCATCCTCAGAGCAGTACCCGATCAATTTCACCAGATTTGGGTGATGAAGCTGACCAAGAAAGTTCACTTCTGCCTGGAATCATGAATACCCAAGAAAAAACTCTCATGAATATAACAAATTCTCCATACTTGTGATTAGAGGTAACCAGAACCAGGCAGAAAAAATAATTCCTTCAAGTCAAAGAAAAACTCTAGATAGGGACTAAAAAACAGGAAAGAAGAAATACACAACAAGAACAAGATCAGAAATAACTATAAAACTAGCAATATGAACAGATGTGACAGTCTCTAAATTGTTTCACTGACTGTAAACAGTGACATGTCTGATAGCAACCTTTCTGTCATTACTTTATACATGGGCATCATCAGCTTCCTACAGTGGATATAGGGTCCAGTGTAACCACTAGCCTGCATACTAATCTTTGCATGCAAATCTGGAAGCAACTGGGAAGATTCAGCCATGATACTGGCCGGCACACTACGCCAAAGAAGGGAAAAACAGAGAAAAAAAAGGAAGGAGGAAGCACATAACAGAGAGATAACTCTCATGAGAATCATGAAATCTCCGTACTCATGATTAAGAAAGCCAGAACAAGGTTCTTTCCTTGAAGTCAAAGAAAGAGAGTAAGGAAGGAAGAAAAGAAATTAGCAGACAAATGGGAGAAGAGGAACAAAGACCAAGCAGGCTTAAAAAAGCTCCCCACTTACTAGAGTCTATACAAAACCAAATGGAAAACTCCAAATGCTGAAATTCCAAACAGAAATTTCTCTCTATTGAAGCAAACTCCCATCCACTTAAGAGAAGTTAGAGGGTAGCCTTTATTCTTCAGAAGCACAAGTAGACCAACTGTCTGACCAAAAAAACCAAAAATTTTAGAACTACAAAGAAAACCCATGAAACTGTAACCATGCAAGTATGCAAAATATCCACCTGCAAACAAAGTTTTCCCTCCTAACTTGGAGTGCACCAAAGGCTTTAGACAACTCACAAAAGTTGCATTTCCAGAAACCAAGTGAAAGGGCCACCTGCTCAGAATCACTTGAATCTGAGAGCTATTTTTCTTTCATATGCAATCTGTGCAACATGAAAGGAAAAAAAGAAGAAAAAAGAAAGGGAGACTTACCAGCCATTCCTTGTGGCCTTGTAGACCTTCGTGATTGAGCTGTTTAACAGCCACAGTAATGCCTGTGCCTGCTCTGGCAGCTGCAGTTCCAGTCTCATCCACCCATCCCTTGTAAACACTACCAAAACCTCCTTCACCCAACAAGCTATCTGGCCTGAAGTTGCGAGTGGCAGACTTAAGGTCTAGATAGGAGAAGATGCGCAAGTTCCCTCCCTGACGTATCTCATCTGATACCCTTGGAGTCCCTGACCCTATCTCACCTGAGGAGACTATCTCTACTGGAACTGTGGCACCTTGACCATTCACTTCTGAACGGGATTGCTCTTGACCTGCTCAAACAACGCATAAAAAATTCATCGCTCTTCTGAACTTACAAGGCCATCTCAAGCAGATCTTCTGCCAGCCATCAAGATGTTTGTTTTTTTTTCCAAATTAAGAAAGTAAAAAAAAGAGCTGGAATCCAAAGCCAGAGAATTCTCCAGTTTCCATCCGACAATTGAGTAATATAGTGTACGAAACTGGCATAAGCACAAAGATCAAGCTTCACGGTTATTCATGCCGCCCCTTTCTTTCTTTCTAGAGCTGCTTCTTCACTGCAGTTGTCGCCACATTTTTCTAAGCTAACCCTTGGCCACTCACACTCTATACCCGCTCCTGCTCACAGAAAGATGGCGGTCCAAATAGCTAGTAAACATTAGGGCTAAGAAAGAAAAGGATCCTAGAGAAAAGGACCGACGAAGAAGAAGAAACAACAACAGGCAGGGAAGAGGAGAGGCTAACAACAAAACCCTACCGGAACTGTTGACGCTAATCGTGGAAGGACTATCAGGTTTGCCAGATTTGGAACCGCCGAAAAACGCCCGCGTGAGGGCACGCCAACACGAGCACATATTTCACACCCTCGTCGACCTCCTCCCCTCAACAATCCACCACGCCTCCTCAGAGCTCTAGCCTTGTCTACCACCTCCTGCTGCCGCCGCCGCCGACTGCTTCCATTCCGAGCCCTCTTCCTGTTGTTGTTGCTGCTGCTGCTGCTGCTGCTCCCTCCTCCTTGTTGTACAAACCCGCATCTCATGCTCTTACCCTAGTTCAATAGCAAAAACACCACCAGCACAACCAGTTTTTGTTTTCCTCTAGTAAACGAGTTCCAAGCAGCAGCCGCAAGCAACGAGGCAGCCAGCCGCGATGGCTACTCCGTGTTTTTCCGATGCTCTTGCTCTGGCCTGCTGTCTACAAGAGTGAAGGAAAACAGAGACGGAGAAAAAAGGGCGCGACGCAACGAAGGGAGAAAACCAACGCCCACAAAACAAAACAAAAATGATTAACGCTCTCTTCGCAAATTCTTTGCAAATTCCCGTTTCCCAAAACCCCCCCCCCCCCAACTTGCCTGTTCCCTTCTGCTGTGGAAATCTACCGGCATTGGATGAAAATGATATTAAAAACAACATCTACAGATGGATGAAAAAATATATATATAAAAGAAAGTGTCGATATCTAGACCGGGATGGTTCAAAATATTCTACAGATGGATGAACAGTAAACCAATTTTCTAAGACTATATGCCTTGATGGATGGATGAATGAATATAGGAACTAGGTATAAATTAAAACAATGTTTGACAGGATGGCATCCACAGGACAGAAAAAATACATGGTTGGAAATCTACCTGCCATTGGATGAAAAACGGTATTGTAAAACAACATCTACAGATATGGATGAATATAAACATAGTATATCTAGACTGGGACGGTTTAAAATATTCTACAGATGGATGAATCATAAACGACTTTTTAAAGACTAATACCTGGATGGATGGATGAATATTTAGGTACTATAATTGATACAATGTTTAATGGGATGGATATATATAGTATAGATTCTGTTCAAGGGATGGATGAAAATGGTGTTGTAAAACATCTACAGATATGGATGAATATATATAGTAAACACTTAGTTTCAATATCTAGACTTGGATGGTTTCAACATCTAGACTCAGATGGTTAAAAATATTTCGCAGATGGATGAATAGTAAACAAAGTTTTGTTACCCGGATGGATGAATGAATCTGGATAGTATAAATTATGCAATGTTTGAGGGGATGGATGCATATTGTACACTATCTGTTGAAAGGATGGATGAAATTGGAATAGGTGAAATCTTGCAAAAGCAGTTTTGGGATCCACAGGCAGAAAAACACATGGTTGGAAATCTATCAGCATTGGATGAAAATTGGATTACAAAACAACATCTACATATATGGATGAATATATATAGTAAACACTTACTTTCAACATCTAGATCAGGTTTTTAAAAATTCTACAGATGGATGAAAAGTGAACAATTTTTTTTAATCTACATATGGATAAATAGTAAGCAATTAGTTTTCAATATCTAGACCAGGATGGTTTTAAAAATTCTACTGCTGGATGAATAGTAAACAGTTTATTTTGCACTATATACCTGGATGGATGAATAATATTGTATAGAATCTGAATGGGATGGATGAATATGGTATACCATAAAAATCTTGCGAAAGCCAATTTGGCATCCACAGGATAGAAACATATGGTTGGAAATCTACTTGCATTGGATGAATATGGTCCAAAAATTCTATTGACGGACATGAATAGTAAATATGTACCACAATGGATGGATGAATACAAAATCTGAAGGTTTTGCTTCCCTTCTGGCTGTGGAAATCTACCAGCATTAGATGGATATGGTAGAAAAAACTACAGAGATGGATGAATAATAAACAAATTAGTGTCAAACATGTAGATTAGGATGCTTTAAAAACTTGATAGATGAATGAATAGTAAACAATTGATTTCAAGATATATATAGGGATGATTTGAAAAGTCGATAGATGGATAAATAATAAACAATTGTTTGAGACTATATTCCTGGATGGATGGATGAATGAATATTATTTGAAATCTGAAAGGATGGATGAAAATGATATAAAGAAAAAGAAAAAGAATTATGACCTCTGGCAGCATCCGCAAGGCAGTTCAAAACAAATTGTTGGAAATCTACCCAACATTGGATGAATATGGTACAAAAACTCTACAAAATAGATAATTACTAAACAATTAGTTTAAAAAAATATGGAGTGGAATGGATGGATGAATATTCTATCACATTTGAACAGTGGTCTTCCTTCCGGCCCTGGAAATCTACTAGATAAACACGGCATGGCGTAAAATCTACAGAGATGCATGAATTAGTGCAAAAATATATTGTTGGATGGATGAAGATCATAGAATATCTAACGGTGGATGACAATGGTACAAAGAAAATCTTTGCAAAGCCCTTTGACATCTGTGGGACAGAAAACATATGGTTGCTCTTCCTTCCTGCTGTGGAAATCTACCAGCATTGGATGAATCTGGTATGAAAAAAAGGAGAGATCTGGATGAATAGTGAACACTAGTAAATAATGTATATGCAGAATGGATGAATATTGTATAGAATCTCCAAGGATGGTGAAAATGGCTTAAAGAAAATGTTCCAAAGGTGTTTGCCATCTAGAGAACAGAAAAACATAGGATTTATGGATGGATTTCTTATATAGCAACTATTTTGTCATCAATCCGAAAGGTTCAAGAGGATAGAACTGTTATGAGTTAAGACCACATGCCCTTTGTTGCAGCTCCCATGCCTACCCATGTAAAGAACCACTCAAGGCAAAAAATTCCTAGTGTAAATTTAGGGTCTATTATCAACCAAAATCTAGAATAGGACCTTATGGATCCTAGCCAACATGTCATAGTACCTTCTCCATTAATGGGTTTCAAACCTTTGCTTATGTCTTTGAAATCATCATTTATTATATGATCCACACTAATTTTAAAGGAACCAATGAGAAGAGATCATCCTCCACTTAACTTTGATGCCCTTTCTACACATCAAAATGCTTATTTTATTGCTTATGTCCCAAAAAGAAAAAAGAAAAAAGTGTAACAAGATGATTCAAAAGATCAATGTTAAATTTTTTTTAAACTCCTTGAAATCATTTTTTGGATTAGCGATGATCTCATCAGGTAATGTTTTAGGTCAATCATTGTACACATGGCAATCAATGTTGATTTCCACTAATGTCATTAACTTTAATTTTCCTAAGGATAAACACAAGTTTGACACTCACTATTATACATGGAACATATTTCTTTTTTTTCTTATGATTCTAATGTTTCTTTTCAAACTTCAAATCTGTTAGCACATGTAAATTTACGCAAGAAAAAGGTCTCTCATTAAACCCTTTTAAAATTTTTGCAACATGCTACTTGACTTACCAAATGTGTGAGTAGCACCTCAAATCTTGTATGGGTCTAAAGATAGACCCTTTTCCTATATGAAATAACATATATTGTGATAATCATTCTCACATTTCATGATTTTTTACATTCAATTTGCAAGCTTTTATAGAAAATGCAAGATATAAGCATTGTTGTATTTATTTGTGTACCTTATTTTGCTATTGGAATCTAGATGCTACTTGCAAACCTTGTGAGATTTGTTAGAGGGCTTATAAGACTCTTGATGTTAAAGTTCACAATTTCAGTAGCCATGCTTCATTTCATTTTGCTAGACAATAAAAGGACATTTACAAGGTTAAAAATTTGAAGATGATTATGGATTTGAACCTCTAGATGGAGAAGCACAAAGATAGTTTCATTATATGTGGAATTGCATTGTAGTTTTTAAATATATATAATGAGATGGTAGCGTGTTGAAACATTTTAAAATAACCCACAAAAGGTATTGATGGATTTTTATGGTGGATTAGGACTCGGGGTTTTTTTTTTTTTTCCATTGCTTAGAAGATGTTTTGGTGGAATATTTTATGTATCATAAACAACAACATACGTGTATCATTTTTATTTATTTATTTAAAGCAAAAGATTGAATATAGGGTGTTTTTCTATTATTGAACTTGGGTGTTATTTTAGTTAAATAGTCCAAAGAATAAAAAATTATAAATTTCTGAGCCCCTAATTTTTGCACAATAGTTTTTTTTTAAGTGTATAGGTTGTGTTAAACTTAGTAAAGTAAGGATGATGGTGTTGAAGGTTATGGCAAAATTAAAGTTTAGCTATTTTTTGAAACATGATTTGTTTGTTTGTGACAATTCACAGTCTTTTTCCATTTGATCTATCTAGTTTTATGTGGATGGTTTCATAAGAAAAAATTACCATGTTGAAATAAACAATTTTTAAAACATGGGACCTATTTGCAATTGCGCAAATAGGTCCCAATCTAATATTTTGGTATTAAAGTGTTTAAGTCTTGTTGAATCCAATAGATTAGTGATTGTGATAGCTAAGCCTATAAAGAAATTAGGGTTTGACCTTGGCATAATGCATTTACAAAAAACTCTTTGGATAGTTTCTTATCTTTTCCCTTTCACTTTGTTTAGTGTTGTGTGATTACTTTTGTAGATTTTTATGATTATCTTATAGAAGTAAACAATCTTTAGAAAATGGGGCTTATGTTCATACCTCATGGGAACCAAATGTCCCATGTCCTTCAATTCATCATGTCTCATCGAACTTCATGAGTCCCATCACCCATTCGCCTTATCATGCACCACCACCAACCTATCCTCCACCTCATCCCCCACATAAACCACAAACCACCCATTAGTTACCCCTCCAATTTAAACAAATCACACACCACCTATTATTTCCCCTACCAGCCCCCAACCCTTCGTGTGAATGTGAGGTCCCAACTTTACACTTTCCCAAACCCCCTCAATCATGCATAGCTAAGACATTTTCCTCCTCCCACTCCATTGGTCCATGTAGTTGGCCATGATCATACCCCCCAATTTACCCCCATTTCTTCAACACACCTATAACCTCCACCTAAAAACGTGTGCCCCACCTGTGGGCACCAATTTACTAATCAAGGGTTAATTTGTCATTAGCATTCCAATTAGACATCCAATTCATCCAATCCAAACCCTTGTGATCATCCTAGTTCAATATTTTTTTTTACTCCCACCCCATCTACATAAGCTTGGACATGGATTTCAACATTGGATGTCTTCAAGTTCTTTCATTTAGGCCTTTGCCATTCTTGATTATATAACCATATCCCCACCATTCTACAACGTTATGTACAAATGGCATTTCGTTTTCCATTGGATAAGCTAGTGCAGGGCCCGTACAATGTTGCAGCTTGGCATTTGCTCCTCCTACTACCACAATGGTGTTTTGTTTTGCCCCTTTGTGGTGGGATGACAAGGCATAGGGAAATATGGATTCGACTCAAGCACTTTATAGTAAGAGATTGGGAAAACTTGTAGGAGGAGTTTTTTTTACATGCCCAAGTTTTGGTAGCCAGTTTGAGTTTAATTTTTTTTTCCCAACATGATCCTCCAACTCACAAATGTTTGCTTCGCAGTTTAGCCCTTGGGTATGTATGGCAATATTTTCGAACAACTCGCACTTTGGCACCATTTTCTCTCGCATCCACATTTTTCGACATCACTTCAACTCTCATTACATTACACCCTGAAACAAATGATTACTTTTCATTTTTCCTTGAAGATTACGAACCATACTAAAATCTTGAAATTTCTTCTGATTTTTTCAAATTGGCGTTCCAACGCATGCCGCATTTATCTACAAGTGGTCCTTTTGGGATTTTTTGAACATCTTCGAAACTATTTTCACCCCGAATATTCAGCAAATGGATTCCCTTAATTGTTCCAACTTTGTTTTCATATTGCATAAGGTCACATTCCACCCCAAATTACATGCACCCTTGGAACGGCCCACCTTTTAACCGTGACCAAGCCTTTAAATGGAGTTTGTTCCAATGTAATGGGGGAAGAATTGTATTGACTCACAAGCCGCACTTTATGCTTTTAATTCCATAAAACTTTTGTAACACATTTTTCCCCACACCAATTTGGAGTTGCAACTAAGGGTAGTTGTGAAACAATAATCCATGGCATTAGGTGCACCTTGGACTTTCACCCTATTTGAATTGTTTTTGAATTAGACATGGCAAACGTTTTCAATTTAGTGTTAAAATGGGTCATATTTCAAGAACTTTGTGCAGTAGGTGGGGACATCATACAACTCATCCCCTTTGTTTGTGCATTCTATTAATTTAAATCTCCTTTATTTTGTAGTCATCATAATCATGAAAGTGATGTCACAATCATCCCATCTGCCATGGGGATTCGTCAAGGTGATCCTTTGGGGAGGGCATTATTCGTTTCAACCTTTTTTGAAGTTTTACATTCTACAATTAGCCATTTTCCTTGTTGTCTATTTCCATCCATTGTAAATGAAATTCACATCATAGGTCCCCCTTCAACTGTATCATCTACATATGAACATTTCCAAACCAAACTCCATGCAATAGGTCTTTCTATTCAACCTCAGAAATGTGTGACATGGTCACCTTATGGCTTACCATCAAACTTCAACACCTAGTTTTAATTTACCACCCCATCCAAAGGAATTAGAATCTTGGGGGTTTTGTTGGGCACCTTAATTTTCACATCATCTTTCATAAAAAATGCCATGTTAAAAGACATTTGACATGTGGACCTTCTCTTAAAATGGTGGATGTTTATGTAACTTTGGAATTTTAACTCATTGTTTCATGCAATGCCCATCGTATCTTTTATAATGCACACCTCCATTTTCCACTTTCCCAAAATCCCTTATTTCCTTTGATTCATCCTTCCTTCAAATGTTTAGATGCCTTTTGGGTCTAAGATCCTTTTATGGCCCAAAAAGACCTCTCATTCATAAACAAACCCCTCTCCCAATATCTTTCAGTGATGTCGAATTCATATCGACATCCATCATCACCCCAGCAACCTATTTAGGGAGTTGGGCCCATGTCATTTTAGTCGTAATTGCTAGGTTTATGGTTGATCAACATCCTTTCCTTCTTGAAACATTAACATGAGTCGACAACAACACATTTCTTTTGTAGTAACACTTCAAGGCGGCATGTGATCTTCTACCACCCTTAGTTCGTGCATGTTTTCTTCCATTTGAATAACTCATTGAGCAACAAATGGTTCAACTTCCAGATTCCATTTCGGAGCGTCTACACCATCATACCCTTTCCAACATACTCTCCAATGGGATATTTAAGGCCCATTGTGCCCAAAATTTATCATGTTTTGGCCTAGGGGTAAACGTTTGGTTTATAACTACATTGGTTTTCCTAGCCTTTTGATTATTTTCCCCAATTTTTTCCACAACACTTCATACGTGATTTAAAATACCCCATCTTTCAATTGTAGGCATCCCTCGATGTGTGTGCACAAATCCCATCGACCTCTTACATTATGCTCATGGCAATGAACGCATTAAAACCCATAATGTAATTTGAAACACCTTTGCTGTGATTGTGCAAAATGCTAGTTTCCATGTTGGACAAAAACAATTACATGTGCTTCCTCTAACCACATTCAACTCCTCTCATCAACAAGTCAACATTGTTTTTACCAAATATGACATTTGCACCTTAATTGACGTTGTCATTGCTAACCCAACATGAGCAAATTTGATTCCTTGATCTTGCACAACTCAAGGATTTGTCGCATTCAATGCAATTCAAGCCAAGGAAAGGAGCTATCACAATCAATACCCCATTGATCAATTCCTCCCCTTAACAATTGAAATATTTGCTTGCTTACACAAACATGTTAATCTGTTTTTACATGATTGTGCCAATGCCATTTGGAGCTTGAAATTAGGGCCAAAGGGCCCTCATATTTCTATCTTGGTCATTTTTCTTTGTCAAAAAGTTTCGATCACATTACAAAGGATGCAAACATCCTCCATTTTAAGTCAAGCAGTAGTTGTAGGCTTAACTACTTCCCAACTTCCACCCCTTCAAGACACACTTCCATCACCATGGTTGATTTATTGTAAACCATTAATATGGCCAACCTACCATAGGCGGTCGGTTATGGACATGGAGAGATTTTGACACCTACTTTGAACCAACCTGGCATCATGTCACTTCTTCATTTTCCTTAATTTTACTATCTTGTACATTTTCCTAATCTAATGTGTGTTTTTTAATAAAGCTTTATAGGAGTTTGACATACTCCAATTACTTATGGTGACCTTTCCAAACAAGGACAAGCTTATCAACAAATGTTTTTATTTATTGAGAAGACCACCCAATCAAAAACCATATTTGAATAATTTTTTTACTTACATTTTCATTGTTTGGAAAGACTATTTAAATCCTGCTTAAAAGCTTTGGTTACAAGTCTTCAAAAAAATAATATTTTATTCAAATGCAAACATGGCCAAAGGAGCTATTATTTTGTAACCAATATTTTTAATGTGCAAGTCTAATACATTAAATTAATGTTGAAAATGTGTAAACTATTAATGACACCATTTATAATGTTTAATTTAACATTTGGATAGGTTTGAAAATTCAATGAATATAAAATATCTTTTAGCATGTTTGAGATTTGTAACCAATGCTTAAAAAATGTTGAAAAAATAATGTAAAACACTATATAAACATTATATAAGCATTCATTCAACACAAAATCAAAACCATTCAAAAATTGTCTAAATGTTGTTAACGGCTCCTATTATCCCATTTGCACCCATTCTTATCAAATTCATTTCAAATGTTATAACAATGAAAAAAAACTATTATTGCATATACATCACATATATTCAACACTAATTTAGTTTATTGCCCAAAATCATGTCAAATATATAAATATATTATTATTTTTGTAATGGGCCTATTAAATGGTACAAGGATATTTGTTTTATCAATTCTTTGAATTGTAGTGAAATACAACCCACAACATGCTCCATAACCCCATGTATTTATGTGTTAAAGGGGTGTGTGAAAGTTTCGAAATAAAACTAGGACAAAGGTGCTAGTGCAAGCTCATTAACAAGTTAACCTACACAAAGTAAATAATTAGTTGATTAATACAAACGAAAGCTAAGTAATGCTAGGATTTAAATCATGGGAAACTTAAATTCACATGACCCACATAGCTCAACCTTTGGCACCATTCTCCTCCTTGTATTAGTATATAAGGTGATTGATTGTGGGGGTTACATTCAAATGCTTTAAATTCCAAGACTCCCAAGTTGGAGTATGGAAAGTTTCCAAGCACAAATTTGTGGGATCATAACTCATGCATACAAGCTTTAATTGGGGCATTTCAAAAAAAAGAAAGTTGCAATCTTTGAAAAGATTTTTGCAACGCCATATTGTATGTTTAATTCAAAGGTCATTTTAACCATGTTTCCTAAGTTTTAATGGTTAGGAACCAAATTATTAACTTAACTCCCTACCATATTTTGGTCATATTACTTGAGTTTTAAATTTTCAAATGGGGAATGTGAAGTCACCTTCAACATCTACATTCCAAGAACTTTCAAATGATATAAAGAATGTTCAATTTGGACAAGTATTTCCATTTGTAATTTTGTCTCAAAAATTCAAAACACTTTGAAATTCCAACTCCCAAAGTGATTTCCATTTGGGAATGTTTGGGACCCACCTCCTTCATATTCTCTCACTCTTGTGAGAGTGTGTTTATGTCCCAAAACATTCATTTGGCCTACATATTTTTTCATGCTTTTAACCTTGATACAAGCTTCAAGCTAAAGTCATGACTTGTGGTGTATTATAGAATAATAATTGATAAAAGTTTTTTAAATATATGGTTGGTGAAAGTTTTTAGATAACTTCACCAATGGTAGGTTAGAGAAATATGTGATTAGTAAAAAACTTCTAGAAGGATATTTAGTAAAAACTCATAAAATGTTTAGTTAACGAAATTTTTAAAAGAGTTAATGAACTTCTAAAAGGTTCCATTGGTATAAATCAAAGTTTAAAGGGCAACATTCCTCAAATTTTCCACTACAAGTTGTGATTATTGTATTTCTAATTAAGTTCATATTTAACTCACATTTCCTTTTGTTTAAACAATAAAATCATCTAGTTAATATTCATCATCAAATTTTTCATTTCTCAAATCCATATAATTTATGCAAATTGTATCTTTAATTTATCCTTGATAACATCACACATTCAATTCAACTAAACAAGTTAGGTGGTTAGGCTATATAAATTAGGTATCCAAATAGGTAGCCTAACTAGTTAATTAGTTAACTTAATTAAAGTAGTTAAAGCATCTCCACCCCACATTAGCAAACACCCCTTTTCATTAAATCTTGCAACATGATAGTGTAAATCCTATTGTGTTCTTGTATTGATGTCCATTTTGTAGTGGTCATTTTAACCCCTTTAAAAGTTTTTTTCTACTATGGATTTGGACAATGACTGTTACTCGTCTAAATGTAAAGACATAAATGGCCGTTTAGTGTTTTAAAGGACTTTAACGATGTTTGTGGGTGGGGACAATGATCATTAAATGGTATTTTATTTTAAAATAAATGAGTTGTTTACAATTTTGGGGTGGAAATCCTTTTAGTTAAGTAATTAGATTATGTAATTAGGTTAGGTACCTAGGTTGGGTTAAGTAGGTAGTAGGTAGGTAGATGGTTATGAACATAGGTAGATAGGGTAACTAAACTAAGCTACCTACGTAGGATTGAAAAAATGTTCATGATAATATGATGAAAAAACATATCACACACAAGATCATTTCACTTATTAATAGGACACAAAATTAAGTATGAAAACAACACTGCATATTCATTTTCCTTACATTTTTTTAAGATGAATATTAACCATGTAATTATAATCATAATGATAGTCATAATCATGTGCCTAAAGTTGCATAAATGGCACAAAAACATGATGCATGGGATTACATCATTAAGTTTGAACATTTGTTGTAAAATGTTATAGAAATGGTTTCCATGTTTTGGCATTGTGTTGGTTGTGCATAACATGATTTTATTCACATTTTTTCTTAAATTTTTTCAAAATGTAAGACATTCCCCAAAAATAGATGCTCCAAAAATCAAAATGGAGATAAGCCCCAAAAAATTGAACTTCTTCTTTTGAAACTAAAATAAAACCCATGGATCCTTTGAAATCAATTACCCTCATGCAAATTTTGAATAAAAAACTTAGGCCTATTTATTGAAAGAAAAGGAAAGAGAGAAAGGAAGTGTGTGAACAAACCACAATTAAACTATAAAGATGAGCATGAAAGGGAAGCAACTAGCCATAAGTTGGACAATGCAAAGGCCTTAATTTTTTGTGTGAAATGTTAATTAATTAGCATGGATGTTCACCATGCTACACTTGCCATCACAATGAGCCTTGTTCTTTCCAAATCATTATTCTTTAATATTTATGACTCTTTCATTTTCAAAGCTCTAACAACCATTATTCACCTTGGTTTTCATTTTTAATTTCCCCTTTTAATGTACTTTTATTAAGTCCGATCATTTTTTGTTTTGTATGTACTTGTAGCAAAGCTATTTGGTGTGAAATCAACATTCTTAATTTTTTTTTTGTTCCTTAGGAACATTAGATTCAATGCATCATAATAAGGTAGATGCACAATCGAGTGGTTAACTTTTGTGATGAAATGATGTTTTTTCCCTAGGTACCCTTTATTCAAATGCATATAATGATTATTATATCTTTAGATCTATTAATTGGGACTTAGATCAAGACTAACAATTTCATTATGAAGAGAACTGTGTGGTTATTTATTGATAAAAGCCTCATTTGCTAGCAATAATGGACTTTTAAAATCGAAAAATATGGATTAGTCATATGATTAAAACATCACAAAATGGAACAAACTATATTGATTCACATTCCAAATTTGTTACTGAGACTCAATATATGACATATACAAGATGATGAATTCATATGAAAAATCTTTTTTTTGAAAACCATAACCGTTTGATAGTCAGGGACTTTTGAATTATTAAAATTTGACCATATTTTCATAAGTCCATATGAATTGCAATTTTTGTTTGTTTTTCAAATTTTTTGTTCCAAAAACATATACATGGGTCACAAAGTCCATATGAATAATGACCCATGTTTTTGAAAGCTTTACATGGGTCATTATTCAAATGGATTTTGTGGGTTTTCCTTTTAGCATTTCCAAATTTTTAAATGATATCAATCACATTAAATACAAGTTTTCACATAGATTTGGAAAGGTTTGTTAGTGATTGAACATGTATTATTCAAAGATTGTAATAATAATACTTAAAAAAGTAACAACCATGTATATTTGAATCATTTAAAATAATTTTGTATGGACTTATAAGGAATGTAAATTTGTCAATATTGAACCACTTGATCATGCATTCACCTAGTAGTGTTGGCATAACAACTTGGTACCTTATTAGTGAAAAATTCCTAATAATCAAGGATGGCACATGAAATTTGATTTGAAATTAAGATAGAAGAGACTTGTGACAACAATGTTCAATTTAATTTCATTCATGATGGGTTAATTTTATTTAATTTTGATGAAGTTAAATTGTTACAACTCAACATCACGAAGTATATAAAGGCCATGAAAAAATGTTTATGTAAATGTTATTTAACACCAAACAATAACACTTTAACTAAAAGCTTAATTTGATTTACCAAATTGGAATAATTAGTATAAATAAGGACATTAAAAGGAATGAGATGCAAGCTATTAGTTAAATTGGGGATTTTTTAATAGCATTTATAAACTTAAGGTGTGGATGTGTAGATTTTTAAAATGGAAGATTATATTGACATGATGAAGGTCAATTAGAATTCATGTTCAAATAGATTTAAACATCATGATGCATAATTTGGACCTTAATTTCAAGAAAAGTCTACATAAAGTGTTTACAAACTCCATTGTAAAATCATTGAAGTTTTTTTTTTTTTTAAAAATTATGAAAACTTTGCACAATGACAAACTAATATTTCATGATGGAACTAATGGTGTACATGGATATTGATTACATGGCCCCTTTTAACACCCAAATGAAGTTAAATGATTTATTTGAATGTTAAATCATGTATGCCCAAAATTTTTAAAAGATTTTGACAACACAATACGAATGAAGGCGCATGTCTTCCACTAAAATGTTAATTTTTACACACAGTAGTAAAAATCAGCCAAAATGTAACCACTTCGTTTGCACTACATGTGACTTGTAGTCGTTTGTGACTAAATTGGGAGTATTTACAACTTTAAGATCAAATTTCAACTATTTTGGTCACTCTTACAACTATGATGCAATTATTGAGAAATTCATCCTAGTGGTTGGATGGTTTTTAGGTTTGTTTTCATCCATGAATATGTTGATATGTCCCATTAATCGCAATAGTCACCAAATTAGTCACATCTTAAAGGTATTTTATGGTGACATAAGGGTGTATTTTTATGTATGTATTAAAATTATATTTACAATATATTACATATATCATAAATATATATTTGTATGTATATTAATTATGTGTATGTATGTATACTGTTCATATAATGAATCTAAAAATTAATATTTGAACTCTGAAATTTATTATTCAAATCTGAAAATTAATATTTCAGTTATGAAATGTATATATATTGAATTTAAAAATTGATATTTCAATTTAAGAAATATTTGTGTGAATTTGAATATTCTATTTGATTTTTAATTTTTTTGTTTAGGTAAAAATCATTATTTGAATCTAAAAATTATTATCCCAATTCTAAAAGATTTTATTTGAATTTCAAAATCAATATTTGAACTCCAAACATTGTTATTCAAATCTAAAAACTAATATTTCAATACTGAAAAATCTTATTTTCGATTCTGAAATTATATTTGAACCTGAAAATTGTTATTCCAATTCTGAAACATTTTATTTGAATCCAAAAATCAATATTTGAATTTTTAAATATGAATTTTTAAAATTGTTAATTTTATTCAAAAATATATGTTCGAGTATAAAACTATAATTCAAATTATGAAAATTATATTTAAAAACTAAAATCGATGTTTCAATTCTAAAAAATGCTACTCGAATTCATTTAAAAATATAAAATTAAAAAAAATTGAATTAAATTTTTTTAAATTTTAATTCTAAAAATTGTTATTGGAATTCTATGTTTAATTATTTGAATTCAGAAAAAAATTATTTGAATTTGAAATTAATATTTCAATTCTGAATTTTTACATTTAATTTTTTTTAGAAAAAATTGATCTTTAAAATTATATTTCAATTCTAAAAAATGCTACTCGAATTCATTTTAAAATATAAAATAAAAAATTTAATTCAATTTTTTTATTTTAATTCAAAAAATTGTTATTGGAATTCTTTGTTTAATTATTTGAATTCGAAAAAAAAATATTTGAATTTGAAATTAATATTTCAATTCTGAATTTTTACATTTAATTTTCTTAGAAAAAATTGATCTTTAAAATTATATTTCAATTCCGAAAACTACTATTTCAATTTTCTAAAGAATTAGTTGAACTAGAAATTTGATATTTGAATCTGAAATTTGCTATTTCAATTCCTTAAAAAGTTATTTGAATTTTTTTAAAAATTATTTAAATTCAAAAAGCTTATTTGATCTAAAATTTTATATTTGAATTCTAAATTATTATTTTCAATTCTAACAATTAATGTTTCAATTTTGAGTTTGTAAATTACAATTAAAAAACTTAACTTGATCTGAAACTTGAAATTGCAATTCCAAATTATTATTTTGGATTCCTGGAATTAATATTTCAATTCAGAAAATTATTAATTGAATCTAAAAATGGATATTTCATTTTTGAATCTGAAAATTGACATTTGAATTTTGAAATTTTTTATTTAAATCCAAAGACTTATTTCATCTAAAAAATGATATTTGAATTTTAAATTGTTTTTTTGGAATCTAAAATTAATATTTCAATTTTTAAAATTATTGATTGAGTTTTAAGGTTTTTTTCTACTACTGTTATCCATAATGAATCACTTTTATAAATAATTATAAATGATTATATTCATTACTTATAAGTTACACTAAATAATTTTTTTAAAACATATATTTTTACATTATATATTTTATATTCTTACAATAAAAGAAATTAATTATTATAATTAATGTTACATTACTTTAAAATCATTGTAATTACTTCAAATAAAAATTAATTATAGTATATGCATAATTATATTTAATTGAAAATAATTATTCTCAATCTGTAATTTATAACTTGAAATCTAAATTTCTATTTATTGTTTACAATTTTACGTCCGTTTGAAACCAAAGAGTCCATTAGACGAAAGGTAGATCATGGAGGACAAATTGTCCTTTGGTACTGGCAACATGCCATAAACTTGGCCAAGGCGACGACCGTGTTTGTAGTCTACATGAACTCAGCAAGAATGCTCGTGTGGGTGAGGGGCAAGGCCAAACAAAAGCGTTCCCTAACTTTCTATGTATTTGGACAGGCAAGGAGCAGATGCTCTTCATCCTTCACCTTCCCCAAGTTGCAACCTCGACAAAGCCTCTCAACGTATGGCACGCCCTTCCATGCACCTAGCACCACCTCAAGTTACATGTTGCCACACTGAAATCGGGCCAGAACTGTCCGTAGTTGAACATAGTTGATGTCACACAAATATTTTTCGCTCTTGTACAACATACCTTTGAGGCGCAAGTATCTTATTTGTACGCTAGTCCTGATCTCACGGTTTGGTAAAAATCTTTTCAATGAAAGTTAGTCGCATATTATCCTTCACTTTTTTTACACTCAACATTGTGTGGGGGAAACCTAAAGGGGGTGGGGCCCTAGCTTCCTGAACTCCCACCTGTATGTTAGGTGCATTGCACGAAAGTATTTGGTTCTCCGCCTAATCTCTTACCCTGCTAGACGAGTCGGATATATGTGCACTGTTTCAGGAACCATTCCCAACGACGATTAAGCAATCCCTAATTGGAACGCACTGGTCGTTGCAAGCTAAAGTGTCATTTCTAACGGTGGTTGAATCGGAGGTAGAAAACCTGCCACCTCTTGGGGCTGATTCTGGAGTAGCCATTTTTTCACAGATTCGACCCAACATTTCTTTCCCGCAACACGCATAGCGAGCTAGGCTTCCCATGCCTTTCCCAAGATGCAGTCTTTGGTGACCGTGCTCACATGGTTATAATACAGCCACGCTTGTCCCCATGCAAAATGTTCAAAGGGGAATTTGCCAAATTTTGTTAACACGATGGATGTGCTAGTGGTTTTTCGCACCTTGAGCAAGGAGTTGAGGAACCCTCCATACATTACTTCAATAGCCTCTATTTTCTTAAAGTCCACATAAACCTCACATGCATAGCTTGTTGTGGAACACGCCAACATGTTGACGAGGTCACAACATAGCTTAACATCCATAATACGTAGCTCCGCATAGCGGCAATTCAGTGCAAACAACGATCACCTACTAGCAGCTGCTACATGTTCCACTGCATTATCCAGGTTCGAAGTGGTCTTGAGCAGGATTCCCAAGTATTTGAAGGTTTGCACATGGTCAATAACGTCACCTTCAAACACAAACTCTTGGCATGGGTCAGCAGAATTGAACATGATGACTTTTGTTTTTTTCACGTTCACTGTAAGTCCACATTTAACACAAAACTATTGGAGTGCGTCTAACTGTTGTTGCAATCCCACCTCTAACTCCGACGTCAGAGCGAGGTCATCTGCAAAAAACAACAGCCATACATGCATGTCTGCTAGGGCTGGTGCATCGCATTTTTTACCATCCAAGTGCCCCTCTAGGGCATCCAAATATAGCCCAAACAAGAGGGGGCTAAGAGGACAACCTTGCTTCACACCTTGCTAGCATCTAAAGTTGGAGGTGACACCTTCACTTGGGTGGTTAATGCGCACGGTTTCCTTGGCATACATTGCCTATAGGCATCGCAAAAAGCGTCCCTCCACCCCAAGGCCAGCCAACACCTGCTACATCACTTCACATGGCATAGTATCAAACAAAAACAAAAATAGAGTGGTTTCTTCTTTGGCTTGCTCTGTCTTATCATTATTCGCAATATGAAAAGTTGGTTAGTAGTGCAGTAATCTTTGCGAAACCCAGCTTGACCCTTGGCAGGCAACCCATGTTGTTCAGCCCATTTGTTCAACCTTTTGTCAAGGATCATACTGAACAACTTTGCTAGGATAAGCCCAACCATTATCCCCCTATAGTTGTCAAATTCGGAAGCATCACCCCCTTTAAAGAGTGTGTGGACCACCCCAGTGGAAAGGGCTTCTGGAAAGCCTTTTGCTAGAAAGCATTTGAATGCTATTAATAATGGCATGTGTAATAGCTCTCCCGCATCCAGAATGAACTCAGCTTTCATACCATCCAAACTGACGGCCTTGTTCCTTTGTAGCTTTTTTAATGCTTGAAATAGTTCAACTAATGTGATATTTGTGTTCAGGTGTGGCTATGTGGGGGTTTAGTTACCTGAGTCGAATGACTAGTTCATAGCCATATGGGTGGTGGAAACTGGCCAACTAGATCGCGAAAGCCCTCCAAAAGTGTAGTTGCATTGATCTTGTCCACAACGGGTGCCCTTGGCCGGTACTTTTTCCAAAACGAAAGCGCATCCACCGTGGCAAGCACACACATATGTTGAGCTTTTATAGTTTCCTAGGAAATTCTTTTCCTTTTTAATAATTTTTTAAGTTTACTTTCTTGATGTTTAATGGCATGCAAATCAAGGTTGGCTTTCAATCAGAGCCTCAACTCACGTTTCGTTGTACGACAATCAACGTCAAACCAGGGTTTATGATAGTGTCTTTTTCTGTAACTCTCTTTCGAAAGCTTATTGTTAAAAGTAGACTTTGCTACAACACCTGTGTTCTACTATAGTAGGTCAGCTAACCCATTTGCCCCCAGATGCTTAATTGAGTCAATAACCCACAGGTTTCCAAGACTCGCTGTTAGGGCAAGCTGATACTCTTTAACTATTGATTTATCATATTTGAACTTAGGCAAGAATTTTTTGGTTATAACTGTATGTTGTGGTTCAACAAAGCTGTAATCGATGTTCAACTGTAGGCGCAATAGCCTATGGTCAGAGTCTCCCCCCATCGCACAATAGCGGGTGTCATCTATTATCACCTCAAGGTGTGTAGCAGCTCGCCAAACCGTAGGTGAGCCAACAATATAATTGACAGTGTTACACCCCCCATTTGCCAATCAAGTGAACTCCCTTGATTCATCCCCATGTGTCCGACCATTGAGGATGAGCAACCTAACGTCACAACATAAGTCCTGGAGCTTACGACCCTAGCCGCCAACATTAGCGTTGCGGTTCTGTCGCTTAACCACAACACTTGGTTGTTCAGTTTCAGCGAGCTCAGGTGCCTATAACAATTCACAAAGGTCGTTAGTGTCAATGGTATTTGATAATGTTACAGTAGGCGCATTAAAATCCCCTCCCAATAGTACTATGCCCCTTAAAGTTTGAACTTCAACAATATATGCAATCAGGTTTTGGAACAAAGATTCGTTCTCCTGTTTGGAGCCAATACGGGCAACATGCACCACCACGCAAACAAACAAGTCAGGGACAGCACCCCTGCTGACCTGTATCCATAGATAAGAATCATGACTTCTTTCCTTCCACTGTGATAGGTTTGGATTAAGGTGGTTATGAAAGTAAGTAACAACCCCTTCACTATGTTTTATCACGTTTGTTTTTCCAACTTCAAAGTGCACGCTACTGCAAGTGAATCACACCCTTCAACATGTGGCAAATGTTAGCCTGGGAAGTGCCAAGTTTCAGTTAATAAGACAAGGTCAGCACGTTGAAACAACTTTAGTATTTGCACCCTCGTTTCCAGTTTATTTACACCACCCCCGTGCATGTTCCATAATATTACGCATAGGTTTCTCTGGTCCCTATGCCCCTAGGAGGGCGAGCAAATTTGAATGTTGTCGATGAAGAGCTCGGCTATGCACCAGAAGGTGCGTTTGCCTGTCGCCTTAGCCTCCTTGAATAGTGGCCAGAGCTTCGACTTGCACGCTTGTTGTGTGGGCGTGAGGTTTTCGTCCAGGCCCAACTTGGTCCTTGCCATGCCCTTACGCCCTCGCAGCACAACCTGACGGTCCTCGTTCATTACAAATTTGAATAGCACTACGTCGGGGCGCACAATTGTCGTCAGGGCGGATGCTCGCGCAATCATAAGCCACTGTTGTGTGGTAATGACAACCTTGATGCGCCACCTCATTTGGCCTTACAACAATTCTATGTTGAGCCGTTGCACCAACTCTTTCTTGGTCTCACCCTCCTTGGCTTTAAAGCCCGTGAGGCGCATGTTGAATTTGCATTCCTTTTGTTTGGGCGCGTCGACAGGGTCTCCACAACCTGGTTGACCACTTGGTGCACGTACTTGGCCATCACCATGGTCCACTTAGGTTCCTCTATAGACGCAACCTTGTCTATGATAGCCGCAATTGCCTCGTGCTCCATCAGCTAGTTGACCGCGAGGTTGCCAGTGGCCATGAAAGACATAATGTTTTCAATGGTTGCCTCCATTTTGGACAACCGCGCATCAACAGGTGAACTGTTGGTCTTGAGGCCCATGATTAACTAGTGCCCGGCCAGGGCTACATGGTAAACCGTTTAGGGTGCATTGTCTGGGATGTTGAGCTCAGCGTTGTTATAGTGCATCTTGGCAATGTTTTTTTTAGCATGACAATGTCCAATGTTATAGTGAAAGGACATAGCAGTTGTGCAATAGTGAGCGCCATTGTGGAGTTCTTCAAATTTTAAACCCTAAATGAATGTCTTTCAAAACGTTAAAACATTAAAATTTTTAATTTATTTTGAAAACCTTAAAATCTGATATCATTATAAAATTTGAAACTTTGAAGCCTTAAAAACATTTATTGCCTACTTAAAAACTTGAAAAACTTGAAACTTCAAATTCTTAAGACTTTAGAAAACTTCAAAAGTAGTAGAATTTGAAGCCTTAAACCCTAAACCTTAAAGATCTTGAATTCTTTTGGGTTTTAAAATCTTCAAAGGTTATTATTTTGAAAACCCTAAAAGTTTAGTACCCTAAGATTTATAACACTTTAAAATCTTCGGGACGCTATAAATACTGAAACCCTAAAAACTTGAAACCAT